>ERZ1370068.8024-contig-6907_pt1 | contig 75372 bp, 124 predicted proteins | sample MGYA00561227_ERZ1370068 | MGnify/ENA primary metagenome ERZ1370068 (study PRJEB38410, sample SAMEA6850437) | metagenome | study: Metagenomic assessment of the ecological functions of the soil: analysis of the soil microbiota associated with the... | reverse complement strand
TAATAAGCGTTCGAGTTACGTATTGCGCGATCTCTCCAGCTGCGATCTTGAGCTCGGATGCGGCTGTGAGCAAGGGTGTCATCACACGCCCTGAAACCTGCATCTATTTATTGCCACCCCATGCGCTACGCCTGGAGCGCCTATCGCACCTATCACCAAATATCGAAGTTCCTGGGGCGCGACACTGTTGCCTTCTTTACATATAAAAAATATGTAGCATAAGCGTTATGCATAAAAATGATAACGCTCATATATAGCAGCGCTCATTTATGAAAATAGCTGGCGTTAAAAACAATAATGGATATGTGGCGATGATATTAGTGACAGCAATGAATGAAGACAAGCAGACAATAGTAACATATAAGTAGTGAACAAATAAAAATAAAAGTATATAGGTGGTGATATGTATTCTACCATTATAATAACTGAAAAATAATAATATAATAGCATGGGAAAGGATCAACTAATATTATATGTTATATGCATGTAGCAAGTGGTATAAGTCTGAAAATGATATTTGAATAGTAAAGACAAATAGTTATCTGATCTTTGTAACAAGAAGATTTCTTTCTATATATGTTTTATATAAATAAACAAAATAATAATAAATATTATAAGTTTCATAAATTAAGCATATGCTTATATATATATATATAATATGAGATATATGTTTTATGTATTATATGCTCAATAAGATAATAATATCTAAAATATAGTATGTGGGAAGGATATAAACAGCATCATGGAGACCTAATCTCATGCGCACCTGGGATCTCAGCTGGCTGAGGATCGGTCAGCTATACTGTTAGCTCCCAGACGGTTTGCCAATCGGTCGCAGTACTATCGACGAGAGCTCGCGTCATTTTCCGCCCGTGGCCGTTTCGAGCTTTGCGACCTGAGGCGAAGACGACTACTTCTGGTTATTGGGTCAATGGTCCCTTACAAACGGCTTTGATCCCAGCCATCGGGTCTTTAACCAGTTGAAGCATCCGCTCGTGATTGGCAGGCGGACCGGAATATTCAAGCTCAAAGGCGGCAGGTAACGTCAGGTTTGTGGGATTTGCCGACGCTGAACTAAGGGAGCACCTTGAGCCGATGCCCCGGGCGCTGGTGTTTCCGGGTGAAGAGGTGCGGAATGGTCATCGTTGAAGGCATGCCTCTGGACACATCAGATTATTGCTCTGGGTGTGGAGGAGCGTGGAGACAGTGGTTCTTAGACTGAACAGGCTGCTGTTGCATGAGAGCAGCACAAAGCCTGAAGAACGCTAACTAGCACTTCGTGGGCATAGAATCACAATTCAGCCAAAGCTCATCAGAGCAACATTTGATTTGATGAATAGATTTGGTGCTGGTCAGCTCTGTCTCAGAGAAAGTGGAAGAGCATCGGCATCGTTTCAAAAATTGCACCTCGTAGATTGAACCATACTAATCCTGATCCTCAGGGTAGCAATTTGCTGACTTTCTCGCTGTTGGACATAATTTCCAGGAATTGACAAGTCATGAATCTCTTAGGTCAGGTAGTTTTGAGAAAGCAGCAGCAAGACGTACGTGGTCTATGAAGAGGAAGCCGGTGACTTTCCGGAAGGGTTTTCGGATCAATTTGCTTCCATCCAGAATCTCATTTTTTTCCGCGACAAGACAGTGACCACGACGGGAATAATCAGAAGGCAAGGAGTTAATCTCTGCCAACTTTATCGACGTGCTATCGTGTCTAAGCCTGAATCCTCTTGAATAGACCTTGTCAAAAAGCTCTGGGTTGCTGGGAGGCCTTGGCTGGGCAAACACCAATGCGATTCGCATCGCGGGGCAGATTCCTTTCCAAGTGTTGCACTACATGGTCAAGGACGAGATTCTGGTGTTTTCGCATGATCGTTTGATATAGCGGTCTGTTTGGAACAGCCCCCGCTGCCAGGACGGCTGCATGATGACCGCTGCAGGTTTGAAGCGTCGATGGTTTTCAGTCAGACGTTTCGGCTTGCGGCATCAACAGCTGAACTACGAAAGCCGGTCTGCGGCCAGAAAGCAAACCGGGCGAGGAGTGGGTACGCCCGATCGGTCACATAGCGTTGTTAAGGTCTGGCGCCGCGCCATGAGGCGGGAAAGACGGTGAGCATGAGGTACTGCGAGGGGACCATTTGAACCAGCGAGCTTCTTGAAGGACTGCCTCCGAATATGCCATTCCCAGGACTGCAGCAAACCGGCAAACTAGGTCTGTAATTTCCGACCATTATCGCGACAGTGAGAATTCTCAGAAGTCGTGCTTTGGTGTGAGCTTGCCAGAACTGTAGGTGCCTTGCGGATACACCGCGATGTGGCGCAATCCAGAGTAGTGGGGCCCACTTAAACAGAGCGACTATCTTCTAGCAGTCAGTGATAGCTGAGCGAAGAACGTGCATTCAATTGCGATCTTCCGTAGTAAAGATCCACGGTTGCCCGGTGATCACCGCGCCTCGTATCGAGTCAGGCGGCGAGCCGAGAAGAGCGAGGCCCATCCGATGGACAGCGGCAAACGTCGTTCCGCCTCGCTGGGCAAGGGGAGTTTGGGGGAGATGGGCTGGGGATCGATTTCCTGAACCCCCTAGAGTCCCCGCTTCTCCAAGGGGGACTTGAGTCCAGTGTAACGTGCAGTACAGTCCTAGACACAGAGCCAGGAGCAGTAAGGATCTCCTGGTAGGGCACGATGGAATGGACGAGCAGAAGGGATTGAAGACAAAGAAGAGACGGGCGAACCGCCATGACCGGCCCTAGCAGGATGGCGGAAAAGGAGATAATGGAAGCTGTTGTGCCGGCTAGCGCGCCCAAATCAGAATAAATCTGGGTAACGTACGTGCAAGGGATCGCCGGCCACGCGATTGACGAGATAGATGAACGAGTTGCAACAAGGGCAACTGGTAGGCTAACGGGACGGTCCGCATTCATGATGCCGAGACCAAAGGGTATCCCCACCGTAGATCTCTGGGCGCAAATGGATGAAGACGAGGCAGACCGCCAACCCCGGGAAGAAGACGGCCGAGAAGGGTCAGCAGAAGGGGCAGGGAATTCGAGGGGGGATGTCTCATCGCGCGTACGTCTGCTGGAAGCATGAAACGCTGGTGAATTTTACATTCTGAGACTATCTTCGATTCGGAGAACAGGAATCCGCAAAGTCGTCGAACTTGCCTTTCCCGGCGGATGAGACGACGTGGAAAACAGGCTGGCGCGTTCACCGATACGGCCGGCTTGTCGCTTCATTGCGCGACCGGCTCATACGCCGCGACGACTTGGGGACCCTGCCGGTGCCGATCCAGACCGAATTTGGCAGGCAGAGGCGCAGCGATAATGTCCGGCGGACTCCAGATCATGGAGCGGGAACGCCGAGCTGAACAAACGCCTCCAGGACGCCGATATCCGGCTATCTCAATCTCAAGGGGTTCTCGTTGACCCGATTTTTGTGGAGTGTCTGGAGATGCGGGCTCAACCACGACTATGACTCCGCAGTCGAGAAGAGATCTGCAACGCGCCTATAGGTTGTTTTGCAGAACGGTTGCCGCAATTTATAGCGAGTTGGCGGCGATCATTATTTGCTGATTCAAAACCGGCTGGCAATGGAAAGGGAATTACTGCTGATCCACATTCCCCGGGGAGTCGAGCTCCATTTCCAATTGTGGGACTCCGATTTTGGAGCTGCTCCCGATCCGGACTCTGGACAAGGTCTGGAGCGCTCTTGTTCCCAGATGCTCGGCTCGATCGAGACACCTGCTTCTTTGTCAGGAAGATACACTCCACCTACGCCACTCTCCATGCGTTTCGTCACCTGCTCAGGAATGACTTGAGGCTCTCTCATCTTCATGAGGTTGCATTTTCTCCAGCGCACACTGCCGATCCAGAGCGTTTGGGAAGAAGTCATTGCCAGAATACGCAGTGTAACAACACGACGAAGATGGTTGCTACAACCTTCGAACTGGCGAGGACCTTGTTCAACCCTGATTTCTCGTTACCCATTCGAGATTTCATCGAACGATTCCTGCCAGCGGCTGCCGCGTCTTGGGTGCAAGCCTACGGCAGGACGGGGTGCGATTCTGCTGCTATCCCGAAACAATCACGCAATACTACTATTGCATCTGGGTCTGCCCGGAGAATAACTCCAGGCGATGGACCTTGGTCCGGCAGAGGCTTCTGCCTCGACATGCTCACGCTGCCTTACCACGAATTCAGACTCCTGAGGACGCACAAGACTTGAAATTCCGCATGGTCAGGCTCAATACCTCGTCACTATTACGGCGTAGCCTTTTCACGTGCGATCGCTGACCAGACTGCTTTTTCGCTCCCCTTCTTGGCTCATTCAACTTCGGCGTCACCGTGGTCGGCCTAACCGGGTGCCACAGCACCTTGACACCTGGGGCGCGGCGTTCCGCCGCACCCGGACAGGGATGGCATGAGGCTGTGATCTGACGGGAGGAAGCGGACGGGACGTCCGCGCTCCCGGAGTTAGCGCCAGAGTCTCAGAACCGAAACTTGGCGGACACCGTGATGCTGCGCATTTGACCAGCCGTCACCAGCACCTGTAGAAACCTACAAACTCATAGCGCGGAATCGATTCCCAGGTTTCACCAGGTTCAGGCGTTTCAGGAAGTCGGCCCGCAATTACAGTGACGGTTTTCTCCGGAGAATGATTCTAAAAACTGCAGAGATCGGAATTAAATCCGGGAGCAGGTCCGATATTTGCGGCCCGCGTTACCCAATTCAAATGGACCGGGCTGCGAAACTGCGGCCGGGTTGTAGTAGAGAGAAATTCCGGATGAGGCACTGCCGGCGTTGCAGGTATTTGCCTCCTTTTCCTCTTCCGGAAAGGACGATATGCTGGCCGGGCACGACGTTGGGACGCTGCAAACGCCGCAATCGTCGATAGAGTGAGTAAAGCCGCGCAGTCCTGCGGTAGCCGCGTCTTGAAACATCAGAATCGACGACCTGCAAGGACCGGCGCCGCCAGACATCCAACCCTGTTGGAAGAAAACTGCCACTGCCAGGGAAGCTGTTTCAGAGCCGACGTGAAGCGTTTGCGCACGTCGAATGCTGACAAACGCTCAGGCGTAGATTGCGCTCATCCTGCGCGCCTGGACTCTGATAGAAATCCTTCACCGGAACATCGCCATCGTCAATCGACTTGGCCCGGTGAACAGAGTTGATCGAACTCAGGTTGGTTGAGAATCGTTTCTCAAATCGGACTTTGCAATAGGTGATAGATGGAATTAGAACTGGTTTCGTTCTCAAGTATCGGACCGAGGAAGGGAAGGTCCGCAATTCCTGCTCTGGCGTTCAGGTCTTGGATCTAGATTCTCTCCGTCTCCACGTGACAGGCGAATTGTTCCAATTCGATAGCGGAAGAAGTAAATGCCCATACCTGCCCGCATACAGGGTCTCCAGCAACATACCATGCGGGAGTTCGCGCTGAATGCTCAAGATTCCATTGCTGCACGTAGGGCGTGGAACTTTTCGGGGATCGATGTAGAAATAGCTGGGCAGGCCCAAACTCTGGGCGGCTGAATCATTGAAGCCGTCGTCAATGGCGGCGTCACCGGCGAATCGTTGGTTTCGATCACGAACGCCATTTCTGACCAGGTTGTAGTGAGCGCCCCGTCTCCACTGGACGCAATGATTCCACCAGCAACGTAAAACAGTTTGGGGTGGGAGCCGGTGCAGGGTCCGAGCCGGGGGCGGGAGATACGACAATTCGCTTGAACTCCATCGCCGGGCAGCGGACTCGGAGTCCACGCCGATTCTGCACCGAGCCGAGGGAGTGCTCGGGCAGTGTCGAGAAAAGCCCGGGTTGAAATGGTTGTTCCGGCTTTTCGCCGAACGCGTCGCATAGTCGTAACGCAAGCCCAGGGTGATGGCGAGCCGGCTGTTCACAGCGCGAAACGTCATCCCCGAAGGCCGTAGAGGTTCCGCCACGCAGATGGCGCTTGCGCCGCTACCCCGCTCGAGCGCGAGGCCTGCTGAGGGAATCCCGAAAGAAAATCGGCCAGTGGCCAGACCCTGTATTCGCGGCCGGCTGGTTCGGATCGGGACCGCTCGTGGGCGCCACAACGCCCGAGTAGCGGAAGTTCCCGCGGGAGGAACCCGGAAGCTCCGGAAGTTGTCTTCTCGAAGCGTTCGAGGCCAGCTCCGAGGTTCAGTGGAATGGCGGCCTCGAACCGGGGTGCTGGTATGATCAGCCCGGTCGGTAAGTCATTGTCCCAGCTGATTGGTGGGACGGTTGGTGTCGTCGTCGAGCAACTGGATGAAGTCCAGCCGAAGCACCCGGAGGTCCCCGAGTTCAGTGGATCCCGCTCGGTGCACATTGATGCCAAGTTCGGGCTAATGATGTCTCCGCCGCGCCCCTCCCTGGTAGATTCCGTCCAACGGCCCGGCGTAGCCGGTTGTAAGCTCCAGCTTCAGGATTTGTTCGATGAGCCTGGATAGCAAAGATGTGTGTGGTTGAGCGCAGAGGTTTTGGGCGCGGACGTTCGTCGTTGTTCCCGGTGAGAGGGCCATGGTTTCCCATCCGCGTTGAATTTCTCTGTCACTCCAGATGATACGTGCCGTAGAACAGATCATTCAGGCGACGGCTGGTGATCGAGCCTGGATGACTTCGATTGTTGTGTCTTCGGCTGGGCCGAACGGTCGGAAGAGTTGCCGACGAATCTGGTTGGTGGGGCAGCGTTGGCGGAAGGCGTGAACGCCCGGCACATTTTTCAGCGACACCGAATCCAGACGGGTTCGCCGGGATGACCGTGTCCGGAAACGGACGTCCCTGACGCACCGTCTCTGAAGGGTGAGAGGGGATCATAGACGGTTACGCCGTAGTCAGCTGAGGTCGCCGCGGCGAGCCTTCTTTTCCGTCGGCACCGTCGCGAGTCCTTGGTTTCGGCTCCGTGCTTCAAGGCCCTCATAGTGCGCAAGAAGAACGTTCGATCGCGACCATGGTAGAGCTTGGAGCAGCCACAGCGGACCACACCCAGACTGGCGCCAAAACTGGTTCTCCTTGAGCGGGGGCTTCGGGCGGCACTCCCAATTCGGAGTTGAGAGAGCTGTACGGCCGCGCATTGAGAGCATCGTTACGGACGACAGTCGTAGAACTCGCCATGAAACTGGTTCCAGTACCCGAGCAGACGTAGGTCAGCCCAGAGTTGACAGCGCCGCCGCCACCCTGGCCCAAAGGCTGCCGAGCTGGTGCTGAGTCTGCACTCTCACGCTGCCACGACGACTCTGCCGGGGACGGTTTTGCGGTCGCGAAGGCGCTGACGTGGCCGTCGAGTGTTTGCTGACAATCCGTCGAGAAGATAGTTTGTTTCCAGTTTGGCGGTGGCACGGCACGTGTTAGGAGTTCTGGGCCAGTGCGCCTCGGCCCGGCTGGAGCGGGGTTATCCCGTTGTCAGGTATAGCCCGGCAGGGACAGGTTGGCGACGCCGGCAGAAAGGCCCATCAGCGTTTGGATGCTTCTGCCCGGGGCAGCTCGACTTGATGTTCTTCTCCGAGACTCCTGCCCACCCACTGCCATGTTCTCTCATCTGAATCAGGCTTTCCGGTGGCGCGAAATGGTCCCGACCTCGATCAATGGGTCCCAACTTCCAGGGCTGAAGTCCAGGCGGGCCGAATAGTTTGAGTGGATTGGTGCACCGCGCCAGAAGCCGCTGTCGCCTGTTTGAAGTTCGCTTTGTTCACGCGAATCTCATAGCTCCCCGGCTTGAGAAAAGGGATGGCTATAGAGGCCGGCGGCGTTCGCGACCGTTTCCCGGTCGGCGTTGGTCGTGGTTTCTCTGGCCGCCACCGCGGCTGCCTGGTAACAGGCAGGCCCGGGCTGTCCAGCAACTGACTCCGCTCACGGTTGCGCTTTCGATCTGCGCCATCGATCGACGTTGCGGGCAGAACCAGCGGCGAGCGCGACGAATGAATTCAGCAACCGACCTCGGTCGAGTTTTCGACCTGCCTGTTCCATGAGTAGTTCGTCCATTCGTGGCTTCGGCAGCAGTTCGAGGCCCAGTTTCATGGGTGGCCATCTGACGATTGCCAGCTCAGGCACGTGTCCTCGTGCCGGTTCATGCAATACCACCTCCTAGGTTTAAGCGATCTCCAGATGGAGCGGCAAGCCGCGACCTTCCCGGAGTGGAGCGTCATGCGGCGTCCCAAGCACCGATTTTGGGCCCTGAACGTCAGTGCCTTTAATCCCTTCGCCGGGAGCCCGGACAGTCTCAGGAGGGCAGAGCCCTTCTGGACGGGACGTCGGGGCTTGCACGGCTCAGATGGAGCCTCGCCCTCCAGGCCAGAGATGAGCGCAATGTCAAGGATCAGAGTTATGCCAGAATAGGACCGAATCGCCATCCACAGCCTTCAGTGGATCGCCGGAGTAGCTCAGCGTGTGAGCTCTCGTCTGCAACAGTCTCAGCCAGCGTCCGTCGATGTACGCTCAATGACTGGAGTCTCGCTGACGTGGATCATCCTCCAACAGGCGTTCCAGAGCCGAATCGACACTCTAGCGGCTAGCAGCTGAGCTTGCTGACGTCTCGCTGGCGGTGCAAGAACACCAAGCGCCTCAGGCTCACTACGAGACCACCGCGCGTCGCCGGGAAACTGATTCTCAACGTCGATCTCCAAGTACCACTTCGTGGTCGCCCTCAACTGAGGTTGCAGAGCCCTGAGCTCCTGGGAAAGAGCTCAACGGCTTCAGGCGCCAGCCGGCGCAACCAGGGCTCTTCCCCACAAGCAGCTTTAACCGGTCTTCGGCAGGATCGATTCTCAGGTGGACGACATCGTCAGGACAACAGCTTGCAGACCCTGACTTGGCACAGGCATAAGCCAGATGCGGTCTTGCGGTGCGGAGCTCCGCAAATGTCGCAGATCAGGACCCCCGTCCCCCGCTCGCCGCCCCAGAACAGAAATTGGCCGCCAGCGCGTGATAGTCGTGCTGCACGGCCGAAAGACATAGAAAAGGCAGTCCGAGAAAGGTGCTTTTGAAGAAGGACGAGTCCTCAACCATCGCCTCGGTCGCAAAGCCGATACGCACTACCCTGTGTTGAGGTCGGCAACCGCAAGATTGGAGTCTCCACAGGCAATGTAGACTTAGCAGATGATTCAAAGCGAGACGAAAGCTGGGCTTTTGGCCAGGGAGGAGCGGCACGGTGAACCGGGTCAACGCAGACGCGCAACAGAAACTTCGGAGGGATCCACCTGGGGCTGGGGTTGCCATAGCGGCCGAGGTGTCGCCTGCCGCCACGCGGATAACGCCATTTCGTGGTTGCTCTCTACACGGATCGGCGTGCCGATGGGATTGCAGTCTGCTCGGAAACGAGCGGGGACGCCCCAGTGCGGGGATCGTCAAGCTCTGTCACGCCGCTGATCCCTCAGCGTCACAGAGCCTTCAAACCGCCCAATATTCCATACCCGTCCAGAGCTGCACAAGGCAGTTGCTGCCGAGTTCTAGGTGTGGATCTGTTTCGCATCCCATTCCAGACGGGACGGTGTTCAGTAACAGTAGCGTGGTCGTTTCCAGTCTTCAAGCGGTTAAGACCAAACAGCGGGTCCGCCATCCTCCGCGAAAAGCGGAACAAAGGTCAACGCTGTCTTTGGTGGCTCGAACGAGGCCGGATTCAGTGCCGGGAATGAAGGACGCTTAGTGCTCTCGACAAGACAGTGGCGGGATGCCGGATCCCCCTTAACAGCTCTCCCTCCACCGACATTTCAGACCAAAATCTAGTTGGAGCTCAGTCGCTGGAACCTCGTACGCTGTTTCGTGTACCACCAGATCGGGGACTCCTCTACTCAGGGCGGGAACTCCGCAAAGCTCCCGTTGCCCAATTCCCGCAAGCTTATGATTGGGTCTCGAATTGCCTTCTTTGAAATGGCTCGGTAAGTGTCTGTGCTTCGGCTCGGACCGCCTGGCACCGTACGATGACTGTCATCGAGGGTGCCTGCTCGCCGCCCTCTGTACTTCAGGCAGCCGGCGTCCACAACAGCGTCCAGCGGCCGAAGATCCCGAAGCCCGACCCGAGCTCCATTGAGTTCTTCGAGAAGGAAGTTCGTCCGTTGCTTGTGAAAGCAGTGCGTCTCCTGTCACGGCCCGGCCCAGCAGTTTTCCTCGTTGCGGGTCGATTCCCGCGAAGCGCTGCTGAAGAGCGGCAACCGTGGGCCTGCGATCATTCCTGGCGACGCGACCCTGAGCCTTCTGGCAAAATCCGTCAGGCATGAGGGCTTAAAGATGCCGATGGGTTCAAAAAGCTGGCTCCCGAGGAAGTTTCTGCTATCGAGAAATGGATCACTCTGGGAGCACCCTGGCCTCCGCCAGCGTCGGCTCAGCTGCGTCGGCTCCGGGCTTCTACGAGAAGATCAGAAGAGCACTGGGCGTTTCAGCCGCTGCCACTAACTTCTCCTTTCTCTGCCCAGTGATCGTCCCCCTTGGACAAGGCGGGTACAGATGTCTCCTCGAAGGCAACAAAGGCCGATACCCATCCTGTCGATCACTTCATCGGTGCCAGAGCTCAGCAAGAGTGAGCCTCAAACCCGCGGCGCCAGCCGATCGGCAAACCTTCGATCCGCAGGCTGAGTCTGGTGCTCACCGGACTGCCTCCCACGCCATCTGGAGGTTGACCTCTTCGTTGCGCGACGCATCGCCCGAGCGCTTATCGCAAGACTGGTGGATCGCGCTGCCTGGCGTCACCCATTTCGGTGAACGTTGGGCGCGGCACTGGATGGACGTCATGCGCTTCGCCGAGACGTTCGGCAACGATTGGAACTACGAGATCAAGGGTGCCTGGCTTCTATCGCGACTACCTGATCCGCGCCTTCAATCAGGATGTTCCCTACGACCAGCTCATTCGCGAGCATCTTGCCGGCGACTTGCTTCAGAAGCCGCGGATCAATGCCATGAAGAAGGGATTAATGAGTCGGTCGATTGGAACATCGTTCCTCCGTTTGGGGAGAACTAGGCCACGACGATTGCATTCGTTTCCGGCCAGATACGCACGGACGTTGTGGATAACCAAATCGACACGCTGGGGAAAGCCTTTCAGGGGCTTACGGTTGCCTGCGCCCGCTGTCACGATCACAAGCTCGATCCCATTCCGACCTCCGACTACTACGCGCTTTACGGTGCCTTGACCAGTTCGCGTATGGTGATGCGCAATGCCGATACCCCGGACGTCAATGCCGCAGCCAAACAGCGCTTACGCGACTTGAAGCCACTCATCCGCTCCGAAGTCGCGAAGCAGTGGATTCAGAAACCAGCCTGATGCCGCGGTACTTGATGGCAGCGCACCGCGCCTGGAAGGGACTTCCGCCGAGCGCCGCAGGATCTCGCTGATCTCTCGCTCGACCGGATTCAGGCCTGGCTGGCGTTGCTCGAGAAACAGAAGCCCGGAATGGAAGAGCCGCTCTATCCGTGGATTCAGGTCAGCGCGGCCCTGAACTCGCACGGAATGGGGCAAGCTTCAGTCTCGCTACGCCGAAGAGACACGAAGCCGTGCTGCTTACAACCGCGAAAAGTTTCGACCTTTTGGAGACCTGGCGCGAGACGGATTTGGGGGCTGGTACGCGGATGGCAACGCTGCGACGGACGGCCCGTCGCCAAGCGGAGAATTTGCCGTCGCGAACAGCGGACCAGCCGCCGTCACCGGAGTCTTTCCTGCCGGCATCTACACGCATGCGCTATCAGAGCGTCTCGATGCCGCCCTGCGCTCGCCGCTGGTTCCGAAGGACAAGAAGTTCTTGAGCCTTCAAGTGGTCGGTGGTAAGACGGGCGCGTGGCGGACCGTCCTCGACAACTGCATGCTCAGCGAGGACTATCAGTTACTTGGACTTCGACTCCCCACGCTGGCTCAAGATTCCCAATCGCGACGACCAGCCCGACTTTACCTTTCTACGTGGAACTGGTGACGAAAGGCGGACAATCCGAGAATTCCTGACCGTCCAGGCGCCTCAAAGTCACGCAAGCGCAGACTTGACTCGCCTGTATTCCTATTTTGGCATCGCGCGGGCGTTCCTTCACGATGTCGATGAGTCTCCGCGCGAGGAACTCTCCCACCTGGCACCGCTGTTCGATGGCGCTGCTCGGCCAGGCTGGGAAAGCCAGCCAGCTGGAAAGGCACTTGCCGAACGCATACGCCTCAGATCATTCGTCGGTCTCTCGATCGCTGGGCCGACGGGAAGTCCACCGACGATGATGCGCGCTGGATTGGCTGGCTGCTGGAAAATCGGCTTGCTCACCAACGCGCAGTAACCAGACTCCTCGATTGGAGAGGCTCATCGCGGAATACCGCCTGACGGATTCGCACATCGCGGCGCCCAAGACCTTTAACGGCACGGCGGATCTCGAAGCCGGCTACAGATTTCCCGGTGCTGCCCGCTGGCGATGCCGACTCATCCCGGCAAGATCGTTCCGCGAGGTTTCCTCCAGCTCATTGCGGGAACGCAGGAATGGACGTGAAGGCATTTCGGCAGCGGGCGGCAGAGATCGCCGAACTTGATCGCAAGCCCTATCAAATCCATTAACTGCGCGCGTCATGGCCAACCGGATCTGGCTCCACGTGTTCGGACGCGGCATTGTCCCCACTGCCGACAATTTTGGGGTCTACGGCGAGCGGCCTTCGCATCCCGAGTTGCTGGATGTCTTGGCGGCGCAGTTTGTCCGCGATGGCTGGTCCATCAAGAAGCTGATTCGCTTTCTGCTGATGTCGCAGACCTTTCAGCAGTCCAGCCAGGCTTCGCCGGAGGCGGTGGCGAGCGATCCCCAGAACCGGCTGCTGTCGCACTATCCGATCCGCCGGCTCGAAGGCGAATCGATTCGCGATGCGATTCTGGCGACTTCCGGGCGACTGGATCGCACGCTTGTACGGCCCTGAGCATTCAACCCTACCGGGAAGAGCCCAAGGACTATCGCAAACTCCACCAGGGCCCGCTCGATGGCAATGGCCGACGCAGCATCTATATCAAAGTGACGCGGCACGAAGGCTCGCGTTTTCTCGATACCTTCGATTTTCCGAATCCCACGGTTGCGCGCGGCAACCGCGATCACGACGAATGTGCCGGCTCAGGCTCTCGCACTGCTGAATGATCCCTTCGTCCTCGACCAGGCGGGCTTCTGGGCGGACAGCCTGATCCAAGCTCAGGCGCCCACCGTGGAATTGCGACTGGACTCGATGTTTCGCACGCGCTCTGGGAAGATTGCCGGATGAGCCGAGCGCACCCGATTTGCAGGCCTTGCCAAGGAATTGGCGAGCCTTCACAAGGCGGCTCCGAGATCAGATTCTCGAAAGCCGCGAAGTCTGGAAAGATATGGCGCATGCCATTTTCAATCTGAAAGAGTTCACCTATCTGCGATAAAATTCAGGAGCTAGGATCAGACGTTGGAGCTTATGAGTCACCACTTCGCCAAAAGCGGAATGCCCAGGTTGTGCAGTCCTGCCCCTCTCCCGGCGTGACGTTCTCGAAATACGCCTCCAGCGGTTTCGGGCTCATGGCGCTGTCGGCGCTCATGTCCGACAAGGCTTACGCGGATCTGGCGACGCCCAAAGCTCGCACTTTGACCCAAAAGTCGAAGAACGTGATTTTCTGCTTCATGCCCGGCGCCGCCTCGCATGTCGACACCTTCGACCCGAAGCCGAAGCTTGCACGGAACTGGATGGCAAACCGTTTGATGGCTTTTACCAGGTCGGCGCCAAGAAGGAAACCAATCGCAAGTGGGTGAAGAGCCCGTGGCAGTTCAAGCAGCATGGGCAATCCGGAATCTGGGTCGAGCGAACTGTTTCCATACCTGGCTGGTTGTGTGGATGACATCACCGTCGATTCGCTCCATGGTTTCGGGCTTTCCGCTGCACCCGCGCGCCAATCTGCTGATGCACACGGGACGCAATACCGGGCGGATTTCCAAGCCTTGGGTTCGTGGGTCAACTATGCGCTCGGGCAGCGAAAACAAGAACCTGCCCGGATACGTTTTGCTGCATGGCGGCGCTGTGCCGCCCGGGAGGTCTTGAAAACTTCTCCAACGGTTTTCTGCCTGCCACCGTATCAGGCCACGCCGATGCAGGCGGACGGCAAACCGGTCGTCAATATCGAGCCGGCTGACGGGGATCCGCAGATCCAGCGCGCGAAACTGGATGTGCTGCTTCAGGAGGATCGCCAGTTCCTGCAGTCGATTCGCAGCGACGATGCAGTCGAGTCCGCCATTCAGAACTACGAAATGGCTTACAAGATGCAGTCGGTCGTGCCGGATGTCCTGAACCTGGACAAAGAGGCGAGGCCACGCAAGAAACTCTACGGACTGGACGCTGCCGACAAGAACAAGCGGCTGTACAGCACGCAATGCCTGCGCGCGCGGCGGTTCATCGAGTCCGGCGTTCGCTTTGTCGAGATCACCTGCCCGAAAGTCTATGGCGTCGAATAACGGAACTTGGGACCAGCATTCCGAGCTGAAGAAAGGGTCACGAAGGCAACGCGCTTCATCACCGATCAGGGCATCGCGGCACTGCTCAAGGATTTGAAATCCAGAGGCCTGCTCAACGAAACGCTCTGGTGGTTTGGGCGACTGAGTTCGGCCGAACGCCGCACGCCCCGAAGCCCGATGGTCGCGGATCACCACGAGACCGCCTTCACGGTCTGGATGGCGGGCGGAGGCTTGAAAAGTGGACTTCGTCTACGGCGCGACCGACGATGTCGGCATGCGTTCGGTGGAGAACGTCACCGAAGTGTTCGATCTCCACGCCACAATCCTGCAGCTTCTCGGACTCGATCACAAGAAACTCACCTACCGTTTTGGCGGCCGCGACGTAAGCCTTACGGACGTTCACGGGAACATCATCAGCGGCATTCTTGCTTGACGTAGTCACTACCATCGACGACTGGGGGCTTCGCCATTCGTCCCCTGACACTGCCACCCATCGGCAAAAGTGACTCCAACGCGCCTACTGTTCTCACTTCTTCTGGCTGGCGTCGCTTGTTTGCCGGCATCGCCGGCTGGTAACAATGATGCGGCCAAGGCCGGCCTGGATCCCACGCGCCTCGCTCAAATCCCAGCCCGCATGAAGCAGTTCGTCGATCAAGGGCGCGGCCGCCGGCATTGTCACTCTTGTGGCACGTCATGGAAAAGTAGTCGCACTCTGATGCCGTCGGTTATACCGATCTGGAAACCCGGCAGCCGATGAAGGCGGGACGCGATCTTCCAGATTCACTCCATGACGAAGCCGATCGTAGCGCTGGCCGCGATGATCCTGGCTGAGGAAGGCCGGCTGAGCGTCGGAGATCCGGTCGAGAAGTATCTGCCGGAGTTTCGCGGGCAGTGGGTCGTGGAATCGCAAGGCACCGGAACGATGACGTTGCGCCGTCCTGCCCGGCTGGTCGACTCCTGCGCGACCTCATGACGCCATACTTCCGGAATGAGCCTGAACCCGCCGGAAGGCTATCAAGGAGCTGCATGGCGCCGTTGCACAAGAGCCTGGCGGACGTCGTGCTCGTGGAGTCTCAACAGCCGCTGGAGTTCGACCCGGGCACGAAATGGCAGTACTCGAACACCGGGATCGCGTCAGCTGGCGCGCGTCATCGAAGTCGTCTCTGGAATGCCATTCGAGAAGTTCCTCGAAGCGCGCATCTTTCAGCCGCTGGGAATGAAGGACACCTACATCTTCCCCCAAGAAAAGCATCACCGCATGCCCACGGCCTACCTCTTGAAGGATGGCAAAGCCCGTGCAAGTACACAATGGATCCCCTGGGCGAAGGCGCTGATGAAGTTCCGCGAAGGCGCGAAGTACCCGCTCCCTGAGGGCGGCGTCTACTCGACAGCCAGCGATCTTGTACTCGCCATCAGATGATGCTCAACAAGGGCAGGTCAACGGCGTTCGACTGCTCTCGGCAGCGTCGGTGGAAGTAACGACGCGTGTCCACACGGGGCGACCTCGCCACCGGCCAGCCTGGGACCGGTTGGGGACTTAGGCTGGTTCGTCATCAAGGACAGCCCGCGTTCGCTGACGTTGCTTTCGCCGAGGAGCTACGGCCACGGCGGGCGCTATGGGACCTTACTGCTTCATTGATCCCGAGAAGGACCTGATTGGCATCTTCATGATCCACCGTGAAGGCGGCAGCGACGAAAGACAGGCCTTCGTGCAGCGATGGCCGAATCTGCCGTCACGCGAGTAGGCCGTTTGCAGGACCGGCTGGTGAAGCTCTTGGAATGGACTTTCAGCCGAACCAGGCATCCCAAGAACGCTCGCTCATGACTCGACACGGCTGAACACACTCGATGCGTCCTCAGAGGCGACAATCATTCTTTGCGCCGCGCTCTTGCCGGCAGTGCCCTTGTCCCGCAGTCCGCTCTGTGGCTCAGGCGTAATCCCTCAGTTCGAGAGAACAAGTTCTGCTGATCCTCGGGGAATATTGCCTCACGTGTCACGGCGCGGCGGTGCCAGAATGGGTAAGTTGGATTTGCGGACGCTGGCTTCGATTCCACGCGTGGAGGCGAGCGAGGGCCGGCGCTGGGTTAAGGGCTCGGCGGAGAAGAGCCGGCTGTTTCAGCGCATCACGGACAAGTCGATGCCGCCGACGGACGGCAGGGTGACCGAGGACGAAGTCCGGGATCTGCGTGCCTGGCGAAACTGGATTGATGGTGGCGCGAAAACGGCCGAGGGCTGTTGGGTCCGGACAAGGCAAGGCAGAAAGCACCCACTGGGCTTTCCAACCACCGGTTCGCCCGGCAGTTCCGAAAGTAACGCCTGGCGGGCAATGAGAACCCGATCGATGCGTTTGTGCTCGCCCGATTGGAAAAGGCCAGCCTCAAGCCAGCGGCGCAACTGCGATAAGCGCACGTTGCTGCGGCGAGTCTACCTGGATTTGATCGGACTGTTACCGACACTGGAAGAGCAACAAGCCTTTCTCAACGATCCGGTCGCCCGGTGTGCTACTTGAAGTGGTCGACCAGTCTTCTGCGCGCCCGCAGTACGCGGCGAACGATGGGCGAGACACTTGGTTGGATGTCGTCCGCTTACGCGGAGTCGAATGGCTACGAACGCGACGGCAGCCGAAAGCCCAGCGCCTGGCGCTATCGAGAACTATGTCGATCCATCGCGCTCAGCCAGGACCAGAGGAGTTCGATCGCTTTTGAGACCTCGGGCTGGGCATCGTCGACGAGAGTCGCACGCCGAGTCATGACTGATTTCCGTGCTCACGCGCGAATCCGACGTTCCATCTGGCCGGCTCCCTGCGGCCCCAGGATGCTCCGGGCGGGGCTCAACCACGGGCCGACTCGACGTCGGAGTGGTGGTGCCCTGGGGATTTTGCCCGGCGGCGCGCGCGCGGCGCCTGCCACCATCCGCAGGTGCTGCTCAACGCCGCCAACGCGAACACCGCGCAGATCGCCCAGGGCTACGTGGAGGCGCGGCATCGCCTTTCCTCAACGGCGATCTCAAGGGGGCGCAGGCAGCGCCCGTGGGGGTACGGCCAGCGTTCCTACTGGCGAGATGCTGAGCCCAGGCGTGGTTTCATCGTCACCGGAGTGTTCAGGACGCTCATCATCTTGAACGGCTCGCTCGTGGCCCGCGGCCACGATGATCGAGAGAAGGGCGCGGCGCAGTCGAGCGCAGCTCTTGATGACGCCGGCCAGCACGCTCGAGTGGTGACGGCCCAGATCGTGCCGCTGTTCGTCACTGCTCATGATGATGGTCGCCTTGGTGCTGTTGGTGGCCCGGCTGGTGTTCCACGTCCCGTTTCAATGGCAACCCCGCCCTTGTGCTCGCCGCCTGCGCGTGCTGCGTCCTCACGGGAATCGGGCTGGGCACCTTCATGCCGACCCTCGCCCGCTCTGACAACCAGACGCAGCTCATCAGCTTCTTCGTCAACCCGCCGCTCGCCATGCTCTCCGGAGGGCTGACGCCGCGTCGAAGAACAATGCCGAGGGTGGGTCCAGCCTGATGACACTGTTCAACCCGATCGCGCGCTGCGCACGATCAGCGCGCAGCGTGCTCGTGAAGGGCGCCGGCCTCGACATCGTCTGCGAACCTGCTCGCGCTTCATCGCCTGGCCAGCCTCTTCGTAGGCGCTCAGCGCCTGGAGGTTTCGACGTCAGTTGAGCTGACGTTTATGAAGGACATTCCTCGCCATGCGAGAATTGCCGAAAACTAAGGATCGTGTTGTGACCGATTAATCTAAAGGAGTGACGACAATGGGTAGACTAGCGAACAAGAATATCCTTATCACCGGCGGCAACAGCGGGATCGGGCTGGCCGCAGCGCAGGAATTCGACAGAGAGGGCGCGCGCGTCGCCATCTGCGGCTTGAATGAGGGGTCGCTGCAGGCGGCTAAGGAGACGCTTGGAGCCGGAAGTCTCGCCGTTCGCGCGGACGTCAGCAATCTCACCGACCTCGACACGATGTTCGCCACGATCAAGCGGGAGTTCGGGCACCTGGACGGCGTCTTCGTAAATGCAGGTTACAGCGAGTTCCTGTTGTTCGAAGAGGTGACAGAGCAAAGCTTCGACAAGGTGATAGCCGTCAATTTCAAAGGGGCTTACTTCACGATTCAAAAAGCCTTGCCGCTACTCAGGCAAGGCTCGTCTGTAATCATCAATGCGTCCGTTGGCGCGCGCAAGGGGTGGCCGACAACCTCGACCGTCTCGACCTGCAAGGCCGCGGTCGTCCATCTCGCTCGAATCCTCAGCGCCGAACTCGTGGACCGCGGGATTCGCGTGAATACCCTAAGCCCAGGCCCGACGGACACGGCGATGTTCGGTCGCTTCCCAGGCGAAGAGCAGGGCGAGGCGGTTAAGGACGTCCTCCGAACCAACAATCAAGCAAGCGGATGGCCGATCCGTTGGAAATCGCGAAGCTGGCAGTTTACCTCGCGTCGGACGATTCTGCGTACGTCGTCGGGGCAGACTTCCTGATCGACGGCGGGGTCACGGCCATTTCGGCCGTGGGCGCCTGAGCCTCGGGAACCGGAGGGCACTAACTTCCACATCAGCGAGCTCGGCGCAGGGCGTGCGCTGACGAAGGGCGACCTCCAGCCTGTAGTGGCCGCGGCCGGGGCCAGCGGGCTGCAGGACGCTGTTACGGACATCATTCACCCTGCATAACAAGAGCCATGCCCCTAGGTTAACGCGGGGATGACGTGACGGCCAAACAACTTGATCGAGTCGCATGATCCGGGCATGGGCCAGGTTGCCCATCTGCATGAAGCAGAGGATCTGGTCCATCCCGGCCTCCTGGTACTTCTTCGAGCACCTTGATGACGGTATCCGGATTGCCCATGGCGAACGCGCCTGATTGCATATGGTCTGCGAAGGTCTTGCCGGCTGCGCTCCTGCTGCACGGCTGACACCGCGAACTTGTAGGAATCGGGCACCTGGCGTCCCTGCCAGGGGGCGTAGAGCTTCTCCGCCATGTTGACGAACCACACCCCTTCTGGCCCGGCGAATTCATGCGCTTCCTCGTCGGTCTCGGCACAGTGGGTCACGCACAGCGCCGCGATCTGGTTGTTGACAAAGCTCCCCACGGGCTTGGCATGCTTGATCCCCTCGCGATACATGCCGACCCGCTCAGCCATTTGCGCATACCCGCCCAGGTTGAAGCAGAGGGCGCCCAGACCCATTTCTCCGGCAGCCCGGAAGCTGTCGGGCTGGCTGCACGCGACCCACAGGGGCGGATGGGGTTTCTGCACCGGCTTGGGAATGACCGAGCGCGGCGGGATCTGGTAGAAGCGCCCCTCGTGGGAGAAGGGGTCCTTGCGTCCACATCCGAGGAATCATGCGCGATGGCTTCTTCCCACTGGGCTCTGGTCTCTTCCGGGTCGACCTGGAACCCGTCCATCTCGATCAGGGTCGTGGAACGCCCGGTGCCCAGATCCATACGGCCATCACTGACGATATCGAGCACGGCGGCGCGCTCAGCCACCCGCACCGGATGGTTATACTGGCCTGGCAAGCAGGGCGACCGCGTGGCCAATGCGAATCCGCTTGGTGCGCTGGGAGATGGCCCCGTAGAGGACTTCCGGGGCCGAGCAGTGGGAAAATTCCCGCAAGAAGTGGTGCTCCACCGTCCAGAAGTACTGCAAAGCCGACCTCGTCAGCCAGTTCCACCTGGGCCATCGACCTGCTTGTAGCGCTCCTGCTCGATGCCGTCATAGTGGGGTTCGGGTATCTGAATTTCATACATGAGGCCGAATTTCACGGTCGATGTGTCCTCCCCAGGCCGAGGGTGGGGCGTCAACGAGAAGTCGTGCCCTCTCCGCTGTCGGCCGTGGCGCCTTGCGCATGACCGGATATCTTCGGTGGCACGGCCGCTCGCGGCCGCCGCCGCTGCGGCCGTGCCTCCCGATGACGGCAGTCGGCGAAACTCGCTTGTCTACCCGAGGTGCCGATGGATGAACGTGGTCATCTGCTCGAGCCGCCTGCCGGGCGACTGACGAGGAGAGATTGCGCAGCAGACCTTCACCCTCGCCCTCGAAGATCGTCACCTCGATCTGGCCTCCAGCCTGCCGGTACTGTCGGACGAACTCGTCGAGATCCGGGCGTGGATGCGCCTCCTCGTAGCGTGCGCGCGAGGCACAACACGGGCGGCGTTGCCGTCCGCTCCCCACAGGCCAGGATGCGCGCGGGCGCCCCTCGGCCATGGCCTCTTCCGTCTGCCAGTACTGGTCGTGCATGGGCACCACGCGGTCGGCACAGCCCGGCGGGCGGGGTGCAACCCTGTCGCAGGCCCTTGGCATAGTGATAGCGTCCCGAGCGGATCGATCACGGAGAGCACCATGATCACGCAGCCCAGGCTGCCATCCGCCGCCGTGGCGCGCCGCCGGAAGGGACAGCGCGGCGTAGCGCGGATCGTGCGGGCGCATGCCGAGCAGCATGGCCTGGTGCGCGCCACTGGACGTTCCCCATCGCGCCGATCCGGTCCGGGCGACCGTTCCACGCCGGGGCCTGGGTCTTGCACCAGCGAATCCCGTAGTGGATGTCGGCCAGCAGAGGCTGGATACGGCGCCACCGGAGGCAACGCGCGAAATCCAGCGCGCCACGATCACGCCATGTCCTCGCCAGCGCCTCGTTCGCCGCGTTACCGTTCAGGCGATCGCCCCGGACCCAGGCTCCGCCGTGCAGCTCGACCATGATCGGGAACGGTCCGCTGCCGCGTGGCTTGAAGAGACGCGCCAGCAGCAGTGGTTGTCTCCATGTCGGAGATATTCCATCCGCGACATCGATGTCATACGCCGTCTGCGTGCCTGCTGCCATGCGAGTCTCCCTTTCCTGGTGCGCCGGCGAGGATGTGCGTGTGCCTGGTCAACGTTACGCCTGAGCGTGCTCTTTCCTGCTCGAGGAAATCGCGCTTATTGCGGCCCCCTCCCTCTCACCTGGTGGCCAACGGGCAAGAGCCTCGCTGCCAAGTTTACGGGCTGAAAATCGGGGTCCGCGCTGAGCGCCGTGCGCGCGCGACATCAATTTGCCGCATTTTGCGCAGGTAATGGCGACGAAGTATCGAATACTTAACGCCGCCTCGAGATCTGGTCCGAATCACTTACCCTCCACCATTAATTCCTACATACCCTGCATGGTCTTGATCTCGATGCCCACCAGTATCTTCGCCAAGAGCCCCGGTGAGTGCGAAAGCTAGAATCGCGTGCTGATCGCGCTCCGAGAATCTTGGAACCCTCGGCCGCCCGTTCGGGGACGCCGGATCGAGCCAGACTTCCGGGGCCGAAGATTTTGAGACTTGCCGCATTTGTTGTGGCATCGACTCCGGGGATACGACAGGTTCACTGTTCCATCACTGCTCCGAGGGCAGAGCGCAGCGGCGGTGGCGACGCTGGTTTCGTTGTCAGGAAGTCAGAACGAAGGGCTCAAATCGACAACGAGCCACGCGCCCCTAAAATGGCCGCGGGAACGTCCCCGATGAGTGTCCAGCCGGCGACCGAACCCCTCTGTGCGGGGAGCGCGCTGCACTGTGATCACCAACGTGATCGACGGCCGCTACCCGCGACCTTGGCGCGTCGCGATCCGGCGTGTCAGCTTCCGGCCGCGCCGCGCCAGTGGTCGGCCGCTTCCACGTTCCTCGACGAGATGAATGGCGCGTTCCGCGGCGGGTCGCGGCGCCTCGACGTCCCGCCCGCACACCCGCACATCGAGCCTGGCGACCGTGACGTACTTGTTCGACGGCGAGGATCGTCCACCGTGACGGCGCTCGTGCCCGCTGCGGCCGATTCGCCCGGGCGACATCAGTTGGATAACTGGCCGGTCGCGGAAATCCGTTCATTCCGACGCGCCGCCGCCGAGCAGCAAGCAGGCGTCGCCGGTTGCGCGGTCTGCAGGCTGTCCGGTGCGCTTCCGCCGGTACCCCGTGAGCCGGGCCGCGTTCTACCGCCATCCCGGCGCGAGCCTTCCACAGCGAGAGGACGACGGGATATGCCTGCCGAAAGTTCTCGCGGGCTCGGCACGATTCGGCGCCGGCGTCACCCGTGCAGACGCTGTCCCCACTGTTCTACGTCGAAGCGGCGATGTCCGCCGGAAGCGCTGCCGCCTGCCGACCGAGCACCGAGGAGCGCGCGGTCCTATGTAGTCGACGGCGCTGTCCGGCTGCGGCGCCGATCGGCTACCGAAGCCGGCTCTGGCAATGCTCAGTGCCCAGCGCCGCCGTGGCGCTCCGCGCTGTTCGGCGGCGCGGATCGTTCCTGCTCGGCGGTGCGCCGCTGGACGGTCGGCGGCGCATCCACTGGAGCTTTGCGTGTCCCGAGCTCGAGGGAGCGGAGTCGAGCAGGCCAGACGTGACTGGCAGGAGCGCCGGTTCCCGGGGTTCCGGGCGACGAGGTGGAGTTCGTCCCCCTGCGCGGATTCTTGATGTCGCAGGCCCAGCCCAGCGAAGCCGTCGTGTCCGTGCGTGCCCTCGCCGAGGCAGGCGTTCTCGCGCGCCGCCGGCGCCCGCTCGTGCCGGGCAACAGCATTCGGCTGCTGAAGGACGCGCAGGAAAACTATCCGGCGTGGCTCGACGCGATCGCCGGCGCCAAACGTTTCATCCACTTCGAGAGCTACATCATTCACGACGACGCCGTCGGCAGCCATTTCAGTGAGGCGTTGATCGCCCGCGCGCGCGGCGGCATGCCGGTGCGCGCGTCATCTACGACTGGATGAGGCGGCTTCGGCAGAGACCTCGCGCCGCTTCTGGCGGCGCCTGCGCTGCAGGCGGCGTCGAGGTGCGCTGCTACAACGCGCCAACCCTGGCAAGTCCGCTGGGCTGGCTCAGTCGCGATCATCGAAAGATGCTGGCCGTCGATGGGACGGTGGGCTTCGTCAGCGGCCTCTGCGTCGGACAGGCCTGGGTCGGCGACGCCGGCCGAAACATCGCGCCGTGGCGCGATACCGGCGTCGAGGTGCGCGGCCCGCGGTGCAGCAGATCGACGCGGCGTTCGCCCAGATGTGGATAATGATGGGCCGGCCCATTCCGGTCGACGACCAGGACGGGGCCGAACCGGTCGCGCCGACCGGCGAGACTTCGCTGCGAATCGTCGCGACCGTTCAGAACACCGCCGGGCTCTTGCGCCTCGGCCAGCTCGTCGCCGCGCTCGCTCGCGAGCGCCTCTGGCGCTGACCGACGCCTACTACGCCCGGCACGCCTCTTTACGCCGGAAGGGCTGCGGGCGGCGGCGCGAACAAGCGTGGGCGTGCGGCTGCTCGTGCCCAACAGGGCGGACATTCCCGCTCCGCCCTCTCTCGAAGGCTGGCTACCGCACCTTGCTGGAAGCGGGCGTGCGCGTCTTCGAGTGGAACGGCACGATGCTCCACGCGAAGACGGCCGTGGCGGACGGCCGGTGGGCACGCGTCGGCTCGACCAATCTCAATCCCGCGAGCTGGCTCGGCAACTCCGAGCTCGACGTGCTGGTTGAGGACGACCGCCTGGGCGCCAGATGGAGGAGATGTACGCCGAGGGACCTGGCGAACGCCACCGAGATCATCCTCGACCAGCGCTCCGGGTTCGACGTCGCGACGGCAAGCCCGACCCCTGACGACGTCGGGCGGGGCGGCAGCGCCGGGCGCGCGGCAGCGGGCTTGCTTCGAATCGGCAACACGGTCGGCGCAGCGGTCATCAATAGGCGGACGCTCGAGCCGGTCGAGACACTGGATCATGCTCGTGGTGTCGATCGTCCTGTTGATCCTGGCGGCGCTGGTCGCCGATCTTTCCGCGACTGATCGCGTATCCCTTCGCGACCCTGGCGTTCTGGATCGCCGGCCCCTGATGTATCCGGTGCCATCGGTGGCGCCGCGACGCGAAGCGAAACAAGCAAACGGCCGGAGACTGAATCGGTCTGCGGTATGCCGTAGCACCACTTCGCTGCCAGGCGCCGCGGGCATCGAGGTGTCATGTTCGACCAGGTACGGGTCGACGACTTTAGACGTCTCCAGGAACTCCAACGTCTTTGTGTCGGCTAGCGTTTTCATGACCAAGGTGCCAGTCCGCGCGTTCACGAGCACCGCGTGCGTCTCAATGATGTGCGCCGAGATGATTCCAGACGGGTTGCAGTGGTCCATGAAGTCCTGGATTCCGACGTCATCGACGATGTGCGGACAGGTCAGGAGGAACGAGCAAATACCACCGCCGATCGGCGTGCCCTCACCGAGAAGCTTTGCACTTTCGCCCGTGCGGCCGGTCAGTCGAGTTCCCCCTGCCAGATGCCCTCAGTCGATGAACTCGACGCTAAAGCTGATGATCACGCTCGAGCGGCTGGTGCCGTTCTCGTGCAAGGGTCGGGGCTTCTGCCCGGAGCTGCGGCGGCCTGGTGGACGACTGCGGTGGTGGCCACGGTTGAAGACCCCCACGCGATTGGCGTGATCTTGGCCGCGCTCGCCGCGTCGCGAGGAGCTGGCGGGCCGGGCGCCGCCGTGCGCCGGGTCCCAAGACCGAGCCACACTGCGGCGATCGCCTTGAGCGCCATCCGGGCGCCGCGGACGCCGAGCCTTGTTCGCCCGCGTTCTGGAGAGTACAACTGCTTCCCTTGTGGGACCGAACATCCCTGTTGGGCCCGGAGCATCCCTTGACAAACGGGTTGTCCGCGCTGTATCCGGGGGCGGCGGGCGGGAAGAGTGGGCGGCCCGAACTCACGCACGGTCCGGAGGGCGGCGGATCCGAGAACGAACGTTCCGTCGACTGGGCCTTTATCCCTTCATCCTATCTATGCTCACATCACGACGATGCTCCGGGACGAGGTGAATGCCAGGCCGGGGCCGCGCGCCGATCCTGATCACTGAACCCCAGGTCGACTAGGAGGCACATCATGACCGACACCATCGTTTTCATCCACGGGAACTTCGTCACTCGGCGCACATGGGAACCGTGGGTGGCGCGCTACTCGGCGCGCGGCTACAAGGTCGTCTCGATCGCCTATCCGGGGCGGGACAAGCCGGTGAAGACGCTCAAGGCGAATCCGAAGGACCCCTTTCTGCGCACGCTCGACATCACGACGACGATCGATCACCACGTCCAGAGAATCCGGGCTCTCGGCGAGAAGCCGATCATCATCGGGCACTCGTTCGGCGGGTTGCTGACGCAGCTGATGGTCCAACGCGACCTGGCCGCGGCGGCCGTCGCTATCGACTCCGTGGCGCCGCCCGGCGTGCTCTCGCTTAAGTGGTCGTTCTTCAGGGGCACCTGGCCCGGTGCTCAACCCCTTCGCCGGGTCCCGACCGTACTACATGTCCTTCAAGCACTACCAGTACGCGTTCGCCAACGACCAGACACTCGCCGAGCAGCGTGCCGGGTACGACCTCGATATCGTGCCGGAGTCGCGGCGGCTCGCCCGCGGCGCCCTCTTTCCGGCCGCGAAGGTCGACTTCAAGCGGTCGCACGCGCCGCTCCTCTTCATCGCCGGCGAGAAGGATCGCGCTTATGCCGGCTTCGCTCAACCACACGAACTACGAGCGGTACAAAGAGGAAGTCGTCGTCCCTCGTCGAGTTCAAGGAGTTCGCGGGTCGCGGACACTACTCGATAATCGGCGGCGAGGGATGGGAGGAGGTGGCGGACTACGCACTCGCCTGGGCGCAGCGGGTCACGGGTACCGTCGACGTGGTTCCGCCCGGCACGCGGGCCACCGACAAAGCCTCCCGGAACGCGCGCCTCCGAGCCCGCGGGACCAGCCGCATGGGGCGATGAGCGCGAGGCCGGGGCGGGGGCGCGCAGGCTCGGCCGCCCAGCCCCTCAACCCGGGCCGGCCGCCGTACTGGTTCCTCATTGGATGCCCGTTGAGGAGCTCCCAACCGTCGATCGCGTGCTGGCGATACACCGGAGCGCGCGCGGCGCCAGACTTCACGGCATACCGCGGGCATGCCCACCGCGTCGCGACTTCTGCGGGGCTCTCGCACCCGACCTCCTCGACGTCCAGTTCCCAGACCGCCGCCGCATTGCCCCGGTGGGATGGCTGGTTCCCTTCCTCACGGATGACGTCGTACTGTAAACAATGGCGTCTTACTGTAAGCAACAGTCGCTGCAGCCGAGGCTGGGCGCAGATGGTTCAGGCTGATTCAAAGAATGCCGAGTGCCGCTTGCTTCAAACTGCGCGTGCTGCATGTAAGGCTGGCGGCCGAGCGGCGCTGGGGATCAGGCTGCTCGTCGGACCCGCAGTGGTTGCCAGCGGGGATCGGAAGGGCGTCGAGGCTCAAGGCTCTCGTGGAAAGGGTGAAGGTCGCGAGCAAGACGCGGGGGCGTAGCAGTCGAGGAGGCATTCCATGGAAGACGGAATTGCGACATCCAATGTCAATCGCTCGTATTCGCTTGCCGCGACGAGCATCGCGATCTTCACGTTCATGCTGTTCTTTCTGTATCCGAGATTCGCGAGCGGCGAGATCGACCCCTTGCCGTTTCAAGCCACGCTCGTCGTGATGGGCGTCGCGACGTTCTCATTCGTGTTCGCGTCCTTCTACTACTATTGTGCCTCGCTCGGCAACCGGATCGATGAGGCTGCGCGGGCGTTGTACTCACGGCGCGGCGATCGCTTCTGGCTCCTCGGCTACACGCTGCTGTTCCTCGCTCCGAGCCTGATCCTCTTCACGGTCAAGCTTCTTGCCGTCGCGTCGGTGTGGTTCGGACTCTGCGCTCGCGTACCTGGTTTTCGTGATCGCCAGCTTCCCAAGGTGCAGACCGCGCCGTAGCAAGGCTCGCGTTGCGGAACGAGAGCGAGCCTAAGAGCGGGCGCTTCGGCAGTTTCGTGGATCCCTTCCGTGGAGGGCGCACCATCGACATAGGCCGCACTGTCGGCAACGAACTTCTTGACGTAGGGCGTTTCGAAATGTCGCCGCAACGCGTCGACATCGTTCCATACTTCGTAAGATCACAAACGCATGTCGATCGGAACGATCCCTGTGGATGTGGAACTGGAGGCGCACCCGCTTCCGCTCTCGTCATCTCAGAATCAACCAGCATTCGTTGCTCATACGCGTCGGCTCGGCCGGAGAGTGCCCGGTGCTTCCGCAATGACACAGTACGGGCCCGGTTCCCCGCGAGTGCGTTCCGGAAGCTTTGGCAGAACGATCGGCATCGGCTTCTGGGGGCTATTCGCGAAGGATCACGTCGGCTCGCGAAAACTGGAACAGGAACAGCAGGCGCGGTTCCTCGCTGATGCAGCGATCCACGTGCAATTCGCCGCCCCGCCTGCCTTACGTACGAGCCAGGTTGTTGCACTGGTTCGCCGTTCCCGGATACCATATCGCCGCCGAGCAGTTTCTAGAGACGCTGGCCCTCGAGGACATTAGCCTGTCGACTCCTGCGACCGCGCGTATCCACGGCAATCCATCGGAAGTGGGGTTGTGCTGGCCACCGCTGAGCCGCCACTTTGCGCAAGGCGCGCGGCGCTCGCAGTCGCGAGATCGGCTCACCGCGCCCTTCACCTCCGTCCGCGGCCACGACTCCTACAGCTTGACGGTGGCGGCGAAGTCGCTCGAGCCCTCGCCAGCGAGCGGAGGTGGGGGCAGAGCGAGTCTTTTTGAACTCTTCAAGGCGAGTCATCGCTCGTGCGTCGCGCGCTCAAGCTTGCCACGCAAGCCTCAGAAGTCGGACCGACCAGGCTCAAGCTCCCAGTCCGATTGGCGTGACCACGAAGCTCCCCTCGATCGCTTCCAAACGTGACGCCATCAATGCCTGGCGCCCCGTGGTTGCGATCAGCACCCGCTGTCTTCAGGGGAGGAGCGGGTTCACGTGTTCCGATGGCGCGGCTGGGTGTCGTCGTCGCGTACCCCGACTGGTGCTCGGATCGCCGCGGTGGAATACTCTTTCCGACGGGCGACGCACGACACCCAGGCGTCCCGAGCAGACTTCGACGACGATCCTCCAGGAGGAAGCGTGAACGCGGAGAACGAGAGCAACGCCGCCATCCGGACCCCGGACCAGCGTCTGCGCGTCTTCGTGAGCTCGACGCTGGGCGAGTTGGCCGCGGAGCGCGCCGCGGTGGCGCGCGCCATCTCCGCGCTCGGGCTCACGCCGGTGATGTTCGAGCTCGGGGCTCGATCGCACCCGCCGCGGGAGCTGTATCGGGCTTATCTGGCCCAGTCCGACATCTTCATCGGTTTGTACTGGCAGCGGTACGGCTGGATCGGCCCCGACATGGACGTCTCGGGCCTGGAGGACGAGTTCCGGCTCTCCGCGTCGATGCCCCGCCTGCTGTACCTCAAGACACCGGCGCCCGACCGAGAAGCGCGGCTGACTGCCATGATCGCCGAGCTCCAGGCCAAGGGAACCGTCTCCTACCGATCGTTCCGTAGCCCGCGCGAGCTCGGGCGGCTGGTCCGTGCCGATCTCGCCGTGCTTCTGAGCGAGCGGTTCGCGGCCCGAGACAGCGGCGCGACTCGTCCGGCATCCGCCACGTCGAGCGGTGGCCGGCGGATCCCGCGCTCGTTGCCAGTGGCCTCGACGTCGCTGATCGGGCGTGAGCACGAGATCGCGGATGTCGCCAAGCTGCTGGAGACGCCCGGAGTCCGGCTGGTCACCCTCACCGGCCCCGGCGGCATCGGCAAGACCCGGCTGGCGGTCGCGGTGGGCGCCCAGCTGGATGATCGCTACCCGCAAGGCGCGGTCTTCGTGCCGCTGGCTTCGATTGCCCGGCCCGAGCTGGTGCTCTCACCCGTCGCGGCGGCGGTGGGCGCATCCATCGAGGGCGCGCGCTCACCCGTGGACGTCGTGGCCGAGCATGTTGCAGGAGACGCCGACCCTGCTCGTGCTGGATAACCTCGAACAGGTCGTCGGTGTGGGTCCCGAGCTCGACCAGCTCCTGGCGCGCTGCCCTGGGCTCAAGATCCTCGCCACGAGCCGCACCGTGCTCCGGCTGCGCGCCGAGCGCGAGTATCCCTGTCGGACCCCTGACCGTGCCCCGGTTCGCGAGCCACCCGCCACTCGAGGAGCTGGCGTCGTTGCCCGCCGTGCAACTGTTCGTCGATCGAGCCCGTGCCGTGCGCTACGACTTCGCCCTAACCGAGGACAACGCGCTCGCCGTGGCCGAGATCTGCCGGCGCCTCGACGGGCTGCCGCTCGCCATCGAGCTCGCGGCGGCTCGCGTCCGACTCCTGAGGCCAGAGGAATTGCTCGCTCGGCTCGGCCGCAGTCTCGATGCGCTGGGCACCGGCCCGGCCGATCTTCCCGAGCGTCAACGCACGCTGCGTGCGACCGTGGAATGGAGCATCGGGCTGCTCGATGACGCGGAGCGCCAGATGCTGGCCACGCTGTCGATCTTCGTCGAGGGCTGGACGCTCGAGGCAGCCGTGCACGTTTCCGATCTCACCGAGGACCGGACGCTCGATCTGCTCGATGCGCTTGCCGGGCACAGCCTGGTGAGCGTCCACAGGACCGACGCGGGGCCGAGGTTCCGCATGCTCGCATCGATCCGGGAGCTCGCCGCCGAGCGCCTCGCCGCCCGCGCGAACCTGGCCGACATCGAGCGGCGGCACGCGGAGTACTTCGGTGCAATCGTGGAGAACGCGGACTGGCCTGCTGGAACGACAGGCCGAGTGGGCCGAGCGCTTGCGAACGGAAGAAGGAACCTGGGGATCGCCATCCGCTGGTTCTTTGGCCACGACGTCGCGCCGCTGCCGCACATGTTCCGGATCCTCTGGCTGTTCTGGCAGATGTGGGATCGCATGCCCGAAGGCCGGGCCTGGATCCAGGAGCTCCTGCAGCGAGCCGACGCATGGAACGATCGCGCGCAGGCCGAGCTGCTGCTGATATCGGCCGTCACTGCAGGCGAGGTTGGTGACGACGACGGCGCGCTGGCCGCGCTCGAAGGGATGCAACGACTCGAGGGGCGCCTCGACGATCCGTATCTCGAGAGCGCGCTGCAGCTGGCCGTCTCGTGGATCCGGCCGATCGTCGACGACTTCGATGGCGCGCTGCGGGCCGCGTCAACGGCACTCGCTGGCTTCCGCCAGCAGAACGAGCCGTTCAGGGCGTGGGCGGCCCTGACCGCCGGGCTGCTGGAGATGACTCTCGGCCGACATGACGCCGCGCGCGCCCACCTCACCGAGGCCAGCGAGCTCGGCGGCCAGTTCGGCAACCACTGGCTCGAGGCGAGTGCACGAACGCAGCTCGCCTCGCTTGCCGTGAGGGCCGGTCACCTCGACGAGGCCCGCGCGCTGCTGGTGAAGTCGGTGGGCGCGAGCGAGGCCGTGGAGCTCAGCACCCAGAGCGTGACCTTCTCTCTCGTCGCCTCGGCGGAGCTCGCTCTCGCGCAAGGAGATGCCCGGCAAGCCGCCTCCGCGCTGGGTGCCGCCGACGGGCTCCGGCAACGCGCCGGACTGCACCCGTGGCCGTCCACGCGTCGCGGCGAGGCCGAGCTGCTCGCGCGCGTGTCGGGGAAACTCGGTCCCCAGGTCTTCGAGAAGGTCTTCGCGACCGGATCCCAGCTCAATCGACGTGAGGCGATCGCTCTCGTGCGCAGCCTCCGAGAGGTGGACGGCTCAGGCGGGGGCAGCCGCGAGGGAGGCGAGGAGGTCGCCGGCTAGGGCGTAGCGCTAACCGTGACGAGTCTGCGAAGGCGGATCGGGAATGGCGGAACCTAGAACTACCAGAGCTTAGGAGGCTCAAATGAGCACAGTTACCACGAAGGATGGGGTGGCGATCTTCTACAAGGACTGGGGTCCCAAGAACGCGCAACCCATCGTCTTCCATCATGGCTGGCCATTGAGCGCCGATGACTGGGACACCCAGATGCTCTACTTCCTCGGGAAGGGGTATCGAGTCGTGGCTCATGACCGGCGCGGCCATGGCCGGTCAAGCCAGGTGAGCGATGGACCACGACATGGACCACTACGCCGCGGACGCGCGCCGCCGTCGTCGCGCATCTCGATCTGCGCGACGCCATCCACATTGGCCATTCGACCGGCGGCGGCGAGGCGACGCACTATGTCGCGCTCCACGGCAAGGGCCGTGTCGCCAAATTGGTACTTATCGGCGCAGTGCCGCCAATCATGCTGAAGACGGCGGCCAATCCGGACGGCTTGCCCATCGAGGTATTTGACGGCCTCCGGCAACAGCTCGCCGCCAACCGGGCGCAGTTCTATCGGAATTCGCGAGCGGTCCCTTCTACGGCTACAACCGGCCCGGCGCGAAGGTGCTGCAGAGCGTGATCGACAACTGGTGGCGTCAGGCCATGATGGGCGGCGCGAAAGCACAGTACGATGGCGTCAAAGCGTTCTCGGAGACGGACTTTACCGAGGACCTGAAGAAAATCGACGTGCCGACCCTCGTCATGCATGGCGACGACGACCAGATCGTCCCGCATCGCTGATTCCGCGCTGCTCTCCTCGAAACTGCTAAGAAAGGGAACTCTCAAGGTCCACAGGGGTTCCCACACGGCATGTGTACGACACACGCCGACGTGGTCAATCCCGAGCTTCTCGCGTTCATGAAGAGCTGACCCGCAAGGCAGCGAGAACGGCAGGGCACGGCGTTCGGCGCGGGCGCCATTTCAGCCTGACTCCGCTGACGGCGCGCAGAGCGGCCCCGACCATCAGGGCGTCGGCTCCGGAGAAGGCGTCGTCTTATAAGCTTATCCGGGAGGCCCGATGGCGCAGTCCCTGCTGGCGACCGACGGGTACAAGTTCAGCATGGCGGAGGCCGGGTGGCCCTCCGCACCGAGACCTTCTACTACTCGCACCGCAAGGGCGGTCCCCAGGTGCTGCCCGTCGACGTCCCCGCGTTCGTGCGCTCGCTGCTGCCCAGGCCGGCCGACGACGACTACCGCTATCTCGCCGAGCACTCCTACGAGATGGGGTCCGGCTTCAAGGCGGCCATCGTCCAGACGGACGCCCTCGAGATCCGCTCCCTGCCCCGCGGCGCGGTCTTCTACGACCGCGAGCCGGTCTTCACGGTCACCGGTCCGTCCGCCCTCGTCTCCTGGCTGGAGCCACTGGTCCTCATGCTCCACTACCGGATCCAGGTCGCCTCGCGCGTCGGCGAGGTCCGCGTCGTGACCTGCGAGCGCCAGCGCGAGATCGTCCGCGAGACGCTCGACGCGGTCGGCCTTCCCGCGCCCGCGATGGAGGTCGATTGCGACGGCTACTACCGCCGGGTCCTCGCCGCGGCGAAGGCTCTCGTCGAGGCCGTCAAGAACCCGGACCGGATCTTCGAAGTCGGCATGCGCTCGGCCTCCTGCCTCGAAGCAGCACGAGATCGCGCTCCGCGCCTGCCGTGAGGCCGGGATTCGGCGGACCAGCAACGTCCTGCTCGCCCGCACGCTGGGGATGATCCCCGTGGGCACCATGGGCCACGAGCACGTCCAGCGCTACGGCGCGGACGAGCCCGCGTTCCGTGCGATGCGCGAGCGCCGCCCCGGCCGCTCGAGCTACCTGCTCGACACCTACGACACGATCCGCAGCGGCATCCCCGCCGCCTTCAAGCTGATCCGGAGGATCCCAGCCGCCGCGACTCCATCCGCTACGACTCGGGCGACAAGGAGAAGCAATACCGCACCGCCGTCGAGCTCGCGAAGAGCCAGGGCATCCGCCCCGTCATGATCCTCGAGGACGGCTGGGACCTCGGGCGCACGCAGCGCTTCGAGGCCCTGCGCGAGGGAGGTCGGCTGGAAGCCCGAGGAGCAGTTCTACGGCTACGGCGGGCATCTCGTCGCCGCAACCGCGCCCGGGACGCTGACGCGGGACCGCGTCGCCGCCGTGTGGAAGCTGTCGCAGACCGGCGGCACGCCGACCATGAAGTTCGCCGACGACGCGAACCGCGGCAAGGAGAGCGTCCCCGGCCGCCCCGTGCTCTGGCGCCGCATGCAGGGCGGCGCTCCGACCGGCATCATCGGCCAGGAGGGCGAGGCCGCGCCTGCGGGCTACGAGGCCTGGGGCGCAGCACCGGCCGATCCGAAGTACGCCCTCGAGTTCAGCCCCGAAACCCAGGCGCTCCAGACCAAGCTCCGGAGGACTCGATGATTCCCGACTACTAAGATCCCCGCAAGGTGGGCGAGTTCTTACTCGAGGATCCCGCGTGGATCGCGAAGGCCGCCTGTCCCCACCAGTGCTTAGTCGTGCTCCAACTGGATTTTCGATGACCTTCTCCCACGCCGCTACGAGAGGCGGAAGTTTCTCGCCCAGCCTCGATGAATCGGCTGGGACCAGCACGTCGAGCGACAGATACCGTGGCAGCTTTTCGATCAATTCCCGAATACTCTGCGCCGCTTGAGCATGTCGGTCGGGATTCTCGGCCTGCTTCAGTACGACTACAGACTACAGGACGAGGTTGATCCGCGGCCGTGGATGAGCCTGGCTCTTGGCGAGACTAATGGCGGCGAACCGATTCTGTGTGAAGTCTGGGTAAACGAAAGGGGTTAGCGGCTTCAACGTCAGCTAACCCCTCGTCGTTCAGTTGCGGGTCGGATTTGAACCAGCGACCTTTAGGCCTTCCTCTCTTGATGCCACCGATCGGCCTGGTGCGCACCGCTGAGCCGACGTCGCTCGCCCGTCGACAACGTAGCCATTGACTGCCTCGGCCGTCGGCTTTACGTTCTCTCCAGGCCGGTTGCGTGCCAAGCGCCCGCCGAAGCGGCCGAGATCCGAAGCAACCGCCGCGCGGTGCCCGAACCTGCACCGAGAGGGCGACATGATCGGACCCATCAAGCTGATCAGCGGCACCGCTCATCCAGAATTGGCCGAGGCCATCGGCACGTGTCTGGGGACCGACCTCTGCCGCACAACAGTCGTCCGTTTCTCCAATGAGAACATGCTCGTCCAGATCGATGAGAACGTCCGTGAGGCGGACGTCTTTGTGATCCAGCCCTCGTGCCCGCCGGTTTCGGACGGAATCATCGAGTTGCTGATGACGATCGACGCTCTTAAGCATGCGTCAGCGGGGCGTATCACCGCCGTGTTGCCCTATTTCCCCTACGTACGCTCGGACAAGAAGGATCGGCCGCGCATCTCGATTACCGCGCGTCTCATGGCAGACCTGCTGCAAACAGCCGGGGCCGACCGCATCCTCACCATGCACCTGCACTCGCCCCAGGTGCAGGGATTCTTTCGCGTCCCGACCGACCAGCTTGAGGCCGCGCCGATCCTCTGTGACTACCTGCGCGAGAGCCGTGACCTCTCGAGCTACGTGCTTGTCGCTGGTGACGTGGGCGAGGCGAAAGACGTCGGCCACTACGCGGCCCGCTTGAACCTGCCGATAGCGATTGTGGACAAGCGCCGTTCCGGAGACGATGAGGTCGCGCGCGCGGTAGATCTCATCGGTGACGTCAAGGGGAAGGTCGCTCTCATCATCGATGACGAGGTGGCGAGCGGTGGAACCCTCGTGGAGGCGGCGCGCTTCGTGCTGGAGCACGGTGCGGTCGCGGTGGAAGCCTGCGTCGTCCACGCGGTGCTGTCAGGGAGAGCAATCGAGCGCATCGAGGCCGCACCGCTTCGCCAACTCGTAGTGACTGATACCATCCCGCTCTCAGCAGGCAAGCGTATCGCAAAGATCCAAGTCAGGTCGGTAGCGCGGCTCTTCGCAGACGCGATTCACGCGATTCACGACGGATCGAGTGTTTCGCGTCTGTTTCGGTAACAACGGCCGCTGACCGTCGACGCCACCCACCAGCGTGGAATGGCTATCTGCTCACCGTGGCATCTTTCCTACGCAACCGCAGGCTGAAGGTAAACGTCGCATTACCGACAGGCATTAGCTCTGGCCGGAGAGCTCGGCATGCGACCGCTCCACGCCCACTGCCATCTCGGCCTCGGCAAGCTCTACCGGCGCACAGGGCAAGCACGAGCAGGCGCACGAGCATCTCACCACCGCGACGACGATGTACCGCGAGATGGACATGCGGTTCTGGCTGGAGCAGGCGGGGGCGGAGCTGCGTGAGCTGAGCTAACCGCATGGGAAGCTGGAGTGCTCCTCTTTGTAGTCGCCCGTAGCCGTCTGGACCGCTACGAAGAGTTGGGGCGGCAGTGTGAGGCTGGGGTGATGTGGGGATTGTCCTCGACCGTCGTGAAGGGGATCGTCGCACCCCCGCATGGCACTCTTCCAGCGGTAGACAGACGCCGGGCCGAGCGCCGCATCAATGCTGCTGAGCTTTACTCGAAGCTCGGGTGGACTGTGGTCGAGACTGACGACTCGATCTCGCGAATCCAGTGAACCTCCGCGCCGACCTCGACGCGTTCGTCCACTACCACCGCATCCACGGCTCGCTAACCGCGGACGCCACTGAGCCCGCCCGGAAGGCTCCGTCGCTCGGAACTGGGGCGGTGCCTTTCAGCACCAGATCGCCCAGGACGGTTAACTGGCAAGAACTGTGGGACAGCTCTCTTTGAGTAGTTTTAGTTAGGCGCCGCGCGCACGAGACGCACGTGATGCCTGCGGGGTGATACGGAGAGGCGCGGGTGGCCGCCACCAGTGGGCTGTGCCGCTGAACGCCGACCTGCTCAGCGCCTGTCGGCGATCGCCGACATCACCGTTGTCGTTCCGCCGATCGCCGCGACCGCGATTCCGCCGCCGAGCGCCTTGGCCAGGCACACCATGTCGGGCACCACGCCGGTGCGGGCGGTGATGCCGCCCGGCCGGTGGTGAAGCCGGTCTCACCTCGTCGAAGACATCAGCGGGCCTTCGCCGTGCACGAGGTCGCGGATGACCGCGAGATATCCGTCGTCGGGCGGGATGATGCCGGCGTTCATCATCACCGGCTCGAGGATCATCGCCGCCACCTCGGCCGCGGTGCTCGGCCAGGCACGCGCCGACGGCGCCGACGTCGTTGAACGGCACGACGATGACCAGGTCCACGATCGCGGCGGGGATGCCGGAGTTGCCGCGGCACCGGCGTCGGCGGTTCGCGCGGGCCGACCTCGTCGGCCTCGGCAGCACCGAGACCTGCACCGAGTCGTGGTGGCCGTGATAGCAGCCCTCGACCTTGATGATCAGGTCGCGTCCGGTGAGCGCGCGCGTCAGATGCACGGCGTCCATGGTGGCTTCGGTGCCGGAGTTGGCGAACCGCCACAGCGGCAGGTCGAAGCGGCGGGACAGCTCACTCGGCGATCCAGATCGCGTCCTCGGTCGGCTGCGGCGAAGTGCGTGCCGCGTCGTGACCCGGTCGCTGCACCGGCCTCGACGATCGCCGGATGAGCGTGGCCGGCAATGGCAGCGCCGTAGCCGCCGTGCATGTCGACGTACTCGTTGCCGTCGACGTCGTAGACCTTCGAGCCCTTGCCGTGGCTCATCCAGACGGCTTGCGGCTGCGGCGATCTGCCAGTTGGATGTCGACGCCGCCGGCGAGGTAGTTCGCCGGCCTCGGCGATGAGTTCCGTGCTGCGCGGCTGGCGGCGCAGGAACACCTGGTCCTCGATCGGCGATCAGCTGGTCAACGAGCGTCGGTGCCACTGGGCTGTCCACCACCGACGAAGCCACGGTGAAACCTCCACTCTGAAACGGTTGACTGAGCATTCAGTCTATGCGAGAGTCCTACCAGCGACAAGACGCGAAATCAACGGGGAGGCCCCGAGCCAGTGATCGCATGCCGCGACCGGTCCGACCCGACGACAGTTCCTGGCGCGCGCGGCGATTCTCGCCGCGATCGGCGCTCCACGCTCGGCGCGTTCCTGCAGGCGTGTTCGTAAGACGGGCGCCGTCGTCGTCGCGCGCCGAGCGCCTCACGCTCGCCTCGCCCGACAATCCGGTGAAGTGGGACATCGGCGACGACAACAAGCCCATCGCCGACGGCTCGCGCCGGAGAAGGGCGCAACGCTGCAGCTGTACAGCTACGCCGACTACGCTCAGCCCCGACGCCGTGAAGTCGTTCCAGGACAAGTACGGCGTTCGAGGTACGAGATCTCGACGTTCAACGACACCGACGAAGCAATCACCAAGATCTGCGGCGGCAATGTCAACTACGACCTCTACTCCCGAGCTATGACCAAATCAGCCGGCTCGTGACGGGCAAGCTGATTGCGGCCGTTGAACCACAGCTACATCCCCGAACATCAAGAACGTGTGGCCGAACTTCACCAACCCCTGGTACGACCAGGAGTGGCGGCTACACCACGCCGTACACCATCTACACCACCTGGCATCGGATGGCGTAACGACCAGGTGCCCGCCAACGTGGCCGGACTGAAGAATCCATACGACGTGCTGTGGGACCCGGCGAACAAGGGCAAGATCGCCGTCATCGACGACTGGCACACCGCCATGTCGATGGTGCTTCTGCGCCAAGGGCATCACGGACGTGAACACCTCGTCGGAGGCCGACCTGAAGGTGGTCGGTGAGCAGCTCAACGCGATGGTCGCCGCGCACGTCCCCGAAGGTCACCATCACCATGTACAACGACCTGCCCGCCGGGCAGCTAGGGTGTCCCAGATGTGGTCGGGCGACATCATCAACGCCCAGTCGTACCTGCCCGAGGGCACCTCGACGGACATCCTGCAGTACTGGTTCCCGCCGGACGGCAAGGGTCTGGTGGACAACGACCTGATGGTCGTGCTGCGATCGGGCAAGAACCCGGTGCTGGCCCACCTGTTCATCAACCACATGCTGGATCCCGAAGTGGCGATGCAGAACTTCTCAGCGATCGGATACCAGCCCCCACAGAACTCTGATCACGGCGGATCTGCTTGTGGCAGAGGAGTTCATACCCGAGAACCTTCGCACGCGCCATCGTCAGCTGGAGTACTTCGACGCCGGCTATCGCCTGCTCGAACTCGACGCGGCCAACCAGGACGCCTGGCACAAGGTCGTGGCAGGCGTTCAACGCCGGCGGGTCGTAATTTCCGGTGGCCGTCCCGGTAATCGCAGCACCATCGCGGGCGGCCCTGCCGCCGCGTCAACGCCGCAGTCGTGTCTGGGCGGCGCTGGCCGCGCCCGGAATCTTCTGGCTGTGCGCGTTTTTCGTCTTTCCGCTCTACGTCGTGCTGTGCATCGTGTTCGGTCAGATCGACCCGCTGTTCCGTACGCCCGTCCCGAGTGTGGAACCCGCTGCAGTGGGACCCCACGCAGTTCACACTATGTACTGACCCACATCGTCGGCCCTAACGGAGTATTACGGGCCCGCCATTCTTCGCACCTTCGTCTACGTGCTCGCTCGCCAGCTCTGCTGTGCCTACTGATCGCGTTCCCGGTCGCGTACTACGTGGCGCGGCTCTCCGGGCAGGCGCAGGGTCTCGTTGCTGGCGCTAGTGATCGCGCCGTTCTGGATCAGCTACATGATGCGGATGTTCGCCTGGGTCAACCTGCTCAGCAGGACGACGGTACTGTTCAACAAGGTGTTGAGCCTCGGCGGCCTGCTCACCCCCGAGCGTGAACTGGCTGACCGGCCAGCCCCGTGGTCGTCGTCCTGGGCTCGTCTACGGCTACGTGCCGTTACATGATCCTGCCGCTCTACGCCGGCCTCGACCGGTTGTCGCAGCCGATGCTCTGAGGCGTCGCGCGTGACCTTTGGCGCTGACCGGTTTTCGTCCTTCTGGCGGGTGACCTGCCGTTGTGCCGCCTGACGATTGTCGCCGCCGTGCTGTTGACGTGCTTGCCGATGCTCGGCGACTATTTCCACCAGCGACATGCTCGTCGGCATCGCCGAAGACCGCGAGATGGTGGGCAACCTGATCAACGACAGCGTCCAGTCCCCGGGGCGAAACGGGCCAGGCCGGTGCGTTCGTCATGTTGGTGTTCCTCGTGGCGTCTGCTGCCGATGCTCTACTACATCCGGGTGACCTCGCGGCCCGACGAGGTGTCGACATGAGAAATCCCGGTCGCGTGGTGGAACGATCCGTGGCGGCCACCGCGTTTCTCTGGTCGCCATCACCGTCGGCTACCTGGCGTGGTCACTGCTTACCAGTCGTCCATCGCGGTGGCTCTACTCGTTCAACGACGGCAAGTCCCGCACCACGTGGCAAGGCTTTTCGTTCCGCTGGTACTGGGGTGACCAGACGCTGTCGGTGTGGCACAACGATGCGCTGCACACCGCTCTGCTGCAGACGCATCAAGCTCGGCGTGATCGCGACTCTGATCACCGTTCCCCTCGGGACGCTGTTCGCGATCGGCATCGACCGCTGGCGCGGCCGGCTGCCCGCTGGTGCGAACTTCCTCATGCTGCTGTCCTTCGTGCTGCCGGAAGTGCTGCTCGCCGTCGCGCTGCTGTTCGTGATCACCACGGTGGCGGTTGCCGGTCGAGCTGGGCACCACTGCGCAGGTGATCGGTCTGGTCACCTTCCAGGTGTCCTACCCCGCGGTGCTGGTGCGGGCCAGGCTGGCCACCCATTGACCGCAATACGAGGAAGCCGCAATGGATCTCGGCGCGTCACCGCTCGGCGCGCTGCGGCGGATCATCCTCCCGATGCTGATGCCTGCGATCTTCGCCAGCACCGTGTCTGGTCTTCGCTGCGACGTCATCGACGACTTCGTAGCTGGTGCGCTTATCTGTCCGGTGACGCCTCCACCGAGCCTGCGTCTCGGTGAAGATCTACAACACGGCGCGCGGCAGCGCCGACGCCGGCGCTCAACGCGCTGGCCACCCTGCTGCTGCTGGCGGCGGCTGACCGCCGTGGTCATCGGTTTCATCCTGGTGCTACCGCCACACGCGACCCGGGCCGGACACCACTACCAAGGACCGGGGAATCGGCGCTATTCCGCCGGAGAGGTGTAATCACTGATCTACAGTCATTCGGCCGAGTGTGACCTGCAACCGGCGGTCGCTTCACCGAACCGAGCTGATCGACCCGCTACCGGTGATGCGCACGCCGTCGCCACCGAGTCGGCGCAGCCGAACGTCGATCGAGGCCGTCGCCGCAGCACGCGACGCATTCCGGTCGCGGCGACTCACGACACGCCCGCCGAACGCTCTGCCCCGCTGTTGCGGGCGGCCGACGTTCTCGAGGCGCACGCCGTCGAGCTGACCGAACCTCGAGGTCGCCGACACCGGCAAGCCGCGGACGTCACGCGCGACGAGGAGATCCCCGCGAGCATCGACGTCGTCCGGTTCTACGCGGGCGCCCGCCGGATGCCGGAGGGCCGCAGCACCGGCGAGTAGCATCGAGGGCGTCACGTCGGGCATCCGCCGCGGAGCCGGTCGGCGTGTGCGGGCGAGATCACGCCATGGAACTACCCGTTCATGATGGCGGTGTGGAAGTGGGCGCCCGCGGTGGCGGCGGGCAACACAGTGGTGCTCAAACCGTCGGAGCTGACGCCGTCGTCGCACGTCCCGCATGGCCGAACTGCTCGACCGAGGTGTTGCCTGCAGGCGTCGGTCAACGTCGTGTGCGGCGGCCCGGACGTCGGGTCGGTCCTGGCCGCGCACCCGCACGTCGCGATGGTGTCGGTGACCGGCTCACCGCGGACAGGCCGCGCCGTCGCGCTGGCAGCGGCGGATCGGTTCGCCGGGTTCATCTGAACTCGGCGGCAACGCGCCCGTGGTGATCTCGTGACGCTGACCTCGACACGACCGTCGAGCGGGTCGGCGTTCGCCGCGTTCTACAACGCCGGACAGGATTGCACGGCGGCCAGCCGCGTGATCGCGCACGAAGCGGTGTACGACGAGGTGGTGCAGCGGCTCGCGGAGGCCGCCCGCGGCACGGCGATCGGCCGCTGATCTCGTGCCGCGCAGCGCGCCCGGGTGGTGGAGCTACTGGCAGGCACGCCGTCGCACGCGAAGATCGTCGCAGGCGGCGACATGCCCGACCGCGACGGCTTCTTCCTGGAGCCGACGGTCGGTGGCGGGGCCGCGCCAGGACGACGAGCTGGTCCAGTCGGAGATCTTCGGTCCGGTGATCACCGTTCAGTCGTACCGCGGCGACGACGAAGGCGCTCGCGATGGCCAACGGCGTGCGAGCAGGGCCTGACCGCGAGCGTGTGGACCGGTTCGCACTCCGCGCGCAATGCGATTCCTGCGTGACCTGGAATTTCGGTGCGGTGTCGGTGAACGCCCACGCGCCGATGGGCTCGGAGCTGCCGCACGGCGGGTTCGGCTCGTCGGGGTACGGCAAAGACCTCGGGTCATACGGCCTGGACGACTACACGCGGATCAAGCACGTCGCGCACGCGCTCTAGGTCCGACACCTGCGCACATGTGTGTTTGATATGCGTTTTGGCTGACTCACAGGCTGGCGTGCCTAGCGTGGGCGCGAGTGGTCGAGCCTCAACTCGAAGAACGTTTGTCGGTGCGTCGATAGCGGTCGGCGGTGTCGTGGCGACGGCCCCGTTGATCGCCGGCTGCGGCGAAGACCAACAAGCAAACACCGCGGCGTCCTCGGTGGTGCGGATGCGCATCAACGGCGAAGCCCGCGAGATCGCGGTGGACAACCGCACGTCGCTGCTGGACATGCTGCGCGAACGGGCGGATCTGACCGGCACCAAGAAGGGCTGCGACCAGGGCGCCTGCGGGGCGTGCACGATCCTGGTGAACGGGCAGCGCGTCGATCTCGTGCCTGACGCTCGCGGTGATGCACGACGGCGCGGAGATCACCACGATCGAGGGTCTCGAGCGCAACGGCCGGCTTCATCCGCTGCAACAGGCGTTCATCGACGAAGACGCGCTTCCAGTGCGGCTACTGCACGGCAGGGCAGATCATGTCGGGCGTCGGCTGCATCAAGCGAGGGCCACACCGGATCGCCGGCCGAGATCCGCGAGTGGATGAGCGGCAACATCTGCCGTTGCGGCGCCTACACCAACATCGTCACCGCGGTCGCGAACGCGGCACGCAGCACGTAGCCGACCATGTTTCCGTTCCGGTTCACCAAGGCCTCCGACGAATCATCCGCGTTGGCGGCGGCCGCGTCGGAGGCCCGCTACATCGCCGGCGGCACGACGCTGATCGACTTGATGCGCGAGACCGTCGAGCGTCCCGCAGCCGTCGTCGACATCAACGCACTGCCGTACCGCGACATCGACCTGCAGCCGTCGAGATTGCGCGTCGGTTCGCTGGTGCGAATGTCGGAGTTGGCCGCCCATCCCGGTGTGCGCGGACAGTTCCCGGTCATTGCACAGGCGCTGGAGTTGTCGGCGTCGGCGCAGATCCGCAACATGGCCTCGATCGGCGGCAACCTGATGCAGCGCCCGCGCTGCCTCTACTTCCGCGACGTATCGGCCGCCTGCAACCGGCGCACGCCGGGCTCCGGCTGCGCCGCCGATCGGAGGCCGCAACCGCACCCACGCGATCCTCGGGACGAGCGACGCGTGCGTCGCCACCCATCCGTCCGACTTGGCGGTGGCGTTGACCGCGCTCGACGCCGCGGTGATCACGCGCGACGGCAGCGGGGAGCGTCGGATTCCGATCGCGGACTTCTTCCGCCAGGCCGGGCGACTACGCCCGGATCAGGAACACAACCTGGGCGCGGGCGCGCTGATCACCGCCGTCGAGGTGCCGGTCGTGCCGGAGGCGCGGCGGTCGGGCTATCTGAAGGTGCGCGATCGCGAGTCATACGAGTTCGCGCTGTGCGTCGGCGGCGGTGGCGCTGGACATCGCCGCGGGCAGGTGTGCGCGCGGCCCGCGTCGCTGTCGGCGGCGTCGGGACGGTGCCGTGGCGGTTGCCCGCGGTCGAACAGGCCCTGGTCGGCCGGACCGCGGGTCCCGACTTGTGGCGCGACGCCGCCGTCACATGCCGCAGACGGCGCTAAACCGTTGTCGGAGAACGGGTTCAAGGTGGAACTGGTCAAGCGCACGGTCGAGCGTCAGCTGGCGACGGTAGCGGGGCTGCGCATGACCCGGCCACTGCCCGCGGCCGTTGTTTCGGGTCAGCCGGTGACCCGGGTGGACGGCAGGCTCAAGGTCACCGGCAAGGCGCTGTACGCGGCCGACAATCCCGGCGCCGGACCTCGTGTACGCGGCTTTGGTGTGCAGCACGGTCGCGCGCGGCAGCGTGGAGCGCATCGACCCGGCGGCCGCAGTGCGCGACCGCGATGTGCTGCGCGTCCTCACCGACTTCGGCGGGGTCAAGCTGCCTGTACGACATTCGGCAGGTGTCCTGCTTCGGCCAGCCCGTGGCGGTCGTGGTGGCCACGACGCTCGAGGCGGCCATGCACGGCGCTTCCCTCGTGGAGGTGCAGTACCGACCCGGCCGCACAGCTGACGAATATCGATGCGCCGCAAGCAGAGCAGAAGCCGGGCACCAGGACGCGCGACTACGCCCGCGGCGACGCCGACGACGCGCTGCGGAGCGCTGCGGTGGTCACGGATCTGCGCTACTCGATCATGCGCAACAACCACAATCCCGATGGAGATCCCGGCGACCGTCGCCAGTTGGGACGGCGATCGGCTCACAGTGTGGGACAAGGTGCAGAGCATCAGCGGGGCGCAGACGGCCTATGCCGCCGCGTTCGGGGTGCCCGGTGATCAAGTGCGGGTGATCTCACCGTTCGTCGGCGGCGCGTTCGGCAGCGCGGGCACTACGTGGCCGCATCAGCTGCTCGCCGCCTTCGCCGGCCAGGCAGATTCGGCGTCCGGTGAAATTGGTGCTGACCGGCAAGCAGTACTACAGCGGCATCGGATACCGGCCGACCAGTCGTCAGCGCATGGCGATCGGCGCCGATCGGTCCGGACGCATCAGCGCCATCGTGCACGAGGCGCACACCGAGACATCGCGGTACAACGCGTACGAGGACAACCTCACTGACGGGGCCCAGATTCCTGTATGGCTCGCCGAACATGCGGTCGACGTATCGCGTTGTGCCGCTTGATATCAACCCGCCGACGTTCATGCGTGGCCCCGGTGCGACGACCGGTGCCTTCGCGCTGGAGTCGGCGATGGACGACCTGGCGCACCGGCTGGGAATGGACCCGATCGAGCTTGCGGCTGCGCAACGAACCCGACCGCGATCTCACCGACAATCTGCCGTTCTCCACCCGCCGGCTCACCGACTGCTTACGCCAAGGCGGCGACGCGTTCGGCTGGTCACGCCGCAACCCGACGCCACGCTCGACGCGCGACGGCAATCAACTGATCGGCATCGGGATGGCCGCGGCGGTCTATCACACCTCGCGCAGCGAGTGTGCGGCGCTGGCCCGGATCAACGCCGACGGCACCGCCGACATGTCAGTGCGGCACGAGCGACATGGGCCCGGCACCTACACGTCGATGACGCAGGTGGCCGCGGACGCGCTCGGGCTGCCGCTGCACCGGGTGCGATTCGCGCTCGGCGACAGCAGATTTCCCGTAGCGCCGTCGCACTCGGGTTCGAGGACGATGGCGAGCGTCGGGGTCGGCGGTGTTCACCACGGCCAACATGCTGCGCGACCGGTTCGTGCGCACCGCGGTCGTCGATCCCGGCTCGCCGCTGAACGGGCTGCGGCCAGAGGAGGTCTCGGTCACCGACGGACGGATGGTCCACACCGGTGAGCCGGGCCGCGGCGAGAGCTATCAGGACCTGCTGCGTCGCCGCGGCTGGGGAAGCCTTGACACGCAACAGACCTGGACACCCGATGACGCGGACGCGCGCTTCTCGATGTCCGCCTACGGCGCGGTGTTCGCCGAGGTCGCCGTCGACGAAACCCTCGGCACCGTGCGGATCAGGCGCATCTACGGCTGCTACGACGCCGGCAGGATCATCAACCCGAAGCTGGCGCACAGCCAGGCGATCGGCGGAATGGTGGGCGGCATCGGGATGGCACTGCTCGAGGGCACGCAACTTGATTACCGCGATGGACGCATCGTCAACGCGAACATGTCGGACTACCTGGTTCCGGTCAACGCGGACGTACCCGCGCTGGACGCCGCCTATCTGCCCGCCGAGGACACGATCGCCGACCCTCTCGGCGTGAAGGGTCTCGGCGAGCTGGTCATCGTCGGGGTGCCTGCGGCGATCGCCAATGCGGTGTTCAACGCGACAGGACGACGCGTCACAGATCTGCCCGATCACGCTGGAGAAACTGCTCTAGTTTCTCCGCCGAGCAGACACACAAAGCACCCGACACGCCGCGGAAATGGGGACCTCTTGCGTCTGCTCGCGCGGAGAAGTCTGGACCTGCAAACCCGCGCGCCCGGCTAGGCTGACTGTATGTTCAAACAGGGTGATCCGGCCCCGGTACCCGCCGAGGCCCTTGCCGCGGCGCTGGCGCCATTCGGCCAGTCACGCATGCTCCCCGCGAGGCCTACGTCGACCCCGCGGTGTTCGATTGGGAACAGCACAACATCTTTTCCGGATGGACGTGCGTCGGCCACGCGTCGGACCTCGCGGCGGTGGGGGCGCAGAAAGCGGTGGGCACCGGCCCGAACGCGATCCTTCTGGTCCGCGGCGAGGATGACGCGGTGCGCGCGTTCGCGAACACCTGCAGACACCGCGGACACGAACTGCTGGCGTGCAACGCGACCACCAAGGGCCGCGCCATCGTCTGTCCGTACCACTCCTGGTCCTATCGCCTGGACGGCCGGCTGCGCAACGCGCCCGGGTTCCGCGACATGGAGGGCTTCGAACCCGACCAGTTCGGCCTCGCCGAACTGCGGCTGGTCAACTGGCACGGCTGGCTGTTCGTCGACTCCAGCGGCCAAGACGCCGATTTCGCCACGCACGTCGCGGGTTGGGACGAGGTCGTCGGCTCCTATCGACCAGAAGATCTGACGGTCGTCGCCCGGCACTCCTATGAGCTGGCCACCAACTGGAAGGTCATCGCCGAGAACTATCAGGAGTGCTACCACTGCTCCACCATTCATCCGGAGCTGTCCCGCATCAGCCCGCCGACCAGTGGCGAGAACCTCGACCTGCCGGGATCATGGATGGGCGGCTGGATGTCGATCGTCGAGGGCGCCGAGACCATGTCGCTGACCGGCAAGAGCGGCGGCGTCGCGATCCAGGGTCTGTCCGAGCATGAGCTGCGCACCGTCATGTATCTGGTCGGCTATCCCAACCTGTTGGTGAGCCTGCACCCGGACTACGTGATGACGCATCTGATGACGCCGCTCGCCGTCGATCGCACCCACGTCGAGTGCGCATGGGCGTTCCCGAAAGACGTTGCCGCCAAACCGGATTTCGATCCGTCGTACGCGGTCGACTTCTGGGATCTGACCAACAGGCAGGACTGGGCGGCGTGCGAGTCGGTGCAGCGTGGGCTGTCCTCACCGCACGCGCGGCCAGGCCCGCTCGCACCGACGAGGACGGCGTGTACCAGTTCGTCACGCGGGTGGCTAGGGCATACTCCGGTGCCGCTGGTCCCGCGGCGGAACGCCGTTGACGCCGTCGACCGACTGCGCATAGCTGCCGATCGCGGACGCGAGAGCCTGACCCATCACTGACAGCGCCTCGCGGTCGAGGCCATCGATGTTGTCGCGGGCCGTGTTGTAGTTCGGATCGAACGCGACACCCGCCTTTCCGCCCCAAAGCCGCGCCTGCACTTCGGTTTTTCGTTGCGACCACCCCGTGGTCAGCCCGCCGATAGGGACGCCCGCGGCCAGGAACGGCGCATAATCGGCGGTTCTGCTCAACGGCATGTCGGCGGGCCGCACACCCCCAGGTTGAGATAGCCCGCCAGCATCCGCTCGACGCCTGCCGAACCGGAAGGCACGGCCTGCACCGGGATTTCGGGGTTGAGCTGACCGGATTGGTCACCGTCATACGTGAAGTAGCCGGCGTTCGGCGAGCCGACGGCATCGCAGCCGAGGTACAGCGCGATGTCGTCGAGTTGGTCACGGTCAAGTCCGCGTACGTATTTCGTCGCACCCTCTGCCTCCGATCCCCAGAACACGAACCGCACAGCATTGGTGATCTCGGGTTGCGCGCCCAGCGCCGACGCGGTTTCCAGTAACGCCGCCACCGCCGACCCGTTGTCGTTGATGCCGGGGCTGCGCGGCGCGCTGTCGAGGTTCGCGCCCGCCAGCACGACATTCTTCGTAGTCGCCGGTCTTGGTCTGCGCCACCACGTTTCGTCTCTTCACCGTCACCGGTTTGCTGTCCAGCACCAGCCGCACCGGCGCGTTGGTTCGACGCAGCGCCGTGTCGGCGTCCTGTCGATCACACCGACCGGAACCGTGAGCTGCTGGTAGTAGCCCGACGTGAACAAGACCCGCAGGGCTGCCGCCGGCGCCCGGCACACTGACGACAAGCATCCCGACGGCGCCCTTTGCGATCGCGGTGTTCTGCTTGGCCACCACCGAGCATCCGGTGTCGTCGACGACGGCGATCGCCCCTTTCACCGGGACCGTGCCATAGTCGGCGGCGGTGCAACCCGGCGCCTTCTGCGGCGCGCAGGGTGATCGCGTTGAGTCCGGTCGGCGGGGTCGGTGACCAGCAGCGACGCCTGGTCGACGGGATAGCCGCGGCCGGAGACGGTGAGCGTCGGATTGCCGCCTTCGGTGCGCTCGAGCCGTTCGAATTCCGGGGTCTGGACGTCGAAACCCTTGTCCTTCAACACCTTCACGACGTAGTCCACGCTCGCGTCGTAGCCAGGCGTACCTTCGGCCCGGTTGCCCCCGTTGGCGTCGGCGATCTCCTGCAGCTTGCGCAGGTGCGTGTACATGCCATCGGCGGTGACCTTGCCCCCATGTCGCGGGGTAGGTCTGGCCCGGGTGCGGGTGCGGTGGCTGAACACGCCGCCAACGCCGTCACCGCTAGCGCGATGACCGCGGGGATGGCCCTCATGATTCGAGGACGTGCCGCGTACGGTCCTCCCGGAGCGGCACGCCATTGCGGCCGCCCTGATCCTGCGCGTACAGACCCACCGAGTAAGCCACCCCACCTCCGTTGATCCCGAGCTCTGTCGAATTGATCTTGTCCAGTGTGTCGGTTGGCTTGTGGTAGTTCGGATCGAACGGCTCGTTCGCCTGCCCGCCCCAGCGTTCAGCCTCCGCGGCCGTCTTGTTTTCCTCCGCGCCCGAGAAGAGGCCGCCCGCAGGCACACCTCGACTTGGTGAAGGGGTCATAGTCCGACCGGCCGTCAAATGACGTGTCATCGGGCGGCTTTCCTGCGCCCTTCAGGTAGGCGACGAGCGTGCGTTCGATGCCCGCCGACCCCTCCGGCACCCGCGGCGCACCGTCGTTGTCGTTCGGCCGGGTGGACTGGTCACCGTCGTACGTGAAGTAACCGGGGTTCGGTGAGCCGAGCATGTCGAAGTTGAGGTAGAGCGCAATGTCTTTGAGCGCATCCTCATTCAGCGACTGGACGTAGTTGTTGGAGCCGAGCAGACCGGACTCCTCCGGCACCGAAGAAGCCGAACCTAACTGCGTTGTTGACCTGTGGCGAAGTGCCCCATCTGCACCGCGGTTTCCAGCATGGCCGCCACTCCGGACCCGTTGTCGTTGATGCCAGGACCCTCGGGCACGCTGTCGAGATGCGCGCCGACCATCACCACGTTCGCGGTGGAGCCGGTCTTGGTTTGGGCGATGACGTTGCGCGTGCGCTCGTCGCGCACACCGGCCTTGAGCTTGATCGTGGTGGGGCCCGGCGCGGCCCGAAGTCGCGCGCCGGTGGCCTTCGTGACGCTGATGACCGGGATCTTCACATCGGTCTTCGCACCGAGGGTGGCACCCATTTCGTCGCCGTCCTCGTTGTTGGCGACGATCAGCGCGCACCGCGCCGCGCTCAGCGGCGACGGCCTGCTTGGCGCCGAACGGGCATTTGCCTCGGTCCACCAGCACGACGGCACCGGCGACGGGCAGGCCGTCGTAGTCGGATGCAGTGCAGCCCGGGAGTGTCCTCGACACGGGCGGGTACCAGCGGGCCCGACACCCCTTCGGGCGGGGTGCCCTTGGTGTATTCGAGCGGCTTCGCGGGAACGTTGTCACCTGCCGACCGTCAGCGACGGGTCGTCCGCGAACGGCAGACGCACTCTCGAAATCGGGCGTTTGCACGTCAGAAACCCTTGTCCCGCAACGTGTTGGCCACGTAATCGACGCTGGCGTCGTAGCCTGGTGTGCCGAGGGCGCGGTTGCCGCCGTGGGCGTCGGCGATCTCCTTGCAACTTCTTCAGGTGCGCCATCATCGCATCGGCGGTCACCCGCTTCTGCAGCGACGTGGCGAAGTCCGTGGCGGGCGTCGCAGGTGCGGTCTGCGTGGTGGTGGAAGGCTGTGCTTGCTGTGAGCGCATCTGGCGGCCGCAGCCGCCAGAGCGCCACGACGGCCACAACCACCGTCAGCACCGCCAGGGATCTCCGCACCATCGCGACCACGTTAGCCCGGCGACCTGAGCTTTCGATTAGAGGCACCAGTTTCGGCGCAAGGCGACTAGGCGTCGCGCCGGTTCAGCACGACGATCGCGGCGACGTAGACGACCGCAACGACGGCGATGAAATAAAGCAGGAGCCCGTCTCACCCCCACGGCATCGCATAGGTGGGAAAGAGCCACTGCACGTTGAGGAACCGCAGCACGTTCGCGAACGGCAGAAACGGCCCGACTTCCGAGCCGATACTGGGCAGATTCCCAGTATCGGCTCGACTAGCAGCAGCCACAGCAGCAGCACCGCGACCGCACCGGCCGAATGCCGCAGCAGCGCAGCGACGCCCACCCCGAGCACGGCGGTGAGCGCCGCGTACAGCGTGATCGCGCCGATGAGACGCCAGGTGTCCGGGTCGATGAACGACAGTTGCGAGCCCGCCAGCGGAGGGTCATCACGTGCGCGATCACCACCGCGACGATCGTCATACCGGCCGCGTACACAGCGGAAAACAGTGCCGCGATGGTGGCTTTCGCCACCAGCACCAAGGTGCGATCGGGAGTGGCCATGAACGTCGTGCGGATCATGCCGCTGCGGTATTCGCCCGTCACCGTCATCGCTGCGAGCACCATCAGCACCGGCACACCGAACACCACCACGCCGATCGCCGCCTTCTCCGGCAGCAGCGGCGCGGCACCGTATGCCGTCGACCCCTGCAGCGCGGCCAGACCGATGCTGAGCACCGCCACCGCGGCGGCCGTCCACAACACCGACCGAGTGGTCGAGAGCTTGATTCGCTCGGCCTCCAGTACCGCGGCCGCGCTCACTGGCTGACCGCACGGTACTCGGTGACCTCGTCGGTGAGTTTCATGTAGGCCTCCTCCAACGAGGCCCGCTGTGCGCTCAGCTCGTGCAGGGTGATCGCGTTGCGGGCGGCGAGATCGCCGATGACCTCGATCGCCGCGCCACGCACCAGCAGCGCCGAGCCGTGGGCGGCCTCGGTCGTCAGCCCGGCGTCGGTCAGCACCCGGCGCAGCGAGTCGAGCTGCGGGCTGCGCACCCGCACCGTGTCGGCGCCGGAGCGCCCGACGAACTCCGCCACCGTCGTCGACGCGATCAGCTTGCCCTTGCCGATGACGACGAGCCGGTCAGCGGTGTTGGCCATCTCGGCGAGCAAGTGGCTGGACACGAAGACCGTACGGCCCTGGCTTGCCAGCGTGCGCATCAGCGTGCGCACCCAGCGAATGCCTTCCGGGTCGAGGCCGTTGACCGGCTCGTCGAACAGCAGCACCGGCGGATCACCGAGCAGCGCGGCGGCGATGCCGAGCCGCTGGCTCATGCCCAGCGACAGCGTGCCCGCGTTCCTGCCCGCAACGGCCGTCAGGCCGACCATGTCGAGCGCCTCGTCCACTCGGTTGGCCGGGATCCGGTTGGTGGCGGCGATCCAGCGCAGGTGATTGCGCGCCGAGCGGTTGGGGTGCGCCTGACTGGCGTCGAGCAGCGCGCCGACCGTGTGCAGCGGGTCCCTGAGCTCGCGGTAGGCGCGGCCGTCGATCGTGGCCGTGCCCGCTGTCGGGTGGTCGAGACCGAGGATCAGCCGCATGGTCGTCGTCTTGCCTGCGCCGTTGGGCCCGAGGAAGCCGGTGACCATGCCTGGCTCGACCGAGCAGGTCAGGTCGTCGACGGCGACGGTTCGGCCGAACACTTTCGTCAGGCCTGCCAACTCGATCATCGAGGCCATGATTTCAGGTTGTGTGCGCGACGACGAGGTCGGCGACCGCCCGCATGCCGTCGGCGTTGGGGTGCAGCGGCGCCGGCCTGCCGGGTAGCGGCAAACCGAACTTCGTCGTCCATGGCTTCGCCGACCAGGCGTGGTGGTCGCGGCTGGCCTCCGCCGCGCGAACCCAGCCACAGCCGGTGTCGGCGGCGGCATCTCCGGTGAGCCGCTCGAGCGTGTCGGCCACGCGGCGGCCCAGTGCGACGTCGATATCGGACAACGGAGGTGCGGGCGTGCCCGCGGACGGCAGCAGTGTCAGGTAGTCGACGAACAGCACCTGGCCCGCGGCGACCGCCTACGCAGAGTGCGGCCGACTTCCTTCAACGACTCGGCTACCTCCACCAACGCCCGATCGCGCGCCGTCGGGTCGAGCATCTCGCGTACCACTCCGCCCAACAGAGGCAGGCGGCGAACGATGTGCGGCAGCCCCGCCGCCATCAGCAGAGGCACGTAGCCGGCGTCGTTGCCTCCGATGGTGACGGTCACCAGATCCTCCGAGCCGTCAAGCGCGCCGGCCTGTGGCGGCGCACCGTGCCTGGGGATCGGTGAGGACGTTCGCGGTGGTGGCGCCCGAGTACGTCACGTCGACCAGATCGAGGCCCAGCTGTTCGGCGACCAGGTGCGGGTAGTTGCGCGCCGAGCGGCCGGCCCGGAACGGCGCACCGTCGGCGGACGGCCGGATACCGGGGCCTGCCGCCACGGAGCTGCCCAGTGCGACATACCGGCTCATAGCGCCGGGCTGGAGGCCTGCGCCCAGAACCTCTTGGGGATGCGGCCGGCCTGCCGGGCCAGATACCCGGCCGTCACGGCGGCGGCCATGGCCGCGGCCATCGTCGGTGGGTCGGCGGCGCGGGTGACGGCGGTGGCCAAAAGCACCGCGTCGCAACCGAGTTCCATCGCCATCGTCGCATCGCTGGCCGTGCCGATGCCTGCGTCGAGAATCACCGGTACACCCGCCCGCTCGACGATCATCTCGATGTTGTGCGGGTTGGCGATGCCAAGCCCGGTGCCGATCGGCGACCCCAGCGGCATCACCGCCGCGCAGCCGGTGTCCTCGAGTCGGCGGGCCAGCACCGGATCGTCGTTGGTGTACGGCAGCACGATGAAGCCGTCGTCGACCAATTGCTCTGCCGCCCTGACCAATTCGACTGCGTCTGGCAGCAGGGTGCGTTCGTCGGCGATCACCTCCAGCTTCACCCAGTCGGTGCCAAGAGCCTCCCTGGCGAGCTGCGCGGTCAACACCGCCTCGGCGGCGCCGCGGCAGCCTCGCCGTGTTCGGCAGCGGGCTGATGCCGAGCCGGTTCAGCAGGTCAAGGACGCCGGTGCCGCTTTCCGCATCGACGCGGCGCATCGCGACGGTCGTGAGCTCGGTGCCCGACGCGATGAGCGCCTCCTCGAGCACGCTCAGATTCGCCGCGCCACCTGTACCCATGATCAGTCGAGAGCCGAACTCGCGACCGGCGATCGTCAGTTTGCATATCGATGAGCCGCTTGCGCGAAGAGCCTCCAACTCAGCCACCTTGCACCGCCGTCACCACTTCCACCCGCGCGCCGTCGGTCAGCGCGGTTTCCCATTCCGATCGGGGCAACACGGACCAGTCGACGGCGACCGCGATGCCTCTTCTCCGGAAAGCCGAGGCTTTCCACTAACGCCGCGACGGTCGTCTGCTCATCGACCTCCACGGCTTCGTCGTTGACTGTCACTTTCATCGGCCTGCTCCCACGGTGACGTTCAGTTCGGCCGCGATCCGCTCCGCGGTCCACGGCGCCAGCAAAATCCATTGCGGCCCGTGCCCCTGCAGCGACCAGCGTGCGATCATCGAGCCGCTCCACGAACGGCAGCCCGTCGGGCGTCATCGGACGCAAGCCAGCGGCGCATTCGGCGAGTTCGTACTCCCCCAGCGCCGGAATCACTGCACATGCGTCATCCAACAGCTCACGCACTCCCGTCACGGCGGGTGCGGTGTCGCGGCCATGCTCGTACTGGGTTGCGCCGACCACTACGCCGTCGGCGCGGGGCACCAGATACACCTGGCGGCCGTGCACACGGGCGCGGATCACCCGCCGCGGCACCGGCATACAGCCGCGCCGCCAGCGCAGCCGCAACACCTCGCCCTTCACCGGCCGGATCGGCAGTCCGGGCCACAACGTGGGCGCGTCGATGCCGTTGGCGATGACCACGGTGTCGCCCTGGGCCTCGGACAGTGCGTCGACAGGAGGTGCCCACTGCACACCGAGTCGCTCTGCAGTGCGCCGCCAGCGCCTCGACGACCGCCCGATTGTCGACGGCGAGCTCGGTCTCGGCAACGAATCCATGCCGAATGCCCTGCGCCAGAAGCGGTTCGATGTCCCGCGCGGCCGACGTCGGTGTGACGGGATGACCCTGGCGCGCCAGCCACTCCCCGACGGTCTTCAGGTCGGCGGCGTCGGCGCGGTCCACGGCGACCACCAGGGATTCGCGTGCGGTGACGACGTCGGCGGGCAGGCCGTCGAGAAAGCCGTCGTGCCAGAGCGCCAGCGACGCGAGCCCCAGCTGCAGCAGGCGCTCCTCGCCGGGCCAGCCCTCGCTGTGCGGGGCGAGCATGCCGCCGGCCACCCACGACGCGCCGCGTTCGGCCGTGCGGTGGACGCGCACAGCCCAGCCGTCCATGGCGGCGCGACGTGCGACGGACAGGCCGATGACGCCGCCGCCGACGACAGCAAGTGATCGCGCCGGCGAGCCCGCAAATGTTTCCTGAGCCACAATCCCCTCCTTCGCCGGCATGACCCGGATCAGGTGTGACGGTAAGGGCAGGCGTGCCCACTCTCAGTCCTCGGTCCAGGGACCCCGTGTTTCGGGTATCAACAGTACTCGAACATGCCTGCCCTCACGTCAGGGGACAGGGTCGGCTGGTGCTGCTCCGCCGCTATCTGCCGACGCCGCCGAGGGCGGGCAGCGCGAAGCAGCATCCGCGGATGAAGAAGCGTCGTGGGCGGGTCGAGCGGACCGACCACTCGCGTTAACTGTTCGGCGACTGTGAGGTCGGTCTCGGCAGCGGTTTGCAGCCGATCGACGTACCTGTTGGACAACCGCACACTCAACGGCCGGTGCCCTCCACCTCGGGAAGGCTCAGGTCACCACCGACCGCGAATTGCCAGGCGACTCCGATCGGTTTCGCGGCGGCCCGGAAGTAGCGGCTGGCCAGGTCGGTCGTCCCTTGACGCAAACACTCGCTCAATGCCTTCGCCTGTAGGGCGGCTACTGTCATGCCCTGGCCATAGATCGGGTTGAAGCTGCATATCGCGTCGCCGAGAACCACAAGACCGTCGGGGAACCGGCGCATCTTGTCGTACCTGCGCCACCGGCTCTCGGGATAGCGGAACCGGCACGCGTCCACCAACGGCTCGCCCATACTGATCGCCGCCAGCACGTGCGCGGGTGCCAGCCCGTCGACGAAGGGCAGCATCTCGGCCAGTTCGGACGGTGGTTCGACCCCGGCCATCCCCAACGCGGTGAACATCCACGTGTCGTTCTCGTATCGAAGAGCGCCATGCCGGTGGGTCTACCGGGCTTGGGGCCGATGATGACCATCTTTTTCCTTGAGGGTGCCCGGTGGCAGCCGCAGTAGCTGGCTCGAATAGCACAGACGCACGTGCACGCTGTCTTCGGCCGGCCTGCCATAGCCCAACGCCTCAGGAACACCGGCGTTCGCGAACCCCTACCCGTGGCGTCGGTGACCAGGTCGGCGGCCAACACCTGCTCCCACCATGACCGTTGTGGGCGCGGATCAGCGCGCGCCTGCAACGCGATTGCCCGCCAGTCGACATCAGATCGACTACGTCATACCCCTCGAGCAACGTGACGTTTCCGATCGCGCGCAACCGCTGCGGACAAGGCCTTCCAATAACGGCCTGCTCGGGATGAGAACCGGTGGGACACTCTCGAGCGCTCCGTTCCGGACCGACTCGGTGACCTCCGATGCAGAAGTACACCTCGGATAGGTCGTGGTAATCGAGGGTGGGCGCCCCGCCGCCGGAGAGCTCCTCGGTGAAGCCCCGGGAACAGTTCCGCCAGCATTGCCGACCCTCGTCGCTCCGGTGTCTAGGCGGCAGCCGGGGTGAAGGAGCCGTATGCCCACCGCGTTGGGTATGAATGCCTCGGGCAGGGCCGCGGCGAGGCGATGTTGGGCTCTCCAACCCGTGCAGTGCGCGGGCACCAACAAATCGGGTGCGATGGCGGCGAAGGCGGCAACGGTCGGCTCGATGACGGGCTCGAACGCCGGTCCGGTGAGATGGAAGCCGCCGAGCAGCGCATACAGGTGCTCGACACCCGTGAGCCGCAACGCATGTCGGGCGATGTTCACCGCACCGGCATGCCCACATCCGGTCACCACGACAAGCCCCCGGCCTCGGACATGCACCACCAGCGACTGCTCGTCGGGAACCAACGGATCCGGTTCCCACCGCCCGTCGCGCCAGGCTTCATGGTTGGGAAGACCCCGCTCGAATTCCGTGGTGCGGTCAACCTCGCCGGTGATCAGAACAGAACCATCGAGGAGCAACGACGGCTGCCGCCGTTCGATTACCTCGAAGCCCTCGGCCTGCAATGCTGAACGACTCAGCGTCGGCAGCTCACGGACCCTGGTCGGGCACTACGAAGCGACGTCGACTGAACACCAGCGGATGTACCGTGAGCGGCAACCCGATTCGACCCCGCAACCGTGCCAGTCGGGAAAGCCGCCACCGCGATCGCTGTGGCCCGTGGCTGAGCACCACGGCCTCGATTGCCGATGCGTCGAGACCGAGCCGCTCGAAATTCATCGCCATCCCGTTCGGCGAGATCCGGTATCGAACAACAACGTTGTGCGAGACCGTCCCCCGCCGAACCGTCACCAATGCCGAGAAGCCATGCTCGGCGACCAGCCGGGGCTGGTTTCCCCTCGTCCGAACTGCTGAGCCGCGACCCTGGGGATCCGCGCGAGCGGAGCGCGCCGCGCAGGACCCACGTCACCCATCAGCGCGTCGTAGCTGTTGTCCATGAGCATCGTGATGATGACCTCATCGACCGGTTCGAGGGAGATGGGATCCACCACATTTCCCGTGCGCGGGTCGCGGAAGCGACCTGGCGACCTCGGCGTCTGTGCTGCTGCTTTCACACATCACGCAATACTGCGCTTCGTCGTCCACCGGGCGCCATAAGGCCACCCCGACGTTATCCGCTCCCGCTGGCCCTAACCTGCAGCGACACCACGGTGATGTCCGGGGCGCGCCGATTCGCATCGGCGGTCCCCAGAACCCGCGCGCCGCGTGTGACGTACAGCTGCGTGTCGTCCACCGTCGACAGTCCAGCGAGGGACGGTTGCGCGAGCCGGACGACGTAGTGAAAGGGCCACATCTGGCCACCATGCGTGTGGCCGGACAGCTGCAGGTCGACCCCGCGGGAAGCGGCCTCCGTCACCATGACCGGTTGGTGCGCGAGCAGGATCGTCGGGCTCGGACGGATTCAACGCGGACAGGGCGCGATCGAAATCCGGTGGATCCGAGTGTGATTCGCCCGAGACGTCGTTCACCCCGCGAGCTGGACCGTGGCGGCGCACAGCACGAATCGCGGTGTTCTCGTTGCGCAGCGGCTGCACACCGAGGCGCTCCAGTTCACGCAGCCACGAGAGCGTGTCCTCGACGAAATACTCAGTGGTTGCCGGTGACGAAGAAGGTGCCCTCGCGGGAATGCAAGTCCCGCAACGGCTCCACTGCCGATCCGAGCTCCCCGACAGTGCCATCCACGAGATCGCCGACGATCGCCACCAGGTCCGGTGCGGTCGCGTTGATCATCGCGACGATCCGCTCCAGTGTGGGCGCGACCGGCCAGCGGGCCGAGGTGGATGTCCGACACCAGGGCGATCCGAAACCCGTGGAATGCCGGATCGAGTTTGCGCAGCCGTATCGGCACGTTACAGCAGATCGGGCGGGCCGAGTGCAGTGGCAGTACCGATGCCAGCCAAGCCGACCGATGCCGCGCCCGCAGCCACGGCGCTGGCGCGGGCGAGGAACACCCGCCTGTTCAGCACCGGCAGGGACGCGGATTCGGCCTTTGTCTCAGGTGGCTTGCGGTTGACCCCAGCCCGCAGCGCGAGCCGGACGGGTTCGAGTATGAGCAGTGAGAGAAACAGATACGCCGCCAGACCGAGCCACAAATAGCCCGGCCACGCATACCAGTCCCGAATCAGTTAGGCCGACGACGCGGGGCAGGATCAGCGCTGCGAGCAACACCGCCGCGAGCGCGACGAGCAACGCCGTGAGAATCCATCTCGTGCGTCCCGGCCGGGTCGTGTCTTTGACCAGCCGCTTCCCACAGATAGATATGGACCAGCCCGAGGATCGCGCCGAGAACAGCGATGAACATGCACGCCCTTCCGATTCGTCCCGGTGGGCCGGGCGTTGCGCGCGGCCGCTGGCAGAAGTCGCATAGCGTAGCCGAGTGCACACACCCGGTGAACGGCTGGCCACGGCGTCGCTGTATCTCTGCACCGACGCCCGCCGCGAGCGCGGTGACCTGGCCGAATCCGTCGATGCGGCGTTGGCGGGCGGGGTTGACATCATCCAGCTGCGGGACAAGGGCTCGCCAGGAGAACAGCGGTTCGGTCCGCTGGAGGCACGCCACGAGCTGGAGGCACTCGAGGTGCTCGCCGATGCGGCACGCCGCCACAGCGCGCTGTTCGCGGTCAACGACCGCGCCGACATCGCGTTGCGGCGGGGCGCCGATGTGCTGCACCTCGGCCAGGACGACCTGCCGCTGCCGATCGCGCGCGACATCATCGGCCCGCGCCCGGTGATCGGCCGGTCCACGCACGACCGGGCACAGGCGAGCGCTGCGGCCGCCGAAGCAGGTCGACTACTTCTGCGTCGGCCCGTGCTGGCCGACCCCGACCAAACCCGGCCGGCCGTCGCCCGGTCTCGACCTGGTCCGGGTCACCACCGGACTGGCAACGGACAAACCGTGGTTCGCGATCGGAGGCATCGACGAGCAGCGGCTGCCGGAGGTGCTTGCGGCGGGCGCTCGGCGAATCGTCGTCGTGCGCGCGATCACCGGCGCCGATGACCCGCGGGCCGCGGCGCGACGGCTCAAAGCTCGGCTTGCAGCAGCGGAATAGTCGCCGCCACCTCGCGCAGCCGCTCCCAGCTGGCGGCGAATCCGGGATGCAAAGGCAGCTCTGCCACGTCATCTACCGCGACCCAGCGCAGCTCGAGCTCTCCCGGTTGGGCACCGTTTCGAGCAGTTCGGCGGCGTCGGCGATCACGGTCGTGTACGTCCAGTGGGCGCCCGTCGCCCCCGAAATCTCAGCGGTGACGACCGTGGTCCGCACGGTCAACAGGTCCGCCGGAAGCCCGGCCTCCTCGTGGGCTTCACGGACGGCGGCCTGCTCTGCGGTCTCGTGGCTGTCGCGGGCGCCGCCGGGCAGACCCCAGGTGCCGCCTCTGGTGACTCCACGGCGCGCGGTGTTGCAACAGCACCGCGGGCGAGCCGTTTGGGCCCGGCGCTCGCAGCAGTAGACCGGCCGCACCGTGCTTGCCCCAATAGGCGCGCGCCGTTATCCGACAACACCCAGCCGTCCCCGTCGCCACGCACGCGTTCAGGATAGGTAACACGGCCGAAAGACGTGCCCCTCGAATGCCCACACGTCGCTGCTGACACTCTTAGAATTCTTTTATAGAGTGGTGAGACGGTCGGGACGATAGCCGGAGAGCAGCGAAAAGATGAGGTCCGCGCGCACGTGACTGTGGAGTTGGCGCACCCGTCGACCGAGCCGCTGGCATCACGGTCGCCGACCACACCCGCGCACCCGCGCTGGTGGTTTCTCTGGACCACCCCGGGTCGGATCCTGACCATTGGCGTCGTCCTGTCGGCGCTCGTGATCGCCAGCGCGTTTGCCACGTCGACGACGATCAACGACCGCCAGAAGCCCTGACCACCGTTCTCAACCACACCGAGCCGCTGTCGTTCGCGGCAGGCCAGCTCTACACCACGCTGTCGGTGGCCGACGCCGCGGCGGCGACCGCGTTCATCGCGGGCGCCGAGCCGCGCGATGTCCGCCAGCGCTACGAACAGGCCATCACCGACGCGTCGGTGGCGGTGACGCGCGCATCCAGCGGGCTGACCGACGAGCCGATGGTGCAACTCCTCGGCCGGGTCAACGCCCAACTCGTCGGTGTACACCGGGCTCGTCGAAACCGCCCGCACGAACAACCGCGCGGGCAACCCGGTCGGCTCGTCGTATCTGTCCGAGGCGTCGTCGTTGATGCAGACGCAGATCCTGCCCGACGCGCAGCGACTCTACGAACAGACGTCGGCGCGGGTCGACGCCGAGAACGACCGCGTCGACAAGGATTCCCGGCCCGGTCATCCTCGTGGTGCTCGCGACGCTGTCGTTCGGCGCGTTCGCAAACCGCTGGCTTGCGCGCCGCACGCGCCGCCGCGTGAATATCGGCTTTGTCGCGGGCGGCCTTGCCGTGCTGATTATGTTGATATGGGTGGGCACCGCCCTCGTTATCTGACTTCCGGACAGCCGCAGCGCGAAAGACACTGCGGCCGAGTCCCTCAAGACGGTCACGAACCTCGCGATCACCGCGCAGCAGGCGCGCGCCGACGAGACGCTGTCGTTGATCCGGCGCGGTGACGAGGACGTCCGCAAGCAGTCCTATTACCAACGCATCGACACGATGCAGCAGCAGCTGTCCGACTACCTGTCCCGCGACGACGCGATCGACAAGACCGACCTGGCCGATGCCGAACAGCTTCTGAAGCGGTGGCGCGCGGCCGACGACAGGATCAATGCGTACATCGCGGTCGGCAACTACCAGGCCGCCACTCAGGTGGCGCTGGGCACCGGTGAGGACGACTCGACTCCGCGTTCGACAAGCTCGACACGGCGCTGACCAAAGGCATCGAGGAGAGCCGAAGCCAGTTGCGCAACGACATCCTCAACGCTCGCAGGGTGTTGTCCGGTGCGACCGTCGGCGCCGCGGTGCTGTCTGTCGTCGCCGCGCTGGCGGTGGCGCTGGGGTTGTGGCCACGACTCAGCGAGTACCGATGAAGCCCGACGAACGTGCCTTACCGCTCGAAGATGACGACATCTCGAGCGGTAAGGAACGTTCAGGCCCGACGGTTGTGGACCCTGCTCGCCGCGGCTGCGGTGCTGAGCGGGTTGCGCACAGGGGCGGCGGTGATGCCGACACCGGGCGTCACACTCGCGCCGCCCACCCCGCGGGCATGTCAGAACTGCCACCGGAGCTGGCGCGGCGCCCGACGGACGAGGCGGACTGCGACCGCACGGCGAGCCTGCGCCCGTTCCCGACCACAAGGCCGAAGCCGACGCCGCTGTCGCCACCATCCGCAACCGCGGCAGGCTGATCGTCGGTCTGGACATCGGCAGCAACCTGTTTCCTTCCGCGACCCGATCACCGGGGAGATCACCGGTTTCGACGTCGACATCGCCGGCGAGATCGCGCGCGACATCTTCGGCACCCCGTCACAGGTGGAGTACCGCATCTTGTCGTCGGCCGACCGCATCGCCGCGCTGCAGAACAATCAGGTCGACGTCGTCGTCAAGACCATGACCATCACCTGCGAGCGCAAGAAGCAGGTCGGCTTCTCGACGGTGTACCTGAACGCCAACCAACGGATCCTGGCGCTCGCGGGACTCGTCGATCTCGCAGCCGTCCGACCTGTCTGGCAGGCGGGTGTGCGTCGCGAAGGGCACCACGTCGCTCGATCGGATTCAGCAGATCAGCCCGCCGCCGATCATCGTCGGGTGGTGACGTGGGCCGACTGCCTGGTCGCGTTGCAGCAGCGGCAGGTCGACGCGGTCAGCACCGACGACTCCGATCCTGGCCGGCCTGGTGTCACAGGATCCGTACCTTGCACATCGTCGGACCCAGCCTCAGTGACCGAGCCCTACGGGATCGGCGTGCAACCTTCAGAACACCGGGCTCGTGCGGTTCGTCAACGGCACGCTGGAGCGGATCCGCCGCGATGGCACCTGGTACGCGTTGTACCGCAAGTGGTTAACGGTGCTCGGCCCGGCTCCGGCGCCCCCGGTCGCGAGGTACTACGGACTGATGGCCGAGGCTAGAGGACTACGACGAGGGCCCCGGCACCCAGCCGGCGAGCTTCGACGATCTCGGCATGGACTCGATGTCGACGATGCGCCCGATGGCGACCCAGGCGATCTTCCGTCCGCACCTCGACGAGGACGCCGATAGCACCTCGGTCGGCACGGAAGACGCCGAGCCGCGATGATCATTCGACCACGATGACGCGAGCGCTGTCGCCGATCCGGCGCCTCGGTGGTGGCCTGGTGGAGATCCCGCGGGTGCCCGCCAAGGATCCGCTCGAACGCGCTCATGACCAACCCTGTGGTGGCCGAGTCGAAGCGGTTCTGCTGGAACTGCGGCCGCCCGGTCGCCCGGTCGTCGGCCGACGGCCGCGCTGTCCGGAGGGATGGTGCCCGCACTGCGGTAGCGCGTATTCGTTTCTGCCGCAGCTGAGTCCGGGCGACATCGGTTGCCGAGCAGTACGAGATCAAGGGTTGCATCGCGCACGGCGGACTGGGCTGGGTGTACCTCGCCTTCGACAAGAACGTCAACGATCGCCCCGTCGTGCTCAAGGGTTTGGTGCATGCCGGTGACGCCGAGGCGCAGGCCATCGCGATGGCCGAGCGACAGTTCCTCTCCGAGGTGACGCATCCCGGAATCGTCAAGATCTACAACTTCGTCGAGCACGACGACAAGCACGGCAACCCGGTCGGCTACATCGTGATGGAGTACGTCGGCGGGACGTCGCTCAAGCAGGCCAAGGGTGACAAGCTGCCGGTCGCCGAAGCGATCGGCTTCACGCTCGAAATCCTGCCGGCCCTCGGCTATCTGCACTCGATCGGACTGGTCTACAACGACCTCGAGCCGGAGAACATCATGAGTCACCGAGGAGCAGCTCAAGCTGATCGACCTCGAGTGCGGTGTCGACCGGATCAACTCGTTCGGATATCTCTACGGCACACCGGGCTATCAGGCGCCGGAGATCGTCGCACCGGCCCGACGGTGCAGACCGACATCTACACCGTCGGCCGCACGCTGGCGGCGCTGACGATGAATCTGCGCACCCGCAAGGGCCGCTACGTCGACGGCCTGCCCGAGGACGATCCGGTGCTGACGTGAATACGACTCGTTCGGCCGGCTGCTTCGGCGCGCCATCGATCCTGATCCGCAGGCGCCGGTTCGGCAGCGCCGAGGAGATGTCGAGCCAGCTGCTCGGTGTGCTGCGCGAAGTGGTCGCGCAGGACACCGGCAGTGCCGCGGCCGGGCTTGTCGACGGTGTTCTCAGCCTGTCGCGGTCGACGTTCGGGGTGGATCTGCTGGTCGCGCACTACCGACGTGTATCTCGACGGGCAGGTGCATTCGGAGAAACTGACCGCGCAGGAGATCGTCAAGGCGCTCCAGGTGCCGTTGGTGGATCCCGCGGACGTCGGGGCGACAGTGCTGTCGGCGACGGTGTTGAGTCAGCCTGTGCAGACGCTGGATTCAGCTACGGGCGGCCCGGCACGGCACGCTGGACTCCGAGGGCATCGACCTGTCCGAGTCGGTCGAGCTGCCGCTGATGGAGTGCGCGCGCTGCTGGATCTCGGCGATGTCGCGAAGGCCACCCGCAAGCTCGACGACCTCGCGGGCCGGGTCGGCTGGCGGTGGCGGCTGGTGTGGTTCCGCGCTGTCGCTGAGATGCTGTCCGCCGATTACGACTCGGCCACAAAACATTTCAGCGAGGTGTTGGACACGCTGCCAGGCGAGCTGGCGCCCAAGCTGGCGCTGGCCGCGACCGCTGAACTGGCGGGCAACGCCGACGAGCGCAAGTTCTACAGCACGGTGTGGAGCACGGACAACGGCGTGATCTCTGCGGGCTTCGGCCTGGCTCCGCGCCCAGTCGGCAGCGGGCAACCGAGACGCGCGCGGTTCGGACACTCGACGAAGTACCCGCCACCTCAAGGCATTTCACGACAGCGCGGCTGACGAGCGCCGTGACGCTGCTGTCGGGCAGGTCGATGAGCGAGATCACCGAGCAGCAGATCCGCGACGCCGCCCGCAGGGTAGAGGCGCTGCCCGACACCGAGCCGCGGGTGTTGCAGATCCGCGCGCTGGTGCTGGGCACCGCGATGGACTGGCTGGCCGACAACACCGCAAGCACGAACCACATCCTCGGATTCCCGTTCACCGAGCACGGGCTGCAGCTCGAGGGTGGAGGCGTCGCTGCGCAGCCTGGCCCGCGTCGCCCCGACACGCAGGCGCACCGCTATGCCCTGGTCGACCTGGCCAACAGCGTGCGGCCGACGAGCACGTTCTAAGACATTACTCATAGTCAACCTAGGGATTTCGGAGTAGCGTGCACATCAGGTTGAGTTAACAGCCAACTGGTGACGTCATTTGCGCGGGTTGACTCCCGAGCACGACGGCTTTAGAGACATAGGGCCCGATCCCTGACGGCACCCCAGTACGAATCATGTTTTCGGCTGAGGGAGGCCCCCATGCACTGCAATACGTACCTGCCGTGTACTTCGCCCCGACCCGCGTTCGCTCCGACCGGCGCGAGGAACACCACCGAGCGATCTTCTCCGCCTGCCATCTGTCGGACACGACGGTTCTCGTTACTGTCAGGGGCGAGGTCGACGCAACGAACAGCCGCGCGCTCGCCGGCTACGTCGAACGCCAGGTCGCCGGAACGTCGCGCCTGGTGCTGGACTTGACGGTCATCGACTTCTTCGGCACTGCCGGCTTTGCGGCCCTGCACAACGTCAACGTGATCTGCGCTCGGTACGGCGTCTCGTGGGAGCTGGTCGTCGGATCACCATTGCGTCGATTCCTGAAGATCTGCGATCCCGACAACCTGCTGCCGCACGGCGGACTCAGCCGTCGACCACCTGCGACGCAGGCCCGCGCGATCGCGAGCTCCTCGTTCGTGGGGACTCACTAGCACGGTCGTCGGCGGAGTTGTCGTCGCCGAGATCCGGCGGGCCGCCCTTGGCTGGGCTGGCGTTGAGATGCTCGTCGAGCTCGATGCCCAGCGCCGCCATGCCGGAAGGCGCGTCACGCCGTACGGCTGCGTCGTTCTCCCCACCCCCGCGGTGAAGGTGATGACGTCGGCGGTTCCGAGCGAGTCGCCAGATACGCGCGCCGATGTACTTGCGCAGCCGGTGGATGTACACGTCATAGGCCAATTGCGCTGTCTCATCGCCGGATTCGATGCGCTGGTGCAGCACCCGGAAGTCGATCTCGCCGGCGAGGCCGCAGCACGCCTGCGCGATCGGTTGAGCATCGACTCGATGTCCTCGACACCTCATGCCCGGCTGTGCGCCACAGGTACGTGATGACGCCGGGATCGATGTCGCCGGAGCGGGTGCCCATCACCAGGCCCTCCATCGGCGTCAACCCATCGAGGTGTCCACTGGGCGTCCGCCGACGATCGCCGACGCCAGACGCCCCGTTGCCCAGGTGCAGCACGATCTGACTCAACGCTCGCAGCGGCACGTCGAGAAACGCCGCCGCCTGCTCGCTGACGTACTGGTGCGAGGTGCCGTGAAACCCGTAGCGGCGGATGTGCCACCGCTCGGCGATGTCTCGATCGATGGCGTACGTCGCCGCCGCCGGGCGGCAGGTCGTGAAAGAACGCGGTGTCGAACACCGCGATGTGCGGCAGATCAGGTAGCGCCTTGCGGGCTACCCGGATGCCCGAGCACCGCGGGCGGATTGTGCAGCTGCGCAAGCGGAGCCAGTTCTTCGAGCTTGCCGATCAACGCATCGTCGACGAGCGTCGGCCGGTACAGATCCGGCCCGCCGTGCACGACCCGGTGCCCGACCGCGATCAGGCCAACCGTGTCCAGATGGGTGCCCGCTTCCGTCGAACAAATCGAACGCCGTGCGCAGCGCCGCTCGTGGTCTGCGACCCGGGCATCGCGCGTCGCTTCCTTGTCCCCGACCGTCAGGCTCGCCGTCGACGCGTCCTCGCCGATCCGCTCGACGATGCCGTCGGCCAGCGAGGCGCCCGAATCAGGGTCGATCAGTTGAAATTTCACCGACGACGAGCCCGAGTTGAGCACCAGGACGCTCGCGAGACTGGATCACTGCCGTTGTCCCTGCGCCTGAATCGCCGGTGATCGCAACGGTGTTGACGATGTCCTCGACGAGCGCGCCCCGGCGACAGGTCGTTGACCGGCTTGTTCAGGCCCTGCAGGACCGGGCCGATCGCGATCGCGCCCGGCGCTGCGCTGCACCGCCTTGTAGGTGTTGTTGCCGGTGTTGAGGTCGGGAAGATCAGCACCGTCGCGCGGCCTGCGACCTTGCGAGTCGGGCATCTTGGCCTGCGGCGACCGTCGGCGTCGACCGCGGCGTCGTACTGGATGGGGCCCTCGACGAGCAGGTCGGGCTGCGCGCTTGCGCACCAATTCGGTTGCCGTCCTGACCTTGTCGACGTCGGCGCCGGTGCCGCTGGTGCCCGTCGAGTAGGACAGCATCGCCACTCGCGGCTCGATGCCGAACTGGGCGGCGGTGCGCGCCGACGAGATCGCGATGTCGGCCAGTTGCTCGGACGTCGGGTCCGGGCACGATCGCGCAGTCACCGTAGGCGAGCACCCGGTCGGACAGGCACATCAGGAAGATGCTCGAGACCGTCGATACGTCGGGCAGCGTCTTGATGATCTCGAACGCGGGCCGCACCGTGTGCGCGGTGGTGTGCGTGGCGCCCGACACCATGCCGTCGACCATGTCGTTGTGCACCAGCATGGTGCCGAAGTACGAGACGTCGTGGATGATTTCGCGGGCCTGCTCGACGGTGACGCCCTTGTGCTTGCGCAGCTCGGCGTACTGCTCGGCGAACTTGTCGCACAGCTCGCTGGTGCGCGGGTTGAGCACCGCCGCTGCCGACAGGTCGACGCCGAGTTCGGCCGCGCGGGCACGGACCTGCGGCCTCTTCGCCGAGGATGGTCAGGTCGGCGACGCCGCGCTGCAGCAGCCGCCCCGCCGCCTGCGAGGATGCGGTCGTCCTCGCCCTCGGGCAGCACGATCCGCTTGCGGTCCGATCGCGCCCGGTCCAGCAGCTGGTAGGTGAACATCTGTGGTGTGACGACGGACGGAATCGTTATCGCCAGGCTGCGCCAGCAGATCCGCGGTGTCGACGTGGTCGTCCATCAATGCGATCGCGGTGTCGATCTTGCGCTGCGAGCTCGCGGTGACCCGGCCCCGCGCCGACGCGACCCGGCTCGCCGTTTCAAACGTGCCGAACCGCGTCGTGATGATCGGCAGCCGCAGCCCCAGGCCGGACACCAGCGATCGCGATCGACGGGTGCAGCTCGAGGCCGCCGTTGAGGATGACGCAGGACAACGACGGAAAGCCTTCGGCCGCATGGGCGCTCACCACTGCGAGCACCACGTCGGAGCGGTCACCCGGGGTGATGACGGCCACGCCCTCCGTCAGCCGCTCCAGCACGTGCTCGGCGGTCATGCCTGCCACCAGGACGTCCATCGCCTCGCGGGCCAGCAGCGCCGGGTCGCCGCGCAGCAGCGTGCCTTCGACCGCTTTTCCAAGCTCGGCCACCGACGGGGCGACCAGGAGCGGCTCCTCGGGCAGCACGTAGGTCTGGGGTTCGAAGCGTTTCAGCGCGCTGCGACCGCTCCGAGCTGGGACGGGTCGCAGCGGTTGGCCACCACCGCCGCGGTGTGGGCGTGCTGGGCGGCGATCTCGTCCAGGCATACGCCGACGACCTGCGCGACCTGGTCCGGAGTGCGGTCCTTCGCCTGCACCGCCAGCACGACAGGGGCACCCAGGTTGGCCGCGATCCGGGCGTTCATGGACAGCTCGCTCGGCGTTGCGACGTCGGTGTAATCGCTGCCGACGATCAGCACCGCATCACACTGGTCGGCCACATGGTGGTACCGATCCACGATGTCAGCCAGCGCCGCGTCTGGATCTTCGTGCAACTGTTGATAGCCGACGCCGACGCACTCGTCGTAGGGCAGGCCCGCGGTGGTGTGAGGCAGCAGCAGTTCAGGATGTAGTCGCGGTCCTCACCGAGCCTGGTGATGGGACGGAAGACGCCGACCTTGGCGACCGTGGCCGCCAGCCTGTGCAGGATGCCGAGCGCGATGGTCGACTTGCCGGTATCGCCCTCGGGCGAGGCGATGTAGATCGCGGTGGGCACGCGGCAAACCTATCAGCCGAGTCGGTCTCGTTCAGGCCGGAAGGCTAGAGCCATCGCCTGCGACGGAAGATTGCGGTACAGGACGAGAGCAGACGCACACCACCGCCGCCATGACCACCGGGTAGCCCCACCGCCAGTGCTCCAGCGGCATGTCGTCGAAGTTCATGCCGTAGATGCCTGCGACCAGGGTCGGCACGGCGGCCAGCGCGACCCACGCGGAGAATCTTGCGCGTGTCGCTGTTCTGCTGAAGCGCGATCTTGCCGAGCGCCGCGTCGATCAACGTCGACACCATCACGTCGTAGCTGACGATGCGCTCCGCTGTCTGCAGGTGACGTTCGAGAACCGCCCGCATGTACCGGCGGACCTCGACCGAGACGAGATCGCCGTGGTCGGTGTCGACGCTCCCCATGGCCGCGGTCGACGGGCTGACCGCGTGGCACACCTTCGGCAATCTCACGTTTGAGCAGGTAGACCGGTTCGACATCGGTCGGCTCAGTGGGCGAGAAGACGTGTCGGTTTCCAGCAGCCCCGACACTCTCTGGTAGCCGTCGACGACGTGCTCTGCGATTGCGTACATCACGGCGTACGGTCCCAGTTTCAGGATCGTCGGCGACTGCGCCATCTGTTCGCGCACCTCAGCGAGGCCGCGGTGCTTGCCAGTGTCGCACGGTGATCACGAAACCCGGCCCGACCGCGATCATCACCTCTCCGGCCTTGACGAAATGCCGCACGTCGCGCAGGCCATCGTGGTCTGCGTAGTCCACGGTCTTGAGAACCAGCACCAGTGTCGTCGTAGCGTTCCAGTCTCGGGCGGTAATGGGTCTGGATCGCCCCGCGAACCAGTAGCGGATGAAGTCGAAAACGTCTGCGACGGATCGCATTTGATGCTCGTCCGGCTCATGCAACCCGATCCAGACGAATGCCGCTCCGTTCTCGCTCGCCGGCTCAGATACCTTGGCGTGGGCGGCGGCATGCGTATACCTGCCTGGTAGCCGGCCACTATCGAGGTACACCCCGCAATCCACAGTGGCCTGGGTGACCGGGATGTGAATGCGGCTGGGATCCAGCACACCTCAGTGTGGCGCCGCCCCCAGACGCTACTGCCATCGGAAGGGCTTCGGGGAGAGAAGAGTTCACGGAGGGTTCACATCTGGAGAAGCTCATCCGAGTCGGCGCAGCCGGGCTCCAGATCCTTCTGAAAGAGTTCGAGGAAGCGACGCTGATCGTGGCCAGGCGCGTGGAACACCAGGTGGTTCAGGCCCCAGTCGACGTAGTGCCTTGACCTTCGCGACGGCCTCGTCGGGATCCGACGCGACGATCCAGCGCTTGGCGACCTGCTCGATGGGCAGCGCGTCGGCGGCCTTCTCCATCTCGATCGGGTCGTCGATGCGAGTGCTTCTGCTCGGCGGTCAGCGACAGCGGTGCCCAGAACCGGGTGTTCTCCAGCGCCAGCTCGTGGGTCGGGGTCGTAGGAGATCTTGATCTCGATCATCCGGTCGATGTCGTCGGGGTTGCGGCCTGCCGCCTCGGCGCCCTCCTTCATCGCGGGGATGAGCTTCGTCCTTGTACAGGCTCCTCGCCCTTGCCGCTGGTGCAGATGAACCCGTCGCCCGCGCGGCCGGCGTACTTGGCCACCTGCGGCCCGCCCGCGGCGATGTAGATCGGGATGCCGCCCTCGGGCACGTCGTAGATGGAGGCGCCCTTGGTGCGGTAGTACTCGCCGTCGAAGTCACCCGGTCACCGAGCCACAGCTCGCGCATCAGCTTGACCGACTCGCGCAGCCGCGCGTAGCGCTCCTTGAACTCCGGCCATTCGCCCTCGTAGCCGGTGGCGATCTCGTTGAGCGCCTCGCCGGTGCCCACGCCGAGGAAGATCCGGTCCGGGTACAGGCAGCCCATGGTGGCGAACGCCTGCGCGATGACGGCCGGGTTGTAGCGGAACGTCGGCGTCAGCACCGAGGTGCCCAGGACCAGGCGCTGGTGCGCTCGCCGACGCGCCGCCATCCAGGCCAGCGAGCACGGCGCATGGCCGCCTTCGTGGCGCCACGGCTGGAAGTGGTCGCTGACCGTCGCGCTGTCCATGCCGTGCTCTTCGGCCGCGACGGCCAGCTCGACGAGTTCACGCGGGGCGAACTGCTCCGCCGACGCCTTGTATCCGAGTTTGAGTTCAGCCACGTGTTCGTTTCGTACTCCACTGCATAGACTCGCGAGCATGGCGAGCAGTCTCTGACGGCCATCACCGACAGCGTGCATTTCGCGCACACCGACCTCGTGAACTGGACGCTGGTCACCGACGGCAACGGCGTCATGCTGATCGACGCCGGCTTTCCCGGTCAGCCGCGACGACGTGCTCGGCTCGTTGCGCCAGCTCGGGTTCGGCGTCGACGACCTGCGCGCGATCCTGTTGACCCACGCCCACGTCGACCACTTCGGGTCGGCCATCTGGTTCGCGAAAACGCATGGCACACCGGTGTATTGCCACGCCGCCGAGGTCGGGCACGCCAAGCGGGAGTACCTCGAGCAGGCCGTCGCCCGCCGACATCGTCCACGCATATCTGGCAGCCACGATGGCTTGAAGTGGACGGTGGCGATCACTCGCAAGGGTGCGATGGTGCGCGACGGAATCCCGACCACGCAGGCGCTTACCGAGGACGTCGCGGCGGGGCTGCCGGGTAAGCCGATGGCGATTCCCACACCCGGCCACACCGGCGGGCACTGCTCGTTCGTGGTCGACGGTGTGCTCGTCAGCGGCGACGCTCTGGTCACCGGCCACCCGGTGGCTGACGCGCAGCGGCCCGCAGCTACTGCCGGCGCTGTTCAACCACGACCAGGACGGGTGCGTGCGCAGCCTGGCCGCGCTGGGCGATGCTCGACACCGAGGTGCTTGCTGCCCGGCCATGGGCCCGTGTGGCGGGGATCGATCGGCGAGGCGGCGAACCGGGCCACGCCCTAGGGGTTGTGAAAACACGTCTTGGCTGGTGATAACCCACCTATCATCATCGGAGTAAATATTCCGGGACCGGCGGGGGACTCGGATGACCGCAGCGGCCAGAGTTTGCGCATCTTGTGGCGCCGAAGCCCATAGGGCGGACGCCCGGTATTGCGACGCCTGCGGCTCTCCGCTGACAGGCCCCGGCCGCCACGCGGAGTTCAAGCAGGTGACGGTGCTGTTCGCCGACGTGGTGCATTCGATGGACATCGCCGCGGCGGTCGGCGCGGAGCGGCTGCGCGAGATCATGGCCGAGTCTGGTCGATCGTGCGTGCTGCGGTGGTGCAGCGCTACGGCGGCACGGTGGACAAGTTCACCGGCGACGGCATCATGGCGGTCTTCGGCGCGCCAGTGGCGTTGGAGGATCACGCTGATTCGTGCCTGTCTGGCGGCGCTTGGCCTTCAGCGATGAAGCGACAGCGGCTTGCCGTCGAGGTGCAACGACCGCGACGGTGTCGACCTACAGATGCGGGTGGGCTTGAACTCGGGCCAGGTGATCGCCGGTGAAATGGGTTCGGGGCCTGTCGGTTACACCGCGATCGGTGAGCAGGTTGGGATGGCGCAGCGGATGGAGTCGGTCGCGCCGCCGGGCGGGGTGATGCTGTCAGCGCGTCCACCGCTCGATTGGTTGAAGGCGCAGCGGTCCTCGCCGAGCCTCGAGCATGGTGCGGATCAAGGGCGCACGACGAACCGGTTGCGCGCGCATCGGCTGCTGGCGTCGTGCGAGGCACGGCGTCACCTGTCAGGCGTGCTGAGTCGAATCTGGTCGGTCGGCGGTGGGAGATGTCCGCCGTCGAGGCTATGGTGGACCAGCGCGATCGACGGCCACGGCGGCGTGGTCGGCGTGGTGCAGGACCACCGGGCATCGGCAAGAGCCGTCTGGTGCGCGAGGTGGCGGCGACTGGCGACGGATCGCCGCGTCGAGGTGGTGTCACCGCCTTCTGCGAGTCGCACGCCAGCCAGACATCCCATTCCATGCCGTCGCACGAATCTGCTGCGGACGGCCACCGGCGTCGCAGGTCTCGACGGGCGGCCGCCCGCGGCCGGGTCCGCGACCGGGTTCCCGACGCAGACCCGCAGGATCTGGCGCTGCTCGATGACCTGCTGGGCATCGCCGATCCCGATGCGTCGCTTCCCAGCCATCGACCCCGATGCCCGTCGGCGGCGGTTGACCGCGCTGGTCAACGCCGCCTCGTTGGCCCGCGCAACACCGGCGCTCTTCATCATCGAGGACGCGCACTGGATCGATGCGGTCAGCGAGTCGATGCTGGCCGACTTCCTCACGCGTGATCCCGCAGACGCCGCTCGCTGGTGCTGATCACCTACCGCCCCGAGTATGAAGGTGCGCTGACGCGGGTGCACGGTGCGCAAACGATAGCCCTTGCGCCGCTGAGCGATTCAGAGACCGCGGCACTGGTCTCGGTGAGCTGCTCGGCCCGGACCCTCGGTTGGCGCAGCTGGGCCAGACGATCGCCGAGAGGGCCGCCGGTAATCCGTTCTTCGCCGAGGAGATCGTGCGCGAACTGGCCGAGCGTGGCGTGCTGCGCGGGAAGCCGGGCGCATACGTCATCGCCGACGGATGTGCCGAGGTGAGCGTGCCTGCCACGTTGCAGGCGACCATCGCCGCGCGCATCGACCGGCTCGACCCGAAGGCCAAACGCACGCTGAGCGCGGCGGCGGTGATCGGCTCGCGGTTCGGCACTCGACCTGCTGACCAGCGCTGGGCGTCGAGCCGGTCGTCGACGAGCTGGTGGCAGGCCGAGCTCATCGATCAGGTCAGGTTCACCCGACAACCCGAGTATGTGTTCCACCATCCGCTGATCCGCGCGGTGGCCTACGAGTCGCAGCTCAAGTCGGATCGCGCCGAGCTGCACCGGCGGCTGGCCGCCGCGATCGAATCGCGTGACCCGGACTCGGTCGACGAGAACGCCGCGCTGATCGCCGAGCATCTGCGAGGCCGCCGGCGATCTGCACGCCGCCTACGGCTGGCACATGCGCGCCGCGACGTGGGCGACCAACCGCGACATCGCCGCGGCGCGAGCTGAGTTGGGAGCGCGCCCGCCAGATCGCCGACGCGCTGCCCGCCGACGACCCAGACCGCGCAGCGATGCGCATCGCCCCTCGCACCATGCTGTGCGGCAGCGCCTGGCGAGTCCATGTCGACGTCGCCGGCGACCGCTTCGATGAACTGCGGGAGTTGTGCACCGCCGCCGGGGACAAGGCGTCGCTGGCCATCGGCATGGCCGGGCTGGTGATGGAGCACGTGTGTCAGGACCGGGTGCGCGAGGCGTCGCGGCTGGCGTCGGAACCATGGCCCTGCGTCGAGTCGATCGGCGATCCGACCCTGACGATCGGGGCTGGCGCTACGTGGCGATAGTGATCAAGGCGTCAGACCTGTGAGATCAACGACGCCCTGCGGTGGTCGCAGACAGTGATCGACCTGGCCGATGGCGACCCGACCAAAGGCGCCAACTTCGTCAGATGGGGTCACCGCTGGCGGCGGCGCTGGATTTCGTGGCGCATCGCGATATTGGCTGGGCCGTCGGGGTGGCATCAGGACCTTGACGACGCCTTTCAATGGCCCGAACCAGCGATCCGGTAACCCGCGTTATCGCTGCGGGCATCAACGGTCTCGCAGTCGAGAACGGTGTGCTGCGGGCTGACGACTTCCCGCTTCACGGAATTGAGGAGACGCTGCAGACCGCCGAGAGATCAGGCGGCGATACCGCCCTGGGCAGTGTCAAATTATTCCTGGGCGCAATGCTTGACGTATCGGCCACGCCCCGGCCGACCGTCAGCGCGGGCTGGAAATGCTGACGCAGATCCGCGACATGTGGGTGCGTAAGCGGACTCGGTCTGTATCTGGTGCCAGCCGCCGGCGCTGTCCATCGCCCGAGAAAGCGGCTCGGCACGCGGCGATCGAGACGCTGCGATACCGGTGATGCGGTCCGCCGCGGAAGATCTGTTCCAGGCTGGACAACTGGGGCGTGCGCTCATCCCGCCACCGCCGTTCTGGTAGAGACGCTGCTGGCACGCGGCGCAGAAGGTGACATCGCAGAAGCTGCAGACCGCGATCGACCGCTTGGCGAATATGCCGGAATCACGCGGGTTCGCCGATGCGCGACATCTGGTTGCTGCGGCTGCGTGCCCTGCTGGCCCGAGCCTGTAGCGACGACGCATACCGGGCTTTGGTGAGTCGCTATCTCTCGACGGCCAGATCGCTTGGCTTCGAGGGACATATCGCGATGGCCGAAGCGATGTAGCGAGACGCCATATATTTGAGTGCGCCGTTCAGACCTCCGAGCCGATCTGGCTGTCGATAGATATCGGGTTTGGCCGCACGCGCCTCGGGCAACCAGAACAGACCCGCCCAGCCATGGAGTTCACATTGCGGAGGGTGAACGTGAAGTCGGATCCCGGCGTCGCCAATGCCTTTGTCTTGGAGGCGACAAGCACGTCTGGGAGAGTAGGTCGAGTTTCCGAAGTAGATCGCGGTGGGCGGAAGCCCGGCCAGTGACCCGTACAGGGGGCTGACCAGAGGGATCGTCGAACTCGAGGTCACCGGCCCATTGCTGACCCCTTCGCAGTGTTGTGTCGGTCAGGATCGGGTCGTCGACGAACGGGATCGCCGGATACTGAACGTGAGATCGAGCGCCGGTGACAGGGCACCATGTGCGATGGGACCGGGTCACCGCGTCGCACCAACTCTTGCACCGCGGTAGAGGACGATACCGCCTCCGGACGAGTCGCTCTGCGACGCTGACGTTCTCGGCGCCGTGCTGAATCGACTCGTGGGAGATCAGGTCTGCGACGACCGGGATGACAGTGCCTGCGGTAGCCCTGTGGCGCCAACGGGTAGATCGGCATGATGCGGTGGCGCCGGTGTCTCGAGGCCCAGCTTGCGCAACCGATCCACTCGAAGATGTTGGGCTCCACAACATATGCACCCCCGTGGATACCGACCACGTACTTTCCCGATGGTTCGGCGGTTCCACAAGCCCACACGGGCATGCCTCGAACTCGCTGCCGGCAGCGATTCGAGCCCGGCGTGGTGAACCACGGCGGATTGTCGCTCGAGAGCAGGGGTCCTACATCGGTGACGAAGTCGAGTCGCAGGACATCCATCACCACGCGGACGACCCGGAAGACCCCGTCGTGACGCGGGAAATCAGTGAAGGTTCACCCGTGAACGTGGCGAGGCGTCGCCAGTTCGTTAGTACCTGAACCGACATCGGATTTGAGCGTCAGAAGCGAGTCGATGTAGGAACGTTCGCTATGACTCACGACCTGCTGCGGCGCAGCAGTGTCGCGACAGCGGCGAAAGGTCGACCGGTGTCGTTGGCTTGCCATCAGACGCGGCTGCTGCTGCGCCGGTCCGGTGCGCAGCGAAACGAATCGTCTTCTTGGTATCTCCGTGGTGGACTCGGTCGGCAAGAGTGACGTCGACGCCGAGATGTCGATGTTCGCTGTCGGAGCGGTGGCGCGATGAGATCCACTTTGGGGAGTCGGGTAGCGGCGGCCGGATCTTGCGCGGCCGTCTCTCGAGTGCCGCCGAACTTCGTGCCGGCCACCTCTTCGCGCAGACCGAGTCTCAGCAGAGGTCCGTCGTTTCGGCGTCTCAGTCCGCTCGGCCGCCTGGTCGGCGTCGCCAACCGCTCTGGCTCGGGATCGCGAAGCCTCAGGGTGACGCAGATCGATTTGGTCGCGGCCGAATCCGAGGGGGGACGACGGCGCCGACTCGGGGTGCGGCCCATGCCCACCGCAACCCAAACCGGTCAGGACCGCAGCCCCGACCCCCAAGGCGACCGCAAGCCCGCCGACGCGACCCACGTGGGCTGCCCGCGCGCCCATTCGCACTCTGTTTCCCCGAGGGGGCCTACCGCGGCACATCGGTTCGATCGGCACAGCAAT
>ERZ1370068.7284-contig-6211_pt1 | contig 75399 bp, 130 predicted proteins | sample MGYA00561227_ERZ1370068 | MGnify/ENA primary metagenome ERZ1370068 (study PRJEB38410, sample SAMEA6850437) | metagenome | study: Metagenomic assessment of the ecological functions of the soil: analysis of the soil microbiota associated with the... | reverse complement strand
GCTCGTTCGGTTACGTATTGCCCCCGCCACGAATATGAGATGCCGCTAAAATCGACGAAGGGATCGGATGGAAGAGAAGATTGTCGTTACCCAAGAACGGCGCGCCAGGTGCATAGAGACCAGAGCATTGTTCCCATTCCAGTAGACCTTGGATGCCAGTGACCGCGCATGCACCACCAGTGAGTGGGCCAGTGGCGAGTATCCTACACCTTCAATGCCGGTGCCCGTATAGGAATACGCAAAATAGGAATCTCCGGCGATTGCAATAAACGGCGTGATAGCAAGCGAAATCAAATTGCCTGCTCCGCAACCGCCGCCGCTTGCAAGCTCGAAGTATTGATCGGTTCCGCAGACCGAGTTGTTATAGAGGTTAAAGCCTGCCCCCGCCGAATATGAGATGCCGCTAAAATCCACGAAGGGATCGGATGGGAAGAGAAGATTGTCGTTACCCAAGAACGCGCCAGGTGCATAGAGACCGAGCACTGTTTCCATTCCGTAGACCTTGGATGCCGGTGACCAGTGTACGCGCCACCCACGAGAGCTGTGTCCGTCGTCCGTAAGGAGTCCAGCCCGGCAATCCTGTTCCCCCGTATAGTGAATACTTGTGGGCAAAAGTAAGAACTCCGGCGGCCGCGTATGAATGAAGGAACGCCGCAATGAACTCCTCCAAGCAGTGCAACGACTAGCGTCAGCTTTGATCGCATTTTTGCCTGTAACATCAGAAATAAAGCAAGACGAGTGAGCAAGGCGTGTGCCATATTGTCGTATACAGTATCATTGCCGCATGCCGCTGGGCAACAACGCCGGTGGGCGGCCAGCGGCAATCCGGCGCCCCAGGGTGGGGTGGACAATGCTACTCACCCGCGGTGTCCGTGCGCCCCTCCGAGCAGGGAATTTCAGAACGCGTGTCCCTTCTCTGCGTCTCTGCGTATTCTGTTTTGGTTTCTTGGCGTCTCTGCGGCCTTGGCGGTTCGATGTTTTGATCTTCGGTTCCACGAAACAAAGCGGCTGGTGGGGCGCTTCATAGCCTCCTCTTATCAGGAGCGCTGCGGCCGCCTTCTTTTCTTCCCCCTTTGTCCTTTGCCTCTCCATCTTCGTTCGTATCGGGCCGGTCCATCAGCTTCGACCAGCGCCATCGAGCGCGTTGTCGCCGTGCCGGAAGCCGCAGCTGGGATCGCAGGTAGCCGCCGTTGCGTTTGGCGTAAGCGCGGGGCCCAGCTCGTCGAACACCTGACCACCACCTCGCGGTCGCGCAGGCGGTCGAACGCCAGCCGGCGGTTGGCGAGCGAGGGCTTCTTGCCGAGCGTGATGATCGGCTCCACCACGCGCGCGCAGCTCCTTCGCCTTCGGCAGCGTGGTGTTGATGAGCCTCGTGGCGCAGCAGCGAGTTCGCCATGTTGCGGAACATCGCCAGGCGATGGCTGCTGGTGCGGTTGAGCTTTCTTAGTCCGTGACGGTGACGCATGGCACTTCGTCCTTCGAATCGCACTCAGCCTCTACTACGCCGTCAGTTTTCCGAGCCCGCCGGCGGCCAGTTCTCGCAGCTTCATGCCGAGCGTGAGCCCGCGCGAAGCGAGCACTTCCTTGATCTCGTTCAGCGACTTGCGGCCGAGGTTCGGCGTCTTGAGGAGCTCGGTCTCGGTGCGCTGGATGAGATCGCCGATGTAGTAGATGTTCTCGGCCTTCAGGCAGTTGGCCGAGCGCACCGTCAGCTCGAGAGTCGTCCACCGGGCCGCAGCAGCACCGGGTCGATCTGCGAGGCCTTCTTCTCCTCGACCGTGCGCCGGCAGGCCCTTCAGGTCGGCGAACACCGTCAGCTGCTCGACCAGGATGCGCGCCGCGTAGCGCACGGCCTCCTCGGGGTCGATCGCGCCGTTGGTCTCGATGTCGATCACGAGCTTGTCGAGGTCGGTGCGCTGCTCGACGCGCGCCGCGTCCACCGAGTAGCTCACCGCGGCGCACCGGGCTGAACGATGCGTCGAGCAGGATGCTGCCGACGATGCGCCCTTCCTCGACCGTCTTGCGCGTGGTGGCCGCGATGTAGCCGCGGCCCTGCTCGACCTTGATCTGCATGTCGAGCTTGCCGCCGGCGGCGAGGTGCGCGATCACGTGGTCCGGGTTGCACGATCTCGACGTCGTGCATGGCCTCGATGTCGCCCGCGGTGACGACGCCTTCGCCGCTCTTCTTCAGGTTGAGCATCGCCTCGTCGCGGTTGTGGAGCTTCAGCACGATGCCCTTCAGGTTCAGCAGGATGTCCACCACGTCCTCCTGCACGCCGTCGAGCGTCGAGTACTCGTGCAGCACGCCGGTGATCTTGACCTCGGTCGCCGCCCAGCCGGGCATGGACGAAGCAGCGTCCGGCGCAGCGCGTTGCCGAGCGTATGGCCGTAGCCGCGCTCGAACGGCTCCATCGTGAGCCGGGCGTGGTACGGCGAAATGTTCTGCACGTCGATGATGCGTGGCTTGAGAAATGCGGCACTGCTTGCCATGGGTCAAATACCTCATCAGCGTCTGTCACGATATGAGGGATACTCCCCTCAAATCCCTGAATCCGGGGCCGTTCCACTCGGGTGGTGAAACGGCCTGCATGCGGAAATTACTTCGAGTAGAGCTCGACCACGAGCGACTCGTTGATGGTGGACGGCAGCTCGCGTCCGCTGCGGCCTGTGCCTTGAACTTGCCCTTCAGCGCCTTCGCGTCGACTTCCAGCCACTCGGGATGCCCGCGGCTCTCGGCCGCCTCGGCCGCGCCCTTGATGCGCAGCTGGTTCTTTGCCTTCTCGGCGACCTCGACCACGTCGCCCGGCCGGCACACGAAGGACGGCATGTTGACGCGCCTGCCGTTCACCATGATCGCGTTGTGGCGCGACGACCTGGCGCGCCTCGGTGCGCGGACGCGCCGAAGCCCATGCGATACACCACCGTGTCGAGGCGGCTCTCGAGCAGCTGCAGCAGGTTCTCGCCGGTGACGCCCTTCTTCTGCTCGGCCTCGTGGTAGGTGTTGCGGAACTGGCGCTCGAGAAGCCCGTAGATGCGCCGCACCTTCTGCTTCTCGCGCAACTGCACGCCGTAGCCGGACAGGCGCGAGTTCTTCTGGCCGTGCTGGCCGGGCGGATAGTTGCGGCGCGTCGATGGCGCACTTGTCGGTAAAGCACTTCTCGCCCTTCAGAAGAGCTTCTCGCCTCGCGGCGGCACTGCCGGCATTTCGCGTCGAGATTTCTGGCCACGTTCGAGTTCTCCTGCTTGTCCTGGTGTCTTGCCAGTATCCGCGCGCGTCTACACGCGGCGCCGCTTCGGCGGGCGGCAGCCGTTGTGTGGAACCGGCGTCACGTCGGATATCGACGAGATCTTGAAGCCCACGGCGTTCAGCGCGCGCACCGCCGACTCGCGGCCCGGGCCCGGGCCCTTGATCGGACTTCCAGGTTCTTCACGCCGGATTCCTGCGCGAGCCTGCCGCGCGCGGTCGGCCGCAACCTGCGCGCGCGAACGGAGTCGACTTGCGCGAGCCCTTGAAGCCGTTGCTGCCGCAGGTCGCCCAGGCGAGCGTGTTGCCCTGGCGGTCGGTGATCGTGACGATGGTGTTGTTGAAGGAAGCGTGCACGTGCGGCGATGCCCTCGGCCACGTTCTTCTTGACCTTCTTGCGCACCCGGGTAGCTGGCTTTTGCCATGGTGGTCCCTGGTGGTCCTGGCTAGATGGTGACGGGCTTGATGATCTTGATCGCGGCCTTGCGCGGGCCCTTGCGCGTGCGCGCGTTGGTGCGCGTGCGCTGGCCGCGCACCGGCAGCCCAAGGCGGTGCCGCTTGCCGCGCCAGGTACCGAGATCGATCAGGCGCTTGATGTTCATCGACACTCTCGCGCCGCAGATCGCCCTCGACCGGGATCGCGGCCACCTGCTCGCGCAGCTTGTCCATTTCCGTGTCCGACAAGTCCTTGATTTTCCCGTGGAGAGACCACGCCCGCCGCGCCGCAGATCGCGCGCGCGCGCGAGCGGCCGATGCCGAAAATCGCGGTCAACGCGATCTCGGCGTGCTGGTGGTTCGGTATGTTGACTCCGCTTATCCGGGCCATGCCCTGTCCCAAAAGAAAAGCTTGCGATTTTAGCCTCTAAACTGCCCAGTAATTTGTCAACGATAATTTGACCGCGCAACTTGCTGCCGAGCCGTTCAGCCCTGGCGCTGCTTGTGCCGCGGATCCTTGCAGATCACCCGCACCACGCGCTTGCGGCGGACGATCTTGCAGTTGCGGCAGATTCTTCTTCACCGATGCGAGCACTTTCATACCTGTTTTCCTTCCAACTCAACTCAGCCACAGAGACACATGAGGGCACCGAGGCGTGACCGGTCCACTTGCCTCAGCAAGATCTCCTGTCTGCGTACCTCTGACCTCTCGTGGCCATCGTCCTTACTTTCGCGCGGAACACGATCCGCCCGCGCGACAGAGTCGTAGGGCGTCAGCTCCACCGTCACCTTGTCGCCCGGCAGGATGCGGATGTAGTGCATGCGCATCTTGCCCGAGATGTGGCCGAGCACTATGTGGCCGTTCTCGAGCTTCACCCGGAACGTCGCGTTGGGCAGGGTTTCCACGATCTCGCCCTGCATCTGTATCGTTTCTTCCTTCGCCATCAGCGCGCGTGGGAAACATGCCCCCTTGAAATTCGCCTTCTTGAGCAGGCTCTCGTACTGGTGCGACATCGCGTAGGCCTGCACCTGCGACATGAAGTCCATCGTCACCACCACGATGATGAGCAGCGACGTGCCGCCGAAATAGAACGGCACGTTCTTCCACACGATCAGCGCCTCCGGCAGCAGGCACACCAGCGTCACGTAGATCGCGCCCGTCAGCGTGAGCCGCATCATGATGCGCTCGATGTAGCGCGCGGTCTGGTCGCCCGGCCGTATGCCCGGCACGAACGCGCCGCTCTTCTTCAGGTTGTCCGCCGTCTCCTTGGGGTTGAACACGAGCGCGGTGTAGAAGAAGCAGAAGAAGATGATGGCGGACGCGTAGAGGATGCACGTAGATCGGCTGGCCCGGGAGAAAGCGTGCCGGCGATGTTGCGCAGCCACGTCAGGCCCTCGGCCTGTGCCGAACCAGCCGACGAGCGTGGCCGGGAAGAGGATGATGCTCGAGGCGAATATCGGCGGAATCACGCCCGACATGTTGAGCTTGAGCGGCAGGTGCGAGCTCTGCCCGCCGTAGATCTTGCGGCCCACCTGGCGCTTGGCGTAGTTCACGAGTATCCGGCGCTGCCCGCGCTCGACGAAGCACACGAACGCCGTGACGCCCAGCACCACGCGCGAAGATGAAGATCGCGATGAGTATCGAGAACGCGCCGGTGCGCACGCAGCTCCAGCGTGCCGGCGACCGCGTGCGGCAGCCCGGCGGCGATGCCGGCGAAGATGATGAGCGAGATGCCGTTGCCGATGCCGCGCTCGGTGATCTGCTCGCCCAGCCACATCAGGAACATCGTGCCGGTGGTGAGCGTGATCATCGTCGTGATCCGGAACACGAGCCCCGGGCTCGATCACGAGCCCGCGCTGCGCCTCGAGCGCGATGGCGATGCCGAGGGACTGGAAGATCGCGAGGCCGAGCGTGCCGTAGCGCGTGTACTGCGTGATCTTGCGCCGGCCCGACTTCGCCCTCCTTCTTGAGCGCTTCCAGCGTGGGCGACACCACGGTCATCAGCTGCATGATGATCGAGGCACGAGATGTAGGGCATGATGCCGAGCGCGAATATCGTGAAGCGCGACAGCGCGCCCGCCCGAGAACATGTTGAACATGTCCAGGATGCCGCCCTTCTGGGAGCGGAACAGCTCGGCGAGCTGGTCCGGATCGATCCCGGCACCGGAATGTGGGCGCCGATGCGATAGACGATCAGCGCTCCCAGCAGGAAAGAGCAGGCGACGCTTCAGGTCGCCCATCTTCGAGAAGGCCCAGCATGGAATCGGAGGTAGCCAACGCTATTCAGCCTTCGGCGCGCCGTCTGGCCGGCGCCTTTGTCCTGCTCGCTCGTTCCAGGCTTGCGCCCGGCTTGCGCCTTGCTCGGCTTCGGCCGGCGCCGCAGGCAACTCGACGCTGCCGCCCGCCGCTTCGATCGCCGCGCGGGCGCCCTTGGACACCAGCAGCCCCTTCAGCGCAATCTTCCGCTTGATCTCGCCCGCCAGGATCACCTTGGCGCGCCCGATCACCGCCGGCACCACCCCGGCCTCCTTGAGCGCCGCGAGGTCGATGGTGTCCGCCGACATCTTCTGCAGGTCGGACAGCCGCACTTCCGCGGTCGCGTCGCGATGCAGAGGACACGAAGCCGCGCTTGGGCAGCCGCCGCTGCAACGGCATCTGCCCGCCCTCGAAGCCGACCTTGTGGAAGCCGCCGGAGCGGGACTTCTGCCCCTTGTGGCCGCGTCCCGCGGTCTTGCCCGTGGCAGCCGAAGCCGCGCCCGACGCGCTTCTTCCCGCGCCTCGCGCCCGGCAGCCGGTTTGATCTCATTGAGCCGCATATTCCGATGTTCATGATCACTTGAAGTCCTGAGTTGCGAGCTACTTCCTGACGATCTTCACCAGGTAAGCAACCTGGTCGATCATGCCGCGGATTGGCCGGCGTGTCGGCCACTTCCACGGTCTGGTTCAGCTTTCTCAGCCCGAGCCCGCGCACGCTCGCGCGATGCGCCTGCTTGCTGCCGATGGGGCTGTGCACCAGCTTGACCTTCAGCGTCTTCGTCGGTTCCGCGGCCATGGCTACCCCGTGATTTCCTCGACCGTCTTGCCGCGCTTGGCCGCGATATCGGACGGCGTGTTCATCCTCGTGAGCCCGTTGATGGTCGCGCGCACGACGTTGTAGGGATTGGTCGAGCCGAGGCACTTCGCGAGCACGTTCTGCACGCCCATGACCTCGAACACCGCGCGCATCGGGCCGCCGGCGATGATGCCGGTGCCGTCCGAGGCAGGCTTCATGAAGACGCGGGACGCCCCGTGATGGCCGATCACCTCGTGCTGCAGCGTGCCGTGCTTGAGCGGCACCTTGACCATCTTGCGCCGCGCTTCTTCCATCGCCTTCTGCACCGCGACCGGCACTTCGCGCGCCTTGCCCTTGCCCATGCCGATGCGCGCCGTCGCCGTCGCCGACCACGGTCAGCGCCGCGAAGCCGAGCACGCGGCCGCCCTTCACGACCTTGGTGACGCGGTTGATCGCGACCATCTTCTCGCGCAGCCCGTCGCTGCGCTCCTCGCCCGTGTGCATCTTCGATGCGTGCAGTTTCGCCATGCAGCTCTCGTTTTCCGCGATTCCTCAGAACTTGAGCCCGCCCTCGCGCGCGGCGTCCGCGAGGGCCTTGATCCGCCCGTGGTACTTGTAGCCGCTGCGGTCGAACGCGACCGCCTCGATGCCGAGCTTGCTTCGCCTTTTCGGCGATGCGCTTGCCGACTTCCGCCGCGGCCTTCACGTTGCCGCCGTATTTCAGCGCCTGCCGCACCTCGGGCTCCATGGTCGACGCCGCCGCCAGCACCTTCATGCCGTCCGCGGTCGATCACCTGGGCGTAGATGTGGCAGTTCGAGCGATGCACGCGTCAGGCGCACCGCTTTCAGCTCCGCTATCTTGGCGCGCGTCGGTCGCGCCCGGCGCAGCCTCGCTATGTTCTTGTCCATACGTCCGGCTCCGCCTACTTCTTCTTCGTTTCCTTGATCACGACCTGCTCGCCCGTGTAGCGAACGCCCTTGCCCTTGTAGGGCTCCGGCGAGCGGTAGGCGCGCACTTCCGCCGCCACCTGGCCGACCAGCTGCCGGTCCAGGCCCTTGATCAGGATCTCGGTCTGCGTCGGCGTCTCGACCTTGATCCCCTGCGGCATCGGGTGCACGACCGGGTGCGAGAATCCCAGCGTGAGATTCAGCTTGTCGCCCTGCGCCTGGCGCGCGGTAGCCGACGCCCACCAGCGTCAGCTTCTTCTCGAAGCCCTTCGTGACGCCAGTCACCATGTTCGCCACCAGCGCGCGCATCGTGCCCGACAGCGCATCGGCCTGGTGCGAGTTGTCGTTGGCCTTGAACTCCACGCGGTTCTCGACCTTCTCGACCTTCACCTGCGGGTTGAGCTTCCGGGACAGCGTGCCGAGCGGGCCCTTGATCGAGATCTCGATCCGCGCCCAGCGTGACCTCGACTTTCTCCGGGAGCACCACGGGCATATTGCCGATTCTCGACATGGCGGTCTCCCGCTACGCCACGATGCAGCAGCACTTCGCCGCCGACGCCCAGGCCGCGCGCCTTGCGGTCGGTCATCACGCCCCGCGAGGTGGAAACGATGGCCACGCCGAGCCCGTTCATCACCGTGGGCATCTCGGTCTTGCCGCGGTAGATGCGCAGGCCCGGCCGGCTCACGCGCTCGAGCTTCTCGATGACGGGCTTGCCGGCGTAGTACTCGAGGCTGATCTCGAGCTGCGGCTTTGCCTTCGTCCTCGCGCAGCGCGAAGTCCTCGATATAGCCTTCGTCCTTGAGCACCTGCGCCGATCGAGGCCTTCAGCCCGGCTCGCGGGCATCGCCACCGATGTGCTTCTCCGAACGCTGCGCATTGCGGATGCGCGTCAGCATGTCGGAGATCGGATCGCTCATTGTCATCTATTCAGCTCCTGGAGACCGGCCGGGGTCCGCTGCCGCCGCACGGCCGCCGGTTCGCATTACCAGCTCGCCTTGATCACGCCCGGGATCTCGCCGCGCAGCGCGATGTCGCGCAGCTTCGCCGCGCCCCAGCCCGAATTTCTTGTAGACGCCGCGCGGGCGGCCCGTGAGCGCGCAGCGGTTGCGCAGCCGCACCGGCGAAGCGTCCCGCGGCAGCTGCTGCATCTTCAGGCGCGCCGCGTAGCGGTCCTCCTGGGAGAACTCGCTGGTTGTTGATGATCTCCAGCAGCTCCTTGCGCTTCGCGGCGCAATTCTTGACGGTGGCGCGACGCTTCTTGTCGCGGTTGACCACGGAGGTTTTTGCCATAGTGATCGTTCTCCGGTTCTGCCGGTTGCGCTCAGTTTCGGAATGGAAATTTGAACGCCGCGAGCAGCGCTTTCGCTACCGCGTCGTTCGTGGCGTTCGTGGTGATCGTGATGTTCATCCCGCGTATCGCGTCGATCTTGTCGTACTCGACCTCGGGGAAGATGATCTGCTCCTTCACCCCGATGTTGTAGTTGCCGCTGCCGTCGAACGCGCGCGCCCGACACGCCGCGGAAATCGCGGATGCGCGGCATGGCGATGCTGACCAGGCGGTCGAGAAACTCGCACATCCGCGCCCGCGCAGCGTGACCTTGCAGCCGACCGGATAGCCGGCGCGGATCTTGAACACCGCGATCGACTTGCGGGCGTTGGTGACGAGCGGCTTCTGCCCGGCGATCTTGGTCATGTCGGCGACCGCGTGGTCCATCACCTTCTTGTCCGCGACCGCCTCGCCCACGCCCATGTTGAGCACGATCTTCTCGATGCGCGGCACCTGCATCGTCGGTCTTGTAGCCGAACTGCTCCATCAGCTGCTTCACCACCGTGTCGCGGTAGTGGATCTGGCAGCCGCGGAACCGGCGCCGGCCGCGACGGGCTTGCGTTCGCGCGGCGCTTCGCGCTGCGCGCTTCCGCGCCGCCGCCCTGCTGGCGGCCTTCTCGCGGCGCTCAGGCTTCCCTGGGCGCCTTGGCGTCCTTCGCGGCTGCCGGTTCTCCTTCTGGCCCTTGGCTTCCTTCGGCCGGCTTGTCGTCCTTGCCCGTCTTCGCCTGGCTCATACGTCGACCACTTCGCCGTTGGATTTGAAATAGCGCGCCCGGCGCCCGTCCTCCATGACGCGGATGCCGACGCGGTCGGCTTTCGTGCGTCCGCGGGTTGTAGAGCGCCACGTTCGAGATGTGCAGCGGCATCTCCTTGTCGACGATGCCGCCGGTGATGCCCTTCATCGGATTCGGGCGCTGGTGCTTCTTCACCCGGTTGGCGCCCTCGACCAGCACGTGGCTCGCGTCGACGATCCTCAGCACCGTGCCGCGCTTGCCCTTGTCGCGGCCCGGTCGTCACCATCACGTCGTCGCCCTGCTGCGTATCCTGTTCACTGCTCCGGCCTCACAGCACTTCCGGCGCGAGCGAGACGATCTTCATGAAGCTGCTCGGTGCGCAGCTCGCGCGTGACCGGCCCGAAGATGCGCGTGCCGATCGGCTCGAGCTTGGCGCGAACAGCACCGCGGCGTTCGAATCGAACTTCACCAGCGAGCCGTCGCTGCGGCGCACGCCCTTGGCCGTGCGCACGACCACCGCGTCGTAGATCTCGCCCTTCTTCACGCGGCCGCGCGGCGCGGCGTCCTTCACGCTCACCTTGATCACGTCGCCGATGCCGGCGTAGCGCCGCTTCGAGCCGCCCAGCACCTTTGATGCACATGACCGAGCGCGCGCCGGTATTGTCGGCCACGTCCAGAACGGACTGCATTTGTATCATCGTGTTCTCGTTGTAGCTTTGCCGCTTTTCTCCAACTTGACCGCACTGCGAGGCGGCCAGTATTGGAGCCCGTCAGGGTCAGAGTCGCCGCAGCCGTTATCCGAGCGCGGCCAGCGCGTACTACGCGCACTACCGTCGATCACCGCCGCTGCGCAGCTGCGTCAGCGCGCACCCGCCTTCGACACATCGACCGGGCGCCAAAAGGATGCGGATTATACGGGCAAGCCCGCGATTCCGCAACGCAAAATGCGCAACCACCTAGCACCTACTCCTGCGCCTTCTCCACGCAGCTTCACCACGCGCCACGACTTCGTGCGGGAGATGCGGCCGGCACTCCTCGATCGTGACCAGATCGCCTTCCTTGCAGTCGTTGGTCTCGTCGTGCGCGTGATGCCGGCTGGAGCGGGTCATGACCTTGCCGTAGAGCGGGTGCGGTCGTGCGCCGCTCGACCAGCGACCGTCACCGTCTTGGTCATCTTGTCGCTTACGACGCGGCCGGTCAGCTGCCGCTTGTTGGTCGTCGCTTCGCTCATGCCTTCTTCCTCGACCTGCTTCGAGCCATCACCGTGCGCACGCGCGCGATGTCTCGCCGCACCTTGCGCGCAGCTGGCTGGTGTTGTTCAGCTGCTGCGTCGCCTTCTGCATGCGCAGGCCGAACTGCGCTCTCGCGCAGCAGCTCCGCAAGCCCCTGCGCAGATCGTCCGGCGCTTTCGCCTCTCAATTCCGATGCCTTCACGGCGTCAACCTCCGAACATGCGAGCGACGAACGATGGTGCGCAGCGGCAGCTTAGCCGCCGCCAGGCGGGAACGCCTCGCGCGCTTCCTGCTCGTCCACGCCGTCCATCTCGTAGAGCACCGCGCCCGGCTTGATCTCCGACACCCAGTATTCGGGATTGCCCTTGCCGTTGCCCATGCGGACTTCCGCGGGCTTCTGCGATATCGGCTTGTCCGGGAAGATGCGGATCCAGATCCGGCCGCCGCGCTTTGATGGCGCGCGACATCGCGCGCCTGCCCGGCCTCGATCTGCCTGGCGGTCAGCCGGCCGCGGGTGGTCGCCTTCAGCCCGTAGTCGCCGAAGCTGACCTTTGTTGCCGCGGGTCGCGATCCCGCGGTTGCGGCCCTTCTGCTCCTTGCGCATTTACGCCTTGCGGGTTGCAGCATTCTTCGCTCCTGCTCCTGCCCGGCTTCTGGCTCGGCGGCGCGGCGCGGCTTCTTCAGCTTGTCGCCCGGCGCGCCGGGCCCCGGTGGCCTGGCGGGGCGGCGGCACGGCCGGCGCGGCGAGGGCGGCGGCGACGGCGGCCGCCGGCTGATCGCTCTTCTGCATCACTTCGCCCTTGAACACCCACACCTTGATGCCGATCACGCCGTAGCTGGTCTTCGCCTCCGAGCGTGCCGTAGTCGATGTCGGCGCGCATCGTGTGCAGCGGCACGCGGCCTTCGCGATACCACTCGGTGCGCGCGATCTCGATGCCGTTCAGGCGGCCCGGCGCTCATGATCTTGATGCCCTGCGCGCCGAGGCGCATCGCGTTCGTGATCGCGCGCTTCATCGCGCGGCGGAACATGATGCGCTTCTGCAGCTGCTGGGCGATCGAGTCGGCGATCAGCTGCGCGTCGAGCTCGGGCTTGCGCACTTCCTCGATGTTGACGTGCACCGGGACGCGCAGCATCTTCTGCAGCTCGCCCTTCAGCGCCTCGATGTCCTCGCCCTTCTTGCCGATCACGACGCCGGGGCGGGCGCTGAAGACGGTGATGCGCGCGTTCTGGCGGGACGCTCGATCACCACGCTCGACACCGCGGCGTGCGCGAGGCGCGTCTTCAGGTGATCGCGCACCTTGATGTCCTCGAGCAGCATGGTCGCGAAGTGCCGGTTGTTCGCGTACCAGCGCGATGATCCAGTTGCGGTTGAGCGCCAGGCGGAACCCGATCGGATGTATCTTCTGGCCCATCTTCATTTCTCTGCTCCGTCGCCGACGGTGACGAATATGTGCAGGTCGGCTGCAGGATTTTCGCGCCGCGGCCCTTGGACTGCGCGCGGAAGCGGCGCAGGAACGTGCCGCGCTCGACGCAGATCTCCGTGATCTTCGAGCTCGTCCACGTCGGCGCCGTCGTTGTGCTCGGCGTTGGCGATGGCCGACTCGAGCACCTTGCGGATGATGCCGCGCGCCCTTCTTCGGGCGAGAACTGCAGGATGTTCAGCGCCTGCTCGACCGGCTTGCCGCGGATCGAGGTCCGCCACCAGCCGGCCCTTCTGGGCCGACAGGCGCACGCCGCGCAGCTTCGCCGTGGTATTCATGCCGCTCCTCATGCCTTCGCCGCCGGCGCAGCCGGCGCCGCCGGCAGCCGGGCCGCGCCCCGCCGTCCGGCGCGATCTCTCGTCGCCCGACGCGCGGCCGCCGCTGCCTCGGCGCCTGTGCCGAGTCCGCCTTGAGTGGCCCTTGAAGATGCGGGTGTGCGAGAACTCGCCGAGCTTGTGCCCGACCATGTTCTCGGTGACGTAGACCGGCACGTGCTGCTTGCCGTTGTGCACGGCGATGGTCAGACCGACGAAGTCGGGCAGGATCGTCGAGCGGCGCGACCAGGTCTTGATCGGACGCTTGTCGTTCGTTCTTCTGCGCCGTCTCGACCTTCTTCATCAGGTGGTGGTCGACGAACGGCCCCTTCTTGACTGAACGCGCCATGAGCTCAGCCTCCTGACTCACCTTGTCGTTGCGGCGCCGGATGATCATGCCGTCCGTGCGCTTGTTCTTGCGCGTCTTGTAGCCCTTCGGTGAGCACGGCCCACGGGGAAACCGGGTCGCGCGCCGCGGCCTTGCTGCCTTCGCCGCCGCCGTGCGGGTGGTCGACCGGGTTCATCGCCACGCCGCGCACCGTCGGGCCGCGATGCCGCGCCAGCGCACGCGCCCGCGCCTTGCCGATGCGACTCGAGCGAGTGCTCCTCGTTGCCGACCTCGCCGATGGTGGCGCGGCAGTTGATGTGCACCTTGCGGATCTCGCCGGAGCGCAGCCGGATCTGCGCGTAGTCGCCTTCACGCGCGAGCAGCTGCACCGCGGCGCCCGCCGCGCGCGCGAGCTGCGCGCCTTGCCGGGCAGCATCTCGACGCAATGGCTGGTCGTGCCGACCGGGATGTTCCGGAGCGGCAGCGTGTTGCCCGGTCTTGATCGGCGCATCCGCGCCGGACACGAGCTGCATGCCGCGCGGTGACGCCTTCGGCGCGATGACGTAGCGCCGCTCGCCGTCGGCGTAGCACAGCAGCGCGAGAACGCGCTGCGGTTGGGATCGTACTCCGAGGCGCTCGACCTTGGCCAGTGATGCCGTCCTTGTCGCGCTTGAAATCGACTTTCCGGTCAGAGCTGCTTGTGGCCGCCGCCCTGGTGGCGCATGGTGATCTCGCCGTGCACGTTGCGGCCGCCTCTTCTTGTTCTTGCTCTCGACGAGGTGCGGCACCGGCCGGCCCTTGTGCAGGTCGGGATTGACCACCTTGACGCTGCTGGCGCTGGCCGGGGGTGATGGGTCTCAACTTGACCAGCATTACTTGGCCTCCGCCTGTTCGGCAAAGTTGATTTCCTGCCCGGCCTTGAGGGCGACGTAGGCCTTTCTCCAGTGGCTGCGCCGGCCCGCCATCTGCGCCGAAGCGCTTGCCCTTGCCGCGGACGTTGGCGACGGTCACGGATTCCACCCCTGCACCTTGAACATGAACTCGACCGCGGCCTTGATCTCCGGGCTTGGTCGCGTCGCGCGCGACGCGAAACGCGACCTGAGTTGTGCTTGTCGGCGACGAACGTGCTCTTCTCGGAGATCACCGGCGCGAGCATGCACCTGCATCAGGCGGGCTGCTGCCGGGTCTGGGCTTCCGGAGTTGCGTCGCTCATGCGAACATCTCCTCGATCTTCGCCACCGCGCCCTTGGTCACCAGCACCTTCTCGTAGCTGAAGAAGGCTCACCGGGTCGGCTATCGCCCGGCCGTCACGACGTCGACGTTGGCGGCAGGTTGCGCGAAGACAGGCCGCAGGTTGTCGTCCACGCTGTCCGTCACGATCAGCACGTCGGTCAGGCCCATGCCCTTCAGCTTTTGCGCGCAGGAGCTTTGTCTTCAGGCGCATCGAGCGTGAACCGCTTCCGACGACGGCCAGCCGGTCCTCGCGCGCCAGCTGGGACAGGATGAGCGCACACGCCGGCGCGGTACATCTTGCGGTTGACCTTGTGCGTGAAGTTCTCGTCCGGCAGGTTCGGGAAGATCCTTCCGCCGCCGCGCCAACAGCGGCGAGGACGCCTGCCGGCGCGCGCGCGGCCGGTGCCGCTTCTGCCGCCACGGCTTCTTGTTCGACTTGTTGATCTCGCCGCGCGTCTTCTGCTTCCGCGTTCCCTGGCGCGCATTCGCCGAGATAGGCCGTGATGACCTGGTGCACGAGCGACTCGTTGTAGGCGCGCCCGAACGCGGCATCCGACGCGGCACACCGATGCGGTCGGCTGCGCCCTGTTCGTCGATGCAGCTTGAGTTCCATGATCGCCTGGTTCTGCCTCGTTATCCTCTTTGTCTTCGCCGGGCTTCGCGCGGCGGCGGCGCGGCCGCGCGCCGCCCGCACCGTCGGGCGCACCGTGACGTCGCCGCCGCGCGAACCCGGCAGCGCGCCGCTGATCAGCAGCAGCTGGCGCTCGGCGTCGATGCGGACGATCATCGAGGTTCTGCACCGTGCGCTTGGCGTTGCCCGAGGTGTCCCGGCCATGCGCTTGCCGGGAAACACGCGCCGGGATCCTGGTTCTGCCCGATCGAGCCCGGCTTGCTGTGCGAGACCGGATTGCCGTGGCTCGCGCGGTTCGGACGAAAGTGGTGGCGCTTGATCACGCCGGCGAAGCCCTTGCCCTGCGAGATACGCCGCTCACGTCGACCTTCTGCGCCCACCTTGAAGATGTCCACGCCGACCGCGCCGCCCGCAGCTTGAGGTCGCCGAGAGCGCTCGGCCGGCACGCGGAACTCCTCGCAGGACGTGGCCGGCTTCGACGCCGGCCTTCGCGAAATGGCCGGCCGCGGCCTTGTTGACGCGGCTCGGCGCAGCGCTTGCCGAACGCGACCTGCACCGCGCAGTAGCCGTCGGTTCTCGGCGGTCTTGATCTGCGGTGACGCGGTTGTTCGACACGTCCACGACCGTCACCGGGATGCGAGTCGCCATCGTCGGTGAAAACGCGCGTCATGCCGACCTTGCGGCCGACTAGTCCCAAACTCATGTTCTTCGCCTTTTGTCCAGGGTGCCGGCTCGCTGTTGGCCGGCGTCGACTCAATCGATCGATGCTCAACTCTCGACTGCTGTATCGCTCTCTTACAACTTGATCTCGACGTCCACTCCCGCCGGCAGGTCGAGGCTTCATCAGCGCGTCCACCGTCTTGTCGGTGGGGTCGATGATGTCCATCAAGCGCAGGTGCGTGCGGATCTCCAGCTGCTCGCGCGACGTCTTGTCCACGTGCGGCGAGCGCAGAGAGGTCGAAGCGCTGCTTGCGCGTCGGCAGCGGCACCGGGCCCTTCACCACGGCGCCGGTGCGCTTAGCCGTATCCACGATCTCGAGCGCCGACTGATCGATCAGGCGGTAGTCGAACGCCTTCAAGCCGGATCCGGATCTTTCTGACTTTTGACTGCCATTTTCTGTACCCGTGAGTCGTGAGTCGTGAGTTCGTGGATCGCTCACGCTGCTCGCTCTTACTTCGATGACTTTCGCCACCACGCCGGCGCCCACGGTCTTGCCGCCCTCGCGGATGGCAAAGCGCAGCCCTCTTCCATCGCGATGGGCTGGATCAGCGCCACCGTGATCGACACGTTGTCCCCGGCATCACCATCTCCGTGCCCTTCGCCAGCTCGATCGAGCCCGTCACGTCCGTCGTCCGGAAATAAAACTGCGGCCGATAGCCGTTGAAAAACGGCGTGTGCCGGCCCCCCTCCTCCTTCGACAGCACGTAGATCTCCGCCGTGAACTTCGTGTGCGGGGTGATCGTCGCCGGCTTCGCCAGCACCTGCCCGCGCTCCACCTCCTCGCGCTTGGTGCCCCGCAGCAGGATCCCCACGTTGTCCCCGCCTGCCCCTCGTCCGAGCAGCTTCCTGAACATCTCCACCCCCGTGCACACCGTCTTCAGCGTGGGCTTCAAGCCCACGATCTCGATCTCCTCGCCCACCTTGATCATGCCCGCGCTCCACCCGCCCGGTCACCACCGTGCCCCGGCCCGAGATCGAGAACACGTCCTCCACCGGCATCAGAAACGGCTTGTCGATCACGCGCTTGGGCTGCGGAATGTAGCTGTCCAGCGCCTCGGCCAGCTTCATGATCGCCCCCTCGCCCATCTCCGACGTGTCCCCCTCCATCGCCTTCAACGCCGAGCCGATGATGATCGGGGTCTTGTCCCCGGAAACTCATACTTCGTCAGCAGCTCCCGCACCTCCAGCTCCACCAGCTCCAGCAGCTCCTTGTCATCGACCATGTCCGCCTTGTTCATGAACACCACGATGTAGGGCACCCCCACCTGGCGCGCCAGCAGTATGTGCTCGCGCGTCTGCGGCATCGGCCCGTCGGCCGCCGACACCACCAGGATCGCCCCGTCCATCTGCGCCGCACCCGTGATCATGTTCTTGATGTAGTCGGCGTGCCCCGGGCAGTCCACGTGCGCGTAGTGCCGGTTCTTCGTCTCATACTCCACGTGCGCCGTGTTGATCGTGATCCCGCGCGCCTTCTCCTCCGGCGCCGAGTCGATCTGCGCGTAGCTCTTCGCCTCGCCACCGAACTTCTTCGCCAAAATCATCGTCATCGCCGCCGTCAGCGTCGTCTTGCCGTGATCCACGTGACCGATCGTCCCCACGTTCACGTGCGGCTTCGTCCGCTCAAACTTGCCCTTGGCCATTAATCCCTACTCCGTCGTCGCTAGTCGTGTCCGTAGCTCTTCCTTGCCCGTCAGCTTGTTGATCAGCGCTTCGGCGACGTGACTTCGGCACTTCCGAGTAGTGCTTGAACTCCATGCTGTAGGTCGCGCGGCCCTGCGTCGCCGAGCGCAGCGTCGGTCGAGTACTGGAACATCTCGGAGAGCGGCACCTCGGCCCGTATCGCCTTGCCGCCGCCGACCAGCTCTTCCATGCCCTGGATCGTGCCGCGCCGCGAGAGAGGTCGCCGACGACGTTGCCCATGAAGTCGTCCGGCGTCTCCACTTCCACCGCCATGATCGGCTCGAGCAGCACCGGGCCCGGCCATGCGCAGGCCGTCCTTCAGCGCCATCGAGCCCGCCATCTTGAACGCGTTCTCGTTCGAGTCGACCTCGTGGTACGGACCCGTCGAACAGCGTGACCTTGACGTCCACCACCGGGAAACCCGCCAGCACGCCGTTCGGCAGGGTCTCCAGCACGCCCTTTTTCACCGCCGGGATGTATTCGCGCGGCACCGAGCCGCCCTTGATCGCGTCGACGAATTCGTAGCCCTTGCCCGGCGCCTGCGGGTCGAGCCTGAGCCACACGTGGCCATGCACTGGCCGCGACCGCCCGATCTGCTTGATGAACTTGCCTTCGACCTTGCTCGACCGGCCTTCCTGATCGTCTCGCGATAGGCGACCTGCGGCGCGCCGACGTTGGCTTCCACGCCGAACTCGCGCTTCATGCGGTCGACGATGATCTCGAGGTGCAGCTCGCCCATGCCGGAGATGATCGTCTGGCCCGACTCTTCGTCGGTGCGCACGCGGAACGACGGATCCTCCTGCGCCAGGCGATTCAGCGCGATGCCCATCTTCTCCTGGTCGGCCTTGGTCTTCGGCTCGACCGGCGACGTGGATCACCGGCTCGGGAACTCCATCTTCTCGAGCGTGATGATCTTGCTCCGGCGTCGTCAGCGTGTCGCCGGTCGTGTAGTCCTTCAGGCCCACCGCCGCGGCGATGTCGCCGGCGAACACTTCCTTGATCTCCTCGCGCTCGTTGGCGTGCATCTGCAGGATGCGGCCCAGCCGCTCCTTGCGGCCCTTGACCGGGTTGTAGACGGTGTCGCCCGAGTCGCACCACGCCCGAGTAGACGCGGAAGAACGTGAGCTGGCCGACGTACGGGTCGGTCATGATCTTGAACGCGAGCCCGGAGAACGGCGCGTCGTCGTCTCGGCGCGCGCGCTCCTCGAGCTCGCCGTCGTCGTTGATGCCCTTGACGGCGCGCGATGTCGATCGGCGAAGGCATGTAGTCGAGCACGGCGTCGAGCATCGCCTGCACGCCCTTGTTCTTGAACGCCGAGCCGCACAGCATCGGGAAGATCTCGCTCGTGTATGGTGCGCAGCGCGCAGGCCCTTCTTGATGTCCTCGACCGGAGAGCTCGCCGCTCTCGAGATACTTGTTCATCAGCTCTTCGGACGCTTCCGCGGCGGTCTCCACCATCTTCTCGCGCCACTGCTTGCGCCTCTTCAGCCATGTCGGCCGGGACGTCCTTGCGCCTCGAATTTCATGCCCTGCGTGCCGTCGTCCCAGTAGATCGCCTTCATCCTGCACGAGGTCGACGACGCCCTCGAACTTCTCTTCGGCGCCGATCGGCAGCTGCACGGGAACCGGGTTGGCCTTCAGCCGCGCCTGGACCTGCTCGTAGCACGCGCATGAAGTCGGCGCCGGTGCGGTCCATCTTGTTGACGAAGATCAGGCGCGGCACGCGGTACTTGTTGGCCTGGCGCCAGACGGTCTCGGTCTGCGGCTGCACGCCGCCGACCGCGCACGAGCACGGTGCACGCGCCGTCGAGCACGCGCAGGCTGCGCTCGACCTCGATCGTGAAGTCGACGTGGCCCGGCGTGTCGATGATGTTGATGCGATGCTCGGGCAGGGCGTTGTCCATGCCCTTCCAGAAGCAGGTGGTCGCCGCGGAGGTGATGGTGATGCCGCGCTCCTGCTCCTGCTCCATCCAGTCCATGATGGCGGTGCCGTCGTGGACTTCGCCGAGCTTGTGCGAGACGCCCGTGTAGAACAGTATGCGTTCGGTGGTCGTGGTCTTGCCGGCATCAATGTGGCGCCGTGATGCCGATGTTACGATACCGCTCGATGGGGGTCTTGCGTGCCACGTGCATGTCTTCGTCGGTAATTGAGCAACGCGTGATGTTCATCGCCGAGGCGCGGAGATGCCGAGATCTCGCTTCTCGAGCTCACTTTTCCGTCTCAGCGTCTCTGCGCCTATTCTAGAACCGGTAATGCGAGAAAGCCTTGTTCGCTTCCGCCATGCGGTGCACTTCCTCGCGCTTCTTCATCGCCCCGCCTTGCCGTCGGCCGCTTCCGCGCAGCTCGCCCGCGAGCCGCGCGCCCATGGACTTCTCGCCGCGCAGCCGCGCCGCGTCGCGCAGCCACCGCATCGCGAGCGCCACGCGCCGCACCGGCCACACTTCCACCGGCACCTGGTAGTTCGCGCCGCCGACGCGCCGGCTCTTCACCTCGACCATCGGCTTCACGTTGTTGACCGCCTGGTTGAACACTTCCAGCGGATCCTTGCTGGTGCGCTTTCTCACCTGCTCGAGCGCGCGGTACACGATCTGTTCCGCCATCGACTTCTTGCCGCGCGGTCATGATGACGTTGATGAACTTGGCGACGTCCTGGCTCGTGTAACATTTCGGGTCGGGCAGGACTATGCGCTTCGGTATCTCTCTGCGTCGCGGCACGTTTTTACCTCAATGCTTAAATCAAAAGCAATGCTCAATGCTGAATGGACCGGCAGCGACTTCGACCGGTCTGCCATTCAACATTGAGCATTCAGCATTTCAAAATTGACGTTATTACGCGGCCTTCGGCCGCTTGGCAGTCGCACTTCGAGCGGCTCTGCTCGCGGTCCTTCACGCCCGCGGTAATCCGAGAGCTGCCGCGCACCACGTGATAGCGCACGCCGCGGCAGGTCGCTTCACGCGGCCGCCGCGGATCCAGCAGCGCTACCGAGTGCTCCTGCAGGTTGTGGCCCTTCACCGCCGATAGCCAGCCGATGACCTCGAAGCCGTTGGTGAGCCGCACCTTCGCGACCTTGCCGCAGCGCCGAATTGGGCTTCTTGGGCGTCGTCGTGTAAACGCGGTGCATACGCCCCGGCGCTGCGGGAACCAGCGAGCGCCGGCACGCTTGCTTTGGCCTGGCTTCGGGCGTGCGGGGTCCGCCTTTGCGCATGCCTGGTGGTTGATCGTCGGCATGTCTGCTTCACTTCTCGCTCGGTCGGTCCTGCGTCGGGTCATTGGCTGGCGTCGGCACCGAAACCCTGAAGGCCTTGAATTCGTGGATCACGGCAAGCCCGGCGGGCAGTCTGCCCGCGTCCCCAAAAAGCGGGGACGGCGTTGTCACCGTCCCGGCCTGCTGTTACTTCGCTTGCTGCCGCACATCCCCTGAAAGGGGAGCTGGCGGCGAAAAAGACCGCAGATTTTAAGGAGTTACGGTACCAGCTGTGTCAAGCAACCTGCTCCTGATTTTCGGTGCTGGTCACGCGACACTTCTTCCGTCGGCGCGACGCGAGTGCTCTCGCCCAGCTCCGCAGCCGCCGCCTGCCGGCGGCGGATGCGGTGATACGCCGAGCCCGGTGCCGGCCGGGGATCAGTCGCCCGACGATCACGTTTTCCTTCAGCCCGCGCAGCTCGTCGCGCTTGCCCATGATCGCCGCCTCGGTCAGCACGCGCGTCGTCTCCTGGAACGAGGCCGCCGAGATGAACGAGTCGGTCGACAGCGACGCCTTGGTGATGCCGAGCAGCATGTACTCGTAGGTCGCCGGCTTCTTGCCCTCGCGCTCGCACCTTTCGTTCTCCTCCAGCACTTCCGCGCGCTCGACCTGCTCGCCCGGTGATGAAGCGGCGTGTCGCCCGGATCGTCGATCTGCACGCGGCGCAGCATCTGCCGCACGATCACCTCGATGTGCTTGTCGTTGATCTTCACGCCCTGCAGCCGGTAGACGTCCTGCACCTCGTCGCATGATGTAGCGCGCGAGCGCCTCGACGCCGAGCAGCCGCAGGATGTCGTGCGGATCCGGCCGGGCCGTCGACGATCATCTCGCCCTTGTTCACCACCTGGCCGTCGTGCGCCATCACGTGCTTGTCCTTCGGCGATCAGGAACTCGTGCGCGATGCCGTCGAGATCGGTGATGACGAGGCGCTGCTTGCCCTTGGTGTCCTTGCCGAACGAGACCGTGCCGGTGACTTCGGCCAGCATGCCGGCGTCCTTGGGCGAGCGCGCCTCGAACAGCTCCGCCACCCGCGGCAGGCCGCCCGTGATGTCGCGCGTCTTCGACGTTTCCTGCGGGATCCGCGCCGAGCACTTCGCCGACGCCGACGTCCTGCCCGTCGCGCACCGTGATGATGCGAGCCGATCTGGAACGTGATGTTGACCGACTGGTCCGAGCCCGCCATCTTGATCTCGTTGCCGGACTCGTCGAGTCAGCTTCACCTGCGGGCGCAAGCCCTTGGCCTGGACGCTGCCGCGGCGCTTCGGGATCGACGACGACCAGCGTCGAGAGGCCGGTGACCTCGTCGATCTGCCTGCGCGACCGTGACGCCTTCCTCGACGTTCTCGAACCTGACGCGCCCGGCGTACTCCGGTGATGATCGGGCCGCGTATGCGGATCCCACGGTCGCGAGCACCTGCCCCGCCTTGACCGTTTCGCCGTCGCGAGCCAGCAGCGTCGCGCCGTACGGCACCTTGTGGCGCTCGCGCTCGCGGTTGTTCTCGTCGTGGATCACCACTTCGCCGTTGCGCGAAATCACCACGAGCTCGCTCGCGCGAGTTGGTGACGTAGCGCATGTCCGGCGCTGTAGCGCACCGTGCCGTTCGACTTGCTCTCGACCTGGCTCACCACCGCGGTGCGCGAGGCGGCGCCGCCGATGTGGAAGGTGCGCATCGTGAGCTGGGTGCCCGGCTCGCCGATCGACTGCGCGGCGATGACGCCGACCGCTTCGCCGACGTTGACGGGCGAGCCGCGGCCGAGAGTCGCGGCCAGTAGCACCTGCGCGCACAACCCGTAGCGCGTGTCGCAGGTGAGCGGCGTGCGCACCTTCACCTCGTCGATGCCGAGCGCCTCGATCGCGTCGACCGCGTCCTCGTCGAGCAGCGTGCTGCGCGCGGTAGCATCACTTCTTGCCGCTCTCCGGATGGACGACGTCGGTGGCGCGTGACGCGGCCCGAGGATGCGCTCGCGCAGGGCCTCGACCACCTCGCCGCCCTCGACCAGCGCCTTCATTGCGACGCCGCTGCGGTCGTGCCGCAATCGTCCTCGGTGACCACCAGGTCCTGCGTCACGTCGACCAGCCGCCGCGTGAGGTAGCCCGAGTTGGCCGTCTTCAACGCCGTGTCGGCGAGACCCTTGCGCGCGCCGTGCGTGGAGATGAAGTACTGCAGCACGTTCAGGCCTTCGCGGAAGTTCGCCGTGATCGGCGTCTCGATGATCGAGCCGTCGGGCTTGGCCATCAGGCCGCGCATGCCGGCGAGCTGGCGGATCTGCGCGGCGGAACCGCGCGCGCCGGAGTCGGCCATCATGTAGATCGGAGTTGAGCGACTCCTGCATCACGGCATTGCCCTTCTTGTCCTTGCGCTGGATCGTCCGTCTTGAGTCCCAGTCCTCACCGGCTCGACGCCGAGCTGGTCCATCATCGCCTTGCGCGACCAGGTCGCCGGCGCGGCCCCAGATGTCGACCACCTTGTTGTAGCGCTCGCCCTGCGTCACCAGGCCCGAGGTGTACTGCTTCTCGATCTCCTGCACCTCCTTCTCGGCCTCGCGCGATGATCTCCGTGCTTCTGCGCGGGCATCAGCATGTCGTCGACGGCGATCGAGATGCCGCCGCGCGCGTCGCCATGGCGAAGCCGGCCTGCATCAGCTTGTCGGCGAAGATCACCGTTTCGCGCAGGCCGCAGCGGCGGAAGCTCGCGTTGATGAGCTGCGAGATCTCCTTCTTCTTGAGCGCCTTGTTGATGAGCTCGAACGGCAGGCCCACGGGCAGAATGTCGGAAAGCAGCGCGCGGCCGACCGTCGTCTCGTAGCGCGACGACCTTCTCGCGCTTCTCGCCGTCCGTCGTCGATCTCGTATTCCTTGATGCGCACCGTGACCTTGCGCGCTGATCTCGACCTGCCCGGTGTCATACGCGCGCGACACTTCCGCGACGTTGGCGAACACCGAGGCCTTCGCCGCGCGCGCCGACTTTCTCGCGGGTGACGTAGTAGAGGCCGAGCACGATGTCCTGCGAGGGCACGATGATCGGCTCGCCGTTCGCGGGCGAGAGCACGTTGTTCGAGGACAGCATCAGCGTGCGCGCTTCCATCTGCGCTTCGAGCGACAGCGGCACGTGCACGGCCATCTGGTCGCCGTCGAAGTCGGCGTTGAACGCCGCGCACACGAGCGGGTGCAGCTGGATCGCCTTGCCTTCGATCAGCACCGGCTCGAACGCCTGGATGCCGAGGCGGTGCAGCGTCGGCGCGCGGTTCAGCATCACCGGGTGCTCGCGGATCACCTCTTCCAGGATGTCCCACACGATGGGCTCCTGGCCTTCCACCATGCGCTTCGCGCGCCTTGATGGTCGTGGCGAGTCCCATCACTTCCAGCTTGTGGAAGATGAACGGCTTGAAGCAGCTCGAGCGCCATCAGCTTCGGCAGGCCGCACTGGTGCAGCTTCAGCTGCGGCCCGACGACGATCACCGAGCGGCCCGAGTAGTCGACGCGCTTGCCGAGCAGGTTCTGGCGGAAGCGGCCGCCCTTGCCCTTGATCATGTCGGCGAGCGACTTCAGCGGCCGCTTGTTGGCGCCGGTCATCGCCTTGCCGCGGCGGCCGTTGTCGAGAAGCGAATCCACCGCTTCCTGCAGCATGCGCTTCTCGTTGCGGACGATGATCTCCGGCGCCTTCAGCTCCGAGCAGGCGCTTCAGCCGGTTGTTGCGGTTGATCACGCGCCGGTAGAGGTCGTTCAGGTCCGAGGTCGCGAAGCGGCCGCCGTCGAGCGGCACCAGCGGGCGCAGCTCCGGCGGCAGCACCGGCAGCACTTCCATGATCATCCACTCCGGCTTGATGCCGGACTTCTGGAACGCTTCGAGCACCTTCAGGCGCTTGGCGATCTTCTTGATCTTGGTGTCCGAGCTGGTCGCCGCGAGCTCCTCGCGCAGCGTGTCGATTTCCTTGCTGCAGATCGAGGCTGCGCAGCAGCTCGCGTATGCCCTCCGCGCCCATCATCGCGGTGAAATCGTCGCCGAACTCCTCCGACCTTGGCGAGGTAGTCGTCCTCGGTCATGAGCTGGGCGCGCTTCGAGCGGCGTCATGCCCGGGTCGATCACGACGTATGCCTCGAAATAGAGCGCCCGCTCGATGTCGCGCAGCGTCATGTCGAGCACCATGCCCATGCGCGAGGGCAGCGACTTCAGGAACCAGATGTGCGCGACCGGGCTCGCGAGCTCGATGTGACCCATGCGCTCGCGGCGCACCTTGGACAGCGTCACCTCGACGCCGCACTTCTCGCAGATCACGCCGCGGTGCTTCAAGCGCTTGTAGCTTGCCGCACAGGCACTCGTAGTCCTTGACCGGGCCGAAGATCTTGGCGCAGAACAGGCCGTCGCGCTCCGGCTTGAAGGTGCGGTAGTTGATCGTCTCCGGCTTCTTCACTTCGCCGTGCGACCACGAGCGGATCATTCTCGGGCGAGGCGAGCCCGATCTTGATCGCGTCGAACTCTTCTTCCTGCGTGACCTGCTTGAACAAATCGAGCAGTGCTTTCATTTACGCCTCCGGTTGTCAGCTGTCAGCCGATCGGGCTGTCAGCGGTCGGCTTCCTATCCCAGATCCTACGCAGCTCGCGCTCGATCTCAATAACGGTTGCGGTCGAGATCGATGTCGATCGCGAGCGAGCGGATTTCCTTCACCAGCACGTTGAACGACTCCGGCATGCCGGCCTCGATCCGGTGGTCGCCCTTGACGATGGACTCGTAGACCTTGCGCCGGCCCTTCGGTGTCGTCCGACTTCACGGTGAGCATCTCCTGCAGCGTGTAGGCCGCGCCGTAGGCTTCCAGCGCCCAGACCTCCATCTCGCCGAAGCGCTGGCCGCCGAACTGCGCCTTGCCGCCCAGCGGCTGCTGCGTGACCAGGCTATGCGGGCCGGTCGAGCGCGCGTGCATCTTGTCGTCGACCAGGTGGTGCAGCTTCAGCATGTGCATGTAGCCGACCGTCACCGGGCGCTCGAAGCGTCGCCCGTGCGCCCGTCGTGGAGCGTGACCTGCCGCTCGCGCGGCATGCCCGGCGAGATCGAGCATCTCCTTGATCTCCTTCTCGGTCGCCGCCGTCGAACACCGGCGTCGCGAACGGCACGCCTTCCTGCGAGGTGCTCGGCGAGCAGTCACGATCTCGTCGTCGTTCGAGCGACTCGATATCCTCGCTGCGCGCTGCCGCTGTTGTAGATCCGGTTCGAGCAGCTTGCGCAGCTCGGCGGCCTTGCGCTGCGGCCTTGAGCAACTCGCCGATCTTCAGCCCCAGGCCCTTCGCCGCCCAGCCCAGGTGCGTTTCCAGGATCTGCCCGACGTTCATGCGGGAGGGCACGCCGAGCGGGTTCAGCACGATGTCGACCGGCATGCCGTCCGCCATGCACGGCATGTCCTCGACCGGCACGATCTTCGGAGATGACGCCCTTGTTGCCGTGGCGGCCCGCCATCTTGTCGCCGGGCTGCAGCCGGCGCTTGACCGCCAGATACACCTTCACCATCTTCTGCACGCCCGGCGGCAGCTCGTCGCCCTGCGTGAGCTTCTTCTTCTTTTCCTCGAACGCCTTGTCGAACAGCGACGCTTGGTCTGCGCCAGGCTTTCCTTGATGCTCTCCAGCTGCGCGGCGACCTTGTCGTTCGCCACGCGGATGTCGAACCAGCCGTGGCGCTCGACCTCGGTCAGATACGCCTTGGTGATCTTGGCGCCACTTCGCGAGCTTCTTCGGCCCGCCGTTCGCGGTCTTGCCGATGAGCAGGCGCTCCAGGCGCTCGAAAGCGTCGTTCTCGACGATGCGCAGCTGGTCGCGCGAGGTCCTTCTTGTAGCGCTTCAGCTCGTCGTCGATGATCTGCTGCGGCGCGCTTGTCGCGCTCGATGCCCTCGCGCGTGAACACCTGCACGTCGATCACCGTGCCGGACATGCCCGAGGGCACGCGCAGGCTGGTGTCCTTGACGTCGGAGGCCTTCTCGCCGAAGATCGCGCGCAGCAGCTTCTCCTCCGGCGTCAGCTGGGTCTCGCCCCTTCGGCGTCACCTTGCCCGACCAGCACGGCGCCCGCCTCGACTTCCGGCGCCGATGTAGATGATGCCCGACTCGTCGAGGCTGGCGAGCTGCGACTCGGACAGGTTCGAGATGTCGCGCGTGATTTCCTCGGGCCCGAGCTTGGTGTCGCGCGCCACCACCGACAGCTCCTCGATGTGGATCGAGGTGAAGCGCTCGTCGGCGACCACGCGCTCGGAGATCAGGATCGAGTCCTCGAAGTTGTAGCCGTTCCAGGGCATGAACGCGACCAGCATGTTCTGGCCCGAGCGCGAGCTCGCCCATGTCGGTCGAGGCGCCGTCGGCGATCACGTCGCCGCGCCGCGATGCGGTCGCCCACCTTCACCAGCGGCCGCTGGTTGATGTTGGTGTTCTGGTTGGAGCGCTGGTATCTTGACGAGGTTGTAGATGTCCACGCCGACTTCGCCCGGCGCGGTTTCCTCGTCGTTCACGCGCACCACGATGCGCGACGCGTCGACGTAGTCCACGACTCCGCCGCGGCGCGCCTGCACCGCGGTGCCGGAATCGACCGCCACCGTGCGCTCGAGGCCGGTGCCGACCAGCGGCTTCTCCGGCGCGCAGGCAGGGCACCGCCTGGCGCTGCATGTTCGAGCCCATCAGCGCGCGGTTCGCGTCGTCGTGCTCGAGGAACGGGATCAGCGAAGCCGCCACCGACACCGCCTGCGCCGGCGCCACGTCCATGTACTCGATGCGGTCCGGCGTCGACATCGTGAACTCGTTGTGGTTGCGGCAGGAGACGAGCTCGTCGGTGAAGCTGGCCGCGTCTTGTCGAGCGCCGCGTTCGCCTGCGCGATCATGTACTGGCCTTCCTCGATCGCCGACAGGTAATGGATCTCGTCGGTGACCTTGCCGTCCTTGACCTTGCGGTACGGCGTCTCGAGGAAGCCGTACTCGTTGGTGCGGGCGTAGAGCGCGAGCGAGTTGATGAGGCCGATGTTCGGGCCTTCCGGCGTCTCGATCGGGCACACGCGGCCGTAGTGCGTCGGGTGCACGTCGCGCACCTCGAAGCCCGCGCGCTCGCGCGTCAGGCCGCCCGGTCCCGAGCGCCGAGACGCGCCGCTTGTGGGTGATCTCGGAGAGCGGGTTGGTCTGGTCCATGAACTGCGAGAGCTGGCTCGAGCCGAAGAACTCGCGGATCGCGGCCGATACCGGCTTGGCGTTGATCGAGATCGTGCGGCATCAGGTTCTCGGACTCGGCCTGGCGACAGGCGCTCCTGCACCGCGCGCTCGACGCGCACCAGGCCCGGCGCGGAACTGGTTCTCCGGCGAGCTCGCCCACCGAGCGCACGCGGCGGTTGCCGAGGTGGTCGATGTCGTCGATCTCGCCGCTGGCCGTTGCGCAGGTCCACCAGGATCTTGATCACCGCGACGATGTCGTCGGCGGACAACGTCGCCGTCCCGATCAGCTCGGCGCGCCCGACGCGGCGGTTGAACTTCATGCGGCCGACCGTCGGACAGGTCGTAGGTGTCTTCGCTGAAGAAGAGGCCGATTGAACAGCGTCTTCGACCGCATCTTCCGTGGGCGGCTCGCCCGGGCGCATCATCCGGTAGATCGCGACCTGCGCCTGCAGTCTGGTCGGCGGTCTCGTCGATGCGCAGCGTCTGCGAGATGTACGCGCCCTGGTCGAGGTCGTTCGGTGTAGATGCGTCTGGATCTTGGTCGACGCCGGCCTCGCGCGAGCTTGCGAGCAGCAGTCCTCGGTGATCTCGTCGTTGGCGTTGGCGAGGACTTCGCCGGTGTCCTTGTCCACGACGTTGTGCGCGAGCGCGCGGCCGATGACGAACTCAGTCGGGCACGGCGATGCGCGTCAGGCCGCGCCGCTGCTCCATCTCGCGCGACGTGCTTCACCGTGATGCGCTTGTCCTCGGCGACGATCACCTTGCCGCCCTTGGTCGGTGATGTCGAAGCGCGCCATCTCGCCGCGCATGCCGCTCGGGCACGAGCTCGAACTCGATGCCTTCCTTGGCGATGTGGAAGGTGTCGAACACGAAGAACTCCGGCAGGATGCTTCTCCGGCGTGTAGCCGAGCGCCTTCAACAGGATCGTCACCGGCATCTTGCGGCGGCGGTCGACGCGGAAGAACAGGTAGTCCTTCGGGTCGAACTCGAAGTCGAGCCACGAGCCGCGGTAGGGAATCACGCGCGCCGAGAACAGCAGCTTGCCCGAGGAATGCGTCTTGCCGCGGTCGTGCTCGAAGAACACGCCCGGCGAGCGGTGCAGCTGCGACACGATCACGCGCTCGGTGCCGTTGATGACGAACGAGCCGGTGGTCGGTCATGAGCGGGATCTCGCCCATGTAGACCTCCTGCTCCTTCACCTCCTTCGGCCGTCGGCTTCGGCGCTTCCCTGTCCATGATGATCAGGCGCACCTTGGCGCGCAGCGCGCGAGCAGTACGTGAGGCCGCGCTGCTGGCATTCCGGTGACGTCGAGTGCCGGTGCGAGCAGCCAGGTAGCCCACGAATTCGAGCCGCGCGTTCCCGAGACGGCCTCGAGATCGGGAAGATCGGCGTGAACGCCGCCTGCAGAGCCCTCGTTCTTGCGCTGATCCGCCGAGGCGCGGCCACCGCCTGCAGGAACGCGCGCGGTACGACGCCGAGCTGCGTCTCGAGCAGGAACGGCACCGGCAGCCCGCTCGCGCGCTTCGCGAAGCTCTTCTGCGGATGCGCTTCTTCTCGGTAAACGAATACGGTTGCGAAGAGATCCGCCGTTCGCCATTAGCCTCTCCGGTTCACGGGCCAGGCGCCACGCGCCCGGAGCGCCTCGGCCGCGCATGGAGGATGCGCCGGTTTCGCTCTGCCGACTGGTCCGCGGGCGCGTTGCTTGCGCCTGGCCTGGTGTAGTTGTGGCCGCTACCAACCGCTGGCGGACGGCGGCGCGACGTTGCTCGCGCCGCCCGGCCATGCCTCGTCTTCCGCAGTCGCTTCGGAAGACGAAGAGGAGACGGACTTGCGCACCAGAAATCCGCTCGTCTTCGCCTTCGCGAAGAAAACCGCGCGTCGGGCGCGGACTCGCCCGCGTGGACCAGCTCGACGATGCCCGCTTACTTGATCTCAAACGCGCGCCGGCGTCTTCCAGCTTCTTCTTCACGCCGCGTCGGCATCCCCGGCCTTGTTCACGCCTTCCTTCACCGGCTTCGGCGCACCGTCGACCAGGTCCTTGGCTTCCTTCAGGCCGGGCCCGGTCAGCTCGCGCACCGCCTTGACGTCATCGGTCGATGCCTTGTTGTCGCCGAACGCGGCCAGCACGACGGTGAGACTCGGTCTGCATCCTCGAGCGGCGGCCGCCGGCGCCGCACCTCCCGGCAGCCGGGCCGGCCACCGCGACCGCCGCGGCGGCGGACACGCCGAACTTGTCTTCCATCGCCTTGATGAGCTCGGAGAGCTCGAGGACGGTCATCGACGCAGATCTTGTCGAGGATTTCGGTTGTGAACTGCGGACATGTTCGTGCTCCTGGTTTCGTAAGGTTTGAATGAGCGTTTGCGCGGAAGTGTCGTGGCTGCTCATGCCGCCGGCTTCGCGTCGCGCACCGGCCGCCAGCGTCCGGACGAATCTGCTCGGCACCTCGTTCGAGCGTGCGGACGAACTTCGACGATCGGCGCCTGCATCGTGCCGCATCAGCTTGGCGATCAGCTCCTCGCGCGAGGGCAGCGTGCCAGCGCAGGCAACGTCCTTGGCGGACATCACCTGGCCCGGCATCGCGCCGCCCGTGATCACGAACTTCTCGTGGCCCTTGGCGAAGTCGTTCAAGACCTTCGCCACGGCAACGGGATCGGCACCGATGCCGTACGCCAGCGGACCGACCATCTTGTCGGCCAGCGCGGCGAACGGCGATTCGGCGACAGCCCGGCGCACCAGGGTGTTCTTGACCACCCGGAAGTACACGCCGGAAGCCCGTGCCTTCGCGCGGAGCTGACGATCATGTCGGCGACCGCCATGCCGCCGGTTCTCGGCCATCACGATGGCCTGGGCACCGGCGACCTGCTTCGCGACTTCCGCGACTACCGCCTGCTTCTGCTCTAGATTGAAGACCCGCTTCACCACTTACATGCGTCTCGCCGATCTCCAGCGGTTACCGGTGACCGTTGCGTCCAGGAGAACATCCTGTCCGAGGGCACCATCTGCGTAGGACGCCTTCGATCAATGCCGGCGATTAAGGCCCTCGCGGAGCTCCTACGGTCTTTGACGGCTCGCCGGCGCGATGCCTCGCGCCGGCGCTCCCTCAAAATCATCCGTATAAGCGCGCCTGCGATGAAGCGCACGTGCGCCTTCTGTTGTCAGGTCGATTGCCTGTTGTTCGTAGCGTCGTGATCGATCCGACCCGCGCCCATCGTGCTCGAGACGCTGACCTTCTTCATGATAGATGCCCTTGGTGCCGGCGGGCTTCGCCTTGTTCAGCGCCTCGATCAGCGCGAGCGAGGTTCGTCTTCAGCTGCTTCGGGCGTGGAACGACGCGCGGCCGATCGTGCACTGGACGATGCCGCCCTTGTCGGTGCGGTACTGCACCTGGCCGGCCTTGCGCGTTCTTCACCGCCGTGACACGACGTCCGCCGTCACCGTGCCGACCTTCGGGTTCGGCATCAGGCCGCGCGGGCCGAGGATCTGGCCCAGCTGGCCGACGACGCGCATCGCGTCCGGCGACGGCGATCACCACGTCGAAATCCATGAAGCCTTCCTTGATCTTCGCCGGCGAGGTCGTCGAAGCCGACGATGTCGGCGCCGGCTTCCCTGCGCCGCCTTCGCCTTGTCGCCCTGCGCGAACACCGCGACGCGGACCTTCTTGCCCGGTGCCCGCCGGCAGCACGACCGAGCCGCGCACGGTCTGGTCGGACTTCTTCGCGTCGACGCCGAGGTTGACCGCGACGTCGACCGATTCGTCGAACTTGGCGACCGCGGTTTCCTTGACGAGCTTCAGCGCCTCGTCGATCGGGTACGCCTTGGCGTGATCGACCTTGCCGCGCACCGTCTTCATGCGCTTCGAGAGCTCGGGATGTCTTCTGTTCGGCGGCCATGATCACTTCACTCCTTCGACGGTGATGCCCATGCTGCGGGCGCTGCCGGCGATCGTGCGCACGGCGGCGTCCATGTCGGCGGCGGTGAGGTCGGGCATCTTCGTCCTTGGCGATCTCCTCGGCCTGCGCGCGCGTGAGCTTGCCGACCTTGTCGGTGTGCGGCTTCTGGCTGCCCTTGTCGACCTTCGCAGCCTTCATGATCAGCACCGTCGCCGGCGGCGTCTTCATCATGAACGTGAAGCTCTTGTCCGCGAACGCCGTGATCACGACGGGAATCGGCAGGCCCGGCTCGAGCTTCTGCGTCTGCGCGTTGAACGCCTTGCAGAATTCCATGATGTTCAAGCCGCGCTGGCCGAGCGCCGGCCCGATGGGCGGGCTCGGATTCGCCTTGCCCGCCGGCACCTGCAGCTTGATGAAGCCGATGATTTTCTTTGCCATTGCTCTGCTCCTGGTGGGTTCAAGCGGACGCCGCTGCGCCCTCCCCGTTGATCAAAGCACGCGCTTGATCTGCCCGCGTACGGCGGGGTCGCCGCGACGTCTCGCCGACGACACTCAAGTCCGTCACGCTGGTCGGAATATCAAGCTTTCTCCACCTGCGAGAAATCCGAGTTCCACCGGCGTCGACCGACCGAAGATCGTCACCGACACCGCGCAGCTTGCTCTTCTCGTAGTTCACGTCCTCCACGTTGCCGTGGAAGTCGGTGAACGGTCCTTCCTTGACGCGCACCGCCTCGCCCGTCTCGAACAGCACCTTCGGGCGCGGCTTCTCGACGCCTTCCTGCACCTGCCGCAGGATCGCGTCGACTTCCTTCTGCGTGATCGGCGTCGGCTTGTTCGCCGTGCCGCCCACGAAACCCGTGACCTTCGGCGTGCTCTTCACCAGGTGCCACGAGTCGTCGGTCATCTCCATCTCGACCAGCACGTAGCCCGGGAAGAACTTGCGCTCGGAGATCGCCTTCGCGCCCGCCTTCATCTCGACCACTTCCTCGACCGGCACCAGGATCTGGCCGAACTGCTCGGCGATCGTCCGAGCGCTTGATGCGCTCGGTCAGCGCGCGCTGCACGCTCTTCTCGAATCCCGAGTAGGCGTGGACGACGAACCACTTCTTGTCGGCGTGCTCATCACTCCGCCCGCCCGGTCAGCAGCTTCACGATCCATGCGCAGCGTCGTGTCGATCGGAGAACAGGAACAGCGCCATGATCGTCACGAAGGCGAACACGATCGCCGTCGTCTGAATCGTTTCCTTGCGCGTCGGCCACGACACGCGGCCCGCCTCCTGCCACGCTTCCTGCGCGAAGGCGAAGAATTCCTTGCCCGGCGCCGACAGCCACGCGACGACGCCCGCCGCGACGAGGCCGCCCAGCACCATCAGCACGCGCGAGCACGAGCGCCGTGTCGGCGAACCAGTAGTACGCCGCCAATCCGGCGACCACGCACGCCACCGCCAGCACAATCTTTATCTTGTCGACCATCTGCCTGTCCGTTACCGGTGCTTCGCTGTCCGTGCCACGACGATGCATCGTGGCAGGCCAGGAGAATCGAACCCCCAACCTGCGGTTTTGGAGACCGCCGCTCTGCCAATTGAGCTACTGGCCTTCGATTCGTTCGATGTTTCGTTGCTCAGTTCGTTACCTACTCGATGATCTTGGCGACGACGCCGGCGCCGACGGTGCGCCCGCCCTCGCGGATCGCGAAGCGCAGCCCCTCTTCCATCGCGATCGGCGCAATCAGCGTCACCGTCATCCCGATGTTGTCCCCAGGCATCACCATCTCCGTCCCCGCCGGCAGCTCGCAGCTCCCCGTCACGTCCGTCGTCCGGAAGTAAAACTGCGGCCGATACCCGGGAAAGAACGGCGTATGCCGACCGCCCTCTTCCTTGCTCGAGCACGTACACCTCGCAGCTGAACTTGGTGTGCGGCGTGATCGAGCCCGGCTTGGCCAGCACCTGGCCCCGCTCCACTTCTTCCCGCTTGGTGCCGCGCAGCAGCACGCCCACGTTGTCCCCCGCCTGCCCCTGGTCCAGCAGCTTGCCTGAACATCTCCACCCCAGTGCACACCGTCTGCAGCGTCGGCTTCAAGCCCACGATCTCCAGCGTCGTCGCCCACCTTCACGATCCCCGCGCTCCACCCGCCCGGTCACCACCGTGCCCCGACCCGAGATCGAGAACACGTCCTCCACCGGCATCAGGAACGGCCCGTCGATCAGCCGCTTGCGGCTGCGGAATGTAGCTGTCCAGCGCCTCCGCCAGCTTGAAGATCGACCCTCCCCCATCTCGCTCTTGTCCCCTTCCAGCGCCATCTTCGCGCTGCCGATCACGATCGGCGTCTTGTCCCCCGGAAACTGGTACTTCGATCAGCAGCTCCGCGCACTTCCATCTCCACCAGCTCCAGCAGCTCCTTGTCGTCGACCATGTCCGCCTTGTTCATGTACACGACGATGTACGGCACCCCCACCTGCCGCGCCAGCAGAATGTGCTCCCGCGTCTGCGGCATCGGCCCGTCGGCCGCACTCACCACCAGGATCGCCCCGTCCATCTGCGCCGCCCCAGTGATCATGTTCTTGATGTAGTCCGCGTGCCCCGGGCAGTCCACGTGCGCGTAGTGCCGCTTCTCCGTCTCGTACTCCACGTGCGCCGTGTTGATCGTGATCCCCGCGCCTTCTCCTCCGGCGCGTTGTCGATCTGGTCGTACGCCTTCGCCTCCCCACCATACTTCTTCGACAGCACCAGCGTCATCGCCGCCGTCAGCGTCGTCTTCCCGTGATCCACGTGACCTATCGTCCCCACGTTCACGTGCGGCTTCGTCCGCTCAAATTTGCCCTTGGCCATTGCTCTCGAGACTCCTATCAGACGTCGAACACTGGTGCGTCAACACTGTTGCGAGACGCTCGTCGATATTCCTGGTGCCCATGGAGCGGATTGAACGCTCGACCTCTCCCTTACCAAGGGAGTGCTCTACCACTGAGCTACATGGGCTTGTAAGCTTCGTCTTCGGCCCATGCTTTGCTGCTCGACCCTTGCCTTGCACGTCTCATGTACACGGCGCTGATCTTCCTCGCGCTTCGCCTGGCACCGAATACTCGCTTTACGTTCTGATCTCGCTGTGCTGGAGCGGGTGAAGGGAATCGAACCCTCGTCAGTAAGCTTGGAAGGCTTCTGCTCTACCATTGAGCTACACCCGCCTGCCGGACGCCGGAAATCCGCAACTTTCCAGCTGAGCCGCCCCGCCCCTGATCCCAATTGCTACTGCCGCTGCCGCTTTCGCTGACTGATCATCGCTGGGGTGGTGGAGGGGAAGGATTCGAACCTTCGAAGGCAGAGCCGGCAGATTTACAGTCTGCTCCCGCTTGACCGCTCAGGGAACCCCTCCGACGGAACAGGCGAGTATAGCAATTTGTGGGCCGATCTGTCAAAACGCTGAAATTGCAACGGGAATCGGACGTCCGGCGGCCCGTTCTGGAGGGTTGCCGGCGTCCGCGACCAGGAGGCCCAATGAATCGCCTTCGACTACGTGATCGCAGGGAGGCGGAACGGCCGGCTGCGTGCTCGCCAACCGCCTCTCCGGCCGAGTGGCCGCCATTCCGTGCTGCTGCTGGAGGCCGGGCCGCGCGATTCGTATCCGTGGATTCACGTCCCCATCGGGTATGCGAAGACGATGTTCCATCCGCGTCTACAACTGGTGCTTCAGCGACCGAGCCCGACCCGGGAATGAACGGCCGCCCGGTCTACTGGCCCCGCGGCCGCACGCTGGGCGGATCGAGCGCGATCAACGGGCTCATCTACATCCGCGGCGCAGCACGCGGATTACGATCACTGGGCCGCGCTCGGCAATCCGGGCTGGAGCCATGTGGAGGTGCTCCCTGGTTTCGCAAGCTCGAGCACAACGTCCGCGGCGACAACTGACTGGCACTGGCGCGGATGGCCTGCAATGGGCCTCCGACATCGGGGACGACGCACGAGCTCGTCAGAGCGCTGATCGCCGCCGGCAGCGGAACTCGGGATCCCGCGCAACGACGATTTCAACGGCGCGACGCAGGAAGGCGCCGGCTAGCTTACCAGCTGACGACCCGTCGCGGCTTTCGTTGCTCGACGGCCGTCGCGCTACCTGCGACCGGCGCGCCGGCGCCCGAATCTCGCGATTGCGACGAACGCGCAAGGTGACGAAGATAACCTTCGATAGCGGGCGCGCGGCACGGGCGTCACCTACCGTCAGGATGGCGGCGAACGCGCACGGTCACGGCGCGGCGCAGAGGTCATCGTTGCCGCCGGATCAGATCAATCTCCGCAACTGCTGCAGCTGTCGGGGCATCGGGCCGCCGGCGCTGCTGCAGTCGTTCGGCATTCCGGTCGTGCATGCGCTTGCCCGGCGTCGGCGAGAACCTGCAGGATCACCTGCAGTCGCGCGTGATCTTCCGCTGCACGAAGCCCATCACCACCAATGACACGCTCAACTCCTGGTGGCGGACGCTTCGCGATGGGCGGCGCAATATCTGCTCGCCCGCACGGGACCGATGGCGGTCGGCATCAATCAAGGCGGCATGTTGCGCGCGCCGATCCCTGCGCTGGCGCGCCCCGATGTGCAATTCCATTTCGCCACGCTGTCGTCGGACATAGCGGGATCCCCGGTGCACGCATTCCCCAGGATTCACGATGTCCGTTTGCCAGCTGCGGCCCGAGTCGCGCGGCTACGTTCGCGTCAAGTCATCCGACCCCATGGCGGCGCCCGCGATCGCAGCCGCACTACCTGTCGACGCCGACGGACCGCGCGACGCTGGTCGCTGGAATCAAGCTCGCGCGGCGTTCGCGGCACGACCACCGCGCTTTCGCCGTACGTCGCCGGTGAATACCTGCCTGGCCCGCGAGGCCGACAACGACGAAGACCTGCTCGAATTCGCGCGCTCCAGCGGCGCGACGATCTTCCCACCCTTCCGGCACGCTGCAAGATGGGACCTGCCGCGGACGCACTCGCTGGTCGGTCGATGCCACAATTGCGCGTGCGCGGGATCAATAACCTCCGCGTGGTCGATTGCAGCATCATGCCCACGCTCGTTTCCGGGAACACGAGACGCCCGAGTCATCATGATCGCGGAAAAGGCGGCGGATATGATCCTGCGCAGCGCCGCTGGACGCACGATTCGCCACCAAGGAGACGCGCCATGCCCTGCTGCCATTCGGATTTCGCTGCCGTCGAAGGCAGCGACCGCGGTTTCACCGTCGGCATGCCGACGTTCACGTTCGGCGCCGGCGTCCTCGCCGAGGCCGGCGACAGCGCCCGCGAGCTCGGCCTCAAGCGCGTCGCGCTTTTCACCGACGCGCGCATCGCGCAAAGGCGAGTACGTCGCGACGGTGCGAGGCTTCGCTCGCTGCGGCGCAGGTCGACTGTGCCGTCTACGACGATGTCTCCATCGAACGACCGACGCGTCGGTTCAGGACGCGACGCGCTTCGCAACCGAAGGCCGCTTCGACGGTTACGTCTCGGTCGGGCGGCGGCTCGGTGATGGACACATGCAAGGCGGCAAACTCTACGCATCCCAGCCCGCCGGAATTCATGACGTACGTCAATGCGCCGATCGGCGCGGGGCAAGAAGGTGCCGGGCGCGGTGAAGCGCGCATTGCCTGCCCGACAACTTCAGGGACGGGATCGGAGACGACCGGCATCGCGATCTTCAACCTGCGTTCGCTGAACGCGAAGACGGGCATCATCTCGCGCCGGTTGATCCCGGACGTCGCGCTGATCGACCCGACAGTCACCGCATCGTTGCCGAGAAACGCGATCGCGGCGACGGGATTCGACTGCATGAGCCATGCGCTCGAATCGCTGACCGCGCGCGCCTGCCCGCGGCGCCTCAATCCGGCGCACGGCGTCAAATCGCCCGGTCTCGCAAGGTGCGAACCCGTTCTCGGACATGCTCGCCGACCGAGGCGTTCAAAAGCGTCGGCGACATTCCTCGTTCGCGCGGTGAGCGATGCCACCGATTCCGAGGCGCGCACGGAGATGATGTACGCGGCGATGCTGCGCCGGCATCGCCTTCAACGCGGCAGGCTGCCATCTGCCGCATGGATTGTCCTACGCGGTGTCGGGTCTCACCGCGGGCTGGCACGTCGACGGCTATCCAGCCGGCAAGACGCTCGTGCCGCACGGAATGGCGGTCGTGCTGCAACAATCCGTCGGTATGGCGGTTCACTGCGCCGAGCGTGCCCGGAGCGCCACCTGCATCGGTGCACTCTGCCTCGGTGTGAGAGCGCCGATGCGGATGCCGCCGACGCCGGCGAAGTGCTGGCCGCGCGCGTCATCGAGCTGATCGCGCGCCACAGCGATGCGCGAACTGCGCTCGCCGCGCTCGGCTTCGATGACGGTCAAATCGACGCGCTCGCAACCGGCGCCGAGCCGCAGTACCGCGTGATTCGCAATGCGCCGAAGGATGTCGGGCGCGACGATCTCGAAGCGCTGTTTCGGGCCGCGCTCAGATACTGGTAACGGCCACCTGCGGTGTGGCTCCTCGGCGGCGGACGCAATACGCTGCACGCGCACCGCCGGCGGCGGATCGCCGTAAACGTGCTGCCCCTCGCCCGGCTCGCTTTCGATCGCAAGCTCGGCCTGGTGCCGCAACAGGACATGATTGACGATCGCAAGACCCAAGTCCGGTGCCGCCCGTTTCCCGCGAGCGGCTGCGATCCACGCGGTAGAAGCTGCTCCGTCAGCCGCGGCAGATGCTCGCCCGCAATGCCACGCACGGTGTCGGCAACTGCGAAGCAGCCGCGACCGTCCGGCATCGATGAGCCAGGACAGCGTGATCGTGCCGCCATCCGGCGTATAGCGCACCGCGTTGGAAACGAGATTGCCGAATGCGCTCGCGAGCTCTTCGCGCGCGCCAGCTCACCATGGCGCGCCGAGTCAGCGCGGGTCAGAACGGCGACAATCGTGTGGCGGCCCGCCGACAGCGCCCGCGCCTGAGGCGCAGATCTCGCCACAGGCAGTGGCGCGACCGCGAAGGTCGTGTCGACCGGCGGATTCTGCTCGCTTTCGAGCGCGGACAGCGTGAGCAGATCGTCGACGAGCCGCTGCATGTTGCGCGATTGCTCCTGCATGAGTCCGAGATAGCGCTGTGCGCTGGCGTCACGTCGAGATCCATGATCCTGCATCGTCTCGATGAATCCGGCGACAACGGTGAGCGGCGTCCTTCGAGCTCGTGCGAGACATTGGCGATGAATTGGCGGCGCATGCGCGCGGTCGCTTCGATTCCTGTTATGTCGCGCGACAGCAGAGAGCTTCTCGTCGTCCCCATACGGCACGACCTGGATCGACAGCGTCGCTCCGCGCTCGCGTTGCGACGGCACGATGACGGCCTCGGAGAAATCGCCGGCACTCGAGGTAGCGAATCACTCCGGGCTGGCGGACGAGGTTCGCCGAATGCCCGGCCCAGGTCGCGCTCTGGGTTCCGAGCCCAGAGTGCACGCGCGCGCGCGCGTTTGCGAAGCGGATGCGATTGGCGTCGTCCAGCACCACGATGGCCTCGGGGATCGCCTCGGCAGCGGCGGCAAAGCGTTCGAGACGCTGCGCGAGACCACGCTGCGCCGCGACCCGGGCACGCGCGCGCCGATAAAGCGCCGTGAACGCCCGCTGCCAGGATCCTCTCCCTTCCGGTACCGCCGCGTCGACCGGGCCTTCGGCCCAGTGCGACGAGAAGGTCGAGTTGCCAGAGGTGAAAGCGCACGAGCACCGCGGCGCCGGCAGCGAGCGCCGCCAGCGCCCAGCCGGTAGCCGAAAGCGAGCCATGCGATGAGCGTTGCGAGCGACCCCACCGGGGCCATCAGGGAGGCAAAATCGTGCGTTTCATGCGCCGCAATCTATCACGGCAGCGGCCGCGGAACGGTGCTCAGCGCGGTGCCGCGAGGCGGTAGCCGGTGCCGCGCACGGTCTCGATCATCGCCTCGCAGCCGTGCGGCTCGAGCGCGAGACGAAGCCGCCGGATGTGGACGTCGACGGTGCGCTCCTCGATGTAGACCTGGTCGCCCCAGACCTGGTCCAGGAGCTGCGCGCGCGTGTGGACGCGCTCGGGTCGCGCGAGGAAGAAGCGGAGCAGACGGAATTCCGTGGGCCCGAGATCGACAGTCTTGCCCGCGATCGTTGCGCGGTGGGTGGCGGGATCGAGCCGCATCGGGCCGACCTCGAGCATTTCCTGCGCGAGCTTCAGGTGCGCGCCGCCGCAGCACCGCGCTTCACCCGCGCCTTCAGCTCGCGCGGGCTGAACGGCTTGGTCACGTAGTCGTCGACCCGACGCTCGAGGCCGGCGATCTTGTCGGCTTCGTCGGTGCGCGCGGTCACCATGATCACCGGCAGCTCGCGCGTGCGCGGGTCCCCGCGCAGCTGCTTCGCGAAGGCGAGCCCCGAAAGGCCTGGCAACATCAGTCGAGCAGCATGAGGTCCGGCAGCGATTCCTTCAGCATCCGCTGCGCCGACTCGGCATCGGCGCGCCGCGTGCACGTCGTATCCGGCATCGGCAAGGTTGATCCGCAGAAGCTCGAGTATCGCGGGCTCGTCCTCGACGACCATGATCGTCGGTGTCATGGAGTACCTTCGCGCGGGCATCGCTCATGGCCCGTGCAGCCTCGCGCGGATTCTGATCGGCGGACGCGTGCCGTACGTCGACCCCTCGACCACCTGCACGACCGCCTCCGGCGATGTTCTTCGCGTGGTCGCCGACCCGTTCGATCGATTTGGCGATCAAGAGAATCTCGAGCGCGGCGCTGATCGTGCGCGGGTCCTCCATCATGTAGCTGATCAGCTGGCGCAAGATCGCGTGGAACGAGCGCGTCGACCGATTCGTCGTCGCTCAATCGACCTTTGCGGCAGCGTCGGTGTCGAGGCGCGCGAACGCATCGAGCGCCGCCTGCAGCATGCTGCGCACCGTCTCGAGCGCCCGCGTCACGTCGTGATTGCGAAGCTGCGCGGGCAGCCGCTGCCCGCCGCCTGCTCAGCCTTGAACACGACTTTCTTCGCCTCGTCGCCGATCCGCTCGAGATCGTTGACGACTTTGGTGACGGTCATGATCATCCGCAGATCGATCGCCGCCGGCTGGCGCTTCGCGATGATCTGCGTGCACTGCTGGTCGATCTCCATCTGCATCCGGTTGATCGCCTGCTCGTCGGCGCCGACGGCGTCGATCAGCGTCTGCCGTCATCCTCGTCGGCGAGGGCGGCGAGCGCGCGCGTCAGCTGCTTCTCGACGAGGCCGCCCATGGCGAGGACGCCGCCACGGATCAGCTCCATCTCGGCGTCGAACTGCTTGTGTGTGTGTTCGGTCATATGGATTTCGTCCCAAGCGTTGATCGCGAACCTGCCGGTGATGTAATCCTCGGTTTCCTTGCGCCGCGGCTTTGAGGAAGATCTGGTCGGTCTCGCCGAACTCGATCAGCTCGCCCAGGTACATGTAGGCGGTGAAGTCCGAGATGCGAGCCGCCTGCTGCATATTATGGGTGACGATCACGATCGTGTAGTCTTCCTTGAGCTCGGTGATCAGCTCCTCGATCTTCGCGGTCGGAGATCGGGTCGAGCGCGGAAGTCGGCTCGTCCAGCAGCAAGACTTGCGGGCTTGACCGCAACGGCGCGCGCGATGCACAGCCGCTGCTGCTGGCCGCCGGAAAGCGCCATTCCGCTCTGCTTCAGCTTGTCCTTCGCCTCGTCCCACATCGCCGCCTTGGTGCAGCGCCCATTCGACCCGCTCGTCCATCTCGCGCGCCGACAGGTCCTCGTACAGCCGCACGCCGAACGCGATGTTGTCGTGGATCGACATCGGGAACGGCGTCGGCTTCTGGAAGACCATGCCGACTTTCGCGCGCAGCATGTTGATGTCGACCCCGGCGCGAGGATGTTTCTGCCGTCGAGACAAGATATCGCCGGTCGCGCGCTGGCCCGGATAGAGCGAGTACATCCGGTTCAGCGTCCGCAGCGAGGTCGACTTGCCGCAGCCCGACGGACCGATGAACGCCGTCACGTGGCGCGGTCGGCGATGTCGAGGTTGATGTCCTTCAGGCCCTGGAACTTGCCGTAGAAGAAATCGAGATGGCGGATCGATATCTTCGGCTTCGCTGCGGCGCGACAGCAGGAGCGGCGTCGGCCGGTGGGGCATGTTGCGACGGCGGTGTCCATGGGTTCGGCTTGAAGAGTCGGGTTCAGCGGACTGTGGATTGACGGAACACGGTTCGCGCCAGGATGTTGATGACGAGAACCGTCAGCGTGATCAGGAACGCGCCGCCCACGCGAGATCCTTCCAGTCGTCGTACGGGCTCAGCGCGAACTGGAAGATGACGACCGGCAGGTTGGCCATCGGCGCGTTCATGTCGAGGCTGCCAGAACTGGTTGTTGAGCGCGGTGAACAGGAGCGGCGCGGTCTCGCCGGACATCCGGGCGACGGCGAGCAGGATTCCGGTAATGACGCCGCCGCGCACCGCGCGCAGCGTGACCGTGAGGATGACCTTGTACATCGGCGCGCCGAGCGCGACGGCCGCCTCGCGCAGGCTGCGCCGGCACGAGCTGGAGCATGTTCTCGGTCGTGCGCACGACGACGGGAATCGCGATCAGCCCCAGCGCCGCCGAGCCCGCCCAGCCCGAGAAATGGCCGACATTCATCACGTACACCGTGTAGACGAAAAGACCCGAGCACGATCGACGGCGCGGAGAGCAGGATGTCATTGATGAACCTGCGTTAGATCGCGCGACCCAGCCGCTGCGGCCGTATTCGGCAAGGTAGATGCCGGCGAGGATGCCGATCGGCGTGGCAACGAGTGTCGCGACGCCGACGATGACGCGCTGCCGGCGATCGCGTTGGCGAGTCCTCCGGCGGAGCCCGGCGGGGGTGTCGTCTGACAGGAACAGCGATGGCGAGATCGCGCCGATGCCCTTGCTGAACAGCACGACGAGGATCCAGATCAGGAACGTCATGCCGAACGTCATCGTCGGCCAGCGACATGCAGAGATTGAACCGGTTGACCCGTAGCCGCCGGCGATAGATCGAGCGAAGTCGTGCGCGTCGTCACGATCGACGGTCGACGCGGCCCTCACCGCGCGCGAGCTGCGCGATCAGAAGCCGCGAGCAGGCAAGCACGACGAACGTGAGCACGAACAGGACGAGACCGAGCGAGATGAGCGACGCGCGATGGACCGGATCGGCCGCCTCGTTGAATTCGTTGGCGAGCGCGGAAGCGATCGAGTTGCCGGGATTGAACAGCGCCGCGCTGATCCGGTAGGCATTGCCGATCACGAACGTCACCGCCATCGTCTCGCCGAGCGCCCGCCCGAGCCCAAGCATGATGCCGCCGATCACGCCGACCTTGGTGTAGGGCAGCACGACGTTCCAGACGACCTCCCACGTCGTGCGCGCCGATGACCGTACGCCGACTCCTTCAGCACGGGCGGCACGATCTCGAACACGTCGCGCATCACCGAGGCGATGAACGGGATGATCATCACCGGACAGGATGAAGCCGGCGGTGAAGATGCCGATTCCGTTCGGAGCGCCCTGGAACAGCGCGCCGATCAACCGGAATGCGGCCCAAGCGTCTCGGTCAGCAGCGGCTGCACGTAGTCGCCGAACAGCGGCGCGAAGACGAACAGGCCCCAGATGCCGTAGATGATCGACGGAATCGCGGCCAGCAGCTCGATCGGCCGTTCCGAGCGGCCGCTTGAGGATCGACCGGGCACATCTCGGTGAGGAAGAGCGCGATGCCGAAGCTCACCGGCACGCCGATCGACGAGCGCAATCGCCGACGTGACGGAGCGTTCCGTAGATCGGCGCGAGCCCGCCGAAGATGCCCTTGACCGGATCCCAGACGTTGGTGAAGAAGAACCCGATGCCGAACTTTTCGAGCGCGGGCGCCGCGGCGATACCGAGCGCCATCAGTATGCCGGCGAGGCAGGCCCAGCACCAGCAGCGCGAGACAGGCGTCATGCGCCTGAAGACCCAGTCGCCCATGCGCTCTGCGCGCACGCGATGAATCGGGTGGCGCAGGACGGCCGCCGTACGCGCGGTAGCGACTTCGGCGGTCATCGAGCCGACAGTGGCGGCTGCCGCATCGGTCGGCATGATAACCCTCAATCGGAATGGCCGCAGTTTGAATCGCTGCCGGTGATCGCACGGCGCTCAGTTCCAGAGCGCCTTGCCGGCACGCGTCCTTGATCTGCGCCTTCCACGCGTCCCCGATCTGGGCGACCAGCGGCGGCGGCAGCGGACGTAGTCGAGCTCTTCCGCCATCTTCTGCCCGTTCTTCAACGCCCAGTCGAAGAACTTCAAGCACCTCCGCCGCGTTCTGCGGCTTGTCCTGCTTCACGTGCATCAGGATGAAGCTCGCTCGGTGATCGGCCAGCTCGCCTTGCCGTGGCTGATTCGTGAGGATCGCGCCGAATCCGGGAGCGCTTTCCAGTCCGCGCCGGCCGCAGCCGCCTGAAATGACGTGTCGTCGGGCTGGACGTATTGCGCCGTCGCGATTCTGCAGCGAAGCGTAGGTCATCTTGTTCTTCTTCGCGTACGCGTACTCGACGTAGCCGATCGAGACCCTTGATCCGCTGCACGTACGCCGCCACGCCTTCGTTGCCCTTGCCGCCGACACCTTCCGGCCACGCGACGGCCGTGCTGGAGCCGACCTTTTCTCTTCCATTCCGGGCTCGCCTTCGACAGGTAATCGGTCCACAGGAACGTCGTGCCGGAGCCATCCGATCGGCGCACGACGGTGATCGGATCTGCGAGGCAGCTTGAGCGCCGGGTTTAGGTCGGCGATCGCCTTGTCGTTCCACGTCTTGATCTTGCCAAGATAGATGTCCGCCAGCACGGGACCGGTGAAGCGGATCGCGCCGGGCGCAACGCCTTCGAGGTTCACGATCGGCACCACACCGCCGATGATCGCCGGGAACTGCATCGAGGCCCGCCGCCTGCAGATCCTCGGGCTTCAGCGGCATGTCGGAGGCGCCGAAATCGACGGTCTTCGCCTTGATCTGGGCGATGCCGCCGCCCGAGCCGATCGACTGGTAATTCATGCCGACGCCCGTCTTCGCCTTGTAGGCCTCGGCCCACTTGGCGTAGATCGGAAACGGAAATGTCGCGCCGGCGCCGGTGATGTCGACCGCGAAGGCCGAGGAAAGACCGCACGCGAACGTCGCGGCGGCGAGGACACGCCTGGAGGAAGGGCTTGCGCATGTGCGTATCCTGTCGGTGGGAACCAGCGAGAGCATAGCGAGGCGCGTGTTACAGCCGCATGACGCGCCGAAGACGCCGCATGACAGCTGTCGTGACAGGCGAGAACGGGTACGTTTCAGTTCAGTGTCGTATCAGTACCCGTGCCAGACGATGGGCCATTTCAACCGCAGGGCATCGGCTTCGAGTCGCTCGAGCTCGCTTCGCGCAGCGGCTTCGCTGCGGATTCGCGCCCAGCGCCGCGAGGATGCGCCCGCGGCGATCAGAAAATCGGTAATGGCAGCGGCTCGCTGCGCGTGTAGGACTCGAGCGCCGCGGCATGGCGCGCGCTTCCTTTCCACTCGCCGCGCGCCAGCGTGTCCTCGATCCCCAGGCGGTGATAGCCGATCGGGCTGTGTGCCGACGCCGCCCTGGTCGAGCAGCCGCCCGCCCTTCGGCGCGATACTGCTCACGCGTTGACCGGATCGCCCTGCATCCGCGCTTTGAGCGCAAGGATGAGACGGTCCGCATGAACGCATGCCGGTCTCGCGCGCGAACAGCAGCGCCTGCTCGTTGCGGTCGTGCGCTCCGTGCCGAGTCGCCCAAGGAAGAGCGACACCTTCGCACGAGGACCGTCAGCAGAGTGGCCTGATACCGGCGAGCGCCAAGCGCTGCTAGCGAGGGCCAGCGCCTCCTCCAGCACCGGCTCGCTGTCGTCGATAACGCGCGCCGAACGCCAATCAGGAGACCCAGCGACTCGAGCGCGAACATCTCACCGTGCCGATCACCCACCTGACGCGCCAGCTCGTGCGCAGCTCGCATGTCCGCGATGCCGGCGTCGAACTCCGTCAGGTAGATCCGGCAATGGCCCGCCATCGCCAGGTTCGGGATCTTGATGCGCGTAAGGCCGTGAGCGTCGCACAACGCGACGCACTCGCTGAAGCGTTTGAACGCCGTGCGCATCTGGCGACGGCGTACAGACGCATCGGCCAAGCCTCGCTGACCGCGCGGGCTTCCCACGCGACATCGCCGATCTCGTGGGCGCATGCGCAGCGCGGCTTCGTGCGCCGCGCGGCACCCGGCGACGTCGCCGCGGGCGAAGAGCACGTTGCCGCGCGTATGGTGCAGCTCGGCCAGCTCGCGGGTCAACCCGTGCGCTGCGCTGATCGGCTCTGCAGCTCCGCCAGCGCCGGCAAGCGCCGCGTCGACACCCCCGTCAGCCGATGGCTGGCCGCAATCCCGAGCAGCGCGCGGCACCGCTGCGCCGGTTCGTCCGCGGCCGCCAATGCGTGTTCGAAGCGGTGACAAGCGCAGGGTTGCCATCTCCTCCGTCGCAGTGCAGGCCGCCCGCACAGCATGTTGAGCGCATGCAGGTCATCTGAGGGTTCGCGGGCGATGCCGCGCCCGCGGCTCGCGAGGGCAAGCGCCTCGCCCGGATGCAGCGCCGCGGATTGCGCCTGTGCGGCCGCGAGATACGCGCTGGACCGCCTCCGGTGCTCGGCGCGATCGAGATGCTCGGCGGCGAGCGCGAGATCGCGTTCGCGGTACCACTCGGCCGCAGCGCGGTGGAGTTCGGCCCGGCGCGAGCGCGTGAGCGAAGCGTAGACTGCCATCGCCGGATCAGCGCATGCGCGAACAGCGAACTCTCGCCATCCGGGCGCAGCAGCGACGCGGCGAGCAGCGCTGGCGCAATCGTAATCCGGCACCGCGATCGAGGTGGCGCAAAACGGCGAGCGGAAGCGCTGGCCGAGCACCGCCGCACGCGCGCAACGCTTCGCCGCTCGCGGCAGCCGGTCGACGCGCGCGAGGACGAGGCTGTGCAGCGACGCGGGCAGGCGGTCATCGCTCTCCTCGGCGGTGCGCAAGCAGTTGCTCCAGAAGCAGCGGATTCCCGCCCGGCACGCTCGATGCACTTGCGCGCGAGCGCCCGCCGACGCCGGCGAAGAGACCGCCGGCAACGGCCACGGCATCCGCGTCGGTCAGCGGCGCGATGTCGAGCGTCATGAGCGCGCAGCCGGCGAGCGATGCGCGAAAGCCGCCCGCCAGCGGATCGCCATCGGCCCGCGACGTCAGCACCAGCAGCGCGCGGCTTTTCGCGTGGCCGCGCGCCAGCGCGGCGACGTAGGTCAGCGTCATCGCGTCCGCCCAATGGAGATCCTCGATCGTGATCAACACCGGCGAGGCGCGGGACGCGGCCTCGATGAGCTGCAATCAGCACGTCGCCGCGCGCACGTTGCCGCGCCGCGCTGCGTCCATCGCCTCGTACAGGTCGCACCTTCCGTCGGTCGCGGCAGGTCGAGGAGGTCAGCGAGAAACGGTCGGCGATCGGCCGGAAGCACGCCGTGGTCGATCGCGGTCGTCGAGCGCGCGCGTGCGCGATCGGCAGCGCTCGCACGCCGACTGGAAGGCCCGACGAGCGACGCGACGACGTCGCGCACCGGATCGCGGCCCTGTGCCGTCCCGAAATCGAGCACGCAGTCCGGTGTGGCACGCGAAGCCTTCCGCAGAGGCGATGCGGCGCAATTCCGCCGACGAGCCGTGACTTTGCCGATGCCGGGGTCGCCGCGCACGTGGACGACTGTTCCCGTTCCGCTCGGTGACGCAGGCGTGGATCAGCGCCGAAAGCTGGGCGAGCTCGCTCGTGCGTCCCAGACGAAAGGCGGAGCAGCCCCGGCGTCCCCGCCGGCGACCAGCGCGTTGAGACGCCACGCGGTGACCGGACGGTCGATGCCCTTGATCGACGAGCGCCTCCAATCATCGTGCACGCGGCTTCGCGCGCGATCGCATCGTGAACGACGTCATCATCAGACCTCGCCGGCGCCCGCGATGCCGACGAGACGCGCTGCGAGATTGACCGACGGTCGATCACCGTATAGGCGCGATGCTGTTCGCTCCGACGCCACTCGCGACGACCTCCCCGGCGCGCGATCCCGATATGCGTTTCGATCACGCCCGACGGCGCGCCGATGTCCGGCATCGCGCGCTGAATCGCCTCGGCAGCGCGCACCGCGCGCGAGGGCTCGTCGCCGTGCGCAACCGGCGCCTCGAATGACCGCCATCACCGCATCGCCGATATGCTTGTCGACGCGCCGCCGAAGCGCTCGACGATCGCATCGACGACGCCGAAGAAGCGCTCGAGCAGCTGATGCACGTCCTCGGGTCGAGTTGTTGCGACAGCCGCGTGTAGCCGCAGAGATCGGCGAACTGGACCGTAACGGGACGGCGCTCGGCGTCCTCGGGCGGTAGCTGCCGGGCACCGCAACAGCGGGCGCGCATCTGACAGGCGACGCCGCGCAGCCGCCGCAGAACTTCTCCGCCGGGCTCGTTCGCGAATCCGCACGTCGGGCACGCAACGGCAACGGCGCCGCATTGCGCGCAGAACTCGGCGCCCGGCGCGGTTTTCTGCATTGCAATTCGCGCAAACCGAGCCGGTTGCCGCGTCACGCTTCATCGCCGCGCACTGCCTGCGCGGCCGTCAGCCGCTGACGCTGCACCGCGCCCCTTCGGAACCAAATTCGGCGAGCGTAACGCCATGCAACGGTCGCCGGATCCACGGTGAAGCGCACGCCGCGGTCATCGCATTGTGGAACACGCATTGACATCGGGCGCGCCGAACCCGAGATGCGTGGATCCGGCCGGATTCTCGGTCGATGCCGGGTGCAGCGCGAGCGTAGTCTCGCCAGTGGCGAACTCGGTCCACCCGGGCGAGGCGAATTTGAGCTTCAGTCCCAGCGTGTCGCGATAGAAGCCGACCGCACGATCCATATCCGCGACAAAGTGAATTGCGTAGCCGAGCTTGAGCTCATGCTTCCTCCTTGTCGGGCGAGCGCGGGAACGACCCTGGGCACGAGCGAAAATGATACCCGCACGTGGCAAGCGAAGAGATCAGCGAAGAGTCTCCGCGAGCTTCAGTCGCTGCACCTTGCCCGACGGCCCCTTCGGCAAGCTCGGCGACGAAGCGGAACGCCTTCGGCGTCTTGTAGCGCCCGAGCTCGCGCAGGCAATGCGCGCGCAGCTCGTCCTCGGTGCAGTCGCATGCCGCCTTCAGCACGACGCAGGCGAGGATGTCCTGGCCGTAGTCGCGGTCGGAATGCCGACCGCCGCGGCCTCCAGCACCGCGGGATGCCTGAGCAGCGCCTCGTCGATCTCGCGCGGCGCGATGTTCTCGCCGCCCTTGATGATCAGCTCCTTCAGCCGGCCGGTGATGAAGTAGAACCGTCGGCGATCGCGATAGCCGAGATCGCCGGTCGCGAGCCAGCCGCCGCGCACGCAGTGCGCGCAGTCGCCTCGGGATCGTTGTGGTAGCCGAGCATCACGTTGTCGCCGCGCAACTCGATTTCGCCGGCTCGCCGTCGCCGAGCACCGGCGCCGTCGGCGCGCGACGACGCGCGCCTCCATGCCGAGCGGCAGACCGGGCGAGCCGATCTTGCGTCCGCGCGGATCGAGCGGATTCGCGAACGCGACCGACGCGCATTCGGTCAGTCCCATCGCCTCGAGCACCGAAATGCCGAAGCGCGCCTCGAACGCGCGATGCTGCTCGGGCGGCAGCGGCGCGGACGCCGAGCGCGCGAAGCGAACGCCGCGGCACGCGGCGCCTGCGCGGCGTCGAGCGATCGGCGCCGTTGATCAGATAAGCGATGATCGTCGGCACGACGTTGAGCCACGTCGGCCGGTAGCGCTCGACCAGCGGCCACCATTGCGACACGCTGAAGCGATGCGGCATCACGATGCTGCCGCCGGATACGAGCGGGGAGATCGTCGCGATGCATTGGCCGTTGCACGTGATAGAGCGGCAACGACGACGAGCACGCGATCGGCCGGCGTCAGCGCGATGCGCCTCGCGTGACCGCAGCGCCCGGCGTGCATCAGGTTCGCGTGCGAGAGCAGCGCCCTTCGGCGTGCCGGTCGTGCCCGACGTGTACATCAGCAGCGCCGGCGACGCGTCGGGCACGGCGGCGGTGTCGCGCGGAAACTCGTCGCAGGCGACGCCGAAGCCCGTCCGGCGAGGTCGGCCGAACGATCGCGCGCGCTGCCGATGCTGCGCGACGATCGCTGCGAGGCGCTCGACGAACTCCGGCGCGCGCAAACACGACGCGCGTCTCCGAGTGCGCGAGCGTTGTGCTCGATCGAGCGCGTCCTGCGCGAGCAGGCTGATCGGCGAGGCGACGTAACCGCCGTGCATCGCGCCGAGAAAGACGCCGGCGGCCGCGACGCCGTTCGGCAGCATCGACGAAACGACCTCGCCCGGACCGAATGCCCATGCGCCGCGAGCTCTGCCGCACAGCGCCGTGCGCGGTATCGCGCAGTCGCGCCGTAGGTGACGTCGTCGTCCGCGGCTCGGGCGCGAGCAGGAACGGCGCGTCCGGCTGCGCACCGGCATGCCGGTCGATCACCTCGCCGGATCGTACCGCATGCGCCACGCACGCGTCAGAGACACGTACTTTCGGCGGTACGCTCGGCAAAATACTCGTCGTCGGTCGGCACGCGGACGCGATCGGGCGGCAAGCGGATGCACGACGCGCGTGATGTTGAGGAAATGCCGGTAGTTGAGGTTGTCGGAGATGCTGTTGCCGCCCCACGTCCCGCAGCCCATCGACAGCGAGAACGGCAGTGCGTTGTCGAAGCTGCCGCCGGTCGCGAAACAATGCGCCTGGTTGACGATGACGCGGCACACCGGCAGCGTAAGACCCGAGCTCCAGCGCGCGCTTCGGCTCACCGCGTGTGCAGCCCGACCGAGTGACCGGCGCCCTGGTAGCGCAGCAGCCGCTCGGCAAGCACGGCGGCCGCGGCGAAATCCGTCGGCGCGATAAAGCGCGAGCACCGGCGAGAGCTTCTCGCCCGAGAACGGATGGCCGGACCGACGCCCGTCTCCGCGACGATCAGGAAACTGCGCGCTGTCGCAGCTCCGGCCGCTCGAGACCCGCGCGCGCCGGCGATCGCGCCGGCGCGCTTGCGCGATGAACGTCGGCGCGAGCTTGCCGCCGGCGAACATCGTCGCTCTCGCAGCTGCGCGCGCTTCGCTCGTCGGTCAGCAGCACGCCGCCCTGCGCTGCGAGCGCGGTCAACGAGCGCATCGCAGACCGCGGCCACCGCGATCACGCTGTTCTCCGACGAGCACGACGTCGCGTGGTCGAACGTCTTCGAGCTGCGCGATCTTGTCCGCGGCGTCCGACACGTCGGCAGTCTCGTCGACGATCACCGACACGTTGCCGGCGCCGACGCCAATCGCCGGCGTGCCGCTTGCGTACGCGGCGCGCACGTTGGTCTGCGAGCCGGTCGCGACGACGAGATCGGCTGCGCGCATCAGCGCATACGTCTGCTCGCGCGTCACCGGCGCCGGAAGCTGCTGCACGAGATCGCGCGGCGCGCCGATCGCGGTCGAGCTCGGCATGGACGTAATCGAGGAGCAGCGCGAGCGTCGAATGCCCCTTTGGCGAGGGCGCGACGACGATCGCGTTGCGGCCCTTCAGCGCGTTGATGATGTTGTTCGCCGGCGTCGCGGCGGGATTCGTCGACGGCGTGATCGCGGCGACGACGCCGACCGGGCGCGCGATCTCGATCGAGACCGCGCTCGCGATCCTCGCGCTGATCACGCCGACCGACTTCGCGCCTGCGAGGTCGCGCAGGAGCCCGAGCGTCTTGCGGTGATTCTTCGCGATCTTGTCGGCGACGTTGCCGAGCCCAGTGTCGCGCACCGCGCGCTCGGCGAGCGCGCGATTGCGGGCCGGCTCGACGATCGCCCATGCCGGCGGCGGTGACGGCTTCGTCGACGCGCTCCTGCGTCCACGTCTCGTAGGTCGCGCTGCGCCGCGCGTGCGCGCGCGATGAGCGCGCGCAACTGACATCGCGCCTGTCGGCGCCGATCCCCACGCTGCGGGCGCGTTCATCGCCGGCCATCGTCACTCCGGGCTTGATGTTCGCCGGTCTGGATCACGTACTCCCATTTCGCGAATTCGTCGCTGATCACGCGGTTCGAACTCGGCCGGTGAGTCGACGGCGAGCCTCGGCGCCCTGCGCGAACAGCTTTTCCTTCACCTGCGGCGTTCTCGCAGCACCTTGACGAACGCGGCGTTCAACTTCGCGACGATCGCGGGCGGCGTCCTGCGCGGGCGCGAGCGCGCCGTACCACGAGCTCGACCGACGTAGCCCGGCACCGCCTCGCTCGCAGATCGTCGGCACATCCGGCGCGGTGAGGCTGCGCTTCGCGCTGGTGACGCGCGAGCGCCTTGAAGCCTGCCCGGCCTTCACGTGCTGCCACGCGGCGGGCATCGACACGAACAGCGAGCTGCACCTGCTCCGCCGATCGTGTCCGTACCGCCGGACCGCCGCCCTTGTAGGGCACGTGAACCATGTCGATGCCGGTCTTGAGCTTGAAGCAGCTCGCCCGCGATATGCGCCGGCGAGCCGGTGCCGACCGACGCGTAGTTGAGCTTGCCCGGATTCGCCTTGGCATAGCGCGATCAGCTCCCTGCACGTTGTTCGACGGGCACCGATGGGTTGACGATCGAGGATCTGCGGGATCATCGCCGCCGAGGCTGATCGGGACGAAGTCGCGCTTCGACGTCGAACGGCAGCTTGTCGTAGAGCTTCGGATTGATCGTGTGCGACGACAGCGTGAACAGGATCGTGTAGCCGTCGGCCGGCGCCTTCGCGACGATATCGGTGCCGACGTTGCCGGCAGCGCCGCCGCGGTTGTCGATGATGATCGGCTGGCCCAGCGCGGTCGCGAGCGGTTCGTTCAGGATCCGCGCGACAACATCGGTGCCGCCACCCGGCGGATAGGAACGACGAACTTGATCGGCCTGGTCGGATAGTTCTGCGCGACGCCAGCGCCGACAAAGCGGCTCAGAACAGCGCGAGCAAGCGCGAGCCCACAAGTAGCGAAGCCATGCTCAGGTGCCTCTGGCGGCTATACGGCTTGCTGCGTGCGGATTAGTCCGCGCTTCGCGGCGGTCGACTTGTACTTGTCGAGATGTCGCGTGGGCAGCGCAAGCGCGTCGCGGCGGAACGGGTCGCCCAGCTCGCGCGTGACCATCATCTCGAGGATCGTCGTCTTGCCCTCGCCCTGCGCCTTCGCCGCGGCGCGCAGCGCAGGGCCCGACGTCGGCGAGCTTCTCGATCGTGTGGCCTTCGGCGCCCATCGCCTTCGCCACCGCCGCCCACGACGGCTGCTTGTCGAGATTCACGCCGACGAAGCGGTTCTCGTAGAAGTCGACGTGGTTCTTCTTCTCGGCGCCCCACTGGCCGTTGTTGAAGACGACCGCGGTGACCGGAATGTTCTCGCGCACGCACGTCTGCAGCTCGCCGAAGCTCATGCCCCACGCGCCGTCGCCGACGTAGGCGATCGCCGGACGGTCGGGCGCGGCGACCTTGGCGCCGACGATCGTCGGGAACGCGTAGCCGCAGTTGCCGAAGCTCATCGCCGCGAACATCGAGCGCGGCCGGTCGAAGCGCAGGTACGAATTCGACACCGAGCAGATGTTGCCGATGTCGGTCGACACCATCGCGCCGGCGGGCATCGCGCGCTCGAGCTCGCGCAGCATCTGCCGCGGATGCATGTGACGTCGAGTCCTTCGCCACCTCGAGCGACCACGCGTCGCGTCTCGTGCGTCCAGCCGTCGAGCTCGGCTTCCCACGCGCCTTCTTGCCGCGGCGACTGTCGGCGAGACGCGCGTCCTTGTTCGCGACGCAGGCGAGCGACTTGCCGGCGAGGCGCGCGACGCAGCGCCGGCGCCGCCGCCTTCGCGTCGCCGCAGATGCCGACCGAGATCGGCTTCACGAGCCCCAGCATCTTCGCGTCGGCGTCGACCTGGATGATCTTCGCGTCCTTCGGCCAGTACTCGATGCCGTACTGCGGCAGCGTGCCGAACGGTCCGAGCCGCGTGCCGAGCGCCAGCACGACGTCGGCCTTGGCGATCAGCTTCATCGCCGCCTTGCTGCCCTGGTAGCCGAGCGGGCCGACCCACAGCGGATGCGTCGCCGGGAACGAATCGTTGTGCAGATAGCTGACTGGCAACCGGCGCCTGCAGCAGCTCGGCGAGGCGGATCGGCTTCCGCCTGCGCCGTCGGCCATCACGACGCCGCCGCCGCAGAGGATCACCGGAAACTTCGCGCCGGCGAGCAGCTCGGCCGCCGTCGTCGAGGCTCTGCTCGCCGCCGGCGCCGCGCTCGATCGCGATCGGCCGCGGAATCTCGCATTCGATGTCGCCGTAGAAGAAGTCGCGCGGAATGTTGAGCTGCGTCGGGCCCATCTCGAGCAGCGCGCGATCGAACGCGCGGCCGGTGAGCTCCGCCATCCGCGCGCGGTTGTTGACGTGCGCCTGGAATTTCGTGATCTTCGAGAAGATCGGCAGCTGCTCGGTCTCCTGGAAGCCGCCGAGGCCCGAGCGTCGCGCTGCCGGTTTCCGGCGTGACGACGACGACCGGCGAGTGCGCCCAGAACGCGGCCGCCGTCGACGTGACGAAGTTGGTGATGCCCGGCCCGTTCTGCGCGATGCACACGCCGTGGCGGCCGGACACGCGCGCGTAGCCGTCGGCCATGTGCCCGCCGCCTTGCTCGTGCGCGACCGAGATGAAGCGGATGCCGGCGAGCGGGAAGAGGTCGAGCGCGTCCATGTACGCCGACCCGACGATGCCGAACACGTCCTTGACGCCGTGCGCGACGAGCGTCTCGACGAACGCCTCCGGACGGCGTCATCTTCTGCCGGCCGGTCACCGCGAGATTCTCTGTTCGGTCATCGTGTTCATCGTTCATCCTCACTCCATCACGCGTGCTCCGTGGATCCGGGCACGATAGCGCATAACCGAGCGCCTCGGCCACCGGCTGGCACGTCACCTTGCCGAAGGCGACGTTGAGGCCGTTCTTCGAGATGCGACGTCGTCGGCTAGCGCCTTCTTCCAGCCCTTGTTGGCGATCGCCAGCACGAACGGCAGCGTCGCGTTGTTGAGCGCGAAGGTCGACGTGCGCGGCACGCCGCCCGGCATGTTGGCAACGCAGTAGTGCGTGACGCCGTCGACGACGTAGACCGGATCGGCGTGCGTCGTCGGCGTGCGACGTCTCGAAGCAGCCGCCCTGGTCGATCGCGACGTCGACGATGACCGAGCCCGGCTTCATTCGCTTGACGAGCGCGGCGGACACGAGCTTCGGCGCCGGACGCGCCGGGGATCAGCACGCCGCCGATGACGAGATCGGCGCGTCGATCACGTGATGCTCGATCGCATCGTGCGTCGAAACACGGTGTTGAGCGGACGGCCGAACTGGCGCCACAGCGCGCGCAGCACGTCGACGCTGCGATCGAGCACCCACGACTTCGGCGCCCATGCCGAGCGCGATGTGGCATGCGTGCGAGCCGACGACGCCGCCGCCCAGGATCACGACCTTCGCCGGATCCACGCCGGGCACGCCGCCCAGCAGCATGCCGAGTCCGCCGTGCGGCTTCTCGAGGTAGTACGCGCCGGCCTGCACGGCCATGCGGCCAGCGACTTCCGACATCGGCGCGAGCAGCGGCAGCCCGCCGGTCGGACGACGTCACCGTTTCGTAGGCGATGCAGACGGCGCCGCTCGCGACCAGGTCCTTCGCCTGCTCCGGGTCGGGCGCGAGATGCAGATACGTGAACAGGATCTGTCCGTTGCGCAGCATCTTGCGCTCGACAGCCTGCGGCTCCTTCACCTTGACGATCATGTCGGCGCGCGGCGAACACTTCGGCCGCGGTGCCGCGACCTTGCGCCCGCGTTGCGGTACGCGTCGTCGTCCATGCCGATGCCCTGGCCCGCGTTGTGCTCGACGATCACCTCGTGGCCGTGCGCGACCGCTTCGCGCACGCTGCCCGGCACGAGGCCGACGCGATTTTCGAGAACCTTGATTTCCTTCGGGACGCCGATGCGCATGGGAGTTCTCCAGGACATGGAGGCGCGAAGGGCGGCGCAGGCGCACCGCAGTCCGCGGGCGATGATCACGGATCGCGAATTCACCCGTGACGCGCACCCGCGGCAAGGTGTACGATTCAGGGTTGATCCTAGCACGCGTCAATTCGCTGCGCCCGGCAGTCGCATCGGTTGCCGCGACCGCAGCGACATCAGAGAGACCACGATGGGCCACGCCGAACTCACGCTCTGCAGGACCAGGCCGCGACGAAGCGCATCTCGCTCGACGAATACTGGATGCCGTTCACCCCGAACCGCGAGTTCAAGGCCGATCCGCAAGATGGTCGTCCGCGCCGAGGGGATGTATCTGCTGGAACGACCGCGGCGAGAAGATCATCGACGCGTCGTCGGGGCTGTTCTGCGTCAACGCCGGCCACGGCCGCAAGGAAATCGCCGAGGCGGTCGGCGCGGCAGCTGCGCGAGCTCGACTTCGTGCCGCCGTTCCTGCGCGGCCATCCGAAGCAGTTCGAGCTCGCGACGCGCGTCGCCGAGCTCACGCCCGGCGATCTCAACCGGATCTTCTTCACCAACTCCGGCTCCGAAGCGGTCGACACCGCGATGAAGGTCGCGCTCGCCTATCACCAGGCGCGCGGCCAGGGCGGCCGCAACGGGTTCGTCTCGCGCGAGCGCGCCTACCACGGCGTCAACTTCGGCGGCGTCGCGCTGTCCGGCCTCGTCAACAACCGCCGCAAGTTCGGCCGGGACTGCCGGGCATCGCGCACATGCGGCACACGCACCTCAAGGAGAACTATTTCACGCCGCGGCGAGGGCGCGCACGGCGTCGAGCTGGCCGGAGGACCTGGTCCGCTTCGTGAACCTGTACGGCGCCGAGAACATCGCCGCGCTGTTTCGTCGAGCCGATCGCCGGCTCGACCGGCTGCCTCGTGCCGCCGAAGGGCTATCTGAAGCGGCTGCGCGAGATCTGCGACGCGCACGGCATCCTGCTCGTGTTCGACGAAGTGATCTGCGGTTTCGGTCGCACGGGCGAGACGTTCGCCGCGCAGAGCTTCGGCGTCACGCCGGACATGATGACGATGGCGAAGGGCCTCACCAACGGCGCGCAGCCGATGGGCGCGGTCGCGATGTGCGAACGCATCCACGACACGATCATGGCCGCGGCGCCGGAAGGCGCGATCGAGTTCTTCCACGGCTACACGTACTCCGGACATCCGGCGTCCGTGCGCCGCGGCACTCGCCACGCTCGACATCTACAAGAGCGAGGGCTTGTTCGAGCGCGGCCGCAGAGCTGTCGCCGTACTTTCCTCGACGCGATGTTCTCGCTTAAGCGACGTGCCGATCGTCACCGACATCCGCGGCTACGGGATGTTCGCGACGATCGACGTGCAGCCGGTCGGCACGCCCGGCGCGCGCGGCCACGCTGTTCCAGAAGAAGCTGTTCGACAACGGCCTGCAATCTCAAGACGACCGGCGACTCCGCGATCATCGCGCCGCCGCTGATCGCCGAAAAGTCGCATATCGATATGATCGGCGACATCTTGCGCAAGACGCTCGCGAGCATCTAGAGTCCCGTTCAGGCCGTGCGGCGCCGCGAGATGCCGCCGGCGTCGTTGCAACGCTCTCTGTCGGGAGGAACCATGAAACGCTTGATCGCTGGACTGGTCACTGGCGCTCGCCAGCGCGCTGCCGGCATGGGCGCAGAAGACGGTGACCGTTCGCCTACCAGGACATGATGAATCCGTTCCGCTGGGTGCAGCAGACCGGCGAGATCGAAAAGGCAACCGGCTACAAGATCAACTGGCGGCAGTTCGGCGGCGGCGGCGACGTGATCCGCGCCATGGCCTCCGGCGACGTCGCCATCGGCGAAGTCGGCTCGGCGGGCGTCGCCACGGCGATCCAGCCAGGGCATGGACGTCGACCTTTTCTGGATTCTCGAGGACATCGCGGCGGCCGAAGCGCTCGTCGCGCGCAACGGCAGCGAGCGTCAACAGCGTCGCCGACTTGCAAGGGCAAGAAGGTCGGCGTGCCGTTCGTCTCGACGACGCACTTCCATCTGCTCTACGCGATGGAGCTTGCCGGCTTGAAGCGCGGCGACGTGCAGATCCTCAACATGCGGCCGCCGGAAATCGCCGCCGCGTGGGGCCGCGGCGATCATCGACGCGACGTTCATCTGGGACCCGGTGCTGTCGAGCGTCAAGAAGAACGGCAAGGTGCATCGTCACGTCGGGCGAATTGTGCAAGAAGGGCAAATGCACGTTCGACGGCCTGATCGTCTCGAAGAAGTTCGCCGCCGAGAATCCGCGGCTTCATGGTCGGCGCTCGTGAAGGCGATCGCCAAAGCCGACGCCGACTATCGCGCGCAACCCGAAGGCGTGGACCGGCGACTCGGCAAAGACCGCGGCCGGTCGCGAAATGGTCGCGGCGGCAAGCCCGAGGACGTCGCCGGATGCGATGGCGCTCTACGGCTTCCCGAGCCTTGCCGAACAGGCGTCGCCCGGCCTGGCTCGGTGGCGGCGCCAACGGCGGCGCGACCAAGGCGCTCGACCGAGACCGCGAAGTTCCTGAAGGACGAGGGGCCGCATCCAGCCAGTCGCGCCGGATTACAGCAAGAACGTCAACACCGGCGTTCGCGCAAGGCGCGATGAAATAGTCGCGCAGCGCGGCGCGAAACGCTCGACCGCCGACACGGCGGCTGCCAGGTCCCGAGACCGGCGCCGCCGTTCTTCTGTCCGTACTCGCGGACTCATCATGCCGCATGCTCGACATCCGCCAGCTCGGCGTCCGCTACGCGATCGAAGACGGGGACCGTCGACGCGCTGTCCAACGTGAACCTCACGATGCGCGACGGCGACTTCGTCGTCGCGATCGGCGCGTCGGGCTGCGGCAAGACGACGCTCCTCTCGTGCATCGCGGGCTTTCTGCCGCCGACCGACGGCGACGATCCTGCTCGACGGCAAAGCCGGTGACCGGGCCCGGGCGCCGACCGCGGCGTCGTGTTCCAGAAGCACGCGCTGATGCCGTGGCTCAACGTCGTCGACAACGTCGCGTTCGGGCTGCGCATGCGCGGCGTCGCGCCCGACGAGCGCCGGCGCGTCGCGCTGGAGAAGCTCCGCCTCGTCGGCCTCGAGGATTTCGCCGAGCGGGCGATCTACGAGCTGTCGGGCGGAATGCAGCAGCGCGTCGGCATCGCGCGCGCGCTCGCGTCCGATCCCGAGCTGCATGCTGATGGACGAGCCGCTCGGCGCGCTCGACGCGTTCACGCGCGAAGTCGATCCAGGAGCTGATCCTCGACGTCTGGCATCGCGACGGGCAAGATGTGCTTCTTCATCACGCACAGCGTCGAGGAGGCGCTGTTTCTCGCGACGCACCTGGTCGTGATGACGCCGCGGCCCGGCAGAGATCTCGCACGAGTACGAGCTCGACTTCGGCCGCCGGTTCATCGCGACGCGCAACGCGCGCGCCGTCAAGTCGTCGCCGGATTTCATCCGCATCCGCGAGGAGGTGCTCGCGGTCATCCTGCATCGCGAGCCCGGAGCGCGGTCAGCGCCGCGACGGCGAATGAGCATGCGAACTGCCAGCGAGCCCGTCGCTGCGGACATCGAGCGTACTCGACGCCCGGCGAGGGCAGCAGCACGCTGATCAGCGTCGTCGACGATGGTCGCGCCTCTTCGCGCTGTGGTGGCTCGCGAGCCATTTCCGCTGGCTGCCGCCGCTCTTCCTGCCCACGCCCGAGACCGTGTTCGACGCGGCTCTACGAGTCCGCGATGGGGCAGCTGACCGACGCGCCGCTCGCCACGCACTTCGGCTGGTCGATGTTCCGCGTGTTCAGCGCGTTCCTCGCTGGCGTGCGTGACGGCGATCCCGATCGGCATCGCGATGGGCGTGTCGCGGATCGCGCGCGGCATCTTCGACCCGCCGATCGAGTTCTACCGGCCGCTGCCGCCGCTCGCCTATCTGCCGCTGATCGTGATCTGGTTCGGCATCGACGAGACTGTCGAAGGTGCTGCTCGATCTACCTCGCCTGCTTCGCGCCGCTCGCGATGAGCGCGCGCGCCGGCGTGCGCTCGGTGTCGCAGGAGCAGATCCACGCCGCGTATTCGATGGGCGCGTCGAAATGGCAGGTGATCTGGCACGTGATCATTCCCGGCGGCGATGCCCGAGATCCTGACGGCGATGCGCATCGCGATCGGCTTCGGCTGGACGACGCTGGTCGCCGCCGAGATGGTCGCCGCGACGCACGGGCTCGGCCAGATGGTGCTGAACGCGTCGAACTTCCTGCGCACCGACATCGTGATCATGGGGATCGTCGTGATCGGCGCGATCGCCTACCTGTTCGACCTGCTGATGCGCTACGTCGAGCGCGCTGGTCGTGCCGCGGAAAGGGGTAGCGAGTAGCGTCCTAGTTCGACCTCCTCATGCGCGTCGACGCCTGTCGTGCCGTGAAGGGAAGGCGTCAGGCAGGCTCGACGCGACGGCCCGACGCCCAGCGGCGGCGGCGCGAAGATTGACGATGCGGCGAAAATAGCTCGCGATACGCTCGCCCGCGCGCTCTCGCCCAGAAGCGGATCCTCGTTGTTCGCGAAGGCGGCGTCGATCTCCGTCAATCAGGCCGACGTCAGATGTTTGCGCGCGCGCGGCAGCGTCGGTTTCCTCCACGCGCATGTGCTCCCGAGTGAAATGAGGCGAAATCGGCAACACCTTTGGCGAAGCCGGCAAATTCGCGCGCGCCTTCGTGCTGATAGCGCGCCAGCGCGTCCTTGAAGCCGCTTGAATGTGTTTCACGCCGTCCCGGTGCTCCAGCCTCGAGGCGGTCGAGCACCTGGGCGGCGCCGGGATCGCGCTCCGCGCAGCCGTCGAAACAGGTACGCACGTCTTCCTTCCGGATGGTGGAAGCGCTCCGGAAACGCGTCGATGTAGTGGAGCATCGCCCCAGCAGCTCGAAATCGGGCGCTGCGCCCCGCAACCGGATTTCGCGGACGAGATAGAGGAGGCCGTGCAACACGGCCGCAAGCGAGCGGTGTTCGTCCTCGATGATTTGAATGGCGCGCATTGCGTTCGGCAGCCCGAATGGCGGCACAGAGCGCGCGAGAGCCGTCGATCCGAACCCGGTCTGCATCCCACCTCCTGACTGGGCCTTATCCTAAGCTTTGCCGCAGCCGCTGCCTTGACCGGCGTCAATAGGCCGCGAGATCCCGTCGTCGGGGGCGCTGAATCCGAGCGCGGGACCGCTTGTTTTCGCCGTCGATCCAGCCCGCCGCCGGTCGGCCGGGGTCTCCTGCCGGCAGTTATCCATCCGGGGGTGTTGACAACGCCCATGTCAGCTTGCCACCCTGCGGACACCATGCCCATGCGCCCGCAATTTCAGCGCCTCGTCGAGAAGATCCGGATGCGGCCGCCGCTGCCGGCGGCGATCGATTCATCCCTGCGACAGCGATTCGCTTCAGCTCGCGCTTTCCGGGGCTTTCGCCGGCTATCTGGCACCCGTTCTGGTCGGGCCCGAAGGCAAGATCCGCGACGCCGCCGCCAAGGCGGGACTCGACATTTCGCGGCTGTCGATCATCGATACTCCCGACGGTCCCCGCGCCTCCGGCGTGCGCGCCGCTGAAATCGCCCGCGAGGGCAAGGTTTCAGTGCTGATCAAGGGCAGCATGAGCGACGGCGACCTCCTCGCCCCGTCGCGGCCCCGGAAGCGGGACTACGGTCGGACCGCCAGGCTGTCGCACGCTTATTTTGTGCGATCGTGCCGGGCCGAGCCGAATGGCTTGTTCGTCGCAGATGCGCAGCTCAACGTGGTGCCGAATCTCGCTGCGAAGAAGGACATCGTCGCCAATACCGTCGATCTGCGCGCGGGCCAGCGGCATCGTGACGCCCCTCGTCGCGCTGCTGGCGGCGATGGACTACGTGTCACGCCCGCGTTCGTGTCGACGGCGGATGCGGCTGCACTGAAAACGATGGCCGAGCAACGTATGTTCGGCAACGCGATCGCCGACGGTCCGCTCACCGTCGACTCCCGCGCTTTCCGCGGAGGCAGCGCGCGCGAACGGCGTCAAATCGGAAGTCGCCGGACGACCGGACATCCCTGATTGCGCCGACGATGGAAGCGGCATTGATGGTCGTGCGCACCCTGACCGGCCTCACCGGAGGCCTCGCGGCCGGGATCGTGCTGGCGCGCGGCGCTCCCGATCCTGATCCCGTCGCGCACGGATTCGATGGAAGTGCGTATGGCCTCGTGCGTGCTGGCCTTCGCTCCTGCTGATGGCGCGTGCCGACGGCGCGGACAAGGGCGGCAAGCCCGTCGCGACACCAGGGCCGGTGGAAGTGGCCCGCGTCGCCGCCTGATCCGCTGATCAAGTCGCCTGCTCTTCACGCGCCATTCGCGCGCGCAGGCTCGCCAGCTGCTTCGGTGTTCGGTGCTGAAGACGTTCTCCGCGCCCAGCGTCGCGATCGCCTCCTGTCCGCTCGAGAACCTCCTGTACCTGCCGCTTGACGCCGGCGAGGACAAGCGTGACGCCGCCCTTGCCGGAGCCGTTCGGCGAGATTGCGCAGCGATTCGACCCCGGATGCATCGATATGCGTTGATGCGCTGTGCGCCGCCACCACGATGTAGACGATTTCGGGACGGTCCCGCTGCAGACTGAGGATGGCTTGCTCGAAGTACCCCGCGTTCGTGAAGTACAGCACGAGCCGTCGAACCGGGATCGCACCGATTCGCTCATGCAGCGGCGGCAGGTCGAAGCCGGGCGGAATCGTGAAACGTGCCGTCCTGATGCAACGCTTACGATCAGGACGCGCGGTCGCCATCGCCGGTACAGGAATGCCGCGAGCGACACGATGATGCCGGCGACAATGCCGATTTGGATGTTGGGCGCGAATGCGAGCGTCCAGAAAAAATGTCGAACGCGGCGAAACCATCGTCTTTGCTCGCGCGCCACGCTGGCGAAGCGCCGGCAGGTCCATGAGGCTGACGACGGCCAGGATGATGATCGCCGCGAGGACCGGCTTCGGCAAATGGTGCAGCAACGGTGTGAAGAACAACAGCGCGACCAGCACGGCCGCTGCCGCGAGGGCGAGGAGACGCCGGTTGCGGCGCCCGCAGCGAGATTCAACGCCGAACGCGAGAACGATCCGCTGACAGGCATCGACTGACAGAACTGCAGCGGCGATCTTTGCGAGGCCCTGCCCCACGCAGTTCCTGGTTCTCGTCCCACCGGATGCGCATCCGGATGGCGATGATTTTCGCGCTCGATGTTGCCTCATGAAGCTGATCAACGCGCACGATGAACGCCGCCGGCACGCAAGGCTCGAATGGCGCCCCAGTCGACGTCGGGAACGGACAGGACGGGCAGTCCCGCGGCGACATCCCCGACGACCCGGCTCGCCGTGGTCGGCAAAGCCCAGCAGATAACTTATCCGCGTGTCGCCAGCACGACCGCGATCAGCACGCCGGGAAGCCTCGGCGCGAACCTGCGACAATGCGACGACCAGGACGATGGTGGCAGCGACGCCGAACGCAAGCGAGATCGCGTGCACGAGGTCGGGGCGCGATAGCAGCGTTCCACGAGTCGACGATCAGGTGTTGCGATTGGCGCACGGAAATTCCCATCAGCGCAGGCAGCTGGGAAGCGCGATGATCAGCGCCGCCGGCATTGATGAGATCCCATCAGCACGGGGTGCGAAACGAGGCTCGGCAGCATGCCGGCGCGAGCGAGCGAACGCGAGCTGGAACAATCCCGACAGCAGCGCCAGCATGATCCCGGTGGGCGTAGAACTGGCTCGGTCCCCGCGGGTGCCAGCGCGCCAACGCTCGCGGCCGTCAGCAGCGACGTCATGGCGACCGGACCGGTCGCCAGAATCGGCGACGAACCGGAACAGAACCCCGATGATCGCCGGAATGAATGCCGCATAGAGACCGTAAAGCGGCGGAACGCCGGCGAAGCTGCGCGTAGGCAAGCGATTGCAGGGATCGCGACCAGCGACATGGTCGAGACCTGCAACGAGATCGCGGCGGAGCGAATCCGCGTCATGCGCGGCCAGTCGAGGAAGGAAACGCGCGGCGCAGACCACGCGTGCGCCGATCCGTCACCGCGCGCGGGTGAGGATGTCAACGCTGACGGACGCAGTCCATGAAATAACGGACGCGGGCGCCGTCGGTTTCCTCGACGAGCCCGTGGATGTCGGTGTCGAAACCGGGGAACTGCTCGTTGAAGCTCCGCGCGAACTTGCAGGTACTCGACGATCGTCCGGTTGAAGCGCTCGCCGGGGATCAGCAGCGGAATGCCCGGCGGATAGGGTGTCAGCAGCACGCTCGTGACGCGACCCTCGAGATTGTCGATCTCGACGCGTTCGATCTCGCGGTGCGCCATGCACGCATAGGCGTCCGACGGCTTCATCGCCGGCTGCATGTCGGACAGGTACATTTCGGTCGTGACGCGCGCGACGTCGTTCGCCTTGTACATGTCGTGGATCTGCTGGCAGAGGTCGCGCAGTCCGACGCGCTCGTATCTTGGATGCTGCGGCGACGAACTCCGGCAGGATCTTCCACAGCGGCTGGTTCTTGTCGTAGTCGTCCTTGAACTGCTGCAGCGCGGTCACCAGCGTGTTCCACCGTCCCTTGGTGATGCCGATCGTGAACATGATGAAGAACGAGTAGAGCCCGGTCTTCTCGACGATGACGCCGTGCTCGGCGAGAAAGCGCGTGACGATCGACGCCGGGAATCCCCGTGCTGCGCGAACTTGCCCGACACGTCGAGCCCCGGCGTGATCACGGTCGCCTTGATCGGGTCGAGGATCGTTGAATCCCGGCGCCAGGTCGCCGAAGCCGTGCCACTTCTCGTTGGCGCGCAGGATCCAGTCTTCGCGCTTGCCATGCCCTCCGGCGCGAGCCGCTCAGGTCCCCAGACCTTGAACCACCAGTCCTTGCCCCACTCGTCGTCGACCTTGCGCATCGCGCGCCGGAAGTCGAGCGCCTCGATGATCGACTTCCTCGACCAGCGCGGTGCCGCCGGGCGGCTCCATCATCGCCGCCGAGACGTCGCAGGACGCGATGATCGCGTACTGCGGCGAGGTCGACGTGTGCATCAGGTACGCCTCGTTGAAGATGTGCCGGTCGAGCTTCCGCGTCTGCGGACTCCTGCAGCGATGATCTGCGACGCCTGCGAAATGCCGGCAAGGAGCTTGTGCGTCGAGTGCGTCGCGAAGATCACTACTGTCCTTGGCCTCGCGCCAGCGAAGTCGAGGGCGGCGCCGATCGGGATGAAAGCTCGCGAGCATGCCGACGTTCCCGCCCAGCGCGCGATGGGGATGGGCGCCGCCGGTCCCAGCTCCTTCCGGCATCTCGCTCGTGGTGACACGCGCAGGACCAGCTCCGATCCCGCGAGCTTGAGCAGCGCGATCACGAGCGCCAGCTGGCCACACCGCGCGCGGCCAGCCGCCGCGCCAGGTCCGCCGGGGTGAAGGCGAGCCACCGTGCGCACGCGCTCGCCCGTCGCCAGCAGCGTGTCGATGTAGGCCATCGCCCGGGATCATGGACTGGGCGCCAGCGATCAAGGGGCGACGACAAGCCAGGGGACGGCCGCCGGGCAAGCGACCGCGAGGCTCGATCCAGCGCTGGCTCGCGGGCGACAGTGGCTAAAGCGGAGTGCTGTGGGCGTCGAGCGAGGCTCGATCTCGATCTCGAGCGGCTCGGGCTCGACACCGCCGTAGGCGATGGCGTCGAACACCTGGGCCAGGGCAGCGGCGTGCATGCCCTGGCCCCCTGGTCGAGGCAGGCGTAGGCCGTGACCCACACGCGCACCATGCCGCGCGATCCCTCGGGACCGATGCGGAGCGGCAGCTCGAGCGGAGCTCGACACGGAAGGGGCGCGAAGGAGTGCTCGATCCCCGCCGTCACCCCGCCGTGGACGCGAGACACCGCGACTGGCGCCCCCTCGCCGAGCGACGTCCCCGGCGCCGACCGCACGTGGATGCGCAGCACGGTCTCGCGCGAGGCGGCCAGGGCCCGCGCGGGGAGCGGACGGCAGGCGCGTCGAGCGGGACGAGCGCGGGCATGCCGAGCGCCTCGGGCAGCGATCCAGGCCATGCAGCGTCAGCGTCTCCACGAACCCGGTGGTCGCGTCGGCACCCGCACCGCGTGGTTGCTGGCGTCGGCGACGTAGACCTTGCCGGCCGCCATAAACAGGCGGAGGCTCGCGCAGGCGGCGGTGCGCCCGTCCGCGAGCCCGGGTCGCCCGTCGCCGGCCAGCGTGCGCGCGGTTCTCGGTGAGGTCCACGGCCTTCACCTTGTGGTTATGTTGTCGGCCACGTAGACTACCGACGCCCGTCGACGGCGACGCCGAGGGGATGCTGGAGGAGCGCCTCGTCCAGCTCCCGTCCTCGTCGCCGGAGACGAACAGCCCACGACCGACCCACGGTCGAGACGGAGTCGTCCTCGAGGTCGATGCAGCGCAGCGCGCTCACCTCGCTATCGGCGACGAACAGCCAGCGCCGGTGGGCGAGCGTGCCTTGCCGCTCGGCACAGGCCAGCCAGCACTCCCCGCGCGGCCCGTCGGCGATGCCACTCGCGGCAAGATGCCCGCGAACGGAAGGCAGTGCCCGGCTCCAGGTCCACGATCCACACCTGATGCAGGCCGGCCATGGCCACAGGAACGGCCGCGAGCGCCCGTCGGGTCCCGCGGCGACGAACGTGGTCCCACGGCGAGCTGAGCGCCGTCTCCAGCGCCGCCCCGCCCGCGGCAGCGGTGGCCCGGAGCCTGCTCGCCGGTTCCGGCACCGTCGACACGCGCCGGGCGCCGAGGTCGAGCGCGCGCGCACCCGGTGGTTGCCGGTGTCGGCGACATAGAGGCGGTCGCCATGGAGACCATCCCCTGCCCGGGTTGCGGGAAGGCCGCCAGCTCGAGCGCCGTCGCCGCTCCCCTCGGCACCGCTCCGGCGACGTCGAGCACGCGCCCGGCGAGGTCGCGATCGATGCGGCCGTTCCAGGTCGGCGATGAACAGCCGGCCGGAGGCGGCGTCGGCCAGCACCTTGCCGGGAACAGGAGCGCGCGCGCCCTCCCGGGCGAGGAAGCTCGGGGCGAGAAACCCCGAGCGGACGATGATGTCGAGACGGCCCCCGGCGCGCGCCCGCTCGACGAGCTCGGCGACGTACTGCTCGATGTGGTCGTGAAAAGTAGTACGACCCTCGCCGGAGACCCGCCCGGCCACGGTCCCGTCGACGTCGACCAGGACCAGCGTGGGCCAGGCGCGCACGGCGTGGGCGTCCCAGATGCGGCGGTCAGGATCGCTCACCACCAGGTGCTCGATGCCGTAACGCGGGATGGCCTTGCGCAGGTTCTCGGCCTCGCGCTCGGCGGCAACAGCGGAGTGGACGCCGATGCGACCGGGGCGTCGCCGAAACGCGCTCCAGGCGCTTCAGGTGGGGCGGACGTGCATGCAGTTGATGCAGCAGTAGGTCCAGTCCGAGAAGGACGACCTTGCCGCGCAGGTCGCGGAGGCGGATCGGCCGCCCGCTGTTGAGCCAGGTGGAGGCGGCGTCGGGATCGGTGTCGAGCTCGGGCGCGCGGACCCGGCCCTGCTCGATCATGCGCCATCATACGCGCGCCATGGACCGGCCGCGGTGCCTCCCGTCGGTGTCATAATCGGTGCGAACGGAGGGACGGATGGGGGAGGATCGCGTGGCCCGGCGCGTGCGCGCTTGCGCCGGAGGGTCCGCCGCCTTGCTGCTCGCGCTCGGCCTCGCCGGTTGCGCTCTGGCGCGGTCGCGTCGGCGCGGCGTCCGGCGGCGCCCCGTCGACGGTGTCGGCGGCGGCGGCGCCCGAGGGCGCGCTTCCCGACTAATGCACCGGAGCCCGCCACGGGGCTTTCCCGCCTGGCCGCACCGGCGCGCGAGGCGCTGGTCGGCACTGCGGGGCTGCCACCGGCCGGGAGCTGCCGACGAGCGTGTCAAGGCGCTCCTCGTGTTCGACCTCGAGGAGGACCCCTGGTACCGGCATATGACGGCGGAGCGCTACCAGGCGCTCGGCCGGCGCATCCCCGGGAGGCCGAAGCGAAGGCCCGGCCGAGAGGCCGCGGTCGCCGCCTTCGTGCGCTGCGCCCTCGAGCACGATTGCGCTGCGGCAGAGCGCCGGTCAGCTTGAGGCCCCGGCGGCGCCGCCCGGACGCGGGGCGCCGATGGGCCCGGGTCGCCCAGGCCATCCCCGAGCTCGAGCGGGAGGGCGTCCTGCCGCCCGCGCTTGCCGCGCGCCTCACCTCCGCATCGCGCGCGGGGAGCTCCTCTCCGTCCGCGCCGGCTGCGCGCCCTCCTCTACGCCGGCGTCCTGCTGGTGACGGCCGGCGCGTCGGTGCTGGTCGCGGAGAACCTCGAGCGCCTGGGACCGGTCACCATCGCAGCGGCGCTCGGCGTGGCCGCGGCGGGCTGCTTCACCTGGGTCGCGCGGCAGGCGGCGCCCTTCACCTGGGGCCAGGTCAGGAGCCACTTTCGGCCTCGACTACGTCCTGCTGCTCGGGCTCCTGCTGCTCGCCTCCGCCGACCTGGCCTACGTGGAGCCAAGTTCACGCCGCTCGGCGACGCCTGGCCCCTGGCACCTGCTGGTGGTCGCGGTCCTCGCCTTCCTCGCCGCCTTCCGCTGCGACTCGCGCGCCGCGCTGTCGCTGGCCCACAACCTCGTTTGCCGCCTGGCAGCGCCTCGACCACGCGGCCCTCGAGCGCGAGCTGTGGCGCAGCTTACGGGCGGCAACGCGCGTGAACTCCATGGTCTGCGGCGCTCTTCGTCGGCCTCGGCATCACTCTCCGCCGGTCGGGCGCAGCAAGGCGCACTTCGAGCCGGTCGCCACCTACCTCGGCTGGGTCCTGCTCCTGGGCGCGGTGCTGGTCAGGGTCCTCGGCGACCGCCGCGACACCGAGGTCTCCTGGAGCGCCATCCTCACGGCGACCGGGGCGGCGCTCGCCTGGCTTTCGGCGCGCGCCCGAGCGCTTCCGCTCTTTGCCATCGCCGTGCTCGCCGCCTATGCCGGGCTCTCCGGGCTCGTGCTCATCGCCGTCAGAAACCGGGTGACGCCGGGGTCGCCATCTGGTTCCTGGTCTCGTCGATCAGGCTCATCGCGCTCCTCCTGGCCATGCACGCGGCGGATGGCGGAGCCGGCGTGAGGGCCGGGCCGTCCCGCGCCAGAGCGGGCGCTCGGGTGCGTCAGGCGGCGCGCGACTGGCACGCGGCCGGCGCCATCGACGGCCCCACGCTGGCGCGCATCGAGGAGCGCCATCCCGACGACCGCTCGCGCGCCGGCCCGTGCTCCGCGTGCTGCTCACTCATTGTTCGCGAGCCTGGCCATCTGGCCGCGCTCGCTGCCTTCCTCGTGATCGTCGATCCGGGACGGCAGGTGGCGCGCACCGCGCTCATCGCGTTCGGCGCCGGTCTCGGGCTCCTGACCGAGCTGCAGACGGACGCCTGCGCGCCGGAAGCCCAGGGCGGCATCAGGCCGCGACCGGCTTCTTCGCGGTCGTGTTCTCGGCGCTCGCGCTGGCGGCTTCCCTCACCGACCTGCGCCTCATGCGGGTCACTCGGGTCCTGGCATGCTGTTCGCGGCCGGCGCCTGGCGCTGGGGCTTCGGGCCTTCGGCGGCGGCGTAGCCGCCGCCGCGTACTCTCCTGCTGCTGGCGCGCGGCAGAGACGCCCGCTCGACTGGATCGTCGCGGCAGCGTCCTGATGCCCCTCCTGTTCCGCGCCTCCCGGGACGCTGCGCCTGGCGCTCTCCCACCGGCGCGGGGCGCGCTGTGGGCCCCGCGGGCGTGGCGCTCGCCGCCCTGTATGCGGCCGCGCAACTCGCGTCGTTCGACAGCGGCCTGGTCGAGGACCTGTTCGGCACCGGCCTCGATCTCGGAGTGAGATGCGTCCTCCGCCGGGCATCGATCGCCGCCACGGCGCTGCTCCCGGCGGCGGTGCTGGCCGCGGGTCTCCGGCTCCGCTCGCGCTTCCTGCTCGCGGCCGGCGTAGTCCGCAGCCGCGGCCTCGCTGATCACGCTCCGCGCCTACGTCCACGTTAGCGCCGCTGTGGGTGGTGCTGGCCGGGTCCGGCGCCGAATACGATGCTACTCGCGCTCGGCCTGCGGCGCTGGCTCGACGCCGGCCCGGAGCGCGAGCGCGGGGCTTCACCGGCCCCACTCCTCGAGGCCGGCCGGCGTCACGGGACGCTGGAGTGGCGGCGACCCTGGCGCTGGCCCACGCTCACGCGCAGGCCCTCCGCCGGCCCCGAGCGGGACGGCCGCCCGACCTCGGTGGTGGCGGCGGCCGCTCGGCGCGGGCAGCGCGGGGCGCCTCGGGAGACTGGTGAGCGGCGGCCGCCGGGGCCGGCTTCAGCTCGCGCGGTCGCCTCGGGGTCGTCGCCCCCACCACGTCCCCGGCCGGTAGTTGCCGAGTACCAGTGGTTCCCTCGGGTCCTTGACGGCGTAGCCCACGCGCGCCGTAGTCGGTGTCGGCGGGCGGCTGCACGATGGTGGCCGCCGCCGCCTGCACATAGTGGGCGTCCGGGTCCTCGACGCGGACGCACAGGCCCTGGTGGACGGCGGGCAGGCTCCGCGGGCTCAGCCCGGCCCTCGGCCGGCTCGCGCCGACTGCCATGACGACGCCGGGCCCGAGGCTCAGCTCAGGTGGCGCACACGCTGCCGTCAGGACCCGGCACCACCAGGCGGCGGGTGAAGCCGAGAGGCCCGGCACAGCCACTCGATGGCCGCCGGGGCGTCGTCGTAGGACGGCATTAAGGGTAGATGTTCGAGGTGACGGCATCGCATCGCCAGGCATGGGGCCTCCTGCGCGCATCCTAGCGCGAGCGGCCGCCTCGCGATCGCGTAGCGGCCGCAGATTCCTCAGCCCGAGAGGGCACGACCCTGAGATCCGTCTCGATTGTCGCGTCGAAGGGTGTTCGACGAAACCCCCAGGCGGGCCGAGCCGGCATGGAAGGCGGCGTGCCACTGCGCGCCCAGCGAGCGGACTTCCTGGATCACTCGCCGCGGCGGATCGTCGGCGCGCGTCGAAGGGCTCGAGCCGGTCGTCGAAGCCGCCGTCACGCGCGCAACGACGGTGCGGTCCCTCTCGAAAGCACGCGGACGGGTGTCCCGCGCGCGAAACCCCGGGACCTCGAAGCGCACCTCGAGCGTCTCGAGCGGCTGGCGATTCACCGTGCGCAGCGTCCCGGCGGCGTCGGCCTGGGCGATCAGCGTGCAGATCACCGCCGCGTCCACCGTGACCGACCAGGCGGCCCCGCCGCATCAGGGCGCGCCCTCGGGGAATACGAGGCGCTCGCGAGCGCGTCGATCTCGGCGCGCAGGCCAGCATGAACAGCGACCACACGGCGAGCGGCGGCGCTGCCACACGAGCTCCCCCTGGTGGGTAGGGATAGAACTCGAGCCCTTTGGCCCATTGCACGAGGGCGGTGAACACCGCCACGCTCGAGCGGGCGGGCGCGCGGGCCAGCCGCTGGGGGTCGTCGTAGGGGAAGAGCTGGATGCCGGTCCCCCACGGGAGGTGGGCGCGCCGCCCGCGCGCCACCGGAGCGCCCCCGTCGGCGAGGGGGATCGCCACCTCGCGCGGCTCGTGGGCGAAGCCGAGGACGAAGGCGTCGAGCGGCTGCAGCTCGCGGCGACGAGCAGCGCGTCGTTAGACAGCGCCGGCGGGCCAGGCGGCCGGGCAACGCGGGGCAATACCGGCCATCGAGGCCTCCTTCTCACCTCCTCGAGCGGCATAGCCGTAGACGAGCGCCGGTCCCGGCTCGTCGGCGGGACGCCCCCAGCCACCCGGGATGGAAGCTCCCGTCCGGACGGCGCCGCGCCGACGTCGCGGGCGATGGACTCGACGTCGTAGCGCCGCGCGTGGGCGACCGGCGACGGCGACCATGCCGCGGCTGGGAAGTCAAGCGTGTACAGTTTGTAGCGGCTCCAGTGCGCCTCGATGTGCGAGAGGAGCCGCCCTCGCCAGCGTTATTGAAGCCGAGAAAGCGCTGATCCTGCCCTGGAGGTCGTCAGCCGTGCGCCCCGGCGGCAGGCGCACGCCCGAGGCCAGGTGAGCGATCCGTGGATGGTCGAGGGGGCGAAGGGCTGCCCGTTGACCAGGACCACGCCGTCGCCGCGCACACGGACGGCGCGCGGTCGATGGGCGGCAGGACTTCCGGCGCGCGGCGCGGGAAGAGGCCGACCCGGACGCGTCGAGGCGGGGGGCGTCCGCGCGCGGACCACGAGGAAAGCTCGACCCAGGCGCCTCCCGGCGGCCGCGCCTGACGCCGGGAACGGGATCGAGGCGCGACCGACGCGGCGCCGCGCGGCGGCGCGGCACGGCGGCTTCGGCGGAGAATAATCGGGAGGCGCTCCCGATGCGCCGGAGCTCGGCGAGCCACTCCGGCAGGTGCTTCCCCTCGGGTGCGGACCTGAGCCGTAACCGGCTCGTCCTCGTGGAACACGGTCGCCAGAGCGTCACCTCGAGCGGCTCGCGGTGTGGGCGGCCGCGCGCGCCGCCGGCGCCCACCCGGCGCTGCCGCGCACCACGAGCAGGCGCAGGCTCGCGAAGCCCCGGCCGTGTGCGTGCGAGCGGGTACCGTGCGCTCGCCTCCGGCCAGCACCGCCGCGCTCGACCACGGTGTCCGGGCAGGGCCGCGTCGAGCCCGCGATCTCGAGTCGGGCGACCAGCCGCTCCCACGGGCCGGGCCGCGCGGTTGCGCAGGCGCACGCGGAGCGCGGCCTGGGTCCCAGTCTCCGCCGGCGACGAGCCCGCTCTCCTCGAGCGCCGGCGGGAATCACGTCGACGCGCTCGAGCCCGCATGTCCGCATCAGCCCGCGCGGCGGCGACCCGGCTCCACACGAGGGGCGCGGCGGTGTAGACCTGCGCGCCGAAGCGCCGCGCCGCCCGCGCGCGGCGCGAGGTCAGCGCCTCGGCACGCGCGTCGTCGCCGCCGTCACCGACGCCGACGAGCGCGCAGGAGGGCGCCCGACGCCTCGAGGCGGCGCTCGTGCATCGCGGGGCGCCGTGGGCGGCGCGCGGGGGCGATCCATGCTGCCGTCCGCAGGTAGCGCGAGGCCCAGGCCGTCGGCGAGCACGAGCGTCGCCCGCAGGTCGGAAGGTCACCTCGATCGCGACGTGGCGGCCGCTCGCAGCATCCAGCCGGGCACGAGGCTCGCCGCGTCCCGGCGCAGTCGCAGCGGACGCGCCGGCGGAGTTGAACACGACGCGGGCCGCAAGCGCCCCATCGACCGCCGGCGACAGGTCGACGCGAGCCGCCCGGTGCCAGTCTTCCACATCCGCGACCGGTACCCTGAGCGGTGCCGGGGCGGCGGTCGGGCCGCGTCCGCCAGCACCGCGGAAGGCAGGACAGGACGCACGCCACGGCAGGGCGCGAAACGGTAGGTGTCGGCGGTGCGCGCTCCCGAGCGGGAGGAGAAGCAAACTAACGTTGCCCGTCGGCCGTCGGCGCGGCAGGTCAGCTGCACCGGCTTGTCGGCTTCAACGCGCTACGTCGCCGTCAGCGGCGGGCGGAGCTCTGTCCGCTCCATGGCCGGGTTGGCTGCCTCGACCGGCTAACCGGCGTGGACTCGCCGGGTCTTGAGCGCCTGCTCGGCGCCCGTGGCCGCGGGTCGAGGGCGCCGGTGCGTGCCGTGAAGCATTCCCTCCACGCTGATGTCCTCGTCGACGTCCGGCCGGTGGACGACCTCGGCCCCGAGCGATCAGCGCCGATGGATTTGCGGCGCTGCGACGGCGTCGCTTGCCTGAAAGGCGCCGCGACCAAGCCAATGGGACGCTGATCACCCGCCCGTCGGCCAAAGTGCCGCGATGATCTCGGTCCTCGTGACGCGAACGCGGTCGATGATCGCGTCCAGCCGCCGCAGTGCTCAGCGCCACGCCTCCAGGATTCGCTCACGATGCTGCTCCTCGATCATACCGCGGACACGCGTCAGCTCATGAGCAGCGAAGCCGTGGTTGGAAGCCAGTACGACGTAGAGACCATCGATGCCTCGTACACGTGGCACTCAGCTTCACTCTGGAGCGGCTGCAGCCAAAACTTGCAGGCCGAATCATCGCGCGCTCGACGTGCACGTGAGGAGGTTCGACGTAATCCGGCTTCAGTGAAGAAGAACCGGGTTGAGACGGTGCCTAACGTCGCCGCTCAAGCGCTGGCGGAGCGCGTCGGGCTGCATGACCGGTAATGGCTTAGCCGCTCCGGTATACTCTGGCTGGCGGGGCATCATGCCGCGCCCACCACCACGAAAGAGGCCGCACAAGGCAGTATCCCACCACAATCATCGACAGCAGTAGCACAAGCCCTGCGAGTGCATCAGCGCGAGGCGAACCTGGCGCGGTTCTTGGTCGGCTGATCCGGGGGAGTGTCACGCAAGTGTAGACGACTTCGAGGGGATCCGCTTTCCCTCAGCTCGTTTCGACCAGTCCTCGGCCGCCACAGGCATCAGAGGTTCACCCGGCCGGTCATGACCTCGCCAGCCGTCTGCCATTGTGCGCTCGCTGGCGCCCGGAATCGATGATGCCCGGGGGCGATTCCCGAGGCGAATCTCCGTGACCTCACGGCAATCGCGATCTAAATCCTCGACTCATCTTGAAGCGCAGGCGCGCCTTGACCTCGCGGAGTACACCAGGTAACAGGCAGAGGGTCGCGGCCAGCAGAGCGAGCAGGATCAAACGTGGATCCGTAGCGGGGCCATCGGGATCGTCTAACTTTGCTCGTCAGGCGCAGGCGAACGCCGTCGCCGCAAACTGTCATGCCACCACTCGCGGGCGTTCGCATAAGGTACTCCGGAGCAAGGTCTGCACCATTGTCCCGGCAGATGGTGTCAAGCTCGGGGGTCGAGGCGCACGGTTTGGAACTGGCAGTCGCGGAGTGGCTCGAACAGTATTGGGTGCTCTCGTCCGCGGATCGACTTCACCAGCGGTGCCGTCGCTGAACCGTAGCCACAGAACGTAGTGATGAAGATGGCAACCTTCGATGTAGACGTAGCACTCCAGCGGCGAGATTTGCAGGGCGGCTTCTCGTCCTGCGCGAGGACCAGCAGGCGAGCAACTCGTCGACGTGCGCCTTGCGCCGTTTATTTCTGCACCAGGGCGAGGCGCGGCCCGGCATGTGACCACCGTCCGCTCCGCTGTATCTCGACGCTCACGCGGTACGAGCCGTACTTCTCGCGTGAAAGTGGGGCGGCGGATGGTCGCGGTACGTATTTCACCCGATCCCGTAGAACCGGCTGAGGACGGGCACCACGTCATTCACCGGGCGAGCTCTGGCGGTAGCGCCGACGTAAATCTTCGATCGCAGCTTCTCCTCCGGTGCTTCTCGCGGGCGAACGCGGCGGAGCCGACTCATGCGGCGAGCGGCCCGTGGAGGCAATGTACGTAACGCTCGGTATTGCTTTGCGTTCAGTTACGTATTTTGCTATCGTGTGCCGGGTGACATAGAGTTCAGGATGACGCGTCAGCGTTATTTTAGAAAATTGCTTCGCCTTCAGGGGTGAACTGGTAAAACTGCAGGACTGGGTGGTAGCCAAGCAGCATCGCATGGTGATCTTGTTCGAGGGCCGCGATGCTGCCGGCAAGGTGGTGTCATCAAGCGTATCACTCAGCGGTTGAATCCGCGCGTCGTGCGAACCGTCGCCTTGCCGGCTTAGTGACCCATGTGCATTATTGGCATGCCCA
>ERZ1370068.11090-contig-9735_pt1 | contig 75481 bp, 141 predicted proteins | sample MGYA00561227_ERZ1370068 | MGnify/ENA primary metagenome ERZ1370068 (study PRJEB38410, sample SAMEA6850437) | metagenome | study: Metagenomic assessment of the ecological functions of the soil: analysis of the soil microbiota associated with the... | reverse complement strand
CCGCTGCCAGAAGTGGTAGTCGATCAACGCAACGAAGATGCAAACCACCAGTCCAATCCCGAACCAAATCGACTGCCTCTTGATAAAAAATAAACGTCTCCATGGCTGTCGCGCGCAAAGGCACTCGTGCTGAAAAGCATGACGATCCCGATGACGAGCAGTCCCAGCACAGCCAGGAATAGAATATAGGCACTCTTACGATGCATGATGAATGGAGTGAGCAGACAAGCGCTGTCGGTGGGAAGCGCACTCGGCAGTTCGAATGGTGCTTCATTCTTTCCTCGCTTTTGCCTTTGCGGTCTTGCCCGGAACCAGGAGCTTTTGTCCGATTTTCAATTTGCGCGGGTCCTCGATCTGATTGAGCGCGAGCAGATCGTCATAAGAAACTTTTAGTTTTTTGCGATCGTCACCGGGTTATCACCTTTTACCACAGTGTAGACTTTTCCCGAGCGGGCGGGAGCTTTCGCCCGTTCGGCTGATTTCACGTGCTCGTCTTTTGCGACCGATTTCGAAGCTGGGCAGAGCGACTTTCGGCCTCACGCGCGCGGGTTCCCTTTGCACCGGCGAGGATCGCCGATTCGAAGCATCCGAGTTGATTGTAGAGCGCAACGCTCGGGGCCGGATTATTTTCCGTATTTGCCGGAGCTGCCGCCATAAACGAAGTCTGCCGCGTTTTAAGCGCGTTAAAGGCGATGATCCCTGAAACAGCCACCACGTGAAGAAGCAGAACGATCAGTAACGCCCGAGACAGCTTCATGTTTGGCTCCGACATCTCTTCGTAGTCCATTTCGGCGGGCGCTGCCGACGGAACGCCGCGCGGTTGCGGCCTGAAGCTTTTTGCGTTTGAGAAGCTTCGGTATCTTCATGGTTCTAGCTGGGGCAGAGCTTGCACGAGCGCGCGAAATTGATCGCCGCGATCCGCGTAGCTTTTGAACATGTCGAAGGACGATGTGCCCGGGGAAAAGAGAACAACTTCGCCGGGCTTAGCTACTGGCGTGGGCGCGCTCGACCGCATCCGCGAGCGAGGTGGCGATTTCGACTTGACCACGCCGCTCCAGGAGCGCCTGATGCTCTCGGCCATTTCGCCGATCAAGATTGTCGATCTAACTTTTCCTTTCACCAGAGATCGAAGCGGATCAAAAGTGAAGCCTTTGTCCTTGCCGCCGGCGATGAGAATGACCGGTTTGGCTTGCGCGCGCAGCGCTTTCTCCACCGCGTCGAGGTTTGTCGCCTTGGAATCGTTCACGCAGCTGACCCCGCCGACTTCGCGCACAAATTCGCAACGGTGCGGACGCGGCTCATAAGCGCAAAGCGGCGGCACCATCTGCTCGAAACGACAATCCCCGCGCCATGCCGACGGCGAGCGTCGCCATCAAGTTCTCGATGTTATGCAGGCCGCGCAGTTTGGTATCGGACAACCGGAGAACGGCTTCGTTTTCGATAAACGATCGCCCCTTCCGAGAGTCGAAAATCCGCGTGATCGGCATAAGCGCTGAAGGTGATTGTTGCGTGCGCGAATCGCAGGCAGATCTTTCAACCGCATTGATACACTGCGACATCATCGGCTGTTTGATTTTCGAAAATGCGCAGCTTGGCCGCGCGATAATCAGCTACCGAGCGATAACGATCGAGATGATCGGGAGCGAAGTTGAGCCAGAGACTGATCGATGGGCCGAAACGTTTGGATCGTTTCGAGTTGGAATGAGCTGACTTCGACCGTGAGCACGTCGAATTGGTTCTTCTCACGCGCCACTTCGGAAAGCGGTTTGCCGATATTGCCGCAGGCGATTGTCTCGCTGGCCGCAGGCGTTCAACATCTGAGCGAGCAATTCGGTCGTCGTCGTTTTGCCGTTCGTGCCGGTAACGGCGATGACTGGAATTTCACAGGAGCGCCAGCCGAGTTCGAGCTCGCCGATCATGTCGATCTTGCGCGAGGAAAAATTGCGCGCAGTCGAGAAGCCGGATCGATGCCCGGACTTAAGACAGCCATTTCGTAAGTGGACGAATCTTCATCCGCCGCCGCCCCGCAGATCACGCGGACGCCTTGTGACCGCAGATTGTCGATCGTGGACTTGAGCAGATTCTTCTCCTCGGCGCTATCGAGCACGGTCACGTGTGCGCCCTCCGACCTGAGCAAGAGCGCGCGCGGCGGTCCCGCTCAAGCCTGCACCGAGAACCGCGATGTTCTGATTTTTGTAGCGCAACTTTTTACCTCAATTTCAATGTCGCCAGACCGAGCAACGCGAAGATGATCGAGAGAATCCAAAACCGAACGATGACGGTGTTTTCCTTCCAGCCACGTCAGTTCGAAGTGGTGATGAAGCGGGGACATGACGAAAATCCGTCTGCCCGTCAGTTTGAAACTTATCACCTGCAAAATCACCGAGACCGCTTCGATCACGAACACGCCGCCAACGACGATCAAGAGCAGTTCCTGCTTTACAGCAGATCGCGACGACGCCGATCATCCCGCCGATGGCGAGCGATCCGGTATCTCCCATGAAAACTTTGGCCGGGTGACAGTTGAACCAGAGAAAGCCGAGACCCGCGCCGACCAGTGCGGAGCAGACGACGGTCAGCTCTCCGGCAAACGGATAAAACGGGACCTGCAAGTATTCCGCGATCCGGAAATTTCCAGCCGCATAAGAAAGCAGCGCGTAGCCGAACGCCACCGTGATGGTGCAACCGATCGCGAGGCCATCGAGCCCGTCGGTCAGGTTGACCGCGTTCGATGAGCCGACAATGACGAGCGCAAAAAGACGAATGGTAAACCAGCCCATGTTGGCGATGACAGGCGCTTTGACAAACGGCACGTAAAGCGAACGCGCCTGCACCTCGAGCAACGGGCTGCTGAGGAAAACCGCGGTGATAATTCCCGCGAGGGCGATTTGAAAAATCAGTTTGAGTCGGCCGCTGATGCCGTCGGATTTTTCTTCGTGACCTTGAGGTAATCATCAACGAATCCGAGCGCGCCGAGATAAATCATGCTGAACAAGGCGAGCCAGACGAAGCGGTTGTCCGGGCGGGCCCAGATGAGGCTGGACACAAAGACTGCTCCGATAACGAGCACGCCGCCCATCGTGGGCGTGCCCTGCTTGCCGCCATGCAGTTCAGCGAGGCGGTGAACTTCTGCCGCGGCGCGAATCGGTTGTCCCAGCTTCAGCGCGGTCAGTTTTCGAATGATGAAATTTCCAAAAATCAGCGTGACCAGGAAAGCCGTCACCGCCGCGGCAATGGCTCGGAACGTGACATAAAAGAAAACGTTGAACCCGATGAACTGGTCGCTCAGGCGATGGAGGTAGTACATCATGGCGAAACGACGAATGCCGAATGACGAATTCCGAATGCCTCGATCACTCGCTCGGTGCGCGCAGAGCGGCTGCCTTTAACAAGAACCAGATCGCCGGGCGCGGCGATTTCGCTCAACAATTCGGCGGCTTCGCTTGTCGATCTTACGATCGAAGTATTTTCAAGCCGGCATGTTCGCGCTGCTTGCGCAATGGCTGCTGCCATGTCGCCGATTGCAATCAAGTTGATCGACGCCGAGCGCGGCAGCGGTTTCGCCAACTTCACGATGGCCGCGCTCCGATTCGTCACCCAGTTCCCGCATTTCGCCGAGCACGGCGATACGTTTCCCATCCGTGTCCAGTTCCACCAACGTGCGCAATGCCGCTTTCATGGAATCGGGATTTGCGTTGTAGCTGTCGTCGATAAACTGCACGCCGTGAATTTCCTTGATCTGCAAACGCGCCTTCGTGAGCGGAGCAGCGGCCAGGCCGGCGGCGCAGTCCTCGAGCGAAAGACCAAAGATGCGACCGGCGGCTACCGCCAGCAGCGCGTTTTGCACCATATGCAAACCAGGCACCGGCAATTGGGCGCGGCAGCGATGCGCGCCCTCCAGAATCGTAAAGTCTGTTCCGCTCGCGCTCTGCGTAATTTCGCTGGCGCGAATCGTTCCTTCAGTCGTGCCGGCGAAAATCACTTTGGCACGGGTGCGTGCCTGCGATGCTTCTACTGAACGGATCGTCCGCATTTAGAATGACCGTTCCTTCAGCGCCAACCGCTTCGGCGAGTGCGCCTTTCTCGGCCGCAATCGCTTCGCGCGATCCCATGAACTCGATGTGCGCGACACCAATGTTGGTAATGATGGCGGCGTCCGGCGCGGCCAGCTTCGCCAACGTCGCAACCTCGCCGGGATGATTCATTCCGATCTCCCAAACAGCGACTTCATCCTGTGACGTCGCCTCCAACATTGTCCGAGGAAGGCCGACATGATTGTTGAAATTGCCCTCGCGTTTTCGTAACGCGAAAACGGCGGCCGAGAACCGCCGCGGCAAAATCTTTCGTGCTCGTCTTGCCGTTGCTTCCCGTGATCGCGACCACTTTGAGCGGCAGCGACTTTCCGGTAGTTGGCGGCGATGTTTTGGGTACGCCTGCAAAGTATCTTCCGCTCGAATGAGCGCGAAATTCTCTGGAACTTTTCCCGTTCCAATTAGAATCCACGATCGCCCCAGCCGCACCTGCTTTGCGACGGATTCAACGAAATTGTGGCCATCGAAATTTTCGCCGCGCAAAGCGACGAACAATTCGCCGCGCTTAAGCGTGCGCGAATCGGTGCTGATCTTGTCGATCAAAACATTTCCGTCTCCGGAAGAGACGCGCTAGCGTCCGGCGAACTCAGCAATTTGAGAGATCGACAATCGATTCATTAAAACTCCACCGGATGGTCCTCGATCGCGCGCCGCGCGACTTGAATATCATCGAACGGGACGGTGTGATCCGCGAACTCCTGATAATTTTCGTGCCCTTTGCCCGCGATCAACACAATGTCGCGCGGCTGCGCCAGCGCAATGGCGCGATCAATCGCCTCCGTTCGATCGACAATTTTTTCATAATGAGTCGAGCGAAAACCTTTTTCGATCTCGGCGATGATCGCGTCGGATCTTCTTTGCGCGGATTATCGGAGGTGATGATCGCGTAATCGGCATGCCGATCCACGATTTCGCCCATCAGCGGACGCTTTTGCCGGTCGCGATCGCCGCCGCAGCCAAAAACGACAATCAAGCGATGCGGTTCGAGTTCGCGCAAAGTTTTGAGAACATTCCGAAGCGCGTCCGGCGTATGCGCGTAATCGACGAAAACCTGAAACTGTCGCTTCGCCGGAACTAATTCCAAGCGTCCCGGTACTTGCGGCGATTTGCCGAGACTGAGAACGGCGTCGCGCAGATTAATTCCCAGAGCGTTCGCCGCCGCCAGCGCTGCCACTGAGTTTGCGACATTGAACCGGCCGATCAACGGGACACGAACCAGATAACTTTTGCCGCGGGCATCGAGTTGATAGGAAGTGCCGCTAAACTCCACGCGATAATTTGAAGCGCGAAAATCCGCGCGCGCTCCCATTCCATAGGTGACAACCGCAACGCGCTTGTCGATCTTGTCGAGCAATTGTTCGCCATAGCGGTCGTCGATGTTCACAACTGCGACGGGCTTCCGCTTTTTTTCCTGACTGCCCGAGCTGTGTGAAGAGCTTCGCTTTGGAATCGAAGTAGCTCTCCATCGTGCCGTGAAAATCGAGATGGTCCTGCGTGAGATTGGTGAAGACAGCAACGTTCCATTCGAGGCCGCGCGTGCGGTCCTGCGCGAGCGCGTGCGAAGAAACTTCCATCGCCGCAGCTCGACAACCGGCGTTGACGATTTGCGCGAGCAGTTCCTGTAGATCAAGCGATTCCGGTGTGGTGCGAATGGCTGGCAAAACGCGTTCACCGATTTCGTAGCGCACCGTTCCGATCAATCCGCAACGCAGCCCAGCTTTTTCGCAGATGTGCTTGATGAGAAAGGTGGTGGTGGTTTTTCCGTTCGTGCCGGTGACCGCCGCCAGTTTCAGTCTCTGCGCCGGGCTGTCCGTAAAAGTTGCGGAAAGATCGGCGAGCGCAGTGCGCGTGTTTTCCACAACGAGACAGGTGACGCGCGGATGTTTTCCTCGCGCTCCGTAACGATCACCGAAGCGCCTTTTTCGATGGCCTGGCCGATGAATTCGTGGCCGTCGCTTTTTCGCCCCGCAGTGCCACGAACAGGCCATTCCTTTGCACTCGCCGCGAGTCATACGCGATGCTTTCCACCGGGCGATCAAGTGTGCCGATGATCTGGCGAACTGGAATCGCGGCGACGAGAGTTTTGAGCTGCATGAGGTTTCAACATGCCGGCGCTAAGGCGTTCAATGGCGTGAAGCATTGGTTAAGGCAACTCGCTCCACCGGTATGGCTTTGCGAATTTCCTCATGCGGCTCAAGATCGAGATAGCGGGCAGCCTTTTCGGCGATCCGCGAAAAGATCGGTCCCGGCAACGAGCCCGCCGTAATTCAGCTCCGGTTTGCTCGTTTGCGCATCATCGAGCACCACAAGACCGACAAACTCCGGATGCTCGGCCGGCAAATAACCGGCGAAAGAGACGACATATTTTCCTTGTTCATATCCGCCGTTTGGGATCGACCTTTTGGGCGGTTCCGGTCTTGCCGGCAATGGTAAAACCGGGAACGGCCGCGGCAGCGGCAGTGCCGCGATCGCTCACGACGCCGCGCAGCGCGTCACCGATTTGTCGCGCTGTTTCAGGAGAAATTACCTGACGCAACACAACCGGAGAAAGTGAGCTGATCGTTTTGCCGTCGGAGGTGGTAATCGATTTCACGATGCGTGGCGTGATCAATTTGCCGCCGTTGGCAATCGTCGCCATCGCCGCGGTCATTTGCAATGGTGTGACTCCGATTTCGTGTCCCATCGGAATGCGTGTGATCGAGATTTTGCTCCACGATCGCGGAGGACGAATGACTCCGTTAATCTCACCCGGAAGCTCAATTCCCGTGCGCTCGCCAAATCCGAAGCGACGGATGTATTCGTAAAACTTTTGATCGCCAACGCTGAGCGCGAGCTTGGCTGCGCCGATATTGCTCGATTTGATGAGAATATCGCGGACGCTCAGATACGAAAACGCGCGATGATCGTGCAGGGCGGCGCCGCCGAAATTCCAGAGGCCATTTTCGCAAAAGATCGTCGAATCAGGCCGGAGCTTGTGTTCATTGAGCGCCGCGGCCGCGGCCACGATCTTGAAAGTGGAACCCGGCTCCATCATGTCGATGATGGCGCGGTTTTTCATTTCCTCGGGCTTCGCTTCGGAGCGGAGGTTTAAATCGAAATTCGGCCGATTGGCCATTGCCAGGATTTCGCCCGTTTGCGGTCGCATCAGGATAATCGTGGCTTTTTGGGGCGATACTCATCCATCGCGGCGTCGATTTCGTTCTCGACAATGTTCTGCAAGTTCAGATCGACAGTGAGATGGATCTGGTAGCCGTTGCGCGGCGCGCGTTCCTGACCCCGGTAAGGCACGATCTCCTGGCCGGCGCGATTGTGCTCGATGTAGCGATATCCGTCCTGCCCGTGAAGATATTCCTCCATCGAAGCTTCCACGCCTTGAATGCCATGATGCTCGAAGTCTGTGAATCCGATGACGTGACAAAGCATGGAGCCATTCGGGTAAATCCGCGTGGCATCATGTTCGAAATAAATTCCACGCAAATTTCCGGCGCGAAGTTTCTGCGCGCAGCGCGCTGGCCAGCGACTCCGGCACTTCACGCTTGATCACGATGTATCGGCGCTCGCTGTTTAATTTTTCCGCGAGCTGCTCAGCCGGAATGCCGAGCTCATTGCTGACAAGGTCGACAACTGCCTTCGCGATTGTTAAGATGTGTGGCATCAGCCACTACAGTTTCGACAGGCACATTGTGCGCGAGAACTTCGTTGTTCGCGTCGAGGATCGTGCCGCGTTCTGCGTAGATGGTTTGTTTGTAAACGTGTTTTTCAGCAGCAAGCCCGGCGTACTTCGTCGTGCTTGATTACCTGAAGATAAATAAGACGAAACGAAAAGGCGCTGAAAGAGCGCGATGAAAGCAGCAGCAAACCAGCGCGCAACGGCTCCGGCTGTTCGGGTTCATCTTGTGGCAGGCTGGTTCGCGACCGGTTGAATTGCGTCTTCATCGGCCGGTCGCGCGGGAATCGTAAGTCGGACGATGTCGCGCTCGGAAATCGGGATCATTTTCAAATACCCCTTCCTTCAATCGACGCTGCAAGGCCGAGCGTGAGGTCAAGGCCGCGATTTGCACGCTGGCAACGTCATTTTGGGTGCGGAGACTGACGAGCTCGTTCTCGACCGCCTTCTTGCGCTCGCCAAGATGGTAGAGCTGCAGCGTCAAATAGACGTAGCTCAATCCGGCAAGCGCGAGAAAAGCAGTCACCACAATCCAGCGCGCGAGCGAAGCCGCGTTCACCGCATTCCAATTTTTCGACGGGAACGGTTCATTTAAATTTTCTCGGCCACGCGCAACTTTGCGCTGCGTGAGCGCGGATTGGTGCGTTGCTCATCTTCACTCGGCTCCACCGGTTTTGGCGTAATCAGCTTGAGATCGTAATCGGGATTGCGCTGCGGCGCGGGCCATTCGGGCTGGTCGAGCCATTCCCGGCTGTGATCGCGAAAGAAATTTTTCACGATCCGATCCTCCAGAGAATGAAAAGCGATGACGGCGATACGCGCGCCGGTTTCGAGTCGTGCCGTCAAAACCCGCAGACCCTCTTGAGAGTGCGCCGAGCTCGTCGTTCACTTCCATGCGCAGCGCTTGAAAAACTTGCGTGGCCGGATGACGCCGACCGTGCCGGCCGACGACCTTTTCGATCGCATGCGCCAGCGGGAGAGTTTCGCGGAACGGGGATGTCTTCCGCATCTTTACAATCAAGCTCGCGATACGACGCGCGGCCGGTTCCTCCCGAGCTCGCGAAACAAGCGGGTCAGTTGTTCTCCGCTGTATTCGTTAACAATAGTGGCGGCAGTCAGCTCAGTTCCGTGGATCCATGCGCATATCGAGCGGGCCGTTGCGCATCGAGGCTGAAACCGCGCTCCGCATTTTCGAGTTGCCGGGACGAGACGCCAAGATCGAGAAGCGCGCCGCCGATCGTGCCAATCCCAAGCTCGTCGAGAACTTTGTGCGCGTGCGCGAAAATTCGTCTGCCGCACGGCGATGCGCCGGCCGAAACTGTGCCAGTTGCTCGGTCACATGTTGGATCGCATCAGGATCTTGATCCAGAGCCAGGACGTCGGCGCCGGTTCTTAAAAGCGCTTCCGTGTGACCACCGCCACCACAGGTTCCATCGACAACGAGAGAACGTGGTTTTGCTGCGAGCAACTCCACGACTTCCTCCGCGAGCACTGGACGGTGATAGATAAAATCCTCCATTTGCTGCGCCTCCTCTTCGAGAATCAGCGGACCAGTCGCGAACCAGACAGACCGCTCAAACAACAATGCGTTCATATAGCCGATCTTGCTTACAGCCCGATTACATTCGCGACATGTTGATAAGTCGGCGTTTCTTCCTCGTGCGCTCGTTTCCAGCGTTGCAAATTCCAGATCTCAAAACGCCCCCGGCCGCCGACGAGAGCGACTTCGTCCTTTCAGTCCGATTCTTTCTGCAAAGCTCCTCCGGCAAAACGAGACGGCCTTGCCGATCCGCAGCGCCGTGCTGGGCGCGCGAGTGCAGTTGCCGCAAGAAAATGCGGCGATCGCGCGCGGAAACGGCTTGGTTCGATTCTACCGCCGAGCTCATCCGAGCAAACTCCTCCAGGCGACATGACGAGCAGAAATTGATGATTCGCCTCCGGCAAAAGGATGAATTCCTCAGCTTCATCCCGTCGCCAGCGAGACGGAATCGTGATGCGATTCTTCTCGTCGATGGAATGGCGAAATTCTCCGGCGTAGAAGCGTTCGAGGTGGAGAAAGGGAATCCATGTGTCAGTGGAGATTCATCCATTTTGCCCCACTTGACCCCACTTTAACCACTTCCCCACCTGCGGTCAATAAAAAAATTTCATGCCCGTTTGCAGCCCGCTCCCTCACCCGTAAGCTCCTCAAAGTCATGAAGCTTTTCGGGCTCACCGATCGACAATCGGCTGTGCCGTGCTCGTCTGTGCGCGGCAAAGTCGCATTTAGCCAGTCTCCGGAGCAAACTCGAGAATGACGCCGTGCGAGTAACTGTATCGATGAACGCGGATGGCTCACGCACCGTTTACCAATTCGATGACGCGCAGCACAAGGCTGTCGCGACCACTACCGGTCCGGATGGCAAGCTCCGCGAGAACAATTCGTTACGAACTGGACGATGCAGGTCGCTTTTCCAGCGGCACGAATTTTCGGACCCGATGGCCGGCTTCGTTTCAAGAGCCGTTACAAGTACGACGGCGCGGGCCGTCTTCAGGAAGAAACTCAAAGCGCAGAGGACGGGACCCTTCTCCACAAGATCGTTTACAGCTACGATCAAGACAGGTAAGCGAACTGGTTATTCGATCTTTGATGCAAACGGCAAACTGGTTGGTGGCACAATCGCTGGCAGCGCCAAGTCCAAAGCGAAAAAATAGGGCCGCGCTTGTCACTGGATGTTCACGCTTAAGGGACAGCAAGTCGGACTTCCGCTGATGACTTGCCACTTTCAGCAAAGAGGTCTAGAGAAATTGGCGTGATTGATTATATTCAAAAGGCGGTTTGCTGATGTGGCCAATTCTGGCCTGTAGCATCATTTCGATCGGCGTTTTCGCCGAACGCCTCTTCTACTTGCATCGGGCGACGATCCACGTCGGCGAATTTCTCAAGGGGCTCTCGAATCTTATCCGGCGCCGAAATTTCGCTGAGGCGCTTACATGAATCGGCCGGTACACCGGGCCCGGTCGCGCGGGTGATTCATTCCGCCATCATCCGGCATGATGCACCACGATCAGGAATTGCGCGACATTGTGCAGGAAGCGGGCCAACTCGAGGTGCCGAAGCTGGAGCGATTTCTCGGCGTGCTGGCCACGCTCGCTTTTCTCGCGCCGTTGCTTGGCTTACTGGGACGGTTGCCGGGATGATCGACGCGTTCGGCACCATTGCCTCAAGTGGCGGTTATGCGACGGTGACTGAGCTTTCCGAGCGGCGTTTACAAGAGTTTGTTAACGACCGCAGCGGGGCTGGTCGTGGCCACGCCGACTTTTGTCGCTTACAGCTATCTCTCTTCGCGCGTGAATACCGATGCTGCACGACATGGAGCGCGCCGGCATTGAGATCGTCCACATGCTGACGGAGAGTCGGCCGATCAGCGGTATCATCAGCTTCCAACGACCTGAGGAGACGGCCCAATCCGAAGGCACGTGCTCGATTCTTGATCGACACTCAGTCGATCGACAAATACTGCAGCGCGCTCATGAAGCTCAGCCGGACGAAGGAATATAACTTCGGCTGGCTCGTCCTTTTGCGCTGGTGGACGTCGCTTTCCTCCTGATTTTCTTCCTGTTGCTCAGTTCAAATTTTATTTTGCAGCCGGGCATTTCCGTTTCGCTGCCGTTCTCGCGTTTCACGCTCGGCCCGCAGACTAATCAGCAAATCATCAGCATCACCGGCGGCGCAAGCTCCGGCGATTTATTTCCGGGATCAAAAATCACGCTTGAGCAGCTCGGGCCGTTGCTGGATGCGGCCAAGCGTGAGGGCCACTCAATCATCATTAGAGCCGACCGTCTGACTCCATATGAAACAGTTATTGAGGTGACAAACGCCGCTCTTGAACACGGCATCACCTCCGTCGCGCTGGCTACGACGTCGTCTGCGATGAATGCCTCCGTCTCTGGGCTGGCTGTCGAACCGCTTCTTTTCAGTTGGGAGCCGCCTCGGCGCCGACGCAGCCAGCGATTACCGCTTTTCTGGCGCTTTCCTTAATCGCGCACGCTCTCTGCTTCTATGTTTTTCAAATTGTATATCCGCCAACGGTCTCACTTGTTGCCGCCACCGGCTCGCGTGAGTGTGATTACGTCCAATTCTGAAGAAGGCCGAACGCTCCTTCGCTGGATCGACGTCGGAAGATCCCGCGCTCGCCTTCACCACTCAGCGTCCGCCGAGGCGAGGACTGCGCGCATTACCCAAGGTTGAGCACATTCCATCTTATCTCGCGGCGGAGCCTGCATTGAAACGAGGTTCCGCCACCGGTTGCCGATCTGCGCATCCCCGAGTTCGCAGCCGCCGGGTGCCGTGCCGTTTGTCCATCGGCAAACTGCATCTGCCATTGACCCGAGCAGCAACATCTGCTTCGTTTTCAAAGAGCTCGATGCTTTTGGCGCTCCGACTTTGCCGCATCCGAGTTTTGCCGCATCCAACGACGAGACCCCTGAAGCGATCCGCTTCCGTGTTGCCGTTAGCGGGAGGGGAGAAATCCGCTATTGCTTTCCTCTCAATTCGTCTGGTGATCCGGCCTTGGACGAACAAGCGCGCCGTTATCTCGCACTCTGCCGTTTTTCCAAAGCTCGATAAGCGGCGAGAAAGTCGATCGATCTCTCGACTTGGGGAATCGCGACAGTCGGATGGGGCAACGACGTCGCCCGCCCGCGGCACACGCCGACAGACGCCGCTACGCCGTGATTCGCGTCAGTCTCGCGGCGCTGGTCACGATTTATTTGCTGCTTTTTCTTGCGGCGGTTTTCTCTTCTGGATAGTGGGAGAGTGGAATCGCCGGCGGCGAGAGCGCCGGGCTCTGCAGCATCGGTTGCGCTGCGTGATTTGCGCGTTCGAATTTGAGGATCGAACGGACGCGTTGCTTCCCCGGTGCCCGCGCTGCGGAAGTTTAAACGAACGATTTAAGAATGGAGCGAATTTAATGATGGGAATGTGGATCGGCCGCAATCGCAAAGCACGCGTGACCTACGGGTTCGACGAAATCGCGCTCGTGCCCGGCCGCGTGACGATTAATCCAAACGAAGTCGACATCACTTGCCGTTTGCCGCGGAAAGAGGCAGAGCCGCTCGCATTGAAGATTCCGATTCTCGCCAGCGCGATGGATGGAGTTGTCGATGTGCGTTTCGCCATCGCGATGAGCAAACTGGGCGGACTCGGCCGTTCTGAATCTCGAAGGAGTTCAAACGCGCTACAAGAATCCGCAGGAAGTTCTGCAAAAAATCGTCGAGGCGGACAAAGCCGATATCACCGCGCTGCTGCAACGAATTTACCAGGAACCGGTCCAGGAAGATTTAATCGCGGCGCGCGTGCGCCAGATCAAAGACGGCGGCGCGCTGGCCGCGGTCAGCTCCATTCCGCAGCGCGCGGCTGAATTCGGCAAGATCGCGCAGGAAGCAGGGCGCGGACGTGTTCGTAGTGCAAAGCACGGTTTCCACCGTCCGGCATATTTCGTCCGAGTATAAATCGCTCGATCTGGAAAAATTTTGCCGCGAGATGCGCATTCCCGTGATCGTCGGAAACACGGTTGGTTACGATGTGACCTTCGAGATCATGGAGTGCGGGCCGGCCGCGGTTTTGGTCGGCGTCGGACCGGGAGCGGCCTGCACTTCGCGCGGTGTGCTCGGGCTGGGTGTTCCGCAGGTCACTGCGACCGTCGATTGCGCGGCGGCGCGCGATGCTTATTTCAAAAAAACATCGCGCTACGTGCCGATCATCACCGATGGCGGAATGAGCAGAGGCGGCGACGTTTGCAAAGCGCTGGCGTGCGGCGCGGACGCCGTCATGGTGGGCAGCGCTTTTGCCAAGGCGCACGAAGCGCCTGGCTGCGGCTACCATTGGGGATGGCCACTCCGCATGCCAATCTTCCGCGCGGGACGCGCATCAAAGTGGGCGCTACCGGCTCGCTGAAACAAATCCTGTTCGGTCCGGCGGAAGTTGACGATGGCAGCCAAAATCTGGTCGGCGCGATCACGACCTGCATGGGTAACGTCGGCGCTCGCGATATTGCCGAATTTCAGCAAACGGAGATTATCATCGCGCCTTCCATCAAGACCGAAGGAAAACTCTTCCAGACCGTGCAAAGTGTCGGGATGGGAACAAGTTGAGCTGAAACGTGATAGGTGACAAGTGAAATCGACAAGTTAATCGTCTCTGACGCTTTCACGCTCGTCACCGTCACTATCACTCATCACTCGATTATGACACGATCGCAGAGTCGTCATCACTGGCTTGGGCGTCATCACGCCGATTGGCAACGACGTGGAGACGTTCTGGTCGAATCTTAAGAATGGCGTCAGCGGCATTCGCACGAATCGAAGCGTTCGATACGACCGGTTACGATTGCCAGATCGGCGGCGAAGTGCGCGACTTCGACCCGAAGCCATTCTTCAAAAACCCGAAGGACGTCCGGCGCACGGATCGATTTGCACAGCTCGCGATGGCGGCGGCGAAAATGGCGCTCGAAGGACAGCGGGATCGATCTGGAGAAGCTGAAGCGACGAGATCGCTTCGGCGTAATCGTCAGCAGTGGAATCGGCGGACTGAAAACGCTGCAGGATCAGCAGACGATCCTGTTGACGCAAGGGCCGTCACGAAATTCGCCGTTCACGATTCCGATGTTGATCAGCAACATGGCGAGCGGCCTCATCTCGATGGAGTACGGGCTGCGCGGTCCCAACATGTGCATCGTTACCGCCTGCGCGACCTCGAACAACGCAATCGGGGAATCCTGGCGGATAATCAAATTTGGCGACGCCGATATTTTCCTCGCTGGCGGCTCGGAGGCGTCCGATTGTCGCGATTGGCCTCGCCGGATTTTCGGCCATGAAAGCGCTTAGCACGCGCAACGATGAACCGGAGCGCGCTTCGCGGCCGTTCGATCGCGACCGCGACGGTTTCGTCATCAGCGAAGGCGCAGGGATCGTGGTGGTGGAAGAATTGGAACACGCGAAAGCGCGCGGCGCGAAGATTTACTGCGAGACTCACAGGCTACGGACTTTCTGCGGACGCCTACCACATGACTGCGCCGCCGCCAGACGGCGAAGGCGCGGCGCGCGCCATGCAAGTGGCGCTCGAACATGCACGGCATTTCTCCTGATCAGGTCGATTACATCAATGCGCACGCCACCTCGACTGATATCGGCGACATTTGCGAGACGCGCGCGATCAAACAAGTATTCGGCGACCACGCCTACAAAGTTGCCGATCAGCTCCACCAAATCGATGACCGGCCACTTGTTAGGCGGTGCTGGTGGAATCGAAATGGCGGCATGCGCGCTCGCCATCCGCGATTCCGTGATTCCGCCGACGATCAATCTCGAAAATCCGGGCGAAGAATGCGACCTCGATTACACGCCAAATGTCGCCCGCGAAAGAAAGTGCGCGTCGCCTTAAATAACTCTTTCGGTTTCGGTGGCCACAACGCCACCCTCGTTGCGACCGCTTTCGAAAAATAGGTGTTCGGCGATACCAGGATCCCGGTTGCAGTACGAACTGCGTCTCCGCTTCCGTGCACCTAGCTTTGAAAACAAAGCGCGCCGAAGATTTCTCGATCATTTAGCTGACTCTCGCAAAAATGAGTTGGCATTGCTGCCACGTCGCGGCAGCTTGATCCGCGCGGGCATAGCTTAATGGTAAAGTTCCAGCCTTCCAAGCTGGCCATGCGGGTTCGATTCCCGTTGCCCGCTATTGATCCGGCGCGATCAGCTCACGGTTCCTCCAGGTAAAGCCAAGCCGGAGTAAACGGTCAACGCCACTGTAATCAAACCAGAATTGGTCCGGCTTCGTCTCGGGCCCGCAGCCACCATATTGATGTTTCACTCGCATATCGCAGTTCGGCCATCGAGAGACAGCGCGAGAAAAAATCAACAGTTATGATCTGCCATGAAGTTTTCTGCTTGCCGAGCCGTTCCGCTGGAAGAACTCGACCCTTCGGCGCTCGCCATCAGGCGCAAACCAGTGATCAAAAAATCGCGCGCCACAACCGTAGTGGCGGCCCATGCCGGCACAGCCTTGAGAGGGACCAGCGAAATAAAGGCTGCAGCCATCATAATCTTGTCCACGAGCGGATCCATTAACTTGCCAAAATTTGTAATCACTCCGTAGCGGCGGGCGATTTCGCCATCGATAAAATCCGTCAGCCCAGCGACGAGAAAAATCAGAAGCGCGCAAGTGCGCGCGTACTGCCAGGAAGAATTTAGCGCCAGAACAAAAAGAACCGTCAGCGCCAGCCGGCTCAAAGTTAGCCGATTTGCCCAGTTCATCCGCGTGAGATCAAATGGGTTTCCGCTGGCCGATTGCGCTTCCCTACCCTTGCTGGTTGATTGTCGATCTTGAATTTCGGTCGTTTCCAAATTGGAACCTTTCTCTTCAATTCATCCACCATCCATTGACTTGCCCGAAATGCTTCCGCGCGGTGCTGGCTCATCACTCGCATAAAAGCGACGATTGCCCCACGGTAATAAATCCGATTCGATGTTGAATGACAATGAGTTGCAGCGCGAATTTCTCAATGGCCTGCTGCGCAATCCCCGTCAATTGATGTTCAGCCATTTCGCGATGCGCTTCGTATTCGATCCCGTCGATTTCTCGTCCCTCTTCAGAGCCGCGAACGATTCCCCAAAAATCGACGACCGCGCCAGTGACAACGTCGACGTCATCCCTTGGCGCTTTGAGCCGCGCTTCCGTCAGTAAAACTTCGCAAACGGGATTTGCCATGCGCTCTAAATGCTCGCTTACAGTGGGTAGGCCCCTCTGTTTTGAGACGTCCAACAAGAAGATACTAAAATGACTCCGAATCAATGTGATATTGGCCTCATCGGTCTCGCTGTAATGGGCGAAAACCTCGTCCTGAACATGGAATCGAAAGGATTCTCCGTCGCCGTCTTCAATCGCACGACGGAAGTGACCGACAAATTCGCGGCCGGACGTGGCAAAGGAAAAAACATTCAGCCGACGCGCACGATGGAGGAATTTGTCGCGCGCGCTGAAACGCCCGCGCAAAGCCATGATCATGGTGAAAGCGGGCGCGCCGGTGGACGCGGTCATCGATCAGCTCGCGCCGCTGCTCGAGAAAAGGCGACGTCATCATCGACGGCGGAAATTCTCTTTTCACCGACACGCAACGGCGCGGCAAAGAATTGGAAGGCAAGCGGCATTCACTTTGTCGGCTGCGGCGTTTCCGGCGGCGAAGAAGGCGCGCTCAAAGGCCCGTCGCTCATGCCGGGCGGCTCGCGCGAATCCTGGGAAATCATCGCGCCGATCTTCCGCAAGATCGCCGCGCAAGTCGGATGGCGAACCGTGCTGTCGCTACATGGGACCGGACGGCGCCGGTCATTACGTCAAGATGGTGCACAACGGCATCGAGTACGGCGACATGCAATTGATCTGCGAAGCCTACGCGATCCTCAAGGACGTCGCTGGAGATGGACGCTGCACAACTGGCCGAGACTTTCGCCGAATGGAACAAGGGCGAACTCGATAGTTATCTCATCGAAATCACGTCGCAAATTTTCCGAAAGATCGATCCCGAAACCGGCAAACCGCTTGTCGATGTGATCCTCGATAAAGCCGGCCAGAAGGGAACCGGCATCTGGACGCTTGCAATCCGCCATCAAGCAATCGGTCGTCATTTCGACAATCAACGCGGCCGTCGAAGCGCGCGTTATCTCGTCGCGCAAAGAAGAGCGCGTTGCGTGCGTCGAAAATCCTGCCGCAACCGAAGGCGCGAAAGTTTAACGGCGATCGGCCGCGCCTTGATCAATGCAGTGCGTGACGCGCTCTACGCGTCGAAAATTGTTTCTTACGCGCAGGGAATGGAGCTTCTTCGGTGCGGCAAGCACGCGAATACAAGTGGAACCTGAACTTCAGCGACATCGCCACGATCTGGCGAGGCGGCTGCATCATTCGCGCGAAATTTCTCAATCGGATCGTCGAGGCGTATCAGCGCGATCCGACGCTGCACAATCTTCTGCTCGATCGCTATTTCACCGAAGATCATCGGAAAGACGCAGCGCAACTGGCGCGTCGCGGTTGCAACAGCTATCAAGCATGGCGTCGCCGTTCCTGCGTTTTCCGCGTCGCTCGCTTATTTCGACAGTTACCGCCAGGCGCGGCTTGCCTGCGAATTTGTTGCAGGCACAGCGCGACTTCTTCGGCGCGCACACTTACGAGCGCGATCGACAAACCCGGCGTGTTTCACACCGAATGGATCGAATCGGATCAGAAACCGGCTGCGAAAGCGAGCCGAACCGAAAGAATCGTCCCGGCGTCACGCCGGTGAATAGTGATAGCGCGACCGTCCGGTTGCGACGCAAGCCGGACGAGGCTCGCGCAACTGTCTAATCGAAAATCGTGTGACTCGCTGCCGACGAGTTCGTTCATGCACGAGCGGTCGGATGTCGCGCGTTTTAATCAGAACCACGTTGTCGGAATTCTGCACTTCGCCTTCGATGAGCAGAAATGCTTCTTCGGTGATCAAGAGACGAAATCGTTCGAACAAGTCCGGATCGACAATCGCATTTGAGACGCCGGTCTCATCTTCCAGGCTGATAAAAACAAATCCTTTCGCGGTGCCGGGACGTTGACGGCAAATCACGTTGCCGGCGATCTGGATCGGTTGCACCGTGGCGCGCCTGCGCTAAGATCGATTGCGCGCCAAATATTCGGCAAACTTTCACGCAAAAGTTTCATCGGATGCGGTCCGGTCGTCAGGTTCATCGTCTCGTAATCCGCTCTCACACGCTCCGGCATCGTCATTCGGTGCGGAGCGGCGACTGCGTAGTCCGGGAGCGCACGCTCGCCGCTTGCGGCGACGGTGCAGGCGCCGAATGCTGCCCTCGAGCACGCGTTCGCTACCCAGCAGATCATCATGCGTCGCCTCTTCCACTCCCACATCGCCGCGCGCCGATGATCCGCGAAACAATTGAGCGCGCCGAGCTCCGCCAGTGTGCGCAGTTCTTCTTTCGAAAGCGAGCACGCGCCGCTTGAAATCGTCCAGCGACTCGAATTGTCGATCTTGCGCGTTGCCGGACGAGTTCTTCGCGCGTGTTCCTGCCGCAATCCGTTCACCACGCAAAATCCCAACCGCACGTGTCGTCATCGGAAACAACTGCGCAACGCCAGTCCGATTTCTGAACACAAACCGGCTTGAATCTTCAGCCCGTGTCGCTGCGCATCTTTCACGATCGTTGCCGGCGTGTAAAAGCCCATCGGCTGATTGTTCAGCAGACTCGCGTAAAACTCCGGCGCGCGATGCACTTTCAAATAGGCGCTGCCGTAGGCGAGAATGGCGAAAGCTGATCGCGTGTGATTCCGGGAAATCCATAAAGCGCAAATGACGTAGATCGACTGAATGATTTTGTCGATCACGTCCGGCGCGACGTCTTTTCGCGCCATCGCCGCGCGCAGTTTCACGCTCACTTTCTGCATTCGTTCCTCGGAACGATGAAAACTGAGCGCGCGCCGCAATTCCTCCGCTTCATTGCCGGAAAAATCGGCCATGATCATCGCGATCTTGAGCATTTGTTCCTGAAACAGCGGGACGCCGAGCGTGCGTTCCAGGACCGGTTCGAGACGCTGGATCGAAATACGTGACTGGCTCGCGTCCGGCGCGCCGCGTCGAGATAAGGATGCACCATGTCGCCCTGGATCGGTCCCGGCCGGATGATCGCGACTTCGATCACCACATCGTAAAAACATTTCGGTTTCATCCGCGGCAGCGTCGCCATCTGCGCGCGGCTCTCGATTTGGAAAACGCCGATCGTGTCGGCCTTCTGCATCATCTCGAAGGTGGCGGCGTCATCTTTCGGAATGTGGGCGAGATCGAGCGGGCGCCCGCGCTCGCGGCACAGCTCAAACGCATCCTGCATCACCGACATCATCCCGAGGCCGAGCAAGTCGACTTTCACGATGCCGAGATCTTCGCAATCGTCCTTGTCCCATTGCGCGACGACGCGGCCCGGCATCGATGCGTTTTCCAGCGGCACAAACGAGCTCAGTTTGTTCTGGCAAATGATCATCCCGCCGGAATGCTGGCCGAGATGGCGCGGCAAACCGTAGATCGCTTGATACAGACTGAACGAATGCCGGCATCCGCGGATGTGCTTTCGGCAAACCGGCCTGCTCGATTTGCGATGTGAGATCGAGCGTGTGCGGAAAATCGCCGTTCGCAAACAAATGCGAGAAGCGATCGAGAATGCTCGGCGAAAAATTCAGCGCTTTGCCGATTTCGCGCGCGGCGCTGCGGCCGCGATAACGTGATCACGTTCGCGGTCATGGCGGCGCCGTGTTTGCCGTAGCGGCGATAAATTTCCTGGATCACTGCTCTCGCGCCGATCGCCGCTCGGCAGATCGAGATCGATATCGGGCCAGCCTTTGCGGCTCTCGTTTAAGAAACGCTCGAAGACGAGATGATTGCTCACCGGATCGACCGGCGTGATGCCGAGGCAATAACAAACCGCGCTGTTCGCGGCGCTGCCGCGGCCCTGCACCATGATGTTGTGCTCGCGGCAGAAATTGACGATGTCCCAGACGATCAAGAAATATCCGGGAACCCGAGCTTGCTGATGAGCGCGAGTTCTTCTTCGAGCTGCCGTTTCACTGCGGCGCTGATCGCGGCGTAACGCTGTTGCGCGCCGAACCAGACGATCGTGCGCAGAAACGAATCCATGTTGTGACCGTCCGGCACCGGAAACTCGGGAAATTCGTAGCCGATATTTTCGAGCGAAAACGTGAGCCGCTCAGCCAATCGCGACGTGTTTTCGATCGCTTCCGGCAGATCGCGAAACAGTTCGCGCATTTCGCGCATCGCTCTTCAAATGTCGCTCGGCGTTTTGGGTGAGCAATTTCCCGGCAGCATCGAGATGAGTGTGCTCGCGAATGCAGGTGAAAACATCGAGGACCTCGCGCCCGTAAGGTCTGGCGTATTGCACACGCCGTTCGTGGCCAGGATCGGCAATCGATAATGCGCGGCAAGATCGACAAGTTGCTGATTAACGCGTTCCTCTCCGCGAATGAAATGCCGCTGAAGTTCAACAAAAACATTCTGACGTCCGAATGTCTTGATCAAAAACTGCACGCGCTCCGCAGATTTGGGGAGCGCACGCTTTCGTGCCGAATCCGGCGCCTGCCGGAAGAATTGGCGTCTGACACAGATGCCCTACAGTTTGCGCTTGCGAACACGGATCGATGCTGACAGCGAGGCATTGACGACCCAACGAGCGACCTCTGCCGCAAAATTGCGGCAGCTCATCCCACTGAATCGCGCACTTCCCTTTCTCGCTGCGCAAATGCGCCCGGTCAGTAATTCGCAGAGGTTTTTGTAGCCGTTCCTGTTTTCCACCAGCACCGGCAAGATGCCGCCATCTTCCATGCTCAACTCGCAGCCAATGATTGGCCGAATATTTTGCTCGCGTGCTGCGCAACCGAAAATCGTTGCGCGCCGTAAACGCCATTACGGTCGAGCAAGGCCATCGCCGGCATTGCCAAGCTCGGCTGCCGTCTCAGCTAATTGCTCCGGGAATGAAGCGCCGCGCAGGAAGCTAAACGCCGCTTGACGCATGAAGCTCGACGTAAGGCATGGCTAATCGTAATAAACGCCATCAACCTCCCAAGCTTCGCTATCTCTGGTGACAGCGCAGCAAAACAGCGTTCTCTAATTGCAGATCCCATTCTGCGCGAGCCCAGGCTGTTTCATCCCACCAATTTCCTGAAGCCAGATAAGGGCCACGTTGCTCTGCGACTTTGCCGTTGACGTTGCGCGCTTCGAAGGTGAGCGGAATATCTTCTGACAGAAAAACGGATGCAGATACGGCCGGTCGAAATCGTCGCAACGCAATTGGAGTGACGCGCTCTGTCGCGTCCGACGAATAATGGGACGACACGGGAGGTCGTCCCTCCAGGCTCCCAGGAAAATGGTTCGATATGAAATGCGTCAGGCCGATGTGTTTCTTCCAAGACTGGCGTGCCGACACGATCGCTGCCCAGTAAAGCGACCAACCGGGCCAGCGTTTCGTAGAGCTGATTTGGATCGCGCAAAGATGTTTCAAACAAACCAAATTGTTGTCTGCGACGGTTTAGCCGGCTCGGCTTCCAACGAAACAGCAGCGTAATCGGGTATTCCGATTTAAAATTCTCGAGATGGCGTGTGCAGCATCCGAAAGAGAAGATCGACATCGTTCGTCGGCTGCGGAATTTTGAAAACAGCGTTCGTAATGCTGCTTGTTTGCGCGAAACGTGATTCTGCAGCAGTCGAGTTCTTTTGCGACGAGATAGATCGCGCTCAGCCGCAAGCGAGAGCTGCTCCAAAAAGCGGCGCAGCATAAACGAGGAGCGGCTCGGCCGTTTCGATTTCATTTTCAAATTCGAAGCTTTCCTCGAATGACTCAGGCGGTCGGACGAGCTTGAGCGGTCGATTGGATTGCCCGTTCGCCCGTTCCCACATTCGCACCGCTTCGGAACCAAGCCGCGCGCGCAAGCTGCTCTTTATCGAGCGCCGCGAGCTGGCCGAGGGTATGAATTCCCCACTTGTGCAGGATCGCTAAAATCTGCTCGATCTCGGCTTCGATCTTTGCCTGCCGCGGAATTCGACGATGAAGAGCGCTTCATGCGCTCAATTTAACTCAAACGCGTTTATATGTTCAAGTGAACATTAAGTATAGATCAAATTATCTTCACCGGACATTTCGGCAGTGCTTGCAGAAACGCGCGCCCGTACGGCTTGGTCACGATCCGGTTGTCGAGAATGACGATGATGCCGCGATCGCTCTTCGTTCGGATCAAGCGGCCGACGCCTTGTCGAAGTTTCAGGATCGCTTCCGGCAACGAATATTCGGTGAACGGATCGCCGCCGCGTTCCTCCACGAGTTCGAGTTTCGCCTCGATCAGCGGATGATCCGGCACGGCGAAAGGCAGCCGGGTGATGATCACATTGGAAAGCGCCTCGCCTGGAACATCCACACCCATCCAGAAACTGTCCGTGCCAAAAAGGACGCTGCGCGGCGTGGTCTTGAATTGCTCGAGTAAGCTTCTCCGCGGGGCGCCGCCGCCTTGCACAAGAAGATTGAATTTCTTCTCGCGCAAAAATTCTCGCATCTGATCGGCCACCTGCTGCATGCCGCGATAATTGGTGAAAAGAACAAAGGCGCGTCCATCCGTTTCCTCGACAAAATGCGCGATCCAATGCTCCAGCGCTTTCTCGTAACCGTGCATCGCGCGGGTCGGGCATTTTCTGCACGACGAACATTTTCATCTGCGTGCGAAAATCGAACGGACTCCCGAGCAGCAACGGCTTCGGCTTCGTCCGCGCCGATGCGCTGCCGAAAATAGGCGAGATCAGGACGGCCGACTGACAGCGTCGCGCTTGTCATCACGCAGCGAGCAGTCCTCGCGAAAAATCATGCGGCGCAGCACCGGCGCGATGTCGATCGGCGCCGCGTTCAGCGAGAGAAACTGCGCGCGTCTTGCCGGTGCGCTCGACCCAGTAAACGTGTTCGCGGGCGCTTTGTTCCAGAAAGATGGCAATGCCGTCGCGCGCATCGCGAATCCGCCGGCCGAGCTCCTGCAATTCGGCCTTCAGAAATTCATCATCGGCGCGTTTCGCGACCTCGGCGATACGCGCCTGCAACCCGGTCAGGCGTCCGGTAATCGTGTCCGGAACAAACTCCGGCGCGCGGACACGAAACTCGCGGCCCTTTCGAAAATCGCAGCGACGATTCGACTGCGGCGAAAAACTGGTCCACTCGATCGACAAGGTCCGCCGCCAGTCTCACGCCGGCCGCGTCGCGCATGACCGTGAACAGCCCCTTTCGCGTGCGCGCATTGTAGAGCCGCTGGATTGTCGATCTTAGCCCGTATTGCGAGATGCCGATGCCGATCTGCCGGGAGGCGACTTGCTCGACCGTGTGCGCTTCATCGAAAATGATGAAGTCGTTTGGAAAAAGATAACCGCTTTCGCGTTCTTCCTGCTGCTCCGGGCTTCCCAGAAGCATGAAGAGCAGCGTGTGATTGATCACGATCACGTCGGACGCCAGCAGCCGTTTGCGCGCCTGCTGGTAAAAACAGTTCGGATCCTGCCCGCAGCTTTTTCGTGTGCAGATGTGCGGCTCGCTGCAAACCTGCGCCCAAACTTTTGGGTCGGGCTCGACCGACAAATCGCTGAGCGAGCCGTCGCGGGTCGTGCGCGCCCACTCCGCGAGTCTCGTCAGCTCATTTTGCTCCGGCCCGGTGAAAAGCTCGTTTTGCTGCTGGAGCGCGCGTTCCAACCGCCGCGGGCAAAGATAATTTTGCCGCCCTTTCATGAGCGCGGCTTCGAACTCAACCGGCAAAATCTTCTTTAAAATGGGGATGTCTTTGTAAAGAAGCTGTTCCTGAAGGTTGATCGTGTGGGTCGAGACGATCGCCTTTTTGTGCTGCTCGATGCGCAAACAAAATCGCCGGAGCGAGATAGGCGAGCGATTTGCCGACGCCGGTGCCCGCTTCGACCACCAGATGGCGCTCTTCTTCCAGCGCCTGCGCCACGCGCCGCCGCCATTTCCTGCTGTTGCGGACGAAACTCGAAATTCTTTGCCTTTGAGAAGCGGCCCATTCTCGGAAAAAATTGCGCGAATTCGTTCGACAAATTCGGTGCCCAGAGAATCTTTCAACGCGATCATCGAAATTTAGTCTTAATTTACTCCGTGAGACTCCTCGATCGCTACGTCGTCCGCAATTTCCTGCAGGTTTATCTTTACTGCATCGCGGGTTTTATCTCGATCTGGCTCATTTTCGATATTAGCGACAATATTTCGACCTTTATCGACGAGCACATCGGTCTTCTTGCTCGCCGTCCGGTATTACGCCACGCAGGTCCCGCAAGTTTTCATCATTCTCCTGCCGGTTTCCCTCCTGCTCGCGCTCCTTTTTACGCTGGGGCGAATGTCGCGTGCGAATGAAATTGTGTCGATGCTGACCGCAGGTGTAAGTCTTCCGCGCGTTCTCCTGCCGTTGATCGGAATGGGCCTGCTCACGGTAGCGGCAAGCATGGCGCTAAATTATTCGCTTGCGCCGCCATGCCGAGCTGGCGCGCAAGACGCTCCTCTCCGAAGCGCGTGCGCGTCCGGAGGCCTTTATTGAGGGGCAAATTTTTCGGAACCGAACCGACGCCCGCACCTGGTTTGTTCAGAATTTTCGCCACGGCGGCAACACGTTCAACAACGTGCAGGTGCTCCAACAGGACGCGAACGACAACATCGTTACAAATTACCTGGCGACGCGCGCCTTTTATCGGCCGGAAACGAAAACCTGGGATCTCGAGAACGCGAAAGTCGTTCACTACGATCACGCCGGAAACATCATCGACGAGCAGATTTATCCTTCGCTGAAGGTCGAGCATTGGAGCGAAACACCTTTTCGGCTGGGCAGCGCAAACGTGCGCGCGGAATTCCTCAGCTTGCCAGAGCTGCGGGAATATCTGCATTTCAACGCCGATTTTCCCGCTACTCTGCTCGCGCCGTTCCGCACGCATCTTCAGTATCGTCTCGCCTTGCCGTGGACCTGCCTGGTTGTTGTTTGTATCGCGGCCCCGCTTGGAATCGGCTACTCGCGCCGCGGGCGTTTTGTCGAGCGTCGCGGCTGCGGTTGTTCTTGTTTTCTCGATGAACTTTCTCACTCATCTTTTCCTCGCGCTCGGCGAAGGCGATCGCGTCTCTCCCTGGATGGCGGCGTGGACGCCGAATCTTCTTTCACCGCGATCGGTCTCTATCTGCTCTATCTTCGCGCTTCCAATCGCGAAGCGCCCGGCTTTCATCTTTTCACCGCGCGACGTATAGTTGCGCAATGAACCCGCTGCCAAACGAATGGGCGATCAAGCATCGCGCCGACGCCTGTGCCGTCACCCATCGACCGTTCGCGCCCGGCGAATATTTCTACACGCTGCTTTTTCACGACGCTGATGGTTATCGACGCGAAGATTTGAGCGAAGAAGCGTGGCGTAATCGGAACGAGAATATTCAGCCGTTTTCATTTTGGAAATCGCGCTACGAACCTTTGCCGCCGCCGATCGCCCGAGCCTCTGGCCAAAGAAAATGCCGAGCAGCTCTTTCCGCCGTTTGATTGCATCGGACAATCCGCCCGCGAATGCATGCTACGTGCTTGCCGCCATGCTCGAGCGCAAGCGCGTCCTAAAACAAATTAAGACCGAAGAAGCCGCGAACGGGCGCGTTTTGATTTACGAACACGGCGCGACCGGCGACGTCTTCATCGTGCCCGATCCGCGATTGCGGCTCGACTGAACTGGAAGGCGTGCAGAATGAAGTCGCAAGCCTGCTCCAAACCGCCGCGCACCATTGACAAGATCGATATGTTGTCCGCGTTACCCTTGGTTCTCCAATCGCTTTCCGCTTTACCTCGCGCCGATGGCCGGTGTGTCCGACAAAATTTTCCGGCAGCTCTGCAAAGAACACGGCGCCGATGTCCTCACGACTGAATTCGTGTCGGCCGAAGGAATTTTTCGGCGCAATGAACGGACGCGCGAATATCTCGACTTTGACGAGATCGAGCGACCAATCGGCGTGCAACTTTTCGGTGCCGATGCCGAGCACATGGCCGAAGCCGCGCGCCAGGTGATTGATTGGGTGCGCCCGGATTTTATCGATCTCAATTTCGGTTGTCCGGTCAACAAAGTGGTCGCGAAAAATGGCGGCTCCGCGTTGCTGAAAGATTGTCCCGATGCTGGCCAGCTGTCGCGGCTGCGGTGGTTAGCGCTGTTGCGCCGTTGCCGGTCACCGCCAAGATCCGCATCGGTTGGGATGCAGATTCGATCAACGCGTCGCGTGTCGCGCGCATCCTGCTCGATGCAGGAATCGCGCGCGATTACGGTGCACGGACGCACCCGCGCGCAAGGCTACGCCGGAGCAGCCGATTGGGACACGTTATCGCCGAAGTTGCCGCGGCCGATTCCAATTCCCGTCATCGGAAACGGCGACCTCGCCAGCGCCGCTGATGTTGCGAAACGACGCCGTGAAACCGGAATTGCCGGCGCCATGATCGGCCGCGCGGCGATGAGCGCGCCCGTGGATTTTCAGACAGATCGAAACAGCATCTCGCAACCGGCGAAGATTCCCGATGCACCTGAATTTATTCGAGAGATGGGACTTAGATCCTGCCGGCATTGCCAGCTCGTTGTTCGCGCATCGGGGTGCGTGAAGAACCGGCGATTCGCTCGATGCGCGCACGCCTGATGGCCTATTCGCGGGCGATGCCTGATGCCAAACGGCTACGCGCAAAATTTTCACACGTTTCGACCCTCGCCGAAGTTGAGACAATCGCGGAAGAAAATATCTTTAACAGCGAAAACAGAACCAGCGACAGAACAGCGAAGCTCTGCTCTCGTAACTTCAGCTGATTCATTTCTAATGACCACCGAATCCTCAGACAATCAATTATAAGATCGGCAACGAGCGACTGGTCAAAGTGACCGAGGCCGCGTCGCGCAAACTGGCGTCGCTGCTTGAGGAAAAAGGGTAAACCAAACGGCGCGTTGCGCCTCGCCGTGATCGGTGGCGGTTGCTCCGGCCTGCAATACACAATGGATCTGGTGGAGGGCCCTGCTCAGCGCGATATCCTCGTTCCAAGCCTCCAACGTCCGTCGTGGTTGTCGATCCAAAGAGCGCACTCTTCGTCAGCGGTTCGGTGCTCGATTACAGCGATGACCTGCAAAAAGGCGGTTTCAAAGTCACGAACCCGAACGCGGTCGCGCATTGCTCCTGCGGCGAAAGTTTCGCTGTTTAAATACGAGAGAAGAGCGCCTTATATCTGTTCATTTGAACTTGCGCGGTCGGCCGAGTTCGGCGATTATAAAGCATGCTGACGCATCGTCAGAAAAACGTTCTCGATTTCATCCAGAGCGAGCAGCGAGAAAAGGCATCACGCCGAGCACGCGCGAGATCCAAAGCATTTTCGGTTCGCGAGCCAGACATCGGTGATGCAGTACATTGCCGCGCTCGAAGCGCAAAGGCTTTCTCAGTCGGCATGCGCGCAAAGCCCGCGCGCTGATCACGCCGGTGCAAAAAGTCCGGATCACGGATGTCCCGATCTACGGAGCAGATTCCCGCAGGCATGTCGACGTTGATCGAACAAGCCAGCGAAGGACACGTTTCGCTCGACGCACGCTCGGCCAATGTTTCGAAAAACGGGCGGACCTTTGCCTTGCGGGTGCGCGGCGATTCGATGATCGGCGCCCACATTGTCGATGGAGACATTGTGATTTTGGAGGACCGCAAAGATGTGCAGAACGGCGATATCGTGGCGGCTTTAATTGATGGTGAAACGACTTTGAAGCGTTACGTGGTGGAACATGGCAGACCGTATTTAAAGGCGGAGAATCCGCGTTATCCGAATCTCAGCCCAGCGCGCGAGTTAAAGATTCAGGGAGTGATGGTGTCGTTGGTGCGCAAGCAAGAGCGCCGGAAAGTCCAGATAATGTTCACTTGAACACTTTTTGCGCCTCGTGCCATTTTTAAAAAAATGGGTGCGAGTGGTAAAATTGTCGATCTTCGGAAACTTCTTGCTGAGCGTTTTCCGCACGCGCCTGTCTCCAGCGGCCGACGCGTTTAGTTACCGGTTTATCGTTTGTCGATCAAGCAATCGGCGGCGGCTTGCCCGAAAGGCGCGATCACCGAATTGATCAGCCCGCGAATAAGCGCGGGAAGCGCCTCGCTTCATTCAGGCGCTCCCAGGCCGCACATCGCGATCGTTATTTCGTCGCGTTGATCGATGGGCGCGATTCGTTCGATCCCGTCCACTCGGGCAATTGGGCAATGCGTTTGCGCAATCTTCTTTGGGTGCGTTGCAGCAAAGCCCTCGAAGCGGTCAAGGCGGCTGATCTGCTGTTGCGCGATGGCAATTTCCCGCTGGTGATTGTCGATCTTGTTCTCAATCCACCGGAAGAATTGCGCAAAATTCCGCAGACGAACTGGTATCGCTTGCAACGATTGGTGGAAGCATCGTCCGACCGCATGTCTGGTTCTGAGCCGCCACAGGCATGGTGAGCAGCGCGCAATTGAAAATCGTTCTCGAAAATTCCTGGACACTGGAAACTTTTGAAGAAGAAGACGCGATTTCGCGGCTGCGAATTCGCGTGCAACGATCGCACCTCCATCGAGCAGGAGAAAGACAGCCGACGCAGCGAATTGATGTTTGCGACGATTTATTTGCCGAATTTTTATTTGCAGGCCGCAATGCGTCATCAACCGGAGTTGCGCGCAAAACCGGTCGCGCTGCTCGATGACGCAAGACAAAAAAGCAGTCGATCATTCAACTCAATGAGGCTGCCGAAAAAGCCGGTGTGCGCAAAGGCATGACACCGAGCCAGGGCTTGGCGCGATGTCTTGAGTCTGATCATGAAAACACGCGCTCGATGCGCAAGAAAAATTGATCGATGAAATTTTGCTTCATTATGCGTTCACCCTTGCTCCGTTTGTAGAAGCCACCGCGCCTGGCGTTTGCACGATCCAATTTACCGACAATCGAGATCTGAGCGCCGAAGGTGTCGCGTGTAATCGAGCAGTTAGCCGAATGCGAAATTATCGCGCAAGCCGGGATTGCACTCTGCGCCGGATACAAGTCTTCTCGTCGCGCATTTGGCACAGTCCGGTTTTAGCAAATCGAGGACGCAAAGAAATTTCTCGCGCCGCTGCCAATCGAGACGCTCGCGCTCGATCGCAAGATCTGACAACGTACTCCGCGGCACGGCGGTCGCGCTCTACACATTGTCAGCTGCGGCAGGTCTGCGTTCGATCAAAAGGCGATAAACAAAACCGCCCAGCGCCTCCGCCGAGCAACGGTCCGATCCAGTAAACATAATGGTCGTGCCAAAAATTTGCTGCAACGGCTGGACCGAATACGCGCGCGGGATTCATGGCCGCGCCGGTAAGCGGCCCTCCAAACAGAATGTCGAGCGTGATTGTCGCCCCAATCGACAAGGCCGGCGACGCGCCGCGGCCCGCGTTCGTCGACGGCCGTGCCGTGAACCACGAATACGAGAAAGAAAGTCAGGATTCCTTCCACCAGAATTCCCTGCCACGCGGCCAGATTAATGGCGAGCTGTGGAGTGCCAGTGACGACGACATCGCGTCCGAACAAACCGCAGGCAAATCAATGCAGCCGCAGATTCCGCCCAGCACATTGCGCGATCCAATAGCGGAACGCGTTCGGCCCATGTCATGTGACCGCCGCAAACGCAGGCCGAAGGTGACCGCCGGATTCAATTGGCCACCCGAGATATGCAGCGTAGCGGAAACAAAAGCTGCAATCGTGAGGCCGTGAGCGAGCGCGACGGCGAGCACATCGTGTCCGGCAGTTTTGATCGCGCCGATGCCGACAAAGATCAGCGCGAATGTTCCGATAAATTCCGCGAGCAACGGACGAAACTTTGGCCATGCGCCGATGCAATCAAATTGTCGAGCGCTGACAACTGCGGATTGCATGTCTGAGCGCGTCAACCTGTCGCCCGAGGCTGACGCCACGCGATCGGACGCGACTATCGCGCGAGGCGAAAGTGTCGATCTAACCACCGGCGTAATTCGGATATCTTTCGTGTAGCTCCCGGGCCAAGCCGATCTGCTTCATCGGTTTTGCCAGCGCGTTGATAGGCCGATGCGGCTTTGTCCAACGCGCGCGGAGTGATGGCTGGATCATCGTAAAGCAAAGCGACACCCATGAAAGCCTTGCCGGCATCATCGAAATTTCCGCGCTCCAGTTGGACGTCGCCCGCCAGCAAACGCGCCTCAGCATTCACACGACCCTCCGGCTGCAGCGCCATGATCTCCTCGGCAATCTTCTGCGCGTCGTCTGGTTTGTGAGCGCCGATTTTGACCGCGCCAAGCGCGAGCAACACTTTCGCTTTTCCCGCCGGATCTTTGGCGATCTGCAAATATTTGCCGAACGCATCCTCCGCTTCAGGCAAGTTTTTCAGCTTCGTGGCTGCGTCACCCAGATAAAACAGAAAGTCCGGCTTCACGCTGCCGCGATTGTCGATCTTTCCCAGAGCGCTCAGATATTTTTCGGCCGCTTCGTAATTTTTCTCGTTGTAATATTCGATTCCCAAGCCATTCGAGAACTTCTGGCGGCACATTCACGTTCGGACTGTTGGCCATGAAATTGTTCACCTCTTTGGTGAGAGCAGCCCGATCTTTCAAATAAAACTGGCACAAAATGAGCCGAAGCGACGCGAGGTTGTAATATTGCTCTTTGTTGAGTTGACGCGCGGCATTGAGCGCAGTCATCGCCGTCTTGTAATCCTTCGCCTCAAACGCAGCCTTGCCGATATAATATTGTGCCTGCGCCGCGACCGAACTCTTTCGGAAATTCTTTCAGGAGCTGGCGAAACGTCTCGACCATGCCCTTCGTATTCTCCTGTTGCCCGAGAATCAACGCCTTCAATTGCAGCGCCGCTTCGCGCTCGTGCGCGCTGGGATATTTCGTGAGGATCGTGTTTAAATCGGAAAGCGCGGCGTTGTAGTTCTTATCCTGTTCGTAAGCCAAAGCGCGCTGAGCCAAAACCGCGGGCACTTGCGGATTGTCCGGAAATGTCTGCACGTAATAAGTGAAAGCTTCGATAATCTCCGGGACGTTTTTCGTCTGCACGTAACAGCAGACCGAGCTTGTAAGCCGATTCGGCGCGCAACTTTGGCGAAAGCTCTGAGGCGCGCAGTTCGGCATAAATCGGCGCCGCCTCCGTGTAATTCTGTTGTTTGTAGAGCGCTTCCGCCTTTAAGAGCTTCGCCTGGTCGGCGCGCTCGCCTGTACGGATTCGTTGCAAGAAATTCGCTCCACTTCGGCGAGCAGCGCCGACGGATCGGAGTTGTAAACGTTGATCAGTCGCTGATAGGCCGCGTCCTTCGCTTCTTCGCGATCCGGAAATTTCGCAATAATCTGGCGATAAAGTTCTTCAGCTTTCTCGGCGTGACCGAGTTGCCGTTCGCTGTTTGCGGCGAGCAACATCACCTCGGCTTGAGCCGCCTCCGGAAGCTTCTCCTGCTCTTTCTTGTAATCAGTCGAGCAACTGCGCGTATTGGCCGGTCTGATATTGCAAGCGGCGCAAACCGACCTGCGCGATCGGCCGGAATTTTCCGGCTTCAGGCAAGGTTCGACCCTTTTGCAGTAAGCTCGTGGCTCTATCGACCATTGCCTTGTCGATCTTGCCCTTATCAGCCTGCACAAGATCGAGAGCGATCATGCCGCCGCGCACGGCCGACTCCGCTTTCAAGGCCGGCTTTTGCGTTTCGTTCGAAAGAGCTTCGTATTGCTTCAGCGCATCGATTTTTCTTCCTCGCCCAACGAGAATGGATGCTGCCGTCAATCGTGCGTCCTCGCGATACGGATTCGGATTTCCAGCCTCGGCAACCTCCTGATAAATATCAGCAGGCTTCATCTTTGCGACCGAGAACTTCGAGGCAACGCGCTTCGAAATAGCGCGCGGAAAGCGCCACGGCGGATTCCTTTGATTTCGTGGCGGAACGATGAAAGAGCGGAAGGGCCGCAGCATAATCCTTCTGCGTAAAAGCCATCTCGGCCAGAGCGTATGCAGCCGGTCCGGCAAACTCGCTGTCGCCATAATCGTTGAGGACTTTCTGGAAATTTGTGCGAGCGCTCGATGGGCGATTCAGATTTCGATAGCATTCGCCGAGCGAAAAATAGGCGTTCGCCCGGCCGGACGCTGCCCGGGTAATCGTCCAGATATTTCTGATACTCCGGGACGGCGAGATCGTAGAGCTTGCGAGTGAAGAGCGCGTTCGCGTAATCGAGCTGGCGGCGGTCAGGCGCTTCGGTTTCTCGCGCTGGCGGTTCGGAAGATTCTCCGCGGAGCGACGCGGAACTGGCGCTGGCGGTTCCTCGAGCGGGAGAGCCCGCGCGACCGGCGGCTCATCTATCGGCCGAGCGCGACGCACTTCGGGCGGCCATTGAGCGAGGCTCGCGTCCGCAATCCAAAAGCAGCATTGCCAGTCCGAAAAGACCGGATGCGCTGCGCGCCATTTTCATTTCGCTGTCGCGAAAGCCACGTTCGTAATCCCGGCTTCGCTGCAAATATTTAAGACACCGATGATGTTCTTGTAAGCGCCAGCCTCATCGCCGCGGATCACCACGGCCTGCTCGGCGTTGAGTTGAACCAGGCTTTTGAGCAATTCGCTCAATTCAGTGCCGCTCAGGGTGCGGCGATTCACGACGACGTTGCCGTCCGCTTTCACATTCACAACCACATCGCCGATCGGCGCAGTTTTCTCTTTCGCGGCCGAAGCTTTCGGCACTCTTGACGTCGAGTTCGTTCTCATTGCGAGCCGCGTTCCATGTCAGCAGGAAAAATCAACAACAGCAACAGGACATCGACCAGCGGCGCCAGTTGAATACCGGGATGATGCAGAGGCGCGTGACCACGCAGATTCATGTGATGTAAGGAGACGATGTCGATCTTGCGGATTGCAGCGCGATGGCAGCTTAAAGTTCGTCCTCGATCAGCACGGGCGTTCGCTCAGTCCGCTTGCCATATTGCAAGGAAAGCAAAGCCAAAACGTGCGTCGTGGCAGCTTCCAAATCTGAAATCAATTTTTGGGCTCTGCCGCGGAAAAAAGCGTAGAACATCATCGCCGGAATACCGATGGCCAGACCGGCGGCGGTGTTGACCAGTGCCTGACTGATCCCCTGCGAGAGCGCCACGTAACGCGCCGACCCGAGATCGCGCGCCAAGCGCGCCGAACGAATGGATAATTCCGAAGACCGTGCCGAGCAGGCCGAGCAGCGGCGCGATCATTCCGATATCGGCAAGATAAATGACGCGATTGTTCAGACTGGCCGCGACCCGCGTTCCTTCCGTCTCGGCGATCTCGCGAACCTGCTGCAAATCTGCGTTCGGATTCTTGGTTGTGAAATCGAGCATCTTTTGCACGACCCGCGCGATCGCTTCGCCGTGGCGATTGGAAACGGCGAGCAATCCCAGATAATCGCGCTTGCGCAAAAGCGCATCGGCCGTTGCCATGTAACCGCTCGAAACCACCGCGCCACGCCGGATCGTCATCAGATAAACGATCACGAGCATCACGAAAAGATCGACAAGAGAAAAGAGCGGGATCATCACCGGCCCGGCTTTGATAAGCGTATCCATGATCGTCTGCGAGTGTGGATATCGGGCACCAGAGGCGGCGTGGCCTCCTGCGCGAGCAAAGGGAGTTGCGCCTGCCAGCGTGGCAAGCACCAGGAAATGAAATCTTCATGCCAAGAATTTTGTTATGATAAACGGAGCGTTAGTCGGATGCAAATATAGCAACTCACAGACTAAACACAGAACCAACTCGCCGGGTTGCTAAACAAATCGATCTCCGCCAGCCCAGCGTCGAACGCGGAAAGATGTGGGCCGGTTGAATTTCCGGATCGAGCTCGACGTAATTTTGGCGGCCACGCCAGGTGTAGCGCGCGTCGCTGAGCAGATCGTGCACTTGATATACGTCGCTCTCCATTTGCCCGAACTGATCGACCGGCACATCGACATAAGAATGTCTGTTTGCGATGCGGATCGAGATTCACAACGACGAGAATGATGTTGTCGCGCGCGGCAGTCATTTTGCCGTAAAAGAGGATCGCGTCGTTGTCGGCGTGGTAAAACCGCAAGTTATCGTAAAACTGAAGCGCGCGGTTTTCTTTCCGGATTTTGTTTAACCGCGTGATCCAATCCTTGATGTTTCCCGGCGCATTCCAATCGCGCTCTTTCCATTGGTATTTTTCGGAATCGAGATACTCCTCGCGACCCGGTAGAGCCTCGTTCTCGCACAGCTCGTATCCGCTGTAGATGCCATACAAGGTTGAGAGCGTGGCGGCGAGGAGCACGCGAATCATAAATGCCGGCCGGCCGCCGTCCTGAAGCACAAACGGTAAAATATCCGGCGTGTTCGGCCAAAGATTAGCCGCGAAAATATTCGCTCATCTCGGTCTGCGTCAGTTCCGTGAAATATTCGATGAGCTCACGCTTCGAATTTCGCCACGTGAAATAAGTGTAGCTCTGGTTGAAACCCGCTTTGGCCAGCGCTTTCATCATTTTTGGCCTGGTGAACGCTTCCGAGAGAAAGACTGACGTCCGGATATTTGGCGCGCACGCCGCTTATCAAATACTCCCAGAAGGCGACCGGGTTTGGTGTGCGGATTATCGACGCGAAAGATGCGCACCCCGCGCTCGGCCCAAAAAGGACGATGCTCTTCATCTCCGCCCATAGCTCGCGCCAGTTTTCGCAGCGAAAGTTCAGCGGATAAATGTCTTCGTACTTCTTCGGCGGATTCTCGGCGTATTTGATGGTGCCATCCGGGCGCTTGTAAAACCAATCGGGATGCTCTCTGACGTAAGGATGATCGGGTGAGCAATTGATCGCGAAGTCGAGGGCGATTTCCATTCCGCGTTTTCGGACTTGTTTTTGAAGCCAGTCAAAATCGGCCAGCGTACCGAGCGCAGGCTCGACGGCTTTGTGTCCGCCCGCTTCGCTGCCGATTGCCCACGGCACGCCTGGATCGCCAGGTTCGCAGGTGATCGAATTATTGCGGCCTTTGCGATTCGTATGGCCGATCGGATGAATGGGCGGAAAATAAATCACGTCGAAGCCCATTGCCCTGGCGTCGTCGACGCGTGGCAAACAATCGCGAAATGTCGATCCACGATCGCCGCGGCCTTCGGCCGAGCGCGGGAAAAATTCATACCATGCGCCTATCTGCGCCGCTGGACGATCGACAATGACACGCGGAGGCTGGTGCGTATTGCGTCGCGCTGGAGCGGTCCGCGATAAGTCGCCATTAGCACCTCGAGCTCTCCGGATTGCGCGATCTCGTTAATCTCAGAGTTACCGGCTGTGCAGATTCGCTCGGAGAGCTCCAGCAACCGCGCGGAATCCGCCGCGATCGTGCGCTCGCTGGGCGGCTGCTTCGAGCAAAGCGGCGCCTTCCAGTGCTTCACTCCGCAGCTCAGAGATGCCAGCCCCAAATTTCGCGGTGAACTCGCGCTGCCATCCGCGAAACGTATCGGTCCACGCCTCGATCGTGTATTCGTAAATCGCGCTATCGTAAAGAGTGCAAACGCCGCGCCAGCGGTCGTTATCAACGAAGGTCATGGGCGTTTCCCGCCATTCGTCTCTCCCGAGAACGCGCCACTTCAGGACCGCCGCAACGACATCGTGCCCGTCCTTAAAAATGTCCGCTTCGACGACGAGATCTTCGCCGACGATCGCGTTTAATCGGGTAGCGACCGCCGTCGAGCAACGGTTGCAGGTTCTCGATGACCGCGGAAGGAAAGGCCCGAGGCATGGGCCATGAATCAACCGAAATTCCCTGCCGGCGAAAGGAGAAATCTCAGCGATCCGAAGAAGATAAGCAGCGTATTACAACGCGAAGTAAAACGCGCACTCGTACAGCCCCGAGTTGCGAATCATCTCTCTGCGCACGCGGGTGCCGAGAAGAGCTTCGAACATATCCTGCTCGAGCCGGCCAATGATAGGATACGCTCGAGCAAATTCATGATCGGCGAGTGACATTCGAGAATCTGAGGACCGCCCTCTTCCGAGGTGGTGAACTGGGCCATGTAGCCCTCGCTATCGCGCACCCGGGCGAGCCATTTGGCGCGTTCGGCCACTGTTTCTCCCTTCACCTTGGCTTTTGAGCGCCGCGGTCTTTTCTCGAAGACATTGTAAAGAAGCTTCTCCGGCGCGTTCGGCCCATAAATTTCCTGAGTCGACGTTCAACAGCGTCGAGCGGTGAACTGATTGCTATCGGCCTGAAAAAGATCATGGCTGCGGCGCGTAAGCCGGTAAACCATTTCCGGGCGACCCATCTTCTGCGGCCGGCGCCAGGTATCCAGATAACCATCGCGCTGAAGGGTGAGGCAATGCTGCTTGATGCCCATGTAGCTCATGCTCATTTTTCCGACCAGCTCGTTAACGGACATGCCTCTGGTCCGCTTGAGCGAGTTAATAATTTCGAGCCGCTGGGTGCGGCCAATTTCTGCGATTAAACGTTGATTCATAATCATGGTAAAAATTGAAGTGCGGACTTTACACGTCTGCGATCTTTAAAACGCAAGATTAAAATTTTACGCAACTACCGAAAACAAAAGAGATTACAGAAGCGGACTCAGCTGAATCACTCGAAACACTGGGCGGCGATGTTCGATGAGAACGCACTGCATGCTTGTGCGGAATACGCCTGCTGGCTTTAGACAAACGGAAGCGGAACCACTTCGACCGTGAATCGGAGCCTGCTGCACCGGAATCCTCAGCGTGCGACGACGGCGTCCAGATTGAGTGCCGGGATCGTTGAAGCCGCGTTTAACATACCGAGCGCGATTTCCTTCCCAAGTCTCTCGCTGCGCGTTGCGCTCGTAATCCAGCCCACCTGTCTGCCTTTCTCCGACGTGCTGGCGAGTTTCATGCTGGCCTGGAGCGGCGTATTATGCAACGAAATCAAGCCGCACAATCGCTTGTTTGTCTGGCCGGACATCTTGATTCGCGAGATTACTTCCTGGCCGATGTAGCAACCCTTCTCATAATCGATCGTCGCGCTCTTCCAGATTCGCCTCGATTGGAATGATCTCTTCCGTCAGCTCGCAGCCCCACCGGGAATACCCTGTTCAATTCGAAGAATCTCCTGCGGAAGCGGCGTCGAACAAGCGAAACATTGACGATAATTGCTCGCGAAACAGCATCATGGAACGCTGAATCGGTCCAGATGTCCCACGCCCGGTTCGGCGAAGCGGCGCGCGGAAAGGATGCGCTGGCAGTCGCCTACATCCGGCGCCGCTCGCGACAATACGTGAAAAATCGACAATCGATCAGTGACGTCTTCAATCTGAACGTCGTCGGCGATTACGTAGCGCTCGATCCTGGCAGGGAGAGCTTTTCGAAGCTCGGGATCGGCATCGATCCAAAAGCAATCCGGACTCGGCGGAAAGGAAAATATGCGCGTTAGATCTTGCCCTTCGCGTTGAGCACGCACGCTTCAATAGCTGCGGATTCGGTAGCCTTGCGCACATCATTCGTAATCTGTCCGTTCAGAAACGGACGCGATCGTTCCCCGTAATGCGAAGCTTTGTGCGTCCGGAGAAATCAAAAAACGCGCCTTCACCGGTCTGACGGGCCGACGTCATGCTCCTTTGACGAGATAGGCTGTTTCAATAGTTGCTTCCCGCGGCGCAGTAACCGGATAAGAAAGCCGCGCACGCGGATCGTGTCTGCTCCTGCTTTGACGGTCTCTTCGGCTCGGGAAATCAGCGAGCCGCGTTCTCAGCGAGTAACGGTTACTCACGGCTACTTGCTCCTGTTCAGATTTTGGGCTCTTCGCAACAGCCGATTCGGCTGAGAATATTTTCGCGCAACCGCAGAGTAATCATCATCGCCGTGCCCCAACTGGATTTGCTCGACAGCAGCTGATCGCGCGCAGCGGACGTCACCCCCAGTTCAAGATGATGCGGACGAGCCAAGCTGATTGGCGATCTCCATGTCTTTGAGCATGTGCTTTACGGAAAAATGTGGCTCAAAATTCGCGCTCAATCATTTTAGGCATTTTCATCGCCAGAGTCGTAGAATGACTCGCGTTGACTTGCATTGCTTCGACGAACTTTTGCAGAGGCACGCCTAAAGCTTGGATCAACGCCAAAGCTTCCGCCGCGGCTTGCACACTCGCGGCCGTAACCATGTTGGTTGCGATTTTGATCGCACTCGCCTGACCGATCTCGCCAGATTTCAATAATCTCCTTGCTGCTCGCTTCAAGAATGGGACGTGCTTCCCGCAATGCCGCATCATTCCCCGCGACGTAATAAACCAATTCGCCTTTTTCCGCCGCAATCTTACTGCCGGTGAATGGCGCTTCCACAAACCGTCCGCCGCGACGTTCGACAATTTCCGCCGCGGCGCGCATTGAATCCGGAGCAACAGTGGAATGCGCAATTACGATGTGCCGTGAGGTAATCTTTTCGGCTGAGACTGCTGCACGGTTCCCAGCAAAGCCCCATCATCAGAGACAAAAATCTGCAGACAATCGCAGATTTCGGCCAGTTCGCCTGGCGAACCGACAAAATTTGGAACAGGACGCGGAGTTCGGTTCCAAACGAACACCTGAAATCCTTTCCTGGCGCAGATTCGCGGTCACGCCACGGCCGATAATGCCGAGGCCGATCACTCCAATAATTTTCGAGCTGGATGGGACATGCGCCGTTACGCGCTCGAAGCGGAAATTCGCGCGCGATCAAATTGCGGGCAAAAACGCCGCCAGGCAACGCAGAAGTTCGCGAATTTCCAAAGGCCCCTCAGAGCCGGCGCAGGTCCCGGCGAGCAACAATGGAATTGAAAGCCTGCATTTCACTTTAACGCGAATTCAGACAGGTAATACGCAGCGACCGACCCAACGACCTGGAGACTTTGGGCGCTGAGCTTGTCGATCGTGTCGTCGGCCGTGTGCCACCAGGCGAAATCAAAATCAATCATGTCGAGAGTCGGAATTCCGATCCTGTTCAGCGGAGTGTGATCGTCCGTCATTTCGCGGTCGAAGTAGCTGAAATAGTTTCGTAATTTCAGCGCCTCGGCCGATGCAAAAATATCTCGCGCCATTTCCACAGGCGAATCTGTTGGCAAAGTGATGTCAGAGAACGATCGCCCACCATGTCGAACAAGATGCCACCGCGAAATTGTTTGCCCGTCTTGGCATCTGCAAGTTGCCTGGCAAAATAGCGGCTTCCGTACAGACCATCGGTCTCAGAAAAATTCTCGTAAGCTTCTTCGCCATCAAAGAATACCAGTTCAACCTTGGCTGCCAGATTCGGATGCTGTCCAAGAACTCTGACTAATTCCAACAGCAATCCAGTGCTCGACCCACCGTCGTTCGCTCCGACAAACCGGATGGTGTCGAACGTCTTTGTGTCATAATGGGAGCACAACAAAAAGACGGCGCGCTGCTTCCTGTGCGCGAAAACGCGCAATAAGATTGACAAACCGTATCTTGCCTCGCGGCGTGTCATCCGTGAATGCCTGCCGCGTTACCTGCCAACCGGACGAGCCGGAGCTGGTTCTCGATGTAATCCCTGGATTTTTCGATCGCTTCAGACCCGGGTGGACGCGGCCCGAGGTCAACCAGGCGTTGGACATGAGCCAAAGCTTTGTCACCGGAAAACTCGTCCCAGATCCTGGCTTGCGCCACGCTCTCGGAATCCGCGCCGAGGGTCAGTACGAAGAAGCCGGAGACCGAAGGGAGAAGAGCGGACGGATGGAATCGCCTAACGAAAGAAAACGCGTGTTGTGCCATGCGTTCCGGCTGGGACTTGCCCCATCAGCTCTCGCCTGGCGTTAGTCCGCAGAGCGGCAACGATTCGCTGAAGATCGTCATCTCCGTAATATTCAATCTCGATTCGTCCGCGTTTTCTCCATGGTGAAGCGCCACGTGTGTCCAGCAAGATGCTGTTGTAACCGGTTCTGTAAATCCTCGATTGCCGCTGGCGTAACGGTTTGCTCGGCAGCGCGCTGCTTTCGCCGTGACCGACTGATTCCAAGCTGTCGGGCCACCAGTCGTTCCGTAGAACGAACGGTGGCGTTGCGTCGCAAAACTGTTTCTCCCGCGAGTAACTGCTCCTCCGGCGCTTTTAACGCGAGCAAAACTTTCGCGTGACCCACCGAAAGCAAATTCTGCGCGAGCCAGATCTGGACCTGTGGATGCAGATCCAGTAAGCGCATCGCGTTAGCCACCGCCGCCCGGCTGCGACCGACCTTTAACGCGATGTCTTCTTGTCGCATCCCAAATTCGTTGGCTAACCTGGCGTAACCTTGCGCCTCTTCGATCGGGTTCAGGTCTGGCGCGCTGCAGGTTCTCGATCAAGGAAATCTCTAGGACCTCACAGGTCGCTGGCGCTTCGGATGATTACCGGCACCTGGGTTAGGCCAACCTCCTGGGCCGCCCGCCAGCGCCGTTCGCCAGCGATCAACTCAAATCGGGCGCCGACTTGCCGGACGATGATGACGGTTGAATGATCCCGTGTTGCCGAGTTGAATCGATCAATTCCTGCAACGCTTCCCGCGCAAAATCTTGCGCGGCTGCAAAGCGCTCGGGACAATGCTTGCGAGATTGAGTTGGTGAACTCTCTCTCCCGATTCGGCATCCCCTCGTGGCGCGACCACGGGAGTCCCAATGAGTGCGCCAAGACCTTTGCCTCAGACCGGACCTCCGCCATGCGGCTGAGGCTACCGGAACAGCCTCGCTAACGCAAACCGCAACGATCTCTTTTGAAGGGATGATCTCCGTCGCGTCCAGACCCGAGCAGCCAAAGTGATTGACGCAGTTGCCCGCAACCTATTACCGAATTGTCACTACAGCAACGCAGGAAAAAAGCTCGACGTTGCGTTTTGAATCCACTCAAAGTTGACGCCATGAAATGGAAGCTTCCCGGTCCTTTTGCGAGGCCGGCGTCTCTTGTCAGCAAAAGCAGTAGCCTGTTGGGCGCTGGTGCTGCTCGTTAACGCCGGTTTCATGGCTTCTTCGAACCTGGCGGCGCAAGTGCAGCCGCCCTCCGCCACGGATACTCTCCGACTGTTAACACGGAGGTTTCATCCGTTATCAATCACCGGGCAGCGGCTATGACGCCTGACCGGTTCGGCGCATCGTCAGATCACTGACCTGGAAGTGCCGGGCGCGGTCAGTTCGCACGGCTTGAAATGGACCCGCACATATGATTCCGCGTCGCACTGACAAGATGTGGAGTTACAGTTACACTTGGCGGTATTGGGGCAGAGGTTGGCCTGACCCAGTTGTCACCGTTTTGCCGGACGGTGGACTCTGGCGCCAATCCAAACCCGGCATGAAGCTGCTTAGTTTCAGCGGCAGCGTTAACGCCGCCTCCAAGTATTATGATCTCTACCTCGAGGATGGCAGCATGGCGCATATGGATTGGTGGACGGATCCCCCGGACGACTACCGGTCATATCCGGATCGATTACATCACGCCCTTTATACCTGCTCGATCCGCATGGGCGACAAACGATCCTCACCTTACGAAGAAGTGACTATCCCTCCGTATTATGACGCACATTTTATTCGCCTGACGAGAGTCACGGATCCGAGCGGCCGCTACATCAAGATCACTTATGGCTTGGGCAACAGCACGGGTTCCTTTGATTACCCCACACTGGTGGAAGGGCAGTGACGGGTCATGGGTGGAAAGTATACCTGGGCCGTTCAGGTCGATCAGGCCTACCCTAATTTTGGCGCGACGGTGCTGACTCGGGTGGACTACAGCGACGGACCTCGGCTACCTACACCTACGGGGACATAACCTACGTCCGCGGACTCAGTGTGTGCTGTGATCAGAATGGAAACAACTGCCACAACTGCTCCATCACATTATCGCCCTCCATCAACCTAGATCACGGCTCAGGACACGCACGCCGATAGCCCGATGCAATCCGTCAGATACGACTATAAATCACCCGATGCACTTCAGGGCAAATTAGAGCGGAGCGCCACCTGGCTTCAAACGTGGCGGTTTCGACTTTCACTCTCTACCTCGTGCCCACCCACTCCTGGTCAACCAAGCCCGACTGCCCCAGTGCCACCCAGACCGAGACGCGCGGCGACGGAGCTACCGCGCCATCTACATGGAGCAGGCAACCCAGAATGTTCCCTGGTCAAGAGCAAATCGGATTTCAACGGAGTCACTGAAACGTTTACCTACGACTCTAATAATTACCTCAAAAGCGTCAAAGACACGCAAAGGCTTACACCACCGCCTATACCAATGAATCGGTGATCGGCAATCCGACCCGGATCACTCATCCGGATGGCGAACCATATCGATTACACGTATTCCGATGCACGCTAACCCGTATCACATCCGCACCGTCACGGACGAACTGGGTACAACCACCACTTACACCCGCGGCAGCGTGCGGGAGCCTAACGAACCTGATCACCAGAATCGATTACCCTGATGGCGCTTACGAAACCTTCGCATACAACGGTTTCGGACAGGTGCTAACGCACCGGCGAAAGAACGGCGCGTTCGACTACGCGGCTGATGGCACCGGCCTGCTCACCAAACTTTGCAATTCGACTACGGCGGCGTCGGTGATCGATACTGACCCCCACACCACCTTGGCTTCACTATCCAGTGGGCAACGCCTGGCGGGACCGGGTCTCAGGCCGTAACCTACCCGGCGAACAGCAGCGGATTGGTGGCCTCGAGACTTACGGAGTACGATCGGGACAGCAACGCGCAATCCTGTTCACGGCCGAGGGTTGGTGACTAAGGTCACCCACGCCGATGGGACCTTCAAGGCGTTTACCTACGACGCATTTGGCAACAAAACCTCAGAGACAGATGAAACGGGAAATACCACTATACGCACACGCACGACGATTACAAACGGGTGCTGACGGCCACGAACCCGCTCAACCAGACCACCCACCAATGATTATACTGCCACCAGCGGCGCCTCTGCCTACTCGCACACCACCAACTCCGTGCGCAGGAGCACCAGTCCGACCGGCATTAAGACCGCCCACACGCACGACAATAATTTCCGGCTGGCCTCCAAGATTGAGGCGGAGGGTTCGGCGATTCTCGCCACGACGACATTTCGGCATCGATAATAACGGCAACCAAACCAGTGTAACCGATCCGCGCAGTAACACGACTGCCACCACCTATGACACCCGTAATCGCAAGAAAACCGTCACGAACCCGCTCAGTCAGACCACAACCTGGAACTACGATGCCGGTCAGCAATGTGAGCCAGCATTAATCGTCCCGGATGGCACCACCGAGACCAAGACCTACGACACGATGCACCGGGTGCTGACCGACACGGTGCCGCAAACCAAGCACGGTCAACCTGATCACCACATTTGTTTACAATCTATCTGGAACGCTCCAGAAAGTGACCGATCCCAAAGGTCAAGTCACCACCTTTGCCTACGACGCTGCGGATCTGAAAACCAAGATGACCTATCCCAACGCCGATTATCAGGCGTGGACTTATGATAACGCGAAAACCTGATCAGCCGCCGCACGGTCAATGGCGTCACCCAGAATTTCACCTACGATAACCGGAACCGGAAGTCGGAATGACCTGGAGCAACAACCTCGACTCGGCGACATTTGGTTATAATGGGGCGAGCCGGTTAATCACTGCGACTAACCGAACTCGACTATTACCCGCGCATACGATGCGGCAGGTCGGCTCACTTGATCGGCAGAACCTCACCGGTTCCGGGTTTGCGGGAACCTAGATGTGAAGTGATGAGCTACGACCCGGATGGGAGACAGACCTCGCCTTTACCTTCTGGAACCGGTTACGATTATACCTTCACCTATGACGCCATGGGCCGGTTCGAAAAAATTCTGGCCACAGGTTCGACCAGTCCCTCCTTCCAGTACTATTACGACCCGGCTTCCAATGAAACGCAGCGCTGCAACTGGCTCAAGGCGGAAAGGTCGCGCCAACGGTGATCGTGTTCGCGACCAACAATGCGAGCGAGACCGCGGCCACTACTGGTCGCGGAAATTTCTCGCTCAGGGCGGCGGCCAGCCCCTGCCGGTGACGATGCCAATGCGCGCGCACACCATCTGGACCGCGGCGATGAGCGGCCAGGTGATGAAAGCGGTCCACAAGATCGAATGCCCGAGCTGCGCGCCGACCACTGAGTAGGTGCCGACGGAGGAAGGATCATCATCGGCCGCACCGGTAATTAATCCCGGTCCCAGAAAGGCGAAGGTTCGCCGGAGACCGCTTTCCGGTTGGCCTGTGCCGGTACGCTTGCAGACGCACCACCGCTCCTCGATCCCCTGCACAGTCTAATATACGGAAATCGCGAATGGACTGGCCGCGCCTTGAGCCGCGGCGACAACGATGCAGCTAATTTCACCCGATTCGGAACAAAAATAGAAATAGGGGTCAGTCCTCACTATTGACACAGAGTTGATGGTTTAGATTAAAACCTGGCGATGCCGCGCCAGCTGCGAATTTCAATACGAGCGAGCTATTTATCGTCGAAGGAATCGGTGCGATTAATTTCGGCGGCCCGCCCAGCGGTCGCGCCCTACCACATACGCCGCGTTGCACGAGACAGGCGAAACGGCTAGCGTCCGGCCATGGCGTCGGAGCGCGCTGTTTTTACGTTGGGTCATTCACCTGATCCAGACGACGCGTTCATGTTTTATGCGATGGCGGAAAACAAAATCGATCTCCGTGGTTATCGATTCGAACATCGGTTGGAGGATATTCAGACCCTGAATGAGCGCGCGCTCCGGGGCGAGCTTCACATCTCTGCCATCTCAATCCACGCTTATGCCTATGTGACCGGGCGTTATGCGCTGCTACCCTGCGGAGCGAGCATGGGCGATGGGTATGGCCGACTTTGTAATTACGCAGACAGCGCCGCAAGTCCAGCGTTCCGGCATCAGGTGTCGATCTTCGCAATTGGCTACGCGAGCGGGTGATCGCGATACCGGGCCGGATGACCGAGTGCATATCTCGCTTTGAAAATTTATCTCGGCAATTTCAAGGACATCGTCGTGCCGTTCGATCAAATTTTCGAGGCCGTAAAAAACGGGCGCGCCGATGCCGGTCTGATCATTCACGAAGGGCAACTGACTTATGCGCGCTCAGGTTTTCAGAAAGTGATCGATCTCGGCGAATGGTGGAAGAATGAAACAGGTTTGCCGCTTCCACTTGGCGGCAATGTGCTGCGCAAAAGATATCCCGCGAAGAGTGCAGCACGATCTGCTCGAGATTATCCGCGAAAGCATCGACTTCGGCCTGGCTCATCGGGATGAGGCAGTGCGCTATTCAATGCCGTATGCGCGCGACATGGACGCGGACCTCGCCGGCAAGTTTATCGGAATGTATGTGAACGAATTTACTCGCGATTACGGCGAGACTGGACGAGCCGCGATCCGAAAATTCCTGGGCGAGGCGCGCGACAAAGGCTACATCGACACTCCGGTCGAAGTGGAATTTGTTTAATGACTGGGCCGCTGTATCTCAAAAACGAGGAGTGCCTGACGCACCCCACAGGGGCGCGGCTACAGCTATTTCTTCGGTTTCTGGATCTTCTCTGTCTGCTTCACGACAAATGATTTTACGCGAGCAAACTCCTTCTGGAAGCCGTTCGCGAAATTATGTGGTCCGTATCGAAAAGCACGACGAAGCAAAAGGCCAAAACAACGAACAGGACGAGCCAAAATAGCCCGCGCAGTAATCCCATGGCTGGCAGGGTAACTCGCCACTAGTTGGCGGTCAATGCTGCCTGTCGCCAGTAAACTTCGGATTGAATCCGGGAGCGAAACTGGCACGCGCGAACCGTTCCCGTTACCGATGTATCCTGAACTTACTCGCGAACCGCGGGGCTATGCGGTTGATGCGATCGCAGAATTTTTCGAATAAGAGATCGACAATTGCATCTGGGTCGTCTTGCGTCTTGCGCGGCGAAATTACTTTGCGAGGCGCAAATCGCGAGGTTATATCGACGCTCGCAGCGACGGGTAGGTTCCGGAGTGGCCAAACGGGGCAGACTGTAAATCTGCTGGCTTTACGCCTTCGCTGGTTCGAATCCAGCCCTGCCCAGTTTCGGCTGTCGATTTCGGCTTGCGAATCGTTCGTTACGACAAGTTTTAGTGGCCTCTTCGCTGGCCGCCATCGCGGCGACCACCACCGTAGCCACCTCCGCCACCGCCACCTCACCGCCGCGTCCGCCACCTCCGGGTGGGCGTGCCTCTCGCGGACGAGCCTCATTCACAGTTCAACGGGCGACCTTCAACGGTTTGACCGTTGAATTTCGAAATGGCGTTTTGAGCGTCCTGTTCCGAACCCATCGTGACAAAAGCAAAGCCACGCGACTTGCCGGTGAATTTATCCTGCATGAGAGTGACTTCCTGCACGGGACCAGCCTGTGAAAAAAGCTCCTGCAGTTCGTTTTCCGTCGTGTTGAAGGAAAGATTGCCTACGTATAATTTAGTTCCCATTGAGTTTATTCTGGAAAACGCAGCCAGGTCACTGTTCCCGCTTATCGGATTTCAAATCGCCACTGAATAAACTCAACTGACAATCCACCAACTTCCAAGCTTCCGTTTCCGTTTCGGTGTCATTACTAAAATGCTTCGTTTAAGAAAGCAATAGGAAATCGCGAGTCAACCTGCTTCGTTACAAATGGCTAAATCTACCGTTGTGAACGGAAAAAGTATCACGGCCCGTGTTGCCGTGGTCGCAGCGGGCGTCGTCAGCCCGCTCGGGTTTGGACTGAGCGAGACGCTCGATTCGCTGCGCGAGGCACGCGACTGCGTCACTCGAGTAACGCGATTTTCGGTGGCCGAATGTCGGTGCAAAACCGCGGGCCAAGTGGCCGATGAGCGCCTGCTCAATGATCAGCCCGAAGCAGGCCGCGCACGCCGATTGCACCGCGCATCGTACATGATGATCTACGCACTGAAAGAAGCGCTGGCGCAAGGAGCCTGAGTTCAAACCGGAGTTAACGGTAATTGGAACGACCAGCGGCGGCATGTCTTATGGGGAAGATTACTACCGGTCGCTATATCGACGCGACAGCTTGCGAGCATTCGCCGACCTGGATCGCGAATTATCCTGCGCAAAAGCCGGTGATCGATGCGCAGGAAGCCTTCGGAATCTCCGCGCCATGCCAGGTAATTGCGAATGCCTGCGCTTCCGGCACGAACGCGATCGGTCACGCGTTTGAGTGCGTGCGATCCGGCCGCTACGAACGCGTGTTGACCGGCGGATATGACGCACTCTCGGAGCTGGTCTTCGTCGGGTTTGATTCGCTTCAGGCGTCGACGCCAGAAAAATGCCGTCCGTTTGATCGACATCGCACCGGCATGGTTCTGGGTGAAGGCGCAGCGATTCTCGCCTTGGAAAATCTCGACGCCGCGCGAGAGCGAGGCGCGCGCATTCTCGCAGAAATAACCGGCTACGGCATGTCGACCGATAATTTTCATCTAACGCAGCCGGATCCGTCTGGCATCGGACCGCGGCGGGCGATGGAGCGAGCCCTCCAGAGCGCCCAGGTTTCAGCGGATTCAGTCGATTACATCAACGCGCATGGAACAGCGACGCCGTTCAATGACGCCGCTGAGGGCAAAGCAATCGGCGAGCTGTTTGGGCGCGTGCCGATAAGCTCGACGAAGAGCATGATGGGTCACTCGTTAGGCGCGGCAGGGGCAGTCGAAGCCATCATCTGTCTGCTGGCCCTCCAGCATCAATTTCTTCCTCCTAACATCAATTTTCGGCGCTCCGGATGACCTGGTCGATCTAAACATTGTTGCGAACGAAGCCCGCCGGACGGCTCTACGCACGGTTCTCTCGAACTCCTTCGGATTTGGTGGGACCAATGCCTCCATTGTGATGCGGAAGTTCGAGGCATGAGCCTGGCAATCGCCGGTATGGGGTGGGTTACACCTCTCGGAAACGGCGTTGATGCGGTATGGGAGCAGCTTGCTCCAGGGTGCACGAGGCATCCGCGGAAAAATTGTCGGAACAGTTCGGTGATCAATCTTACAGCGCTTTTCGAGTTCCCGAATCCGCGTTGGCGCAGTCTGGCGCCTCATCCGCGCCTCCGCCGCGCCAGTGCGATTTCGCGCTTCGCCGCCGCCGCAGGTCTGGAGGCATTGCAGGCTGCAGGAGTGAAAGTCGATCCGCAGAATGCGGAACGAATCGCCCTCGTCTTCGCAATCTCGAACGGCGGCGTGATTTACACGAAGCGCTTTTACCGCGATATCGTCGAGACGGGCGCGCAATCAGCCAGGCCGCTGCTGTTTCCGGAAACCGTCTTCAATGCCCCGGCGAGCCATCTTGCGGCGATTCTCGGAATTACAGGCGCCACCTACACTCTCGGTGGGTGATAGCGCGGTGGGTCTGCTTGCGATAAGAATGGCGGAAGACCTGATGACGAATGACGCGCTTGAATATTGCCTTGTCGTCGGGGCGGAAGAAGTCGACTGGCTGCTGTGCGATGCATATCGGCGGTGGCGGCTGCTTCGCTTGGCACCTCCGGTAGAGCCATTCAGCAAAGCTGCGCGAGGAATGATTTTGAGCGAAGGAGCAGGAGCAATCCTGCTGTCACGCACGGAGCCCGATAATGATCGCACGCAAACTGATGCTGGCGGCCATTACCGCAAACGTACGAAGCCGAGGAGATTTTGAAGCCGAATTCTTTGCGATCTGACTCAGGACGAAATCGACTTCGTTATCTCGAGCGCAAACGGCACGTTTATCGATCAGGCAGAATGCAGGGCGCTAGGGCAGATACTTCCGGATGCAATCGTCTATACGGCGAAGCCAGCGGTCGGTGACAGTGTTGGCGCCGCGGGACTGTGGCAGGTGATTTTGGGAGCCCAGGCTTTGCATCGTGGCGAGCTTCCGCCGCTGCTCCACGTTACCTCAACAATTCCGTTGCGGGTTCCAGCCTCACGCACGGCTCTTACCAAGGCGCGCGACGCGATCGTGTTAAGCTGTGGAGTCAATCAGCAAGTCGCAGGTCTGCGGTTATCGATCCCATGATTCAGCGAGGCAATTCTGGACAGACTCGAGCTGCTCTTGCCTCGGCACAGAACGCTTTTGTCTTTGCAGGAAGGGTTTGCTGCGGTACGCTTCGGCGTCCGCGATGCGAAAGCTGGTTTTGTTGCTCGCCGGCCTCCTTGCGAGCACCGGTTTCGTCAGGGAGAGCTCAAGACTCCGGAGAACGCTCCCGATTGAAATCACGTCCACTGGAGAAACAACATATGAAAACGGACTGGCAACAGCGCGGGACAACGTCGCAATTCACGTGGGCGACACGGATATTTATGCCGATTACGCTCAATACAATTCGAGCACACATGAGAGTCGAACTGAGAGGCCACGTGCGGATCTACCGCGATAAACCCACAGCGACAACCACCCCCAATAAACACCCCAAAAAGTACGGCGATGAAGAGCCCAGCCAGGACGCTTCATTCTACCATGCCGATAGCGGCATTTATAACATCGATACGAAACAGATTCGCGCGACAAACATGCGCACAGAGTCGCAGCCTTATTTCCTGAGTGGTCGAAAATGTGACCGAAATCTCCGAGAACGGCTTACCTGATACAGAATGGGACCTTTACGACCCATGATGCGCCAAACCCCGATTTTCATCTGCAGGCGCGAACGATTCGCGTATATGAGAAAAGACCGCGTAATTTTTCGGAACGTCACGTTCTATGTCGGGAAGGTGCCTGTCTTTTGGTGGCCTTACTTGTATCAATCCCTCAATGACGCGTTCAGTTTTACGGTCACACCAGCCTATTTGAGCTCATGGGGGCCATCGGTTCTGACCCAGGTCACGTTCCCTATCACCGACAATATCAAAGGCCGGCTCCGGCTCGATTATCGGGGGCGGCGTGGCGTGGCCGTTGGCTTTGATCCACTATCGAATATGGAAAGGACAACAACAGCTGGGCCAAGATCAAAACTTATTACATACAGGACCAGAATCCGGTACATGAATCAAACGGCTGTGCCACGAACAGGGCGTTCCTACCGGGCGATACCGGCTCAGCCTGGAGGATCGGACGAATTTTACCGAAGACATCTACGGCATCGCTAACCTCACCAAGCTGAGCGATCAGTTCGTTATGCAGGATTTTTATCAAGGAGAATTTCGTATCGATCCTGTTCCGGACAACGTGGTCGCTCTAACAAAAACAGACCCTTTTTATACGTTGACGGGGATCGCGCGTTTTCAGGCGAACGAGTTCTTCACGACAACAGAGCGCTTGCCGGAAGTAGTATTGGACATTAAGCGTCACGCGCTTTTCGGCGGGCCAATTTTCTATGAAGGCGAGACCGGCTTCGCTGACCTGCGGCTACAATTCCCTGAAGGTTCCGGCTTTGAGAATTATGGCACGCACTCGCTCTCGATACTTTCCATCAGCTTCTCTATCCGAACACCTACTTTGGCTGGCTTTCTATCGTGCCACGGGTTGGCTTTCGCGGAACGTATGCATGGAGACACCGCGATCTCGGGAACACAATTTTCACATCAAACCTCAAATCCGCTGGTGCCTGATTTTCTCCTGCCCAACCCGACCTGGCCAACCCGATCGACTTCGGTGGCGACACATTTCGCACGGTCTTTGATACAGGAGCGGAAGCCTCTTTCAAGATCTCGCGCACGTGGGAGAATGTACAAAGCCGCGCGTTCGGGCTGGATGGACTTCTCCACGTCATCCAACCGTTCACAAACTTTCTCGTGCGTTTCGGAAAACGGGCCGAACCCGATGTCAATTTTGCAGTTCGATCGATTTGAACCCTCGACCCAACTGCGAGCGATCGATTTTCCACAATTCACCCCAATCGATTCGATCGACAGTTGGACAGTCTGGCGGCTCGGTGTTCGCAATCGTCTGGAAACACGGCGCGACGACCAGACGATCACCTGGTTTGAACTCGATAGCTTCGTCGACGTGAACTTCGACAATCCATACGATCGCACTGCCGTATTCAAACCTTTTTAATAATATCCGCTTTACGCCTCTGCCGTGGGTGTCGTTTCACGGTCAACTCCCAAGTGCCGGCTTTCGACAAGGGTTTTACGGAAGTCGATACTCTCGCGACTGTTCAACCGATCGCGAATTTGCAAATGACCGTTGGGCATCGGTATTTGAATGGTAATCCTTTCTTCGTCAACAGCAGCCTGTTTGTTGTCGGTGGATATTATCGTATCGACGACAATTGGGGCGTCGGCGCCACAGAGCAATATGAAGCAACGACGTGGCCTTCTCGAGGAGCAGCGATATGCTATTTATCGCGATCTGACGAGCTGGGTTGCCTCAGTTGGCGGCGTAATCCGCGACAACAACGGTGTGAACGAATACGGCGTCTTATTCTCGGTGACGCTGAAAGCATTTCCGAAATTCGGATTTGATCTGAACTTCGATCCTAGCTTCCGAAGGCCAATGAACGATAGCCGCGAACGATGTTGACGTTCCTAAGTTCGAGCGGACCGTTCGTGCCGCCGCGACTGAGTCGCTGCGCTTTTCTGTTTATGGATCTTGCAATCATCGGTTCGGGTTATGTCGGTCTTGTTACCGGCGCATGTTTTGCCGATGTCGGCCATAACGTTATTTGCGTCGATAACGACCTGCAGAAAATCGAAGCTGTTGCAGGCGGGCAAGGTGCCGATATACGAGCCCGGCCTGGAGGAGGTAATTCACCGCAATGTCTCAGCGCATCGGCTGCGCTTCACCAGCAGCATTCGGGAAGGAGTGGAGAATTCACAGATCATCTTTATTGCCGTTCCCACTCCGCAGCAGCCAAACGGCGATGTCGATCTCAGCTTTCTGGAGAAAGTCGCGCGCGAAATCGCGGGGTATTGACCGGCTATCGGGTGATTGTCGATAAGAGCACGGTGCCGGTGAAAACAGGCGAAAAAGTCGCGGAATCGATCCAAGCGCTACAATCGTGCACGGCGCCAAGCTTCGACGTCGTGAGCAATCCTGAATTTTTGCGTGAAGGCTGTGCGGTTGCCGATTTAATGCAGCCCGGACCGGATCGTGATTGGCGCGCAAAGCGAGCACGCCATCGACCTGATGAAGAAAGTCTACGAACCCTTCATGGCGCCGATTCTCGTGACCGATATCAACAGCGCCGAACTTATCAAACATTGCGCAAACTCATTTCTCGCTCTGAAAATTTCATACATCAATGCGGTTTCGGCGATTTGCGAGGTCGAGCGGCGCTGATGTCGAAAAAGTCGCGGATGGAATTGGGATGGATCATCGTATTGGCCGTGACTTTTCTGAATGCCGGGATCGGATACGGCGGCTCCTGTTTTCCCAAAGGACATTGCCGCATTCATCACGATCAGCGAACAGCTCGGCGTTCCGTTTGATCTGCTCAAGGAAGTGCAGCGAATAAACAGCGACGCAAAAGGAGCGCTTTCTAAAAGCCATTCGAGAAACGCTCTGGGTTTTGCGCGAAAAACGTATTGCCGTCTGGGGCCTCACATTCAAACCAGACACGGACGATATTCGTTCCTCTGTCGCGATCGAGCTCGTCGCGGATCTGTTGCGCGAAGGAGCGCATGTCGTCGCCTACGACCCGAAGGGAGATGGAAAAGCTCGGGCCGTGAAAACGATCAGCGCCGCCGAATTTGCTCCCTCCGCTCTCGAGGCTGTGAGCGATGCCGAAGCACTAATCATCGCCACGGAATGGATCGAATTTGCCAATGTCGATCTCGCAATCGTGAGGGACAAAATGAGGACGCCAATCGTTTTTGATGGGCGAAACTTATTGGACCCTGAAACGATGAGACCATCTCGGTTTTCATTATCATTCGATCGGCCGCCCCAGCGTTACATCGACCTAAGCATTTAGAGAAAATGTATGGCGTAGCTCGCTGCTCGCCAAATTGCGGGGCCACGCTGCGTGAGTGGCGAAGGGAAAGATCGCGGATGCAATGCGCAGAAAATCTTGCCTTCCCTTTCGAGACCGTTACGACGGTGCCTTTGCGACAGGCCTCACATTCGATCGCTGGCCGATAAGCTCAGTTGCATCTCGCGCGCCCGGTGGAATCATAACCGTCTTATGCACGATGCCCGCTTCGACGATCTCGCCAAACTTCTTGTGGAATATTCTATCCGACTCAAGCGCAACGAAACCGTGCTGATCGAGGTATTCGACGTTCCGGACGAAATGACAATCGCGCTGCATTCGAGCGGCGCGGAAGGTCGGAGGCATTCCTTTCGTGCAGATTTACCATGCTCGGGTAATCGCGCGCTCGCGCTCGAAGCATCGGATCGACAGTTGAATCTAATTGGCGGGCCATGAACTGGCACGAATGAAAAAATGGACGCGTATATCGCCGTCCGCGGCAGCAACAACATCACGGAATTATCCGATGTGCCAGCGGAGAAGATGAAATTGCTGGCGAAGAAAATGCGTGCTGTGCAGGACCAGCGTGTTAAAAAAACGAAATGGGTCGTCTTACGCTGGCCTACACCGTCGATGGCACAGCTTGCCGGAATGAGCACGGAGGCCTTTGAAGATTTTTACTTCGATGTCTGCGCACTGGATTATCGCAAACTGCAGCCCGGCATGAAGGCGCTCAAGCGGTTGATGGAAAAGACAAATCGGGTCGAAATCAAAGGGCCCGGCACCGACCTCCGCTTCAGCATTAAAGGGAATTCCTGCCGTGATCTGCGGTGGCGATCGCAATATTCCCGATGGCGAGGTTTTCAGCTGCCCGGTGAAAGATTCCGTGCAGGGTCATGTGACGTTCAACGCTCCAAGCATTTATCAGGGGATCGGTTTCGATGGAATCCGTCTCGAGTTTAAGGACGGAAAAATTGTGGACGCGACAAGCAACGAAACGAAAAAGCTGAACCAAGATTCTCGATTCGGATCCGGGCGCCCGTTACATCGGCGAATTTTCGCTCGGATTTAATCCTCGCGTCTTGCAACCGATGCGGGACATATTATTCGACGAGAAAATCGCCGGCTCGTTTCATCTTACTCCGGGACAAGCATACGAAGAAGCGGACAATGGGAATCGGAGCCAGGTTCACTGGGACATGGTAAGCATCCAGCGCCCAGAATACGGTGGCGGCAGAGATTTATTTCGACGGCAAGTTGATTCGCCGCGACGGAAATTTTCTACCGAAGCAACTGCGTTCGCTCAACCGGAGCCGATCTAGCTAGCGAGCTTAGGCGACGGCGGTTCATCGACCGCACTGCGGTGACAGCACGACGATTTGGCCGCGTCCGTTTGTGAATCTCGATTGTGACGTCCGGTTCGAGCCGTGGTCAGACCAGATTCAGCTGCATCATGCTGATGTCGCCGCTTTCGCTGAGCTCCAAATTCGCTATCTCGAACATTGGCGTTCCTTCGCCTGCGCCTGGGCTGCCACTGGGCAACTGTACGAAAACCTGCTTGGAACTCGAATTCAAGGCAACGGACGCAACCTCAAACGACGGCGAAAACTCGATCGTGTTAATTTGGCACGGGACTGTCACGCAGAACAGAGGCCTTGGCCCTGCTGCGACGGCGTGAGCTGGACTGATGTCGCCTCGAAATTCGGTACGAGTTGCGATCCCTCAACCATAAACGAAGGCGAACCGGCCGCGGTTGGTTTCTGCTGTCGAGATGGAGTCATCCGAATATTGCCAAAGGCTCCTCCGGTGGGCTGAATCTTTGCAATCTCGAAAGTGACTTCCAAATTCGTCGCCGGCTGCAGGCGCCTGGCCGGAGACAAGACGCATAGTCACGACCTTGGACGTCGGCCGCACTTGCAAGATGCCCACTTTGAAGGTCGGCGTCAGTTGCACAGAAGCAACCTCAAAGGAGAAAGTGAGCTGCACGGTGGTGTGCATGTTGCTAGCAGGTCGCGATGCGTCCTCAGCGGTTGGAGTTTTGATCGGTGGAGCGGTTTGGGACTGCGGTCGTTTCAGGTGTTCAGGCATGGTTGGAGCTGTGGTTATTTGCGGTGTTACGGGCTCGTTGGCAGTGGCGCTTGGGAGATGGGATGGGGTGTCGTGGATCGCTTCAACTGCGGAAGGCATCCATCGCGGACACAGGCTGTCTCGTGCGCCGGGAATCGCTTGCTCTTTGTCGGATCGGTTTCGATCTCAGAGGCTGCTGCAGGCTCCATCTCTGGCGTCGTGGCTGCCTCGGCGACCACTGGCAGCTGCGGCTGGCTCTTCCGCTAAGCGGCTGGCACTTGCGCAATAGCTTGCTCTTGTCCGATTAGGTTCGATCTCAGGGGCTACTATTGGCTCTATAGCGTGGCGTCGTCGCCGCTTCAGCGACCACCGGATTGGCACCTAGCCCTTCCGCTGGCGTCGGGTCTTGCGCAATAGCTTGCTCTTGTCCGATTGGTTCGATCTCAGGCGCTGCGATTGGCTCCATGAGCTGGCACCGTGGCCGCCTCAGCGACCACCGAACTTCGCACCTGGCCCTTGCTCTGGTGTTGGCACTTGCGCAATCCTTGCTCCAGCCCGATAGGCTCGATCTCAGGCGCTGCGATTGGCTCCATCACTGGCGTCGCCGCTCAGCGACGATCGGGCTTCGCCGGCTCTTCTGCTGATACGGCGGACCTTGTCCACAACTCACTGATGGCTCGAACTTCAGCGATGAGCTCTGGCGTTTTCCGGACAACCGGCGATGAAACCTCGGCGGTTTGGTTGAGAGTTGGACTCAGTGAAGACTCAAGGACTAGCTTGGCAGTGGGAGGCGATTCGCGGTGGGGCTCCGTCCTATGATTAAGTGGAAGTTTCCGACGCTCCACCGTTTAGATCGATCGCCGGCCTGAAAGCATCAATCCGCGATGGAGGCTTCGACGCCGTCAATCGTAGCGAAACACTGGCGCGGGCCGCCAAAAACGTGATTGCTTATTCCGATTCGCCGATTTTCTGACGGCGCAATATTAGATTCAAGGGTGCGGGGCCGGGCAAGAAGGCCGGTCTGTACAGTAACTTCGAGTAATAATACTGAAGGCGCGGCGAAGCTCTGGAGCGATCACCCAGGCTAACAGAAACATGCCGGCCAACAGCAACCCCCGACAAGCAAGGTTCTGCCGACTTGCTAATCCGCTGACAGCGGACGGAGACCATGCGCCAATACGAGGACGCGGCGGGCATCGCGGCAGGCTGCGCAGTGGCGGGAGACGCCTGCTGCTGGAAACTTCGCCAGATGTCTTTGTTTCAGTGGGAGCCGGTGGCTTGAGCGACCGCCGGTGCCGCAACGGGCGACGCTGACATCAGACGATGTAGTCGAAGGCAGCGCGGCGTCCTTTGACTCCTCAGGCGCTCCCGCCGGGACTTAGTTTGTTGGATGTTTCAGCGGGAGATTGATTCGGTTCGTCAAGGCCTTCGCTGCCGATTAGCAGCGATCGAAGTTCCAGCTCCGCGATGCAGAGGACGGAAAGGGACTCGACACTTTGATTCTTTCACTTGCTTGCTTACGCAGCAGCAAGAGTGTCAGGAATAGGACTTGGCTCGATTGCCGGACTGGCTTCCGTTTGCGTTGTCGATCGACAGCTAGCTGCGTCGAACGCAGACTCGGAAGCCGCCGCAATTTCTGGACTTTGCATCCAGCCAACGTCATAAAAGGCGTCAGCAAAAACGCTGTTCAGCGCCGGCGAGTAAATCCTTTGTCGCTGAGGCAGTCCAATCGGCCGCCTTTTCTGGATTGTTATGCTTAAATTCCCATGCCGCCTGGGCATAATAGAGAGCTGGCGTATCTCCCGTAAACTGGAACTGCTCCATCATCGCCTGTGCTCGGCTCTCCTTTCCCTTCGAGCAAAAGCGTCATGTAAATCTTGAATTTGATGAGCTGCGCGGCCTGGTTCTTATCGCCTCCTGGAGTCTGCTCAAACAGTGCTTCGAAACGCTCCCGCGCCTTGGCGTAGTCTTTCTTCTTAAATGGAATTTGCGCGAGATTGTATTGCGCCTCGCGGAATTTCGGATCGAGCTTGGCTGCCTGTTTGAAGGCGGCTTCGGCTTCATCAAATTGCTTCTGCTCCATCAAGATCTCGCCGCGCAAATTGAGAGTCGCCGGCTGATTCGGCTCCGCCTGATCGGCTTCGTCGACCAGTTTGAGCAGCAGTCGCGAAATCGCGCTGTCGCAGCGCCTGCTGCGCTTGCTCGAATTTTGAACGCGCTACGGCCTTTGTTTTTTCCGAGCGCTCGGCGGCCGTCGTTAACGGCAGCGAGGCGCGCGCCTGGCCGGCCGGCTTTTCAGCCAGCCGACTTCATACAGTGATTCGGCGAAAAGTTTGTTCAGCTGCGGCGAAAAATTCTTCTCTGCTACCGCCATCCAATCTTTTGCTTCTTTTTCATTCTTGTGTTGGAGCGCGACGGCCGCCTTTACATAGTCAACAGCCGGCGTATCGGGCGAAAGCTCCAGCTTGGCCAGAATGGAATCGACCATGTTCTCTTTTCCTTCGAGCAGGTAAGTCAGAAGAATCTTGTATTGAATAAGCTGCGACGCTTCGCTTGCCAGATCGGACTGGCTGCTCGAGAGGAGCTGCTCAAAGCGCTTGCGCGCTTCCGCCCAATCTTTTTGAGAAACGGAATTTCCGCCAGGTTGAAGCGCGCATTCCAAAACTTCGGATCGATCCGCGCCGCTTCGAGCAAGGCTGCTTCCGCTTTGTCGTAGATGCCCTGCCGCATCAGGATCACGCCACGCAAATTTTGGGACGCGCGCCAGATCGGGCTGGCGGGCATCGATCGCGTCGAGTTCCTTTAACGCTTGCGGAAAGTTGTTCGCATCGAACTCACGGAACGCTTTGTTGTACATTTCCTCCAGTTCCGTTTTCGTCGGAGCGACGTTTTCCTGCTGCAAACGAACTGAGCGCCAAGCGCTGCAACCGCAGCGATTTTCCAAATTCTCATGTAAGTAACGATAGAAGCTTTCCTCATCTGCTCAATGACAAGTCCAAATTTGCGACGAGAGTCGATTTTCAGCCCAGTTTCGCAAAACCGTGCCCAATACGATCTGCTCGACAGCGGCTATCGCATCCAGCCAAATCATGAATTGAGATTCGCTACGATCCGCAGTCCTTCCAGAGTGAGGTGTGGACGAACCGCCGTCGATCTCCGGCAACTGCGCCGCGATGAGTCGCGCGTAGCCGCCTGTGGCCACGACATGAAGCTTTCTGCGCGGAAACTGCTCCGCTCTGATCCGCGCAAGAATCTCGCGGACCAGTCCGCGATAACCAAATACTGCGCCGGACAACATCGCCTCGATTGTCGATCTTCCAATCGCGCGTCGCGGCTCTTTCAAGGAGAGCTTCGGCAAGAGGGCCGTTCGTTGGTAAAGAAAATTGGTCATCGCTTCGAGCCCCGGCGCGATCACTCCGCCGATGTAATTGCGGCGAGCGGAAACGATGTCAAACGTCACCGCGGTGCCGAAATCCACCACGATGGCGGGACAACCGTAAAGCGCTGCAACGGCCGCGGCATTCGCCAGCCGGTCGGCTCCGATTGATTTCGGCGTCGGGATAATCAATCCCCACACCCAGTTTCAACTGTCGAATCCAGCCAGAGCACTCTCAGTTTCTCCGGCGGCTTTCGAAATCGCGCGAATTTTTCCGGGCACCACCGAAGAGACGACCACTCTGCCGAACCCTTCGCTGTCTCAAGAATCGCGAGAATAGAGTGCTCGAAAGTTTGTTGGTGGCGATCCGAACGGGAGTCGAAATTCGCTTTGTCGATGCAAAAGCAAAGCTTCGTATACGAGTTGCTGATGTCGACTAGCAGGTAGTCGGTCGTGCGGGTCAGGACCGGACGAGTCATATCGGACTGTCAAGCAGGCGCTACATGGAACGCTTCCCCCGTCAAGTCCCGCCAGTCGGACGGACTCCGTCCTGTGGCGAGCTTGCGACGTTTGCGTCAAACGGTGTACTTCTCGCTCGTGAGAAGATTGGTGCATCGCCCGCGCCGTTTGCGGCGTTCCCCTGCTCTGCGAAATCTCGTCCGCGAGACACAACTGAGCGCGCACGATTTCGTTCTTGCCGCTTTTGTAAGCGAAAAATTGGAGCGACGGCAACCGATCGCGAGCATGCCGGGCGTTTTTCAGCTTTCCCTGAAGGAAATTGTCGATGAAGCCCAGCGCGCTCAGGATCTCGGGCTGCAAGCGGTCCTGCTTTTTGGAATTCCGGAAAAAAAGACGAACAGGCAAGCGGCGCCTACGCAGAAAACGGGGTCGTTCAAAAGGCGCTGCGAGCCATCAAATCAAAATGTCCGGACTCTCGTCACCATCACCGATGTCTGTCTTGTGCGAATACATGAGCCACGGCCACTGCGGTGTCACGCGCGATCGATGGCGACCATTTCCACGTGCTCAACGACGAGACGGTCGAGCTTTTGGTTAAAACCGCGCTTTCCCACGCCGCAGCCGGCGCGGACATGGTCGCGCCGAGCGATATGATGGACGGCCGCATCGGCGCGATTCGCGAGGCGCTCGATGCCGGCGGCTTCGATCAAACTGGGATTATGAGTTATGCGGCCAAATTTGCGTCGGCTTTTTACGGTCCGTTTCGCGAGGCAGCCGAGAGCCCGCCGCAATTTGGCGATCGTCGTTCTTACCAGATGGATTACGCCAACGCGGATGAAGCGCTTGCGTGAGGTGGCTCTGGATATCGATGAAGGAGCGGACATCGTCATGGTGAAACCAGCCTTGCCGTACATCGACATCTTGTGGCGCGTGCACGAAGCGCTTTGGAAAACCGACCGCGGCTTATCACGTAAGCGGTGAGTACGCGATGGTCAAAGCGGCCGCCGAAAAAGGGATTGTCGACGAACGCGCGGCTGTTCTCGAGATCATGACTGCGCTCAAGCGCGCCGGCGCAGACATCATCATTACTTATTGGGCGCGCGAACTGGCGGAATGGCTGCGGGAGTAACTAACGCCCGCGGCGAAACCGCGAGGCATGCCCGACTCAAGCGTCTCGCTTTTCTCTGGGCGCAAGCGCACGGCTATTCCGCCTGCGCGATGGAAGTGAGCTTTGCCGCAATGCTCGGTATCGCGCCGACGTGGCTGCCTATCGACCGCAGCCGAAAAAGATTGGATCGACGGCGATCTTTGAATGCAAGCAAGCGCTTTGCGATTTGCGACGAGACAATTGCCATAGCGATAGCGCGCGCCAAGCGTCTCGAGGCGATTTGCCAGCGCCGCCAAGTTCTCGAAACGCGCTCTGCGTGTGCACTATCCCGAATTTGCGGAACGGCGATTCGCTATTTCCTGAATTCGACTTCGCACGATTTCACCGCGATCGGTCACCGTGGTTATGCGCGTGTTCTGCGTCGAGTTGAACGCGCTGCAAAATCGTCTCTACGACTGCACCAAGTTCGACAAATTGATCGCGCTACCGCTGCGCAAACTTGTTTTTTCTGGTCCTGCCTGAGGAGTTATTCCGCGATTCGGAGATCCCGGTCGGATGGGGCGCGCTTGTGGAATCCGATGGTGCGCTCACGCTCATGCGAAAACCGGTCTGGCAGAAACAACAGCCCGAAAATCGAATTCGCTTTTGCAACGAATCGCTATCGCTGGGCACGCGAGCATTCAATCGACAATTGGAAATCACGTTCGACCAGGTAGTGGCCGCACGTTGTCGATCTTTCTAGGACATACCGGTTTTCTGCGAAATCGGCACGAGCAAATTGTGCCCGGTCATTTCCTTTGGCTGCGGCAAGTCCGAGCAAAAACAAGAGCGTTGGCGCGACATCGGCGAGGATTCCGTCTCGGACAGCGGAACTTCTGCCGCGTCTTTGGCGACGTAGATGACAATGCACAAGATACTTGGTGTGCGCGGTGTTCGGCGAGCCGTCGGCATTGCGCATCTGCTCGCAATTTCCGTGATCGGCTGTGACGAGGCATTTGCCGTCAAGATCGAGAAGTTTGGAGATGATGCGCGCGACGCATTCGTCCACCGTTTCCACGGCTTTGATTCCCGCGTCGAGAACGCCGGTGTGCCCGACCATGTCCGGATTGGCAAAGTTAAGAATAATCAGATCGTAATTTGCCATGCGCGCGAGCACTTCATCGGTCGACCTCGCGCGCGCTCATTTCCGGCTGCAGATCGTAGGTCGCAACCTTTGGCGACGGGACGATTTTTCGGTCCTCGCCGGGAAACGCGCGCTCGATTCCACCGTTAAAAAGTAAGTCACGTGCGCATATTTTTCCGTCTCGGCGATGCGCAGTTGCGATTTGCCAGCCGCGCTCACGACTTCGCCCAAAATGCTGCGACGAGCTCCTGCGGCGCAAAAATGAACGGCGAAGGATAAGTCACATCGTATTGCGTGAGAGTGACGAAATGGACTTGCGGCCACACTTCGCGATCGAAGCCGTCGAAGTCCTTCAGCAAAAAGGCCTGCGACAATTGTCGCGCGCGATCGGCGCGGAAGTTGAAAAACAAAACAGAATCGCCATCCCGCACGCGCTGCTCATTCGCATGAGAAAAAATAAGCGGCGGCATGAATTCGTCGGTCTTGCCAAGCGAGTATTGCCGATCCAACCGCTGCGGAGGAGATGATTTGCAGATTTCGCCGCGACCGAGAACGATTGCGTCCCAGGCTTTTTCGTCCGGTCCCAGCGGCGATCGCGATCCATCGCAAAGTAGCGGCCCACGACCGTCACGATCTGGGCGCCGCTCTTCTGCAAGCTTCTTGTCGCAAGTTTTCAAATAAGCCGGCGCCGCCAGTCGGTGAGGTATCGCGTCCATCGGTGAAAGCGTGAACGAAGATTTCCGTGACGCCCGCTTCCTGCGCTGCGTTTGCAAGCGCGATCAGATGCGAGTAGTGGCTGTGAACACCGCCGTCGGAAACCAGCCCGAGCAAATGAAGGCGATGACCGCGCGCACCAGCGAAGGTTTCCTGCAATACTTGGTTGCGCGTCAGTTCGCCGTCCGCGATCGCCTTGTTAATTCGGGTCAGGTCTTGATAAACGATCCTGCCGGCTCCCAGGTTAAGATGGCCAACTTCCGAGTTGCCCATTTGTCCTTCAGGCAAGCCGACATCGGCCCCGCTGGCGCTCAATTTAGCGCCTGGATAATCCCGGTAGAGCTTGTCGTGAAACGGCGTCCGCGCGAGAAGCGTTGCGTCTCCATTTTCTTCGCGCTTCTCCCGACCGCCCGGATTAATGCCCCAGCCATCACGAATAATGAGCATGACTGGGCCAGCCATATGTGGCGCACTTTGCCGATGATTGGGAACGATCGACAAGTCGGTTCTTTCGGGTTGACAAGGCAGAGGACTGCGCGCCTACATCGCCCTCGTGAAATGGCGCAATCAGTTGCTCGCGCTTTTTTGTCTCCTCGCGTTTGCCGGGCTTGGTGTTCTTTACTTTCAGCACTGGGTCATTCGGAAGCCTTTCGGAATTATCTTGTTTATCGGAGAGGACTTGCTCCAGGCCGTCTGGCGCCGACACGCGCCTATGCCGGCGGGGCGGGTGCGACACCTGAGCCTCGATTCGATGACTCATCTGGCTTTACTGACCAATTACTCGAAAGATTTCGCCGCTCCGGACCAGGCCGCCGCCGCAACCGCGATTGCGACCGGAGTGAGAGTGGCCAATCGCGCCATCGCGATCAATGGCGATGGAAAGCCAATCACGAGCATCGTTGAATTGGCGCGAGAACATCGGACGGGCCACTGGTCTTGTAACGGATGCGAAAGCTGACTGACCCAACCAGCGCGGCTTTTTACGCACATCCGGTCGATCCGACACGATGTCGAGCAGCATTGCAGCTGAATTCGTCGATGGAGGAAAGATCGACATCGCAATGGGTGGCGGGGCGGCGCAGTTTCTTCCCAGCACAAAGGGCGGAGAGAGACAGGACGGGCGCGATCTTTTACTCGAGCTTGCGTCGCAACGGCTTCGACATCGTTCGCACGCGGGCCGAACTTGAAGCGATTCCCGCTTGGCGCCGGCCGAAACTCTTCGGTGCCTTTAGCAATACCGAGCTCGCGTTCGCGAACCAAGTCGAAGAGCGCAGCCAGCAACCGAGTCTTTCCGACATGGTGCGGCGGGCGATTGAATTACTTCAATACAATGCTGGCGGATACTTGCTCGTCGTCGATGCGGATTAATGCGCAAAGCTGCGCGAGGAAAACAACGGAGAAAGAACGCTCAGCCGAAACAGTTGAATTAGACCGCGCGGTTTCGCGTTGCGCGACGCTATGCCGGACCAAAGATCGACAATCGTTGTCTGCGGAGATGCTGCAATTGGCGGGTTGAGCTTAAATGGTTTCCCTTTCCGCAAAGACAGCGGCATCGCGTTACTCGGACTTAATTCCGCCGGACAGCCATGGATTACCTGGGCGACCGGTCCAAACGGCACAAGGTCTTATGGCGCGGCGAAAATACCAGGCAAGCTAAACGACGAATCACGAGACGAACAGCCAGAGGCAGAACAGCTCGGAGCCGGCTGCGTTCTACGCGAAATCGGCGCTCGGCACGGTTGAAGATGTCGTTGCGTTTGGCAGCGGTCCTGGGACGGAGGCATTGCGAAGGCGTAGTCGATAGCACAATCGTTTTCAAAATCCTTCGCGGCGAGCTTTAGCCGGTAATCTTGCTAGCGTCACAGCCGTTCGGCGGTTCGCTCCGCGGGCAACGCCCACGCAGGGACAGACGCGAGGTTCACAGGTCCGTGGCTACGGAGCAGCGGACTCTCTAAGTGCAGGCGATCCCCATGAGTCGTTGATTTTCTCGGCCGAGTTAAGGGACACTTGCGCCTCAGGCCAATGCAGCACGTCACCGCATTTTCACGGCCGCAAACCGTTCCAGCTGCGCCCATCGCGGCGCCGAAAAAGACGCTGTGGATTCTCAACAGTTGGCGCGACCTGATTCTTTACGTCGGGACGCCGCTTTTTCTCGTGCCGATGTTCCTGCTGGCGCAGGCGCGCTGGAGCGCGCAAGACATTTACGTTTTCGTGGCCGCATTTGGCGCAATGGGCCACCATCTCCCGGGAATGATCCGCGCCTACGGCGATCGCGCTCTGTTCGAACGGTTTCGCTGGCGCTTCATTTTTGCGCCGATTTTTTAGTCGCTGTTTGCGTCGCTTTTTACCTGGTGGGACCTGAAAGGGATCGTTCTCGTCGTTTTCTTCTGGGGCGTCTGGCATGGGATGATGCAGACCTACGGCTTCTGTCGAATCTACGACGCGAAGACGGGCTCCTTCGCCGCGCTGACGCGTCGCCTCGACTTCGCGACCTGCGCCACCTGGTTTGCGGCGGCGGTGCTCCTTTCCTCGCAACGCATGGCCGACACGCTCGAAACGTATTACGCCAGTGGCGGGCCCTTCATTCCGCCCTGGCTCCTGCACAACGCGCAGCAAGTAATGCTGGCTGGCGCCATCGCAGTCTCAGTTTTGTTCCTGTTCAATTTCTCCCGGATGTGGGCGGAAGGGAAACGTCCCAATCCGGTCAAGCTGGCGCTGCTGGTCACGAGCATTGCGTTTTGGTGGTATTGCAATAACGGCGTCACCAACATTCTGGCCGGGATCGCGTTGTTCGAGGTTTTTCACGATGTGCAGTACCTCTCGCTCGTCTGGATTTACAATCGCAGCCGCGTGGAAAAGGACAGCTCGATCGGCGGCTTCATGCGCTTTGTTTTTCGACGGAGCGGCTCGCTGGTCGGGCTGTACATCGGGCTTGTTTTTGCCTACGGTTCGCTCGGCCTATTTCAATTCCCGTCTTGAAATCGAAGACGATCGAAGCGCTGTGCTCACCGGTGTGGTGGCGGCATCGGGCCTTCTTCATTTTTATTACGACGGATTCATCTGGAAAGTACGCGACCGCTCGACGCGCGAACATCTCGGTCTGGCGCGGCGGAAACGTATCTGCGGCATCACGCGAAGTTCTGCCCAGTTGGCTGTTGCACGGGTTAAAATGGGTTGCGGTATTTGTGATTCCACTCGGCGCGCTCTGGATCGGGCAAACCCGGAGCAAGCTGCCAGAAGTGGAGCAACAACGCTCGGATGGCGTCCGATTTGCCCAACAGCGCTCGCGCCCATTGAAGTACGGCTTTGCCTTTGCACAAAGCGGATCGCTCTCGATGAAGCAGCAGAAGCAGTACCGGATCGCCCTGCGCCTCAATCCGAATGAGAAAGAGTCGCATTACCGCCTGGGCCAGGTTCTCGTTGCGCAATCGCAGCTGAGTGAAGGACGCAGCGAACTGGAGCAAGCTTTACGCAGTGATCCGCGCAATGGCGAGCTTTCATTCCGGAATATGGTTACGTTCTCGAACGCCTCGGTCAGAAAGATGAAGCCGGCGCGAGTTACGCAACGGCCACGCGCCTGGCTCCCAAATCCGGCGTGGTGCATTACGATTACGCGATGTTCTCCTCTTCGACGCGAGGCAAGATCGATCAAGCGATCCACAGAGTTTCAGACCGCGTTAAAGCATAGCAGTCCAGAACCATCCTGAAGCGCATTACCATCTCGGCCGGGCGCTCTTTGTGAAAGGCGACCTTGAAGGGGCGAAGATACATTACCTGCAAACCGCGCGCCTCGATCCCAAAGCGCCGGTTGCACAATAGCCTTGGCGTCGTCGTCTATGCGATTGGGGCAAACCTCAGAGGCATTGCCCAATTCAAGGAGGCGCTGCGTTTGCGACCGGATGACGCAGACGCCGCGGAAAATCTTCGCTTCGCGCCGTGGCACACAAGGCGGTTTCACTGCGTTGCTAAATCGGAATCTTTTTGCCGTCTGGCGTTGCATCGCGCTTAGTCCTCGGTTTGTCATTCCGGGCGCGACCGAGGGAACTCAATTTAAAAGTCACAATGAGATGTCTCGACTCGCCCGACATGACAATGAAGTGGCGTTGGGTGTCAACAGACAGAGACCGTCTATCAAACCAAAGTCTCGTTCTATGCGCGGAAGAGCGAGAAACCCGCGTCTCAACTCTCTCCCCGCACCAGCACCCGCTGTGATCACTGGACGGCAAAGGTCAGCCCGCCCTACAGCACTGAACCCTTGTTCCACTACTCATCTGAACGGCGCAGCACTGCGCCGTGTTGACTGAAAGACATTCTCCCTCGCCGGACCTGTTAGATCTGAGCCAGCAGCAGAACGCCCAGCTGATGGTCTTTGTTTGACCCGATACGCCGCCTAAAATCACTGAAGAGATCGATCCTGTGCCAATACACCCTCTTGTCGTTTATCGGCCTTTGCTTCCCGGTGCTGATCTGACGCTTCATCCGCCCGGAACGGACAAAGTGGCGAACCGTTATGGTCCCGATCGGCGAAATTTTCACTTTCTGCGGTATCCAACCCCGTGACCATACATACACGTAACGGTCGCCCAACTTCGCTGGTCGCGCTGTGGGTTGGCGAATGCTCTCCCCGCCCAGTTGTGGCAACGGCCAGTATCAGCCGAGCGCGGTAAGTTTTCGCCGCCGCTATGTTTGATGCTTGATGGTCCATGGAATTCTTAGAAACTTCCTTCCTCCCTTTCATTAAGGTTACTCCTTATTCAACCCGAAGACAAGGGTAAGTTTCGGAGAAGATCTCTGCACGGATACCTTCCCAAAATCAGAACGCCTAGGCAGACATCGTTCATGCCGCATAAATAAAAAGAGGCACAGCCCGAAAGGACTGGACTGCCCCTTGTTAAACTGTTTCTTTACAATGCTAGAACTTCCTGATCAGTCGGAGCATAATCCAGAACTCGTCCGATGTTATCGTAGAGGCTTGCCTGGATAGTTGACGGAATTTGCTAAGCTTTCTCAATCCAAAGATCGTATGGGTCCTCCTCACCGAATATATTGTTCACACTAATCGGGAAAGTGATCGTTGAGTTGTGAAACAGAGGCATATTCTTCGCCAGCACGGAGCATACTGTAAACAGCCGCGGGTGTTCTCATCTCTCTAGTCTCTCTTACTGGTGACAGATCACTTCCCTTACTATGCCTGAGCACCAGGCAAGAACTGGCGCTGCTTCCACTGGAGGGTGCAGGAAGATCAGGTGGCCAAAGAGAGCTGGGCGTCTGTGAACCAGGTCGGGTGCACCCAGTGGCGCTCAAAGGCTGGGCTCACTCAAATACCCGTATCCGCCTAGAGCTGTTCCCCAGAATCCATCCAGCGTATTGCGCTGGTCACGCGTTCAGGTCCACGTCAAGCGCCAGGTAAACCGAGGTCGACGCTGGTCATCCCCTTCCCATTTGAGTTCCAGGCGCTCGCCGAGTCGTGGTCGTCCCCTGCAAGAGCTGCCGGCAAAATCCACTCGGAACTGGGAGCTACCGGCTGCCCGCCGCCGCCCTGTGCACGGTACCGGGAAATTGAACGACCAACTCGTTCCCAGATAACTCGCACCGGCCTAACCAGCGTAAGCGAAACACGCTGCTCTCGATTTGGGTATCGGAACGCCGAGGTCAACGCCGTTCGCCCGTCGCATACGCCCATCTGGGCAACAATAGGGGCTCGAGACCCCGGCGTAACTGCCCGCCGGGTCAAACAGAACCGGATGGCACAGTCACGCGACGGCAGCGCAGCGGGCCACGCATCGCCGGAAACATCGGTCCGCGTTGTACCCCTGAATGATCGCGTCTGGAGGCGAGATTCGAACGTGATTGCAACGCCCGTGCGCTCCTTATGACATCCCAGGTCAACCGACTCACCGCTCAATGGGCTACTGTTCGCGACCAATTTGACATCCACTTTGGGCGTATAAACAATGCCCCCAGTCCAGCCGACCGGTCATGCTCCGGGCGCAAGGCTTTTGTTGGGGATCTGGTTGATGGTTGTTTCCGGGTCGATCGCGTACCTGTCTTTGACTGGGTTCCCAGGGCTCCTCGCAAGCACCAAAGTCCGCGACTGAGCAGGCGTAACCCGACAAAGTGCGTCGGCCCCAACAGGAACCCTTTGAGGTCCATACAACTGACCATGCGAGCGGCTCAAGGAAGCCTTCACCCCAGGTGCCGCGAATGGTCAGCCGTTCGTCAAACGGTCTGCCAGCGCACCCCCAGCCTTGGTACACTCGCTGCATTGGTATCATTATTCAGCCACTCCTCGTAACGGACCCCGGCCGTGAACTCCAACGAATAGAACCCTTGCGGCACGAGGTTCAAGCTCGGGGCTGAAAATTGGAATGAGCGCTCTCCGCATAACCTGCCCACATCTTTGCGCTTCCGGCGTTAACAGGCACGATACGCTGCCGGACGCCCTGACGTCCATGTTGAAGGCGGTTTTGGTCATCCGGATCGATGCTGTAAGCTTCCCGGCTCACCACTGCGCTTCTTCGGCTATGAGCTTCCAACGCCGCTCCTTGCGGGCAATCAAACAAGAATATGTCTTGGTGGTATAAATATTTAAGTCCAATGTGTCGCCAGTTTGGACGTTCAAAAGAGGTCCCCGTGATATCGCTAGCGCCGCCGCGAAGCTCGCAGCAATGGGCGTTGCCTGTCGCGATCGCCACGGCAGCAGCTATTGAACGCTGATTACGGTGCATGACCGTCTGTCCGATAAAATTAGCCGACGTGGGATTAAAGAGCGGGTTGGCCGCGTTCAGAATTTGCTCGTAGCGTGGACTATTGACGCCATGGAACTCCGAACGATTTGTCGATTTGGCTGTAACGGAACTCCGCATCGTAACCCCAGGTTCCGTTAAACAGCTTGTCGCCTTTACACCAACTGTGAAACGCTCAGCAATGTTTTCGTTATCGATATGCGCGGGTTGCCGAAATCGGCAAAAGCGTGCCGAGGCCGCCCCCGAGAGGATCTGTTGAAATGGACGTTGAATCGGTTAAAGCCACGCCGCCAGGCAGCCCAACTTCCGCAGCCGCAGGGGTGTTCGGCGGTAATTGGAACACCAGTGGCACATACTCGCAAAGGCGGTGAGTTGGGCGGGATGAAGAGCGTAGGACTGCCGGGGTCTCGAAGCTGCCAGTGGCGCGTTGCCGCGAGTTCATCGCGCGCTTTCGCATCCACATAATAGAAGTCGCCGTAAACCCGAAGCTGGTCGTCGCAGATCTTGGTTTCGAAAGCCGATAGCCGCCCCAGCGTTCTGTTCCGAAGACGAGCTCGAGAAGGCGTTCAGTTAAACGACACTGCATCCGCGGCCGCCTCGATACTGAGTGACTATATGATTGCGGAGAGATACTGGTGCTTCGGCGCTGACGTCAACGCCAGTGTGGGGACGGTGCGTCCGGGTTGACGTGGGTACAACTCTACTTCTGGCTGGGTTCACCAAAGGCTCCTGCCAATGGCTGTGCAACGCCACTTCCGCGCTCGACTGAAGATGTACGGGCTGGTGTTCGAGCTCAAAAATGGCGGTATAGATGGAGTTGCCCCGGTCACGATTGAAGCATCGAGTTATGGTGATAGAAAAACGATGTCACCAGCTGATGCTCGTTTTGTCGTCGCCCAACTCCGGAAGAGAATGTCGCCGTAATATTCGCCTGCGTCTTTATCAGTGTGTGTCGCCATACCCAAGGTCACCTGAGCGCCACGGTAGTCTTTATAGAGCTTGAGGTTGATCACGCGCGGCAACGCGTCTGCCCCGTAGGTGGTCGAAGCGCCATCTTTCAGAATTTCGATGCTCTGGATGGCCGTAATGGGAACGCTATTCAAATCGACGAAACCGAAGCCGGAGTTGGCGCGCCCGGGAACGCGAGCGAACACGGCGGCCATCGATCAGAACGAGCGAGGCGCCGGGGTCGAAACCACGCAGCGAGATCGAAGAGGTCCCCGCTGGACCGGCCTGGCCGGTCCCGTTATTCTGAACCGGAACACTGCTCGCACTCATCACCGGCTGACTCTCTGAGAAGCGTGTTCCACGGTGGTGTTATTGACCCGATTTGTTAATCAAGTCGCGGTTGAGACTAAACACCGGATTTCGGGCCGACCTCTTCCGCTGTCGGAATGTTTCGAACCGGTCACAATACGCGTCGCTCGACCCTGCGGCTGTCCAGGAGCTGCCCCGATGGCCGACGGCGCCCCGACCTGCGCAGCCGGAGCTGGCGCAGCAGCATGCCCGGCGGCGGTGGCGGGTTCTGAGCAAATGCGTTTGATGCCAAAAATTAAAGGAAATCCGACGCTCGCCACTGAGAAACGATGCGAACGAATCCGATCTTATTTAGCACATTGTTTATCATTAGTTTCTCTCATGGGTTTGCGTTGGGTTTTCGTAGGGATCGCCGGAATACGGCTTTGAAGGCTTGCCACACATGCTTTTTCTGCCTCTTGAAAGTATTTTGAAAACGGCTGGGGACCGGCCTGTTTGGTCGCCACAGCTTAAATTCCCGTTTATTGAAGCTCTATCAAAATCGCTGACGATGCTTTTTTCAAATTCTTTTCTGAAAATATTTTGAACGGCCTCGGATGCCGGCCTGTTTGCCTTCCGCCGCGAATTTCTCGTTTTTATTGAATACGCAAAAGGACTGAGTTGCAAAGCTTGTGGGATTTCTGAGCCTGGGTGCCGACCGTGATGGCCGAAATCTCCGTGATGCGCACGCGGCCATTTGTCTGCGAAATCGCCGCGCGCCCCGGATCAGCCGCGAACGAGTTCGTCATCGAGGATCTGGAAGAAGGTCATTCAGTCGTGCGGGAGACGACACTGATAGTTTTGCGGGGTGATTCACGGCTTCCACGCGCCATGTTGTTTCGTGTCCACTCCGTCTTCGAAAAGCGATCCGCGCTCGTGCGCGATTCTTGATGAGAACAATTATTCACTTTGGCGGCGGCTGCGCGATCCAGAACAGCAATCAGTTGATCATGCTGCCTTTTGCCGGTGCTCTTGCTTTCCATCGCGCTTCTGCCCATCGTCCTGACACGTCATTGGGAACGCTACTATCATCTCGTGTGCGCTTTTTCTCGCAGCCATCACAACCGGAGCACTATCTCTTCGGGATTCGGCAGCCGGAACGCATCCTGCACGAAGTCGGCAGGATCTACATTCATTTCATGGCGTTGGTAGGCTCGCTCTTCGTCGTCGTCAGGCGGATTACGCATTACAGATTCGCGGGAGAAGCTCACTCCATTTTTGTAATTGCAGTCCTCCTATTTCTCGGAACAATCGCGGGCAGCGTCCTCGGCACAGTGGGCGCGTCGATGCTTTTCATTCGTCCATGGATTCGAGTGAACAAATATCGTTACACCGGTTTGCACACGGCGTTCTTCATCTTCCTCGTAAGCAACCTGGGCGGCGGACTGACGCCGATGGGGCCACCGCTTTTTCTCGGCTATCTCAAAGGCGTGCCATTTTGGTGGGTCGTTCAGTCACTGCTGGCTGGCCTGGTCCGTCGCGCTACTGAGTCTGCTTCTGATATTTTATCTCGTCGATCGACATAATTTTCCGCCGCGCGCCAGCGATTGTCCGTGAAGAGAGAAACCGGTGCCGCGCAAGATCCGTATCGACCGGGCTGCGGAACATTTTCTTTCTCGCGATCATTCTCGGCGCGCGTTTTCATCGAGCGCCCGCCATTTCTACGCGAAAGCAGTTATGCTCGCGGCCGCCGTTGGATCGTATTTCGCGACACCGAAAAGTGTGCACGCGGCCAATGAATTCTCGTTTGCCCCGGCGAAGGAGGTCGGCTGGCTCTTTCTCGGAATTTTTCTGACGATGGTCCCGGTGCTCGATTACATGCAACTCCACGCGCGCGATCTTGCCATCGATACGCCCGCGAGAATTTTACTGGATCACCGGCGGCTTGTCCGCGGTGCTCGACAATGCGCCCACCTACCTGGCGTTCCTGGCTAACGCCCTCGGTCGAATTGATCTCAGCGGATCGAAGATCCGCCGCCGTGCACCAATTTCTTGGCAGCGGCAAGGCCGAGATGGTCGCCATTTCCATGGGGGGCGGTTCTGTTCGGAGCCCGCGACCTACATCGGCAACAGTCCTAACTTCGCCTGATCGAGGCGATCGCCGAGCAACACGGAATGCACACACCAGAGATTTTATTGGCTGCTGTGCTAAAGTTCTTCTCTTCCCGTCCTCTTGCCAGATACTTTTGCTGGTTTACTGGTCATTTTGGGCGCGCTAGAAGTTGATCGATGTTTACCGGTCTGACGAGTCGAAGCCGGCGTGAGGTCGATTCACGAGAGGGGAGCCGCGGCAAGCAACTGCAAATCGTCGCACCCCGGACGGCAAGAAAGCTTCGCGTTGGTGACAGCGTGCTCGTGAATGGATGTTTGCCTCACTTTTAAGTGCACACCGGGGTGATCAACTCACGTTCGATCTCCTCGAGGAAAGCATTTGATCGTCGCCCAATCTAAGCGTTTTGCGACACGAGAGCCCTGGTAAATCTTGAGCGCGCTCTTGCGCTGACGGCAGTTCGGGCGGACATTTTGTTCAGGAGCCATGTTGATTGCCACATCCCGCATCATCAACTTCGAGCAAAGGCAAGAGCGACCGACGCGGAAGTTGAATTACCCGCCGAGTTTGCGCGTTATGTCGCTCGCAAAGGATCGATTGCCATCGATGGCATCAACCTGACGATCTGCTGAGGTTTCGTCGCGAAGTTTCGCGGATCTGGATCATCCACCCACTATCGAAACGTCAGACCAACCTTGGCCATGCCAAAGCTGGCGGCTTGGTAAACCTCGAGTTCCACGACATTCTTTGCCAAGTTATGTTGAAAGGCTGCTTTCGAGGCACGCGCCGCAGGGATAGAGCAGCAGCCATTTCGCCCGCCTCTTATATATATTAGTGTAGCGTTTCATATGCCAGCTCGGCGCCCACAAGTCCAAGAAATGACAGCGCGTAAACCGGTCCAAAAAACTCTCGGCAACTTCCCCTTGTCTTGTTGCCGTAATCATGTCACAGCGCAGACTTGGATTCCGCCGTTCGCCTGCAGAAACCGCCAGATTTATTCGAACTCGCGATTGGACCAACTTGCTGGGATCTTGATGCGGTAGAAAATAAGGTGTCGAAATTATTGCACACCACTCATCATTACCGCGCGGCATCCGCAGAGGGCGGCGCAAACAAATTGTCGACCCGGCACCGGCGCGATCTGCTTTCTCGTTCTTCTGCACCGGGCCCGCTATGTCGATGTTGAGCTGCGCTCGGCGTCCGCCCTTCGATCGATATCTCAAACTGGCGCGGCACCAGAAATCGTCGATCACATTTGCATCATAATCCACAATCTACGCCGCGTTCAGGGACGTTGCAGGATTAAAGCGCGCGCCGCAAATCATGGGGCGCAGATATCTTCGCACCAGGTTGCCACCCGCGCCGACACGCCAGCCCAACTTGCGCGGTGCTTGACTTCGTCACAAACAGGCCGTCGATCTTCCTCATTACCGTGTCATGGGAATCGGAAGCTTGGCGCAGTTTCACGCGTTTTCTCGCACATTGCGGCTCCGAGGTTTATCTACGCGTCTTCGCGGCAAACCGGTCGAAGGTCAAAGATGTCGCTCGAACAACTTCGCGCCTTCGAATTGGTTGAGTCCGAGTCGCGACTATTTTAAGAGTGGACCGACTGCTTGCCCTTCCCGCAGTCCGCATATTTACAATAGGCGAAGCACCATGGATGAATCTGTAATTTTGGCCCGGAGCAAGGTGCCAGTTATGCCGTTGCCTGGCGCCTTACTTTTCACACGCGCTGCTTCCACTTTACGTTTTCGAATCACGCCACCGCCAGATGCTGAAACACGCTTCGAGTCATCACCGGCATGTTTTGCGTGGCGCTGATTAAACCGCACTGCGCAGAATGGCAGGTCGACCGCGGATTTTTTCCACACTGCCGGCGTCGGACTCATCCGCGCCTGCGTTTCACGCAGCGACGGCACTTCGAGATCTAATTCTACGGAAGTTAAGAGGCGCGTCCAACTCACGGACTTTGAGAAGGAAGCCCCGTTCCCTATCGCGATGATTGAGCCACTTGAATCCGACGGCATGCCTTCGATCGAAACCGAAGCGCTTCGCCGCAAAGGTCCTGGAGCTTTATTCGAACCTGAAAGGCGACGGGCGACGGCAACTTCCCCGAAAGTAGATCGCTACCTGTCCGATTTAACTGATCCAGAAATGCTCGGCCGATCTGGTTGCCTCAACTTTCGTGAGCGATGCCCTCCGCCGCCAGACGCGTTCTCGAGGAGCTTTCCGTAAATCAGCGGCTGCGGCTTGTGATCCAATATTTGCGGGAAGAAAAAACGGGAGCGCGGGGCTGCGTGGAGTTCCGTTGCCACCATGGCGCGCGCATCGCCCACCAGTTGCCAGAGCTGCAATCCGCCCGTACTCTTCTATCAGATATCGATCGGTCATTCCGGCAATGTAATCGCAGACTGTGCGATGCAGCCCTTCCGCTTCGATCCTTTTGCCGCCGCCTCGCCAAGGCGATCTGGTTCGACAACATATGCTTCGAAGATCCTTCCTCAACATCTCGGATGCTCCCGCCGGTTCACCTCCGCCACACGGGGATGGTAATAAGACATTCTGATATAAAAGCGCCGCAACTCCGCGGTTGGCTTCCAATCAAGTCATCGCTGTAGCGAATCAGCGGTGATTGCTGCTTGCGCACTTCATTCTGCGCTTTGCACGCCAGCATCAACAATCGATTGCGCGCTTGTGGTGACGACATCCTGCTGGACCTCCACGTCGATAATGTCGCGAATGATAAGTTTGTGAAGTTCGGGCTCGCGCGACCTCGGGATAGCGCCTGAGCACCGCGCGATGGCTTCGTTGCCACACCGCATTCTCTTCCAGTTGCGGCGCGTTCAAGATTTCGAAGTCTACCGCATCATCGAGATCGTGACTGTAATAAGTAATCTCGTCCGCCAGGTTCGCGATCTGCGCCTCCAGTGACGGACAACGATATTTCTCTCTCCCGGCCTGGCGGATCATAGAAGGCCTGGTGCTTTCTGCAAAACCTTCGCGCACCTCGAACGTCAAATTCAGGCCAGCAAAATTCGGATACGCGTTTTCGAGCAGCTCCACGACCGCAAGCTTTGCTCGGTTATGTTCGAACCCCCCATGCTCCTTGCATGCATTCCGCCAGCATTTCTTCGCCGGAATGGCCGAAGGGCGAATGCCCGAGATCGTGGGCGAGAGCGATCGTTTCCGCCAGATCTTCGTTCAGCGATAACGAACGCGCAATTGTTCGGCTGATCGACGCCACTTCGATCGAATGCGTCAAGCGCGTGCGCAAATGATCGCCCGTCCGCGTTCGCCAGAAAATCCCGCGTCTTGTGTATTCAGCCGGCGGCGAAGGTGCGCAATACGTAACTGAACGAAGTATACTT
>ERZ1370068.6722-contig-5689_pt1 | contig 75518 bp, 129 predicted proteins | sample MGYA00561227_ERZ1370068 | MGnify/ENA primary metagenome ERZ1370068 (study PRJEB38410, sample SAMEA6850437) | metagenome | study: Metagenomic assessment of the ecological functions of the soil: analysis of the soil microbiota associated with the... | reverse complement strand
TTGTGCTTCGTTCGGGTTACGTCATTGCTCCACTGCCGTGCGGCGTCTCCTCTTCGACCGAACGACACGCCCTTGCCCTTGATCGTCCGCGCCAGAATCATCGTCGGCTGGCCCTTGCGTGCCGCGCGCTTCGTCGTAGCGCGTCGAGCAGTGCGCGTCGAGGTCGTGGCCGTCGATCGACGATGGCGTGCCAGCCGAACGCGCGCCAGCGCGCGCGCGAACTGCTCCATGTCGTGGCTGCCACATCGTCGCGACGGCTCTGGCCGAGGCGCGTTGACGTCGGTGATGCCGCACAGGTTGTCGAGCCGTCGATCGCGGCCGACGTCGCGCCGCCTCCCAGACCGAGCCTTCGGCGGACTCGCCGTCGCCGAGCGAGCACGTAGGTGCGGTAGTCCGACTTGATGCGCCGCGCGTTCAGCGCGATGCCGACGCCGGCGCAGATGCCCTGCCCGAGCGAGCCGGTCGCGACGTCGCACGAACGGCAGCCGCGGCGTCGGATGCCCTTCGAGATCCGAATCGATCCGCCGCAGCTTCAGCAGCTCGGCGATCGATCGAACGCGCCGGCTTCGGCCCACGCCGCATAGAGCACGCGGCGCCGCGTGCCCCTTCGACAGGACGAAGCGATCGGCGACAGGGTTGCGTCCGGATCCTTGCGGATCGGAAAGCGCATCTCCGCGAAGAACACGCCGCGGCGATGATCTCGGCCGCGGAGCAGCAGCTCGTGGGATGGCCGCTCGCCGGCTTCGGACGTCGAGCGGAGCGAGATCGATCGCAGCTGCGTGGCGATGTTGCGCAGGACGAGAATCAGTGACGCGCGATCTGTGGCCATATCGGGCTTCGAATTCAGTGCAGGTTGGCGTATTCAGCCGAGCGCGAGCCCGTAGGCGGCGGCGTCGGCGGGCTGCGATCGTGTGCGATCGCGGCGTGCGCCGACAGAATGCGCTCGCGTCAGCTTTGTAGTTGGCGTCGGCGGCGACCACCGCGACGTGGCGGTAGTCGTCGTCGTGATGGAGCGCAACGAGCCGGCGCAGCACGCGCACCGCGTCGCAGTTGAGCGCGAACGGCCGTGACGCGGTGACCGCGTCGGGCGATTCGCGGAACGACGCGTCTTGATCGTCCCACAGCGCGCGCGCGCGCAAACTGCACGAGCTCTTCGGCGAGCATGCCGTATGGCAGCCGCCAGGTCAGGACGTAGGCGCTGAGCAGCGCGCCGGCCGCGCCCAGGTGATCGGCGAGATGGCCGCGCGCGCCGTGCGGCGAATCAGAGATCGTGGACGAGCCCTTCGCCGGGACGATAGGCCGCGGCGACGGATGCTCGAGCGCGTCGATCGCTTTCGGCGCGAGGTCACGCGGATCGAAGACGTCGATCACGTTGAGGCACGCGTCGATGGTCAGCGCCAGATCGCCGACGATGCGGCAGCAGGTCTCAGTCGTGGCGCAGCGGCGGGACGAGGTCGGCAATCGCTTCGCGCAGCCGCTCGTCGGCGGAAATCGCCGCCGCCTCGGTGAAGAGGGCGAGCCACGCGGCGCGCTCGCGGCACGTTGTGGCGCCGCGCCGCGCTCCAGGGCACGCGCCAGCGCCGGTTCGAGCGCGCGGCGCAGCGTGTCCGTGTCCGTCTGACGGTAGCGGCGCAGCAGGAACGTCAGCGCCGTGGCGTCGATGGCCTCGTCGCGCGCGACCGCCTCGACCACCCGGTCGGCGATCTGCTCCAAGCCTGCGGTCGGTCCGTTCTGCAATCCTGAAATTATAATGTTCGGATGCTCGCGGTCCGGTACGTCGCTGGCGGCGCTGGTCGTCTGGCTCGGCGGTATGGTGACTGCGGTTTTTGGCGACCTTCTGCGGCCATTTCACCTCGTCAGCCTGGCCTGCGGTTCGATCATCCTGGTCAGCCTCTTCATCATGAAATTCGTCGGCCCGCCGCCGCACGCGTTCGTGCCGCGCGCGGCGCTGACCGCGCTGATCGCTGCTCGTCCTCAGCCTGTCCGCCGTGCTGCGCGGCGCCTCGGGTCTCCTCCTCGGAGATCAACCTCGTGCTCCGGACTGGTGCTGCTCTTCTGGGTGACATGCGAATGACACACACCATCACGCTGATCCCCGGCGACGGCATCGGTCCCGAAGTGACCGAAGCGGTCGTCCGCATCCTCAAGGCGCCGGGCGTCTCGATCGAGTGGGAGACGCATCTGCGCCGGCGTACTGCGCGCTTCGAGCGCACTCGGCGCAGACGCTGCCGGTCGAGCTGATCGACTCGATTCGCCAGCAACAAGAGTCGCGCTGAAGGGGCCGGTGACGACGCCGATTGCGCAGGCGGCTTCACCAGCGTGAACGTCGGCCTGCGGAAGGCGCTCGATCTCTACGCGAACCTGCGGCCGGTCGCGAACCTGCCCGGCGTCGCCGGCGCGCTTTCACGGGCGTCGACCTCGTCATCGTCCGCGAGAACACCGAGGATCTCTATGCCGGGCTCGAGCACGAAGTCGTGCCGGGCGTCGTCGAGAGCCTGAAGATCATCACCGAGAAGGCGTCGACGCGGATCGCGCAGTTCGCGTTCAGCCACGCGCGCGACGGCACTGGCGGCAAAAGGTCACGGCGATCCACAAGGCCAACATCATGAAGCTCGAGCGACGGGCTGTTCCTCGAATGCGTGCCGCCGCGTCGCGCGCGAGCTACACCGACATCGGCTACGACGAACGGATCGTCGACGCCGCGTGCATGCAGCTGGTGATGCAGCCCGAGCAGTTCGACGTCCTGCTGCTGCCCGAATCTCTACGGCGACATCGTGTCGGATCTGTGCGCCGGGCTGGTCGGCGGCCTCGGCGTCGTGCCGGCGCCGCGAACCTCGGCGGCGACATCGGCGTGTTCGAGGCGGTGCACGGCAGCGCGCCCGACATCGCCGGCAAGAATCTGCGCGAACCCGACCGCGCTGCTGCTGTCGGCGGTGATGATGCTGCGTCACATCGGACGAAGGCGCGGCGGCGGATCGAATCATGGCCGCGCTCATGCATCGGTGCTGGCACGGCACCAGTCCGGACGCGCGATCTCGGCGGCACAGCGACGACGACTGGAGTTCGCTGACGCCATCGCTCAACAAATCGTGAAGTCAGAATGAGCGTGCTATAGTCCGACGCCGGCTCACATGCTGGACGACGTCTCGCAAGCCGTCCTCGCGCGAGAGGAGTGCTGAAGTACCCGCGCGAGCAGGTGCAACGCAATACCTCGACGAGCTGCGGACGACGCAGCGGCACAAGTTCTACCGCGCGCTGCAGCATCCGCTCTATCCCATCCTCCGCAAGATCGAACGCAAGCACGAGCAACTGCACCACGTGACGACGGCGGTCCGATCGCACCGCATCGATCTACGCGTCGAACCACAAGAGCCACATCGACTACCTCGTCGAGCCGCTGGTGCTCGACGACAACGGCGTGCGGCCGCCGCTCATCGCCGCCGGCATCAACCTGTTCGGCGGCCCGCTCGGCCTGATCCATCGTCACGTGACCGGCGCGATTCCGATCCGCCGCAACACGAAGGATCCGGCGTATCTCGTCACGCTGAAGGCGTACGTCGCCGAGGTCCTGAAGAAGCACGATCTGTTCTTCTATCCGGAAGGCGGCCGCAGCTACAGCGGCGAGCTGAAGCCGGCGAAGACCGGCCTGTTCAACGCCGCGCTGTCACGCCGGATCGGACCGACCTGGTCAATCATCCCGACCGCGATCGCGCACGACCTGGTGCTCGAGGATCACATCCTCGCGCACCAGCGTGTCGAAGAAACGGCAGCGGCCGTTCAGCGCGCGAGCTCGCCGAAATGGTGCGCTACGCGGTCGGCTACCGTTCGCGCGCGTTCGTCACCTTCGGCGCGCCGATTACGGTCGCGAACATCGACGTGCATTCGCGCACCGACGTCCTGGAGCTGACCCGCCAGGTGCGCGCGCGGATCGGCGCGCAGCTACAGTGCTCGCCGACCGCGATTTTCGCCGCCGCGATGCGGCCGTCGATCGCGCGCCGCGATCTCGAAGCGCGCATCGATCATCTGCTCGAGGAGCTCGCCGCGCGTCGCGCGCCAACCTCGGCGTGACCAGCGGCCGCCAGGCGATCGAAGAAGCCGCCGAGCCGCTGGAGACGCGCGGCATCGTGGTCGCCGAGCGCGGCCGGTTCCGCGTGCGCGAACGTGTCGTGCTGCGCTACTACGCACGCACGATCGAGCACCTGCTCGTCACGCCCGGCCGGACGCACTAGTGGTGTGCCGTCCGTCACCTTCTGTGATACGCTCCGCTGAGATGATCGATCGCGCCGCGAAGACCTTCTTTCATCTCCTGGCACAAAGCGGCGTTCTGAAGACAGATGGCCTCGCGCTACGGCATGCGCCGGCCGACGAGCTTCGCGCGCCGCTTCATCGCCGGCGAGACCGTCGAGGAAGCGATCGAGGCGGCGCGCGCGCGCTCGAGCGCAGGGTCTGCATCTCACGCTCGATCTCCTCGGCGAGAGCGTCACCAGCCTCGATTCGGCGACGGTGGCGACGCGCGAGTACCTCGACGTGATCGACGCGATGATCGCCTCGGGGATCGAGCGGTTCATCTCGCTGAAGCTCACGCAGCTCGGGCTCGACGTCGACAAAGCCACCGCCGTCGACAACTTGCGCAGGATTCTCGACCGCGCGGACGTAGCCGGGTTCTTCGTCCGCATCGACATGGAGAACTCGCCGTACCGCTGTAACGCTGGAAATCTTCGAAACACTATGGCAGCAGGGTTATCGCCAGATGGGCGTCGTGCTGCAGTCGGCGCTGTACCGCAGCGAACGGGATCTGGAGCGGTTGTCGGCGCTTGGCGCGCGGGTCCGGCTCGTCAAAGGCGCGTACAAAGAGCCGAAGACAGTCGCGTATCAAAAGAAGTCCGAGGTCGACGCCGCCTATACACGAATGGTCCAAGCGGTGCTCACCACCGGGCACTTTCCGGCCATTGCGACCCACGATCCGGCGATGATCCGTTTTACCCTGGATTTTGCGCGTTATCGCAAGTGGCCGCCGACGGTTTCGAATTTCAAATGTTGCACGGCATTCGAAGAGATCTCCAAGCCTCACTTGTAAACGAAGGTTATCGCGTTCGGGTGTACGTCCCATTTGGCCACGAATGGTTTCCTTACTTCATGCGGCGGCTGGCAGAGCGGCCGGCGAACGTCTCGTTCGTCGCGCGCGCGATCTTGGGAGAGAGGTGGGTAACAAGTTGCTCAGGAACGAGCAAATTGCATCGATTGACCTCATGTGGCGACGCCGCGTGTTGCTCTCTCAGGCATTTGCGCAGAGCCTTCTGAGGTGGACATCGCCGCAAGTGGTCATTCGATCTACACTTAACTGGAGGCGGCTCCTGCCGGCACGCCTCTTGAAGTCACCTGAACCGCAAGTCGGTCGTCGGCGTCCTTATCCATACGGGAGCGGACGGCAGGAGGAGCAGGCGAACATGGTGACCAATTACCCCCATCCGGTTGCGTCAGACCGTGGGGTCCGGACGGCGACAGTCGAGACGCAGGTCGACGGGTTGAATGTGATCGACCGCCTGCGTCAGATGTTCTGCGGGCTGCATGGCCACGACAACCTGCTGCAATTCGAGGCAGGAGCGGATGTTTCTGCAGTGCGTGTCGTGCGGGCATCAGACCCCGGGCTGGTCGCTGAACGAAGCACCGCCGACGGTGACGGCCCGAGGCGATGCGCGGCGTCACGCGGTGGTTCAGCCGCGATTCATGAGCGTGCGGCGAATCGCGTAAGCGACTCCCAGGGACGCGACAGTTCGAGCATAAACGCGCCGGGTCGCCGCTCTCGGAGGCCGGATTTTCGAGCCGCCAGGCGGTGCGACCCAGGCGCGGCCCCCGGCAAATCTCCCAATCCCTTTTCAACAGAATCGCTTGACCAGCTCGACGAGCGCGTCCCGGCAGCGCGCCACGTCCGCAAGATTCACGTCTCCTCGATTGAGTGAAGGCCAGCGCCGCCTGGACCAAAGAGGACCGACAGGACACCCGCGTGACCGAGGACGGCGGCGTCAGTCCAGAAGCTGGCGCCGGTGATGCGCATCGTGCCGCCGACTTCGGACACCGCGCCGGCGAGCGTGCGCGGCAACTCGTGGTCGGCCGCGACTTCGTATGCCGGCCGGCTGAAGACGGCCGGGCTGATCCGCGAAATGTCGCATCTTCGCGGGCCAGCGTGGCGAGAATCTCCTGCACCTCAGCCAGCGCCAGTCGACTCCGGCTCGCTCGGCAGCGTTCGCCGCTCCATCTGCAGCACGGCGCGGTCGGGATAGCTGCTCAGCTCGTGGCCGCCCTCGACGAACGAGGGCGTGCAGCGATCCGGTGCCCATGAGCGGATGCGGCGGCCGCGACCTGCAGCGTGCGGTCGAGCGTCTCGAGCCACGTCAGCACCCGACCGAGGCGAAGAATGGCGTCCTGACCATCAGCGGGGCGGCTGCCATGCGCGGCGCGTCCGAGCACTTCGACCTCCACCCACGCGAATCCCTTGTGGCCAACGGCGATCGCAAGGTCGGTCGGCTCGGTGACGACAGCACCGTCGGCGGTCCACTTCGCGGCCAGCGCTTCGGCGCCAATGCTCGAATGCTCCTCGTCGACGACGGCCGCGACGATGAGGCGGCCGGAGTCGAGTCCGCGCTCGGCGATCGACGCGCGCGGCGTCGATCATCGCGGCGACGCCGCCCTTCATGTCCTGCGCGCCGCGACCGTACAGTCGACCGTCTCGCTCGACCGGGTGAACGGATCCTTCATCCCGGTCACGCCGACGGTGTCCGTGTGTCCGCAGAACATGAGCGCGCGGCCGCGACGTTTGCCGTCGATGACGCCGACCACGTTCGGACGCCCGGGCGCGACGTCCTCGATCGTCACGTCGAGACCGATGCGCCGCATCTCGACGGCGATCGCGTCGGCGACGTCGCTCCCCTGGCGCGCCGGGCACGAGAGTCGGATTCACCGAGTTGATCGCCACGAGGTCACGGAGCAGTCGGGTGGCCGGGTCCATGCGAGGCTAATGTTATGCTCGCCGCGTGACGCGTGTCATTGCGATAACCGGCGCGTCCGCGGGCATCGGACGCGCGACGGCGCTCCGGCTGGCGCGCGACGGCGGCAAGCTGCTCCTCTGCGCACGCCGCGCCGATCGTCTCGAGGCGGTGGCCGCGGAGATCGCCGCGGCCGGCGGCGACGGGCGCTGCCGGTCGTCGCCGACGTGACGCAGCCGGGCGACATGCAGATGCTGGTCGATCGCGCGGTCGAGCGCTTCGGCCGGCTCGACGTGATGATCTGCAACGCCGGCTTCGGCATCTACGGCGTCGTGGACGACGTCACGCCGGATCAGATGCGGCGGCTCGTCGACGTCAACTACCACGGCACCTTCAACGCCCGCGCGCGCGCCCTGCCCGTGTTCCGCCGCCAGCGCCGCGGTCACCTCGGTGATCGTCTCGTCGATCGTCGGCAAGCGCGGTGTGCCGTACATGGGCGCGTGCGCGGCGACGAAGTTCGCGCAGGTCGGCCTCGCCGAATGCTTGCGCGCCGAAGTGGCCGGTTCCGGCATTCACGTGAGCGTCGTCTTTCCGATCTCGACCGACACCGACTTTTTCGAGGTGATGGCCAGGGAGTCGGGCACGATCACGCGGGCGACCGGACCGCGGCAGCAGCCCGCGGACGTCGCCGACGCGATCGCCCGTTCGCTCGATCGGCCCGCCGCCGAGGTCTATCCCTACGCGCCGGCGCGCGGTCTCGTGCTGATCAACGCGCTGGCAGCCGGCCTGGTGCGATCGGCTCGTCCGACGCTGGGGCCGCAAGCCGATAACGTTGTGACGTCCTGTCCTGGATACACGCGAGCACAACGGTGCGAGCGCCGATCAGCGAAGCGCCAGCCTTGAGCCGTTGCGAGGTGCGAAGGCGCCGAGCAACAGCGGCGGGGGTGGGGTCCCCGCCGCGATCGGAAACGTCGGGCCCCGCGAGAAGTCAGAGATGACGTCGCCGCTCGATCGCGCGCGCGACATCGCCGTCTCGGTCCGCGACGCCGGCGGCCGCGCGCTGATCGTCGGCGGCTGGGTGCGCGATCGGCTGCTCGGCCACGAATCGACCGGACATCGACGTCGAGGTCTTCGGCGTCCCCTCGGAGACGACTGCGATCGATGCCTCGAATCGCTCGGGCGAGTGGAAGCGGTGGGTGAAAGCTTTCAGGTCTACAAGATCGCCGGCATCGACGTGTCGCTGCCGCGGCGCGACTCGAAGGCGGGACGCGGACATCGCGGCTTCGTCGTCGATCGGCGATCCGGAGATGTCGATCGAGGACGCGGCGCGGCGGCGCGACTTCACCGATCAACGCGATCTCCTGGGATCCGCTGACGCGGGAGTATTTCGATCCGTTCGGCGGCCGCGGCGGATCTCGAGCGGCGCCTGCTGCGCGTCGTCGATCCGCGGACGTTCGCCGACGACAGCCTGCGCGTGCTGCGCGGCGATTCAGTTCACCGCGCGCTTCGACCTCGTCGTCGACGAGGGCACGACGGACGATCTGCCGCAGCATCGCGCTCGACGATCTGCCCGCCAGAGCGCGTCTGGGGCGAGTTCGAGAAGCTGCTGCTCGCGCCGCCGGCCGTCGATCGGCTTCGCCTTGGCGCTCGAGCTCGGCATCATCGATCGGACTGTTTCCCGAACTGCAGGCGCTCGTCGGACTGCCCGCAGGAGCCGGAGTGGCACCCGGAAGGCGACGTCTGGGTGCACACGCTGCAGGTGATCGATCAGGCGCGCACGCGCGTCGACGATCTGGCGCGGCCCCAGCAGCTCGCCGTCATGCTCGGCGCGGTCTGCCACGACCTCGGCAAGCCGGCGACGACGGCGTTCATCGACGGGCGCATTCGATCGATGGATCACGAGGAGCAGGGCGTCGCGCCGACGAGCGGCGTTGCTCGATCGGCTGAACGTGCACGTCGATCGACGGCTACGACGTTCGCAAGCAGGTGCTCGGGCATCACCGCGCAGCACCTCAAACCGGGATCGTGGTTCAAGGTGCGCGACGAAGTCGGCGACGGCGCGTTCCGCCGGCTGGCGCACAAAGGTGGACCTCGAGCTGCTGGCGCGCGTCGCCAAGTCCGACTGCGAAGGCCGCAAGCCGGGCACGCTTCGACTGCTCCGGCGATGGACTGGTTCCTCGAACGCGCGCGCGCGCTCGGCGTCGAGCATCGGCCGCCGCCACCGATCCTGCTCGGCCGCCACCTGCTCGAGCTCGGACTCCAGCCCGGACCCGCGCGTCGGCGAGATCCTGAAGGCGTCTACGAGCAGCAGCTCGACGGACGCGTGACCACGCTCGATCAGGCGATCGACGCCGCGAAACTCGCTCATCGGAGTCGCGCGTGGTTAAATAACCCATGGCGAGATACACCCTGGTGTACGGCGTGCGGCTGATCCCCGAAGGCACGTTGAAAGGCGTCGACGAAGCGACGCTCGAAGCTCGCCGACGGATCGACGGCAGGTCTCACCCTCCACACCTTCGACGGAACGATTCCGCAGCTGCGCCGATCGCTCGACCGTAGTCTCGACGCGTTCTTCGATCTCCTGCCCGGCGCCGAGGACGATGACGTCGAAGTTCGGCGACTGATGCTCCGCGCGCTGGTCGACAACCGCCTCAACCTGCTGCTCGTCTCCGCGCCGATCTCATGGGCGATCCACGTGATGGCGCCCGAGCTCGCCGTGGGTGTTCATCACCGCCGGCGGCGTCGCTCGTGCCGCTCGCCGGGATCATCGGCCTCGGCACCGAGCAGCTCGCGCGCGCGATCGGGGCCGGCGCTCGGCGGGCTCCTGAACGCGACGTTCGGGAACGCGGCGGAGCTGATCATCGCGACGGTGGCGCTCAGCGAAGGCCGCGTCGGGCTCGTCAAAGCGTCCATCACCGGCAGCATCGTCGGCAACCTGCTGCTCGTGCTCGGCCTGGCGTTCTTCGTCGGCGGACTCGGACGCAGGACGCAGAAGTTCCATCGCACCGCCGCGACCAACGCCGCGGCGATGCTCTTCCTCGCCGTCGTCGCGCTGGTCATGCCGGCGGTGTTCGATTTGACGCTGTACGGCACGCTCGCCGCCGAGCCGCCGCGCGATCGCACGGCTGAGCGTGTCGAGCGCGGTCGTCCTGATCGTCGCCTACATCGGCAGCCTGATCTACGCGTTCACGGCGCATCGCGATCTGTTCCGCTCCGGCCACAGCGGCGCCGACGCGAAGACGTTGCTGCCGACCGGCGCCGCGCTGACGCTGCTCGGGAGCGGGACGGTGCTGACAGCGATTCAGGCGGAGATTCTCGTCGGCGCGATGGAACCCGGCGCTCAATCGCTTCCGGCTTCACCGAGCTGTTCGTCGGCGTGATCGTGATCGCGATCATCGGGAACGCGGCCGAGCACTACTCGGCGGTCATCGCCGCGCGCCGCGATCAGATGACCCTCGCGGTCGAAATCGCCGTCGGCAGCAGCGCGCAGATCGCGCTGCTGGTCGGCCCCGTCCTGGTGTTGTTCTCGTACGCCCTCGGCCATCCGATGTCGCTGCTGTTCAATGCCTTCGAGATCACGGCGATCGCGCTGTCGGTCATCGCCGCGAGCATCGTCGTCGTCGACGGCGAGAGCAACTGGGTCGAAGGTCTGCAGCTGATGGCCGTCTATCTCATCCTCGGCCTGGCGTTTTATTTCGTGCCGCCGAGTTCGTTGAGCTCCGGGTCGATGCGATAATTGTCCTGATGGGAGAGCTGAGCGATCGTCTGATCGCCGAGCTGGTCGACGCCGTTCGCGTGCAGCTGCGCAAGGAGGCGGGCGAGCGGCTGCGGGACGTGTATCTGATCGGCGACATCGAGAAGGATACGGCGCGCGCCTGCATCGAACGGCTTCGCGAGCTGGCCGCTGACGGCAACCGGCCGATCACTCTGTACATCAACAGCGCCGGCGGCAACGGTCACCGACGGTCTGGCCATTCACGACTCCATCCGCCACATCATCAGCCGCGGCATCGAGGTCACGATCATCGTGCAGGGCATGGCCTACTCGATGGGATCGATCGTCCTGCAGGCGGCGAGCGAAGGACGGCGGCTGGCGTTTCCGCACTCGTGGATCATGATTCACGAGCCGGCCGAAGTGGGCCGGCTGGCAGTCGACGACGGCCGCGGCGCAGCACCTCGAGCGCCTCAAGCAGATGCAGGATCAGATCTACAAGATCCTGTCGGTGCGATCGGGCAAGCCGCTGCGCCAGATCATCAAGGACACCAAGCGCACCGATTTCTACCTCGACGCGCAGAGCGCGCTCGATTACGGGCTGATCGATCAGGTGGTCGCGGGCGAGCTGCCGCAGCCGAAACCGGAGAGAGCGGAGCCCAGGGACGCGGTCGCCGAATCGCTGCCGCAGCCTGCGCGCGAGGAAGTCGCGCCGGCGGCGAAGGCGCCGACCGACTCGTAGCCGGCGCGCGCCGTCCGCGCCGCGGTCAATTCTGCGAGCCTCGCCACTCTTCGAGCAGCCGCGCCGCGTTGCCGGCGACCGAGTGCAGCGTCGGCGTCCAGCCGAGCGCGCGGGCGCGCGGGCTGCGCACCACCTGATCGAGCGCGAGCGCGTCCGCATACGGACCCATCTTCTTCTGCGCTTCGTCGATTGGCACGTGCCGCACGTCGGGCCTCACCGGCAGATACGGCTTGATCGCGTCGACGATGTCGTTGATGCGCTCGTCGCCTTCGTCGTTGGCGTGATAGACGCCGCTCGCGTCTTCACGTCCGGCCAGCCGCGCGTAGAGATCCGGCGAGATCGCGGTCGTAGACCAGCGGCCAGTGGTTGTTGCCGTCGCCGACGACGCGGACCAGGCCGTTCGCGGCGGACTTGAAGATGTCGCCGACCATGCCGTCGCCGCCGCCGTAGACGACGCCGGGCCGCACGACCATCGTGCGCAGCGAATCGCTGGCCGCGTCGAGGACGAGCTGTTCGTGCGCCGGCCGGAACGACGCCAGCGCGATCGGATCGATCGGCGCGGACTCGTCGGCCGGCTCCGGTTTCCGACCGAGGATCCACACGCCCGAGGTGTAGATGATGAAGCGTTTCGCCGTCGCGTTCGACCCGGCCGTGCGCGGCCGCTTGGCGGCGGCGATGATCGTCTCGAGCGCCGCCTGATCGATCGCCGGGCCTCGTCCCGATCGCGCGTCGTAGGCCGCGTGAACATAGCCGTCCTGCGCTTCCGCCGCGCCGCGAAACGACTCGGGCTCCGCCAGATTGCCGACCACCGGGTGGCCGCCGCGTTTGGCGACGCTGCGCGCTTTCTCGTTGTTACGAACGAGCGCGGTGACGTCGTGGCCCGCGCGCAGCAAAGCGTCGAGAATTGCGCCACCGACGTATCCGGTTCCGCCCGTCAGAAAAATCCGCATCGCGGCCGTATATCATAGTTCACCCGTGGTCCGTGACACGCTGATTGACTTTTTCGCGATCTCACCCTCGCGCGTGGTGAGTTCCTGATCTACGACGACGGGTTCAGGAGCCGCAGTTACACATATGACGATGTCGGGCGCGCGGCGCGCGGGTTCGCGCGCGCGTCTGCACGAGCTCGGCGTCGCCAAGGGCGACAAAGTGGTCGTGTGGAGCGAGAACCGGCCGGAATGGGTGGTCGCGTTCTGGGGCTGCCTGCTGATCGGCGCCGTCATCGTCCCGATCGACTATCGCGCCTCGCCTGATTTCCTCGCGCGCGTCAGCCACATCGTCAAGGCGAAACTGATCGCCATCGGCCAGGACGTGCCGCCGATCCGCGCCGCGATCGACGCGCCGATCTGGAAGCTGCACGAGATGGAATGGCGCGACGGAACGCCGCCCGCCGTCGCGATCGCGCGCCAGGATGTCGCCGAGATCATTTTTCACCTCGGGGGCCACCGCCGAACCCAAAGGCGTCGTCATCACCCACGCCAACGTGCTCGCCAACACCGTGCCGATCGAGCGCGAAATCCTCAAATACCGGAAGTGGAGCAGGCCGTTCTCCCCGCTGCGGTTCCTGAACCTCCTGCCGCTGAGCCACATGTTCGGCCAGGCGATGGCGACCTTCATCCCGCCGATGCTGCCGGGCGTCGTCATCTTCATGCGCGGCTACAACCCGGTGGACATCGGTCACGCAGATCAAGAGCCGCCGCATCTCGGTGGTCGTGTCGGTGCCGAAGATTCTCGACGTACTGCGGGAGCACGTCCAGCGCGTCGCCTCCACCTCGCCCGATGGCGTCGCGTTGAAAGACGAAATCGCGCGGCGTCTGCAGCCGGGCACGCCGAGCGAAGCACTTCACCTGCCGCTGGTGGCGCTACCGCCGCGTGCACTCGTTGTTCGGCCTGAAGTTCTGGGCGTTCGTCGTCGGCGCGGCGCCGCTCGACGGCGAGCTCGAAGCGTTCTGGAAGGAGCTCGGCTTCGTCGTCATTCAAGGCTACGGCCTGACCGAAACCGCGCCGATCGTCAGCGCTCAATCATCCGTTCAGTACGAAGAAAGGATCGGTCGGCAAGCCGATCGCCGGCGTCGAAGTGAGAATCGCGGAGGACGGCGAGATTCTCGTCCGCGGCGAGAACGTCACGCCGCGGCTATTTCAACGCCGAGCGAGGAGACCGCGCGCGCGTTCGAGGACGGCTGGTTCCACACCGGCGACATCGGCGACAAGACGAAGAGCGGGCAGATCTACATTCGCGGCCGCAAGGAAGGAAATGATCGTCACGCCCGAAGGGTTGAACGTCTTCCCCGAGGACGTCGAGCGCGTGCTGAATCGCACACCGGGCGTGCGCGACTCGGCGGTCGTCGGTGCGCCGATCCGGATCGGAGGAGCGCGTGCACGCTGTCGCTCGTGCTCGACCCCGGCGTCGTGGTCGACGACGTGATCCGCGTCGTCAATGCCGAGCTCGAAGATCATCAGAAGGTGCGGCGTGCGCTGGTCTGGCCCGAGCCGGAGCTGCCGCGCACGGAAGGGACGCGCAAGCTGAAACGCGCGGAGATCCGCGAGTGGGTGAAGAGCGGCACGCGTCAGAGTCCGGCGGTCCATGCGGGCAAGGATCGGCTCTGCCGCGCTCCTCGCGCAAGTCACCGGCAGCGCCGAGCTCGCGCCCGACACGACGCTCGAACAGCTCGAGGCTCAGCTGCGCTGGATCGCGTCGAGCTGATGGTGGCGCTCGAGGATACGTTTCAGACGCACATCGACGAGAGCGCGTTCTCGGGCGCACAGGATCTGAGCCAGCTCCGAACCCTGGTCGAACGGTCCGCGGCCACCGACGCGCCGCCGGCGGAGCCCGTGGAGTTCCCGGCGTGGAGCCGCTCGTGGCCGGCGCGCACGATCCGCCGCGCCAGCCTGCCGACGTGGATCCTCCGCTGCGCGCGCGTCTTCGCGTGGATGCGTATCGAGGGACGCGAGCACCTGCGCCATCTCGACTCGCCCGTCATCTTCGCGGCGAACCATCAGAGCCACATGGACGCGCCGGTGATCCTCGCGGCGCTGCCGCCGTCACTGCGCTACCGCGTGACGACGGCGATGGCGAAGGAGTTTTTCAAGGCGCACTTCTACCCCGAGCAATACGGGAAGGTGGCGTGGCTCACGAACAGTCTGAACTACTATCTGGCGGCGCTCTTCTTCAACGCGTTTCCGCTGCCCCAGCGTGAGGCCGGCGCGCGGCAGACGCTCCGATATATCAGGTCGGTCCTGGCGGACGGCTGGTCGGTCCTGATTTTTCCGGAGGGCAAGCGAAGCGGCACGGGTGGGATCGATCGCTTCCGCCCGGGCGTCGGGATGATCGCGGCACGGCTCGGCGTGCCGGTCGTGCCGGTGCGTCTGGAAGGCCTGGAGAAGGTCCTTCATCCGTCCTGGCGGATGGCGCGGCCCGGCCGGGTGCGGGTTGCGTTCGGAACGCCGTTGCGCCTGACGGGGGATGACTATGAGGCGCTCGCGAAACAGGTGGAAGACGCCGTAAAACGGCTGTAGCTACCAAGTCTCGGCTCTCGGCTCACGGCTCTCGGCTCTCAGCCATCGGCTACCATGCCAAGCGATCAAAGAGTTGAAAGCCGATAGCTGACAGCTGATAGGCGATTAGCTGACAGCTGACAGCTTGATGAACTGTGGCATAATGTTTGTCTGAAAGGACAGCTAGCAGTTGAGCAAGGACGATCTAATTGATATGCAAGGCACCGTGGTCGCGGTTCACAGCGGCGGTTTATACCGTGTGCAGTGCGACGCCGGCCACGAAATGCTGGCCCAGCTGAGCGGTAGAATGCGCCGCTTCCGCATCAAAGGTGGTTCCGGGCGATCGAGTGACCGTGGGCGTCTCGCCGTACGATCCGGTCCGGGGCATCATCACCTTCCGAGCGCGCTAGCCTCAGAACCATTTGAACTCGAACACAACCAATAGGGCCCCCTCACACCGCGGCTCAGACCGCCGGCCACACGGACGTCCGCGTCGCGGACCGAAGACCCAGGCGCAGCCGCAACGTCCGGCCTCCTCGGGCGCGCCGGCGCTCGAGCCGATCGACTGCGACACGACGCCGGTGCCGTTCACCTCGCTCGGCCTCGACCCGCGGCTGCTCGAGGGCGTGCGCGATCTCGGCTTTGCCGACACGCGTCCGATTCAGACCGCGGTGATTCCCCGCGCCCTTCAGGGGCAGGATCTGATCGCGTGCGCCGAAACCGGGACGGGCAAGACAGCGGCGTTCGTCGTGCCGACGCTGCAGCGTCTGCTGCTCGACGAGCAGGATCCTGAGAAAGTCGCGCGCCTGCGCGCCGCGGGCAAGTCGCGCGTCCTCGTGCTCGCGCCGACGCGCGAGCTCGCCGTGCAGATCGAAGACGAGATCCACGGCCTCTCGTACCACACGACCGTGACCAGCGCCGCGGTCTACGGCGGCGTCGAGATGGGCGCGCAGGAGCGCGCGCTCAAAGCCGGCGTCGACATCATCGTCGCCACGCCGGGCCGGCTGATGGATCACATGCGGCAGCAGAACGCGGATCTCTCCGGCATCGAGCTGCTCGTGCTCGACGAAGCCGACCGCATGATGGACATGGGCTTCTGGCCCGACGTCCGGCGCATCGTCGCGGCGCTGCCGCCGACGAGCGCGCGGCAGACGCTACTCTTCTCCGCCACGATGCCGAACGAGGTCGTGCGCGACGCGTTCGAGATCACGCGCGACGCGAAATACGTGCAGGTTGGTCTGCGCAGCGCGCCGCCGAAGAGCATCACGCACAAGGTCGAGCCGGTCGCGCACTCGCACAAAGTGGAGTGGCTGATCGATCATCTGCGACGACCGGAAGGTCCGGTGTTGATTTTCACACGCACGAAAATCGGCGCCGACCGGCTCGCGCGGCGGCTGGCCGCGGCCGGCGTGCGCTGCACCGCGCTTCACGCCGATCGCAGTCAGGATCAGCGGCGCATCGCCGTCGAGGGATTCAAGAGCGGGAAGTACAAAGTGCTCGTCGCCACCGACATCGCCGCGCGCGGGCTCGACATCGACGCCATCCATACGGTCATCAATTACGAGGTCCCGGACTCTGCCGACACCTACGTGCATCGGGTCGGCCGCACCGGGCGAGCCGACGCGGTCGGCCAGGCGATTACGCTGGTTGCCCCGGAAGAGCGGCGAGCGCTGGCGTTTCTGGCGAAGTCCGTGGGCGTTCCGCTAGAATGAGATCAGATCAGATGCCTGATTCGTTTTCCACGACGTCACCGCTGCCCGATACGGCTCAGGCGCAACCCACGGTCGAGGCGTCGCCCGCCGTCGCCAAGTTCAAGTCTTGCCGCTGGCGCCGTCCGCCCGAAGAGGGTCCTGAATGCTGCGGGCACCGCGACGTCCTGCCGATCGCGGGGACGAGCGGCTTCGATCCCGAAGCCTGGTGCCCGGATTGTTCCTTCTACAAGCTGCGACGCACTCGAAGAAGCGCTCGCCTGACGACTATCGATGCACTAGTCCGGCTTCACGGTCCGGCTGAAGACACTACTGCTGACGCCGCCCCTTCGCGGGTGAAATGTCGATCGCGATCGCGATGATCAAGACGACGATCTGCCAGCCGCTCCAAACGCCGTCGTGCCAGTGTGCGACGGCGGTGTACTAGAGCAGTGTCGTTGGCAGGAAGATGAACCCGAGCAGCGGCCAGAGGATGTTCGGGAAAACGCCGTTGAACCACCCGGTCAGCCACAGCGCGAAGACCAGCAGCCGCGGCGCGGCGAGCGCGATGATCAGCAGCAGACAGGGCATCGCAGCGCGCTAATCCGAGAATTCCCGGGCGAGTTCGACCCACTCGCCCTGCGGCGCGAGCTGCTGATACGCCCGCCAGTGCGGCCGCGCATCCTGCGACAGGCCCATCTTCTCGAACGTCACCGCCAGATAGAAATGCGCGTCGGCGTAGAACGGGTTGAGGCGCAGCGCCTCGCGATAGCACGTCTGCGCTTCCGGGTAGCGGGCGAGGTCGTGGTAGATATTGCCGAGGTTGAAGTGCGCCTCGAAAAAATCGGATTCGAGACCGATGGCGCGCTCGCATACGCGCCTGTGCCTCGACGAGTTCGTCGCGGCGATAGTGAATATTCGCGAGGTTGATGAGCGCCGCGCACAGATACGGATCGAATTCCAGCGCCTTCCGATACGCCACCGCCGCCTCGTCGAGCGTCGCCTCGTCTCCGTCGTCGAGCGCTGATCCGATCCGGAACTGTTCCTCCGCGAGCAGCGCGTCGCGCCTGGCCACCGACGCTGGATCGGCGGGCGGTAGCCCGTTCGCCGCCGGCCGGCGCAGCGTGAGGATCTTCGCGGGCGCTGCATCGAGGCGGAAGTCGAGTTCCAGCTGACCCTGGCGCGACGCCATCAGCGAGCGGACGACGGCGCGGAATGCGGCGCCGTCGCCCAACGCTTCGTTGGCCAGCCGGATGGTCGCGAGATCGGGAAAGGCGAAGAACGTCTCGGTGTTGGTTTTCATCACCGGCCGCAGCAGGCCGCACTTCACGAGATAGCGGACGTGGTCCTCGCGCAGCGCCCGGTACCGCGCCAGGAGATCGCGCAGCGCATGATACTGGCGCCGCAGCATGTGCGGCGTCGGCACGCCGGCGAGGCGGCAGAAATCCTCTTCGCTCAGAATCCGGATCGGCGATTGCTGCTGCGCGTTCAGTTCCTCGGCACGCTTGAGCTTGTTGCTCTTTCACGCGACCCGCTCGGAACATCGGCTGTCACGCCGGCGTCGTGGACGATCGATTCGCGCTCGTGGGGCGGCGGACCGAATCCCTCGGCGCCGATCACGAGCATCGTCGTCTTCGCGTTGACGTCGTCGGCGGTCGTCCCGCCGAGTCGCGCGACCAACGCACGCGCATCTTTGCGTCCGAGCGAGCTGAGTTTCCCGGTGAAGACGACGAGGTGTCCGGCGAGCGATTGTGGCAGATCGGGCGAGGGTGCGGGCAATCAGCCTCCGCGTCGATGGGCCGAGGGGACGGCATCCAAGATGAAGGACAATGGTGCGCAAGTCAAGAGTGAAAGTCTCACGATGCTGATCGCCGGCGACATCGGTGGCACCAAAACGCTCCTCGGCCTGTTCGAGCGGGCGGCCGCGCGCCCGCAGCCGATCGCGGTGCGCTCGTTCGGCACGCTCGACTACGACGATCTGACGACGATGATCACGACGTTTCTGGACGACGACGCCGCGGCGAGGACGGCGACGATCGAAACGGCGTGTTTCGGCGTCGCCGGCCCGGTGATCGGCGATTCCGCGACGATGACGAACATCCCGTGGCGCATCGATGGGCAGCGGGTCCGATCGCAACTCGGATTTCGCGTGAAGCTTCTCAACGATCTCGAAGCGATGGCGTACTCGATACCCGTGCTGCAGCCCGACGAGGTCCACGTCCTGCAGGAAGGCGAAGCGATCGCCGGCGGCAACATCGCGTTGATCGCGGCCGGCACCGGCCTCGGCGAAGCGCTGCTGCACCACGTCGACGGGCGTTATATCGCGTCGCCCACGGAAGCGGGTCACGCCGACTTCGGCGCGCGCACCGAGCGCGAGCTTCAGCTCGTGCGTGACCTCACGCCACGCTTCGGGCGCGTCGACGTCGAGCGCGTCATCTCCGGACGAGGTTTGCTGGTCGTGCACTCGTTCACGCACACGAAGCCGTGCGAGGCGGGCGTCGACCTCGAAGATCCCGACGCGGCCGCGCTCATCTCGCGCGCGGCGCTCGATCGCCGCTGCCCCGGCTGCGTCGAGGCGCTCGATCTCTTCGTGGAAGCCTACGGTGCAGAAACGGAAACCTCGCGCTGCGCAGCGGAGCGACCGGCGGCGTGTTCGTCGGCGGCGGCATTGCGCCGAAAATTCTGCCGGCGCTCACCGCCGGGTCGTTCATGCGGGCATTCAACGCCAAGGAACCGCTCGAGCGAATGGTGCAGCGCATACCGGTGAAGGTCATCCTGAACGCGAGGGCGGGCCTGCTGGGTGCCGCCGTTTATGCCGCAGGCGCCGGTCCAGCTACATGACACGAAGGTCTGCGAGCGAACAGATGCGACGACGCAGAAAAAAATTGCATCGCTGCGCAAACGTCCTACAGCGTGCTTACCCTGGTTTGATATAGGCTGTTTTTCGGGATGATCTGGTTCTTCGATCGAAACGGCGAGAAACTCCGCTACGAGATCAGTCACGATCGGCTCGCGGGCCGCTATCGCGTCATCATCACGCGGCCCGACGGCGGCGAATCAGTGGAGGAAGTCGATGAGCCGACCGAGCTCATCGAGCGTTCCGTCCAGCTGATGAACTCCCTCCGCGGCGACGGCTGGAAAGTCGCGTAGTCCATTCCGCTCACTGACGAGCGGCTCGCCCCGTCTTCATCAACTCGTCGATCTCCATCGCGGCGAGCATCGCCATCGCACCGCCGCGGTCGTCGGCGCCGACGACCGCCTGGCGATCGAAGCTAGTAGCGCTTCGTCGGGCCGGCGCCGGTGCCGGTGCAGACGTCGATGACCGTCCCATCCGCCGCGACGTGGACGGCGAGCGCACGCCAGCCGCGCTGCGCCGACCGGCAAGAACGATCGATCGAGCCACCCCAGACGAATGCCGCGCGCGATCACCGTCGTCAGCATCGCGGTCGCCGTTTCTTCGCGGTAGGCGCCGGGCTCGTCGACGATCTGCCGCCACGCGCCGTCGGGCGACTGCTGCGCCTTCACCGCCTGCATCTGGCGGCGCAGAATCTCGAGCAGCTGCGCGCGCGACGGATGGCTCGCGGGCATCACCGTCAGCGTTTCCATCAGACCGAACGCGGCGAACCCGTTGCCGCGGCCCCAGGCCGCCGGGCCGTCGCTCGCGTGGTTGAACAGGCCGCTCGGCTGCTGCAGGCGCGCCGCATAGTCGATGAGCAGCTGCGCGGGCCGCGTCCAGCGCGTCGCGATGATTGGGCCGCAGGCTGGCGCGCGCGAGGCACGCTCGCCGCCATGAACATGTCGTCGGTCCACCCCTGACCGTGCTCCGCGATGCCGGTCGGCTTGCGCGCCGCCGCGAGCGGCACGAACTCGTTGGCGAGGCGAAGCGCGGTCGCGTCGCCGGCCGCCGCCAGCTCCGCGAAGATCATCGCGCCGGCGACGGCGGTGAGCTGGATGCGATCGCCGAACAGCGTCTTTCTCGCCGCTCATCCACGGCTGAATCTGCTGCCGCACCTTCTCGCGCAGCGAATCGTCTTTGACGATCGGCGCGAGGCGCCACGTCTGCGTCCACGAAATCGCGGGGATGTAGCTGATCAGCGGCGTTTCAGGATACTTGCGCGCGAGCAGCGTCGCGATGGCGAGCGGCTCGCGCTGCACGCGTGCGACGATCTCCTGGCGGGAGCGCGGAGCGCCGCGATTGGCTGCGACAGAATCCGCTTCGAGCGGAGCCGGGATCGTGACGTCCTTGACGTCGATCGATCCGTAGGAGACGCCGTTGACGACACTTCTGGACGGTCTGCAGGCCGTCGCCTGCACCAGCCGGCCTGTCATTGGGGATAGCCACTGATTTGTAGGGGACTCCCTTCCAGGGCGTCCCACTCCGCACCGACGGTGACGACGAGATCCGGCGCTTGAAACGTGATCCATCGCGGGAGCGACTGCGTGTCGCTCGCATCGAGTTGAGCGGACGGCAACGCGCTGACGGTCCATTCGCGTCGAACCGACGCGGGCGCGCGCGTCTTGAACCAGCGTACCGCCGCAACGACTGCGTCGGCCGCACGCGGATCGCCGTCCGGCGCGCCGATCAGCACGAGCCGGCGCCTGGTCGATGCCGGATCGAAGGCCGCGTCGTTTTCGATGGTGAGAATCGCGGCCTCGTCGCGCGTGACACCGGCGGCGGCGACACGATTCGGTTCACCGGGCAGCGCGGCGATGGATCGCAGATCGGCTTCGAGCGTCGCCGCGAGCGCGGCGGTGAGGAGAAGGGTGGTCATCATGAGTGGCGGTGCGCTCGTAATGATGCACTCGTTCGAGCAGCTCGGCAGATGGAAATCCCGAATCGGCGGCGATCCAGCCGACAAGCCCGGCCGGCGCGCCGAACAGCACGATGACCAGGCCGTCCCGCGCGCCCTCACGGTGCACGCCGCCGTCAACCGAAAGCCTTGCGCCGCGCCGCGTTCGAGCGCCGCCGACGGCGCGACAATGCGACGGGCACCGCGCCCGCGAAGCCGCCGCGCTTCCGCCTGGCAGCGCTCGTAGGTATCCGGGCCCGCCGGTCAGCACGCGATCCGGCAGCGCGGCGCGCTCAGCCGGCGCATCGCCGATCTCGACCGCCCACAGCTGTCGGCGAATCGTCTCCAGATCGGCCGCGTCGGTGATCTCTTCGCTGACGGAGGAACTCGGCCCACGCGCCGTCGGGCGTGTCGGCGAAGTAATGTGCCGGGCCGTCGCCGTCGGCGTGCCAGCGTCCCGCCGGCTGATGACGGTCCTCCCACAGAAAACGGATAGCGCCGGTCGACCTGCCGGAACGCGATCATGTGGCCGACAGCGAGACCAGTTCGCGCGCGAGCTGACGCACGCGCTGCGGTCCGTCGTCGTCGGGATCCCAGTTGCCTTTGAGGAGCGCCGCCGGCGCGCGCCGTCGAGCAGGCTGCGCTTGCGCTGAAACCAGCGGCGGACGCCGATGGTGTTGTGCGACCCGTCGAGATCGCCGACGACGAGCGCGAGAAAATGCAGCCGGGCCGCGACGTCGTCCGGCGTCTCGCGCTCGCCCGACTGGTAACGCTTCAGACTCGACACCGACACGTTGATGAGCGTCGACAGATCCTCGGGCGCGAACGCGCGGGCGAGAGCCGCCCCACTCCGACTTGGGCACCGGCGAGGCTTCGAGCGCCGCGATCAGCGTTTTCAGCAGTCCGACGACGTCCTCGCCGCGCGGCTCTCGACGTGGTGCAGCTCGTCGGCCGCTGCCGTGCCGATGCCGGCGCGGCGGACCCGGCTGGCGAGCAGGCGGATGGTTTCCGGTTCGGCGTCCGTGACGGTGTCCGCGGGAATGAGCCCCATCGCCTCGGCCCGCCGCGACGCCTCGAACAGCAGCCGCCGCACCACTCGGCCGGCGGAGCCTGAACGGACGTCTTTCGGACATTAGTCATATTCTCGAACTTACTCCATAACAGCCCGACGTGTCCAGCGCAATGCCGGTTCAGATGTGCGGCAGCGGACGGACGTGGAGCAGGTGATCGAGCCACATGTTGGACAGCTTTTCCTGGACGGTGTTCTGACGCAGACGCGCCGCGAGGTTCGGAAAATCGACGCGGTCCATCTCCTGGTCCTGGTTGAAGCACGAGAAGATGATCGTCTCCTTGCCCGCTCACCGGGTCGACGTGCTTCTGCAGACACTGCGCGCAGACTTCCTTCAACATGCACTGCATCGGCGAGTTGATGCTGGCGATGCCGACGTGATCCGGCTTGAGGTGCGGCGCGAGCACGCCGTGACGCGCCGCCTTCACCGCCGCCATCATGCGATCCGATCCGATCGCGATGATGCGATCGATCGACTCGAGCGGCGCGACCCGTGAGCCGAGCTCGCCGCGCTGGTAGGCGAGCATCGCCTGGACGATGTTGCCGCGGAAGTGCGCGTCCTGCGGCCGGCTCGGCGCGATCGCGGCGCCGATGTCGGTGCTCCAGATCACCTGGTTGGTCGCCGCCTCGATCTCTTCGCGCTTGAACAGATCCTCGCCGCGTTTGTAGCCGGCGAAATAGATCACCGTGTTGCCGTGCTCGCGCATCGCCTTCGGCGATCGAGAACAGCACCGCGTTGCCGAGGCCGCCGCCGAGCAGCAGGACGGTGCGGCGATCGGGAATCTCGGTCGGCGCGCCGGTCGGACCCATGACCACGACCGGCTCCCCTTTCCGCAGGTGCGCGCACAGACGGCTCGAGACGCCGAGCTCGAGCGCGATCATCGACAGCAGGCCGCGTTCCTTGTCGACCCACGCGCCGGTCAGCGCGATCCCTTCCATCAGCAGCGGAAAGCTGTGCCCGTTCACAGCGACGCGCGGCGTGAGCGATTCGTAGTTCTGCAGCCGGTAGAACTGGCCGGGATGAAAGTGACGCGCCGCCGCCGGCTGCCTTGACGATCACTTCGACGATCGTCGGCGTGAGACGGACGACGTCCTCGACGCGCGCGAGTCAGCTCGTCGTCGAGCCGCGCGACCAGCGCCGACCACGCCGCGTCGCGGGCGGCCTGCGGTCCCGGATCCAGCGCCGCCAGATCGCGCGCGAACAGCCGGACGATGTGCGGATACCCGTCTTTCGCCGACGCCATCGCCTTGACGACGTTGCCGGCGTAGCGCGGATGGTTGTCGCCGTAGTAGGTGACGAAGCGGCCGTCCTTGTCGTACGACGTGAAGAAGCCGTCGGGATCCGCCTGCAGGCGATAGCGTCCGTCGGCGCCGGCGACGGCCGCATGCGGCTGGAAGAATTTCTTCTTGGCGTCGAGCTGAAAGGTGCCGGGCGCTTCTTTCTCACAGGTGATGTTCGGCGACGTGCCGGCGGCGACCAGCACCGTGCGAGCCAGCTAATGTGACCAGCGTCCTGCCCCTCCGCCCGTCGTGCCCTTCCCGCCTGAAGATCATCTCCCGCACCGCGCCTTGATCGTCGGGCACCGCTTCAAGCGGGTTGAGGTTCTCCGCGAAGACGATCCCTTCCTCGAGCGCCTTGATCACCTCTTCGTGGTTGAGGCGGTAGGCCGGCGAGTCGACCATGCGCTTCCGATACGCGATCGTCACCCCGCCCCACGAGCGCACCAGATCGATGAAGTTCGGCGCCTCGCCCGCCGCCGCCGCGCGCCTGCGCTCGGCGCGCACCGCACGGCCGTGCAGCGCGTACTCGTCGAGCAGATCGAACTCCTCGGCGTCGTACAGGCGGCGGACCGCCGCCTCGCCGAGCTCCGCCGTGAGCTGCTTCATGCTGCTCCAGGATCTTCTCGACCTGAAGCGGGTAGTAGGCCATCAGCTCGGTCGCGGTATCGATCGCCGTCAGGCCGCCGCCGATCACGATCGCCGGCACCGCGCCTGCAGACTCGGGAGTGCCTCGCGCTTGAACGCGCCGGTGAGCTGCAGCGCCATCAGGAAATCGCTCGCCTTCCGGATGCCGCGAATCAGGTTGTGCTTCATGTCGATGATCGTCGGCCGACCGGCGCCGGTCGCAATCGCGACGTGATCGAAGCCGTACGTCCCATGCATCGTCGATCGGCAGCGTGCCGCCGAAGCGAACGCCGCCGTAGCATCCGCAGCCCCTGGCGCCGCGCCAGCGTCAGGTGCAGCAGCGTGAGGAAATTCTTGTCCCAGCGCACCGTGATGCCGTACTCGGACACGCCGCCGAAGCCTTCGAGCACGCGCGCGTCGAGGATCGTTGTAGATGTCGGACCAGTCGTTGAATCGGCCGGAACCACGACGTCGGCTCGGCGGGCAGCGGCTCGATCTTCAACCCGTCGATGCCGACGACGCCGAAACCCTTCGTTGACGAGATAGTGCGCGAGCGTATAGCCGGCGGGGCCGAGACCGACGACGAGCACGTTCTTGCCGTTGTACGGCAGCGCGATACGGGCGGCGCACGTTCAGCGGATTCCAGCGCGTGAGCAGTCCGTAGATTTCCACGCCCCACGGCATCTGCAGGACGTCGGTCAGCACGCCGGTCTCGATCTGCGGGATGTTGACCGGATCCTGCTTCTGGTAGATGCAGGACTTCATGCAGTCGTTGCAGATGCGATGGCCGGTGCCGGGACACATCGGGTTGTCGAGCGTGACGAGCGCGAGGGCGCCGATCGCGTCGCCGCTCTTTGCGCAGCGCGTGCATCTCGGAGATCTTCTCGTCGAGCGGACAGCCGGCGAGCTCGATGCCGAGCGGATTGGCGGCGACCGCGCCGCTCTTGTCGTGAATCCCTTTCGAGCACGAGTCCTTGTCGCGCTCGTGGCACAGCACGCAGTAGTGAATTTCGCTGAGCACTTCGCGCCCGGAGAAGCGCGGGTCGGTGAGCTTGAACCCGTCGCGCCGCCGCAGCCGCCAGTCGGGGCCGAGGAGCGCCTCGGGCAGTTTCGGATCGGGACGCTGGACGTCGACGAGATTGAAGTAGTCGAGCGTCTCGGGAAACCGGAAGATCACCCAGCCGCGATACGCGCGATCGTGAATCCGCGCGGCGCACCACCGCTTGAGCGCGTCGGCCTCTTCAGCATTCGTGCTTCGTAATTCAGATTTCGCACCTGGTAATTCCGGCGTGGGACTTCGTGCGTCAGATTTCTCGCTGTGGTCGAGAATTGCGCAGCCGGCGCGGGCGACGGCGAGCTCACGATCGACGTTTCCGTGCAACGCAATCATTCGCTCTACGATCGCTTCGTCTTCAGGCGTCGACACGACGCCCGCACTCGCCGCCTCTCACGAGCGGCAGCGCGCGGCGCCGCACGAAGTCGACGCCGAAGCGAAAGAGATCGTCCTGCGCGCGCGTCGCCTCGGACAACGAGTCCGCTTGTGCGTCCACGTCGAACAAACGGCGCACAAAGCGACTGACGAATGGCGCCATGCGCACGAGCAAATTCGACAGCACGATCGGCGGCGCGACGCGTCGGGATTTCGGCGGTAGGCGTCCCAGTCGATCCAGAACGCTGAATCAGCGGCGCGGACTTCCTCGCAGAACAATTCGTAAAGCGATTGAAGTCGATCCGGATTGTGCAGGTCCGCGAACGTATAGCCGGGGACGCCGAGCGTCGGCATAAGCATCCGAAGGTACTAGGACTTTGAACGCGAGTCAAACGTGGCATCTCACTTGCGACTGTTGACATTTCGCGGCGATCGATCAACGATCACGTCTCTGACAACAACAAGCTCAGTGAACGCTTCACGGGTCGCCGGTGAGGAGTGTCATGCGCAAGTCTCTCTCGATGTCGTGGGTTCAACTTTCCTTCTGGCAGCCGCACTCTCGCTGAGCGCGGCTGCCTGCAGCGGACCTGACACGGGGTCGCCCGTCACCCCGTCATCGTCGTCGAGCCTTTCGGCGAATTCTTCGATCAGCCAGCGACGCCTCGATGGCGCCAAACCACAACGGCGGCGGGAGCGGCAGCGGCCACGGCAGCGAGGTGGAAGCGGCAGTGGCAGTGGCAGTGGAAGCGGCAGCGGTGGCGGTAGCGGCAGTGGCGGCGGTAACCCTGGAAGCGGTGGCGGCGACGACGATCATCGCGGAACGCCGGACGATCGCGTCGAGATCGACGGATCGTCACTCAGGTCGACGCGGCTGCGCGAACGTTGCGCGTCGACACGACGATGGTGTCAGTGCCGGCCGACGCCCGGATCCGTCACGGCGAGACAACGCTGCAGCTGTCGCAGATCCTCGTCGGAAGCCGCGTCCACGTGCGCGGCGTGAAGAGCGGAACGATGGTGACGGCGCAGGAGGTCAGGTCCACGCGTCAACGACGACGAGGACGAAGACGAAAACGAGAACGAGGTCGAGGTGACCGGCACCATCGCCGGCAAGACCGGCGCCTGCCGGGGTTGACGTTCTCGATCGGCTCGACCATGTTCGTCACCGACGCGGCGACGCTGTTTCGCGAGGCCTGCAGCGGGCTCGCCGACGGCGATCGCGTGGAAGTGAAGGGAGCCCGGCAGGCCAACGGCACCGTCATGGCGAGCCGCGTCCACGTCGAGGACTGAACGCGGCCGCCGCAGGCGGCGATTGGGCTAGAATGATTTCTCTTGACGATCATTCTCAACGGCGATCCGCATGAGGTCGCACGACCGCTGACCGTGAGCGAGCTGCTGTCGCAGCTCGAGATTGATGCACGGCGCGTGGCGGTCGAACACAACCTGGTCGTCCTGAAGCGCGCGACCTTCGACGACATCGTCGTGCGCGAAGGCGACCAGGTTGAAATCGTGAACTTCGTGGGTGGCGGATAGCCTGGCCCGACGGGTTCACACATGGATACCTTCTCAATCGCCGGCAAGACCTTCACGTCACGACTCATCGTCGGTACCGGCAAGTATTCGTCGCCCTCGGTCATGGTCAAGGCGCACGACGCGTCGGGCGCCGAGATGATCACGGTTGCCGTGCGCCGTGTGAACATCTCCGATCGGACGAAGGAATCGCTTCTCGATTACATCGACACCGCGAAGTCAGCTTCATCCTGCCGAATACGGCCGGCTGCTACACCGCCGACGAAGCCGTGCGCACGGCGCGGCTCGGACGAGAGGCCGGGCTGTCGAACTGGGTGAAGCTCGAGGTGATCGGCGACGAGAAGACGCTTTTCCCCGACAACGAGGCGCTGATCGAAGCGACGCGCATCCTCGTCCGCGAAGACTTCATCGTGCTGCCGTCACCAACGATGACCCGGTGACGTGCCGCAAGCTCGAGGACGCCAGGGCGGCGGCGGTGATGCCGCTCGGCGCGCCGATCGGCTCCGGCCTCGGCATCCAGAACCCGAACAACATCCGGATCATCCGCGAGTTCTCGCGCGTGCCGCTCATCGTCGACGCGGGCGTCGGCACCGCGTCGGACGCCGCGCTGGCGATGGAGCTCGGCGCGGATGCCGTGCTGATGAACACCGCGATCGCGGGCGCGCAGGATCCGGTCGCGATGGCCGAAGCGATGAACCTCGCCGTTCGGGCCGGCCGCCTCGCCTACGTGTCGGGCCGCATCCCGCGCAAGATGTACGCGAGCGCGAGCAGCCCGGTCGAGGGGCTCGTTGGACGGTGACAGAGCGAGCGGGGATGCGGCCCCGCGGACGCCACGATTAGAAGACGATCTGCCGCGGTTGAAGGCCGAGCGGGATGCCGCCGACCGCGCCTACAACGACGCCCTCACCCGTCTCGATCGCGCCATCCAGCAACTGCCGGCCGAGTTTCCGCATCCCCGCCGCTGCCCGACGAACGCCAGATCACGCCGCTCAACACGCTGTGGAAGATCGATCAGCCGGCATCGACGCGTCGCGGACTGCGCGGGCGGTTCGCAACTGCCGTCCGGCGCGTCGTCGCGCCGCTGTTCGAACAGCAGCAGGCGTTCAACTCGGCGATCGTCGATCATCTGAACCTCAACGTCCCGATCGCGCGGCAGACTCGCGAGTCGATCGCGACGACGCTCGTCCTGCTCCACGACACGATGGCGGATCTCGTCCGCTTTCAGAGCCTGCTGGTCATCTACCTGCAGCAGATCACGCCGATACGTCGACACGCGCGATCGCGACGTCGCCGGCCTGCTGCGCGGATTGTCAGGGGCGATCAACGCCGTCGCCGACGAGCTGCTGAAGAAATCCGAAGCGATGCTGGCGCGCGATCGCCGTCACGAGATGCGCGTGTCGGACCTCGACACGCGGCTGGCAGCGCTGCAACAGCAGATCGCGTCGCTGCAGCAGCTCCTCGAAAGCGCTGAAGGACGCAGAGCGGCGCGGCTGATTCGCCAGGCCGATCGAACACCGAGGACACAAAGGACACACAAGACACCCATTGGTAGTTTGGAACCCTTGTGTCCTTGGTGCCCGTTGTGTTCACTCGGCGCCGCTACGAGATTGAGATCGCTCTAGTCGAGCAGAAAATCCAGCGCGCCTTCCAGCCGATAGGCCCAGGCGGCTTCCTGATGTCCGCCGCCTGCGTCCTCGATGTAGCGCAGCAGCGATGGGGGCGTTTCGCACGGCGCTCCGCGGCTGGCGACGCGACGCCCCTGGTCCGCGTGTCGCGGCGGAAGCCTTTGCGCACGAGAAGCCTCGCGAGGTTCCGCGTGTTGCGCGCCGTGTTGCCGCCTTCGCGCAGGCCGACATCGAGATACACGCGACCGCCGGGCGCCTGTTCGGCCCCGATGTAGTCGAGGATCGCGCTCTGCGCGAACCACACCGACGGGCTCATCACGCCGGCGCGGCCGAATACCGACGGATAGCGGAAGAACGCATAGAGGCTGATGAGGCCGCCCATCGACGATCCGACGATCGCGGTGTCCTCACAGTGCGCGCGGGTGCGGAACATCCGATCGATGCGCGGCTTCAGCGTGTCGACGAGGAACGACAGATACGTCTCACCGGCGCCGCCGCCGTAGCGCCGATCGGGAAATGGACTGTATTCCTCCAGCCGTCCCTCGCCGGCGTTGTGCACACCGACGACGATGATCTCGAGGCCGCGCGCGGCGAGGCGCTCGAGCGTCGCCTCGAGATCCCAGGTGCCGGCAAACGCGGTCGCCGGATCCGACAGGTTCTGACCGTCCTGCATGTAGACGACCGGATAGCGCCGGCTGCCGCCGCTGCGATACGACGTCGGCAGATAGACGTCCACGTCGCGGCGGCTGCGACGCTGCGGCGACCAGACGTTCTTGAGGGTGCGTTTCATGAAGAGGACCTCTCCACCACGGAGGACACAAAGGGAAAAGTGGTGGAGAGTTGAGAGGCTACTCCACGGGCCGTTCCGGCGGCGGCGCCGTGGCGAAGAAGTCGCGGTAGAAGCGATCGGTGTAGTCGGCGATCAGCGCTTCGATGCGCTGCGGATCCGGTGACGAGACGATCAGGCCGGCATGATGATGCTTGCGGATTCGCGTCGTGATCTCGGGATCGACGTAGGCCGACATGTCCGGCGTTTCCTGCCGCGCCAGCGACAGCACGATGCCGGCGTGATCGTCGCGGTGCGGCGGCACGCACGTACGATCCGCGCTCGCCGGCCACCTCGATCTTCGCCCATTCGCGCCACAGGTTGATGCCGGTGCCCGCCTCGATGGTGTCGACGATGAAGGCGCCGCCGACGCGGGCCGATGTCTCGAGGAACACGAACTCGCCGCCGTCCGATCCGTCGCGCCTGATGAACTCGGTGTGCGAGACGCCGCGGCGCAGGCCGAGGCCGTCCTGCAGGCGGCGATTGAGCGCGAGCAGCGCGCTCCCGTCGGCCGGACGCGTCCGCGAGCGCCGCGTGATGAAGATGCCGCCTTCGTGCGCGATCTGCATCGGCGGCCGGCCGTACTTGAATGCGACCGCGAAGACGACCTCGCCGTTCCAGACAATGGAATCGACGTGGTAGACGTCGCCCGGCACGAACTGCTCGAGGACGCAGTTCGATCGCTCGTCGCCGGCGGCATGCAGCGCCTGCCAGCATCTCGTCGTGGCTGGCGACCTGCTTGATCCCGATCGCCGCCGCTGACGACCGCGGCTTCAGCACCCACGGCGGCGGCACGCGCGCGGCCCAGGCGTTGACATCCTCGTCGGTGAACACCGGCGAGAACTCCGGCACCGGAATGCCGAGACTCTTCGCCTTCATCCGCATCGCGAGCTTGTCGCGGAAACCGGCTCGCCGTCGTGCGACCCATGCCGGGCACGCTGCAGGTGCTCGCGCAGCATCGCACCCATCTCGACGTCGAAGTCGTCGAGCGCGGCGATCGCGCTCGATGCGGTGGCGCGTCGCGATTCCGTCCACCGTCCGCTTGATCAGGCGATCGTCCGCGTCGCGCGGGATGCTGTGAATCTCGTCGATCGACTCGCGCGGCCACGCGTCGTTCGCGAGTTTGTCCGAGGTCAGCAGCAGCACGCGGCAGCCTTGCCGCTTCGCCTCGCGCAGGAACGCATCACCCTTGAAGTAGGTCGCGACACAGAGAATCGTCAGCATCTATACTCCAAGGCACCGCGGAGCACGCTGAGCGCACGGAGAACAGCGTCGTCTGGCTGTGCGTGCTCTGCGATCTCCGCGGTTCGCATTTTATGCATAAGAAGGACATCGCTGGTACTCGGATCGCCTCCGCCGCGACATGGGCGTGATGGTCTACGGCCACTGGGGCGCGCCGCTGATCATGTTTCCGACGAGCGGCGGCGACGAGGGCGAATACGAGCGGCAGCGGCATGATCGGCGCGATCGCCGATCACATCGACGGCGGGCGCGTCAAGGCATTCTGCGTCAACATCAACCACGGCGACTCGTTCGCCAACCGCGGCGCGCACCCGCTGCATCGCAGCTGGATGCAGCGCATGCACGACGAGTACATCCGGCCATGAAGTCATCCCGTTCATCCGCCACCACTGCCAGTCGCACGACGTCGCGGTGTGGACGATGGGCGCGTCGCTCGGCGCGTTTCATGCCGCCAACACTCTCTTCAAATATCCCGACGTCGTCAAACGCTGCTTCGCGCTGTCAGGCGTGTACGACATGAAGCGGTTCATGGACGGCGCCTACGACGACAACTTCTATTTCAACAACCCGGTCGACTACCTGTCGAACGCGTCGGACCCGTGGCTGCTGGGGAACCTGGCGACCTGCGACATTCACATCGCGACGGGATCGGGGCCGTGGGAGAAGAGCGACGAGTCATGCACGTCTGTCGCACATCCTCGCGAGCCGCGGCATCCGGCATCATCTCGACGATTGGGGCCCGATGGGCGGACACGACTGGCCGTACTGGAAGCACCAGATGCGGGAGTATCTCAAATAATTCAGATTTCAGATTTCAGATTTCAGAATGCGGAAATCCAAATCTGAATTCTGAAATCTGAAATCTGAATTCCTCAGAGTCCGAACCGCTCCAGCATGTAGCGCCCGTTTCCGATCACCTGCTCGTCGTCGATCCAGACGTCGCAGGCGCGCGTGAGGACGTCGATGTGCGTGCGCGACTTCCACGGCGCGCCGGTCTGGCTGCCGTAGCGGATCGCCGAACGCGATGTGGACACCGGGGATCTTCTCGTCCTGCAGCAGGACGCCGATCATCGTCCTCGAGCGCGATGTTGGTGCCGAACGCAAGTTCGCCGACGCGGTCGCTCTGCTCGTCCGTGTGGCAGTAGTCCCAGAACTCGCTGCTCGAGATCCTTGCGCGATGCAGTGCGCCGCCTGCGAGCCGTCCGCCGGCGATGTCGAGCGTCAGCGGCGTGGCGCGCAGATCGCCGTACTTCGGGCCGAAGTAGTCGCCCGCCGTGCCGTCGCACACGAACACGCCGTCGACGCTCGCCGGCGTCGTGAAGACCTCGCCCGCCGGCAGGTTCGACCAGTAGCGCCGGTTGATCAGCCCGCTCGTCTTGACCCACGCGAGCGACGGATCGAACGATCGCGGTGAACGACGTGCCCGACGGCGTCTCGACGCGCAGCCGCCGCGCATGCTTCATGCGCTCGCACAGCCGCTGGCTGAGGCGTGTCGACCAGCCGGTAGTCCGCGCGCATCCCTTCCTGCATGATCTGCGGCGTCACGCCGACCATGTGCGCGTAGCGGATGCCGCGGCGTTCGACGACCGACGACGATCGCCATTCGCGCGCCGAGCTCGCCGGGCTGCGGCTGGACGCAGAGAATACCGGCGTCGGCGCGCTCCAGCGCATCGAGCACCGCCTGAGGCGCGGCGGTCATCGGCCGATCGAGATCGGCAATCAGCACACCGTTCCAACGCGCGCCGACGCGATCGAGGCGCGGCGGCAATCGCCGCGGCCACCTCGCCGCTCGGCTCGTCGGCAATCAGCGCGACACGTTCGCCGGATGTGATCGACAGGCAGACGTCGACCGCGTTGCGCGCGCCGGGCTCGAGCTCAGGCGGTGGAGGACCAAAAGCATCCGAGTATTGTAAAACGGGGCAAAACTGTATAAGACCACGTCGGGATTTGGGATTTGGGATTCGGGATTCGCATGGATTCGGGCGGAGATTCGCGCGCTCGATCAAATCCCGAGTCCCGATCCCGAATCCCTTCCGCCGAGACGACAAACGCCGGCACCTGCCCGCCGCCCGACGTCACGTTGGCGAGGCCGGTCGAACTGAGGCGCGTGAGGAATCCCGGCGAGCTTCCGCGAAACAGATACGGCGCGAAATCGACCAGCATGTCGCGGACGACGAAGCCGCCATCCGATCCGCTCTCGCAGATCGGAAAGTCTTCGCGGCGGACCTCGATCTTCTCCTGCGCCACCCAGCCGCGGTCGCGCTCCGCCAGCGCGCGGGCGATCGCCGCGTCCCATTCCGCCTCGCTGGTTTCCCATCCGAGCGTCACGCCGGTGCCGCCGTACTCGTCGTTCGGCTTGACCACGAAGCGATTGCGCTCGCGGCGGAGATACGGCAGCAGATCGATCGACGCGCCGTCGCGCGTGACGCGCCGTTCTTCGACGACGACCGTCCACGGCACGTGGCGGCGGATGACGTCCCGCTCGTCGGCGTTGAACAGATCGGCGTGCCGCTCGTCGGTGAGGACGGCGAAGAACGCCTTCTTGTGCGGGATCTTGCAGCGCAGGGAGTTGGCCACGCACACGCTGCCCGCTTCGTAGGCCTGCACCAGCGCGCGGCATTCGTCGGCGCGCGCGATCATGTCGTTGATCAGCACCCGGCGATAGACGTAGTCGATCCGCGTGCCGCCGGCATACAGGCCCGGCTGTCGGCTCGGCCCGGCGACGACGAATTCGAGCTCGCGCGGGTCGGCGATGATCGTCGGGACGCCGGCCGCCGTGAACGCGTCGCGCAGGATCTCGAACTCGCTGTAGGTCGGCACCTCACGCCAGTCGACGATCGCCATCAGCGGCGGCGACGCCGTGCCGCCCCACTCACGATAGCTCGCCATCAGCGCGTCGAGGAGGCGGCCGACCGGACGATAGAAGCGGGCGTCGACGCGCTCGCGGAACCGCGTCATCAGCGGCTCGGCGTCGAACACCTCGGCGAGGCCCTGACTGTAGCCGGCGCCGGCCGGCGACTCGCCGTTGTGCTCGGCGAACTGCAGCGAGTCGGGGAGCACGAACGCGTCCGCACGCGCCGCCGTGCTGGTCGTCTCGTAGCCGGGATCGATCCTGGCCAGCCGGACTTCCTCGTCGCTCAGCGCGAGCTGCCGGAGCAGATCGGGCCGGTCGATCGCCGCGCGCGCCACCTTCTCGCCGAGCGTCCACAAGCGTCTCGGCGGCGTGACGCACGCGATCTTCGTCGGCGGCGTCGAGGAAGAAAGGACGAAGAAAGGGACAGAGCGGCCGTCCGCCGAAGTGGAGACGGCGCGAACGCATGCGGTCGGCGAGCGACGAGCACAGCGCCGCCGCGTCCTCGGCATGCAGCAGCTCGTGCCAGTGTGCGATCGGATCGATGGTCAGACCGCCGTCTCCGACGCGAGGCCCGTCATCTCCGCCCATTTCGGCCACGACTGCTGCGGTTTGCCGTTGAGCGCGCGATCGATGACCAGATCGGTCATCTTCTGCAGCACCATGTCGAAATAGAACGGCGTGATGCGGTCGCGCTCGAAATCGGGCGCCGGGTTCAGAAAGTCGATCGCGATGGCACGCCGTCCTCGATCGCGAACTCGATCGTGTTCATCTCGTAGCCGAGCAGCATGTTCAGCGTCTGCGCGTCGCGCACGATGCGCGCGCCGAGCTCCGCCGACAGGTAGTCGTGCTGAATGAGGTAGCGGCGCTGGTGCGGGTCGTAGACGACCGGGACGATGTCGGTCTTGCCGAACGTGAAGCAGCGCACGTACTGGTCGAAGCGGATGAACTGCTGCAGCGTCATGCAATACGGGCCGGTCCCGTCGTAGGCCTCGATCAGCTCGCGCGCGTCGTTGACCTTGTAGACGTGCTTCCAGCCGCCGCCCGAGTACGGCTTGAGGATCGCGGGACGCCCCACGTAGTCGAGCAGCCCCTCCCAGTCGATCGGATAGCCGAGGTTGTGCAGCGATTCGGCGGTCAGGTCGATGTCCTTGGGATACGACTTCTGCGGCAGCAGCACCGTCTTCGGCACCGCGACGCCGAGCTTCTGCGCCACCGAGTAGTTGAAGAACTTGTCGTCGGCCGTCCACCAGAACGGGTTGTTGATCACGTAGGCGCCTTCGAGCACCGCGTGCTTCAAGAAGGCGCGGTAGTATTCCACCTCGTGCGAGATCCGATCGACGATGACGCGGTAGCCGGACGGCTCGCCCATCTTCGTGCCGGTCAGCTTCAGGAACTCGGCGGTGATGCCGTGCGCGCGCCGGCCTCGTTGACGCGATGCAGGAACGCCGGCGGAAACGCGTACTCGCGCCCGCAGAGAAGACCGATTTTCATCGTCATACGTGGTAGGTGACCTTAAAACGTTTTGACTATGTCAAAGTTGTCAACTACGGGCTCTATAAAACGTTGAGCTGCTTAGAGATTTATGCTATACCTATCTTAGAAGGCCCATTTTTTCTGGGGTCTGCCCAGCGCAATCCACGGTCCGCCTTTTTCGCTATCTTGGCTGTGTCCTCGTCTGACTTCACGGCGCTGACCACGCACCGGCCACAGCGATTGCAGGTTGACTCATATAGAAGAGGCACGACTTCCGGTAGCTATCAGGAACTTCCGCTTCTCCCGGCACAGCTCAATGAACACCACTTTCGCGGGTGTGCCAGTGGTCTGCTATCTCCAGCAAGGCCCGTTGCAACCTGGGTCTTTTGCAAGCTCCACTTGCGGGAAAGAGCTGCCACGCTGCATCATGGATACCTGCTAGGTCCAGCGTGGCGTTACGGTACATGTCCGCGTGCTCGTCCCTGGATGCGTCCCGCGCCCACGGGCTTACTATCTAACCACGCCCGGGGCTGATATCTCCGGGGCGCATCACCACCACGTGCCCGCTCGCTCGGATGGGTCCTACTCTCATAAGGTATCTTTGCCGGGGTGGGCCCTTCCCAAGCTACTGATTCTAAATGGGCGGCCATGGCTGATTTCCAGAGCCTCAAGGCTTTGTCGTCCTGCCTACAATAGTTGTCGTATTGCGGCGACAGCCTTTTGGCCCGTACCTGATGCCAGCACTGTGGTACTCGCGAGCATGCAAACAGACCCAATTGAAGACCGGATCGGGAAGTTGTGCGAGCAGTTAACGGTTTCGCGCGGCGAGGACGTATGAGGAGGCTCTCCTGGTCGAGTTGCGCGAGCGGCTCTCCGGCAGCATGCGGAACGTCTGAGATTCTTGGCGACGCAAGCGTTGAGCCGCTCGCCCAAAGAACACTTCATCTTCAGAAGCGGCTGATTGAGTTGGCACCGGCTTGTGCGGTCTACGGGTGTGAATTATCGGGGTTTCATCTTTTTCGAGAGCGCAGAGGGTGCGCCCATGACACTGGATGAAAGCGAGGCGCCTCAGCGAGTTGTGTGCGCTCATTGCGAAGAGAGCGGGGCCACGCTGCTTTTATGGACCTCGTGGCTTGAACTCAGCGACTTGTTTGGAACGCAGGCAGGAGTCGCGACTCAGAGCCTGCTGCCCCCGGCCAAACCTGATCCCACCCTATAAGAGAAGGCTACGTAGAACGCCCGCCGCGCGGCTGTAACACCTGTACTCTCTGAGCCACTCTTCCCATCAGCGATGACCTCCGCTACCCTTGAAGGCTCACAGCGTCTCGAATGGCGACTCAGCCGGACACGAGTGCACGGTATAAGTGAGAGGGGCCACGACAATAGTTGCCCCGGCCTGTTGACCGCAAGCAAGTTAGATACTCAAGGCCAGCTTTCACGATATAAGACGGGTGATTCATGCTTCCCAACGTGAAAGGAAGTATGTGAGTTACACATCTTGTGACCAATGCTTCAGTCGGATTGATTGGACATTGGGGCTGCTGGCCTACTTTTTAGATCATGTTCAAGTTTGGTAAGGACTATATGAAATCGTTTTTCGACCAACTGAGGTTGGTCGTAACGCGCCTGAAGTTCGCGTTTGATCGTTTCGTAACGGTGCGATTTCTACAGAAAGTATCCGGGCGCAGAGCGATGTTCTGCGTGAGCACTCAGAATCGAGCAATGCTCTTGCGGCTGCGATTCGTGAGCATTCAGCAGCGTTGCCGGCAAACACTGCCACCAACCAACTCCGTTAATCGCAGTGTCAGGTATCTCGAAGATGCACGAAGCGTGAGTTGATACGGGCCGGTCACCCACACACACTTTTGATTAAGCTTGTCGGCTCGGGGAACAAAAGAACCCGACCACAGATGCAGGTTGATTGTGTCACGGCCATCTTCCTCCGTGGATGGTTGCGCAATCAACCTGTTTAAGTTTTACCTGTGTCGCCATGGGTAAAAACCCGGCCTTCTTTCGGAGTTGGGTCGTAGGGTCTCCATTATTAAAAGTTTCGGTGCCGAAGAGTGAAACGAAGCTGCCTTGTACAGCGATCCGAAGTAACGCACCGGGTGTGGCGAGCTATTTAGACGGCGAGCTTTGGTTCGATCACAAGAATCCGTCACACAAAATTACGAGCGAGTAACCAATGACCAACGAGTCAGCAATGGGAAGCAGAATTGAAGGAAGCCGGCTGGAAACCTTTCGCCGTGCATCCGAATTCACCTGTCTGCTATTCGCCTGATGGACGCCGTATACCCGGCCCTGGTTGTGCGTGGCGTTGTTTATGGTCGAGTCGGAGTTAGGGATGAACACAAGTCAGAATAAGCAACGCCCCATCAAAGGAAGAACATTTCAATGGCATTCATTAGTAATAATTTGTCGTCCGGCTGGGACCGCCACGCCCACGCAGAAACAACTTCGTTCGATAGGCGGTTGCGTGCTTCGATGGATGGTGTTCAGTTGGACCCGAACGACCCGAGAATCTCACCGCAGCACGGCTAAGGCAGCCAATGAACTCGCACAGCGCTGAAGACCGCACCATCAGGCAGTCTCTGCCTGTGTCCAGACTGGCGAAGCCTGGTTAGCGGAGCACCCGGAGTTTGTGAAGAATCGAGGTGAACTACGACCTGATGAACCATGAACTTTTGGTCAGATTTGGAGACATCGAGTGGACGCTTGCACACTATGACGCTGCTTATCAGTCTCTTCGATCTAGCAACTTCCTAAAACTTCAACCCGGCTGTACTCGCGAAGCGGACAAACTCCTGACGCACAGACCCGCGCTGCGGCAGAACGAGCACGTACCGCCATACCTTCAGAGGAACAGATGGAAGGTATGTCTAAAGCTGAGTTGCGTATGCGAGCAGCCGAACTTGGGGCAATTGGGGCTTGGGGCAAATGAACCGGTTTTTATCAGTCCAGAGGTGAGTTACTAGACACCAGGAACACACCAACACCCATCAAGGAGTCAGATTGACGAACCACAAGAATCAATGGGTGAGTTGATTAAGCTTGCGCACGCAGAAGCAGAAAAAGCTTCGAGCAAAGGGAAAAAGCTGATGTTAAACAACCTCAAAGCAACATTTAAAAATGGGGGAATTTCCGTGGACCAACCAGCACGGCAAATCGTCACTTACGTGATGCTGCACAGAACGTATATGTGTCCCCAGCAACTCAGACGAAGCGTACCAGGCCGGAGCCGTTGCAGACCAAGCGATTGATGTCGTGGCTCGAAACGCCGGATGCACTTCGGTCGTGTTGGTCCTGTCGCCGGAGCACCACGTTTCCCAGAAGAGCGTTGGGTGCGAATAGTTGAGCGCCCCATCGTAACTCATGCCGGAAGTTGGCATGTCACTTCGGCACAAACACATTTATAAATTAGGAGAAACGTAATCATATGCCTGCAATTCTTGGGAACCCCACCGCAGACCATTCACAGCACCTGATGTAACTTTTCAACCCCAAGGCACCGGCCTGACCTGGGACCACCTCAAGTTGCAACTGCTGTTTGCAAGCACCACCGCGCAGCCTAGTCGCCTTTTGGCGATTCTCAGAGCAGTTGCTGAGGTGGGAAGCACCGCGCTCTCAGGCATCCCTGACCGATGGAAGACCCTCATTCGTTACTGGTGAGGCTTAGCATTGAAGATTTCGCATATCCCAAACTTCAAAGTTTCACCGTCGATTATTAGGGACAGGGGTCGAGTTCTCTTCTTCCGGCCACCAGAATTTGCACCCTCGTTCTTCCAGGACGAGTAACAAAAGCATTGAAGATTCGTAATGCACGGCCCATTTCTTCGTGCAAAACGTAAACGTGGGAAAAAGACTCCCCTTTTCGGCAATATGCGTTTTGTGTGATCCTCTGTGCTAACGCGAGGAGCTTTTCAGTCCTGAGCACTACTGGATTGGGACAATTGCTCAGGGACGGTGATCTTGGACTCTACCGGGCAGATGTGGTTTTCGAGAATCTCGTTGTTCATAGTCGCACTTCCGTTGTGATGAATGGTTCCACGCACTCCCAAAACCGAATCTTCGGCAAAGACGTGCCGCTAGACTCAGCTCTAGCCGAATCTCTCTTCAAAATGACACTCACTACCCCTTCGGGATTACGATTCGGTCGTTACATTCGAACGGTTCTCTCAAGATTCTCACGCGTCACCTCGGACCAGGCCAAGCGCAGCGCTGGAGTAGAGACGAACGTGTAAATCCCGGCGGATCTGCCCTATGATAGACATGCAGTCAGACAGCCGCGCGCGGCGTGGCGGAATGGCATACGCAGCGGACTTAAGGAAAACTTGAGTGCTCGTCTGGGGAAACCGACGATGCAGAACTGCTCAAATTCGGGGAAACCTGTAAATGGCAATCCCGAGCCAAGCCCGGAGAGACATCGGCCGGGAAGGTGTAGAGACTAGACGGGCAGCACCTAAGCTCCGGAGCTTCCCGGGGAGGGTGAAGGGATAGTCCGGACCGCAAACCTGGCGTGAGCACTCAAAGAGCTTCACGTCTGGGCGGCGAAAGCCGTAGACGGTATGAAAATCCGCTAGGGCTTAAACGGCCCATGAGGGTTCAAGTCCCTCCGCCCGCACCACCGTTCTTCCGGTCGCTTCCCCAACCACTTCATTCAATTCAGTGTTAAACGAGATGAAAACGCTGGTTCGGAAGGTTGGGGCCCGGAAGAAAAAGTTCGAAAATCGTCTGCTAGGGCCGACCAAATCTCAATCAAAGCGATTCCGCGGTTTCCACTCCGTGTCGCGATACTTGAGGCGTGTATCCTTCCGGCACAAAGACTTCTATTCATTTCTGATTGTCGTTCGGCTTCTCTTCCGCGCGCGATGCCTGTAGCTCGCACGCATCACCCTAAGCAAACTCGTCAATCAGTTTCAGGTGCTTTTGAGGGATCACTCTCCCGTGCAGCTTTCTCGGCGATGAGTTCCCAAAGCGCGTTGTAGGTTCTCGAGTTCATCTCGGGCCCCGTCTGCGTACACGAAATCAGATGGACCACAGCGCAAGGCCGACCGCACGCGCGACTGTATTTGTTAGTAGGAAAGTCCCCTAAAGGGCTTGCTGGAGAGGATAGAGTAGGCTGGCCAATGCCTGCCCGGAATGATAGGGAAGAGCCGACCATATTTTCCCAATCTCTAACCATCTTGGCCGCCTTTTCCTTTCGTTTCCGTCATGATTTTCCGCTACAGTCTGTACGCCGGAGCAGGAGCACAGGACATGAGCGTTTCCCCGATGAGAACGATTCGTGTTGGTCTTGCATTGGTCCTGGTCTGTTCGACCCTGACAGTTGCGGCGCAGACCGCGACCGCGCGAATCGTGAGCGCGGCGAATACTTTTTCTTTCGAAGCTCGATGAGAAACAGCGGCAGAGCGTGCTCTTCGCCTTTGACGACGAGAAGCAGCGTGCGCGCTGGTCCAATCTTCCTGTGTCGATGGTGGCCCGAGCCGGCTTGGGCCTGAAGGATCTGAACGCCGATCAGCGTGCTGCCGCTATGGCGGTGGTTTCTCGTCCGCACTGAGCCGAAGGGGTTTCGAGAAGGTCGAGCAAATTACGGAAGGGGACGAACTGCTTAAGACCAAGGGTGGCGGGAACAACCCGATGTTCGGCAAAGATCTCTACTTCATTTCGATTCTGGGGAAGCCTTCCGAAAAAGATCCCTGGATGGTGCAGTTTGGCGGGCACCATCTCGCGCTGAATATCACCATCGCCGGCGAACGCGGGGTACTTACGCCAACTCTCACGGGAGCTCAGCCTGCTCTGTACACGCTCGACGGAAAGACCGTGCGACCGCTGGGCCAGGAGAGCGACAAGGCTTTGGCTTTGCTCAACGCTCTGGATGAGGGCCAGCGAAAGCAAGCGGTGCTCGGCTTTCAGACGGCCGATCTGGTGCTTGGTCCCGGACAGGACGGAAAAACCATCCAGCCGGAAGGCCTGAAGGCGACCGCAATGAACGAGAAGCAGCGTGCCATGCTGCTCGACCTGATCTCCGAATGGGCGAACATTATTCACGAAAGTGCGGCCGCGGCACGGATGGCCGAGTTGAAGGTTGATATCAACGAGACCTGGTTCGCGTGGAGCGGTCCAACGACGGCGGATCCGAGGGAAAAACATCACGGCCTACTATCGGGTGCAGGGACCGCATCTCGTGATCGAATACGCACCGCAGAAACTGGGCGGCGATCTTTCCATGCATGTCCACACCATGTATCGCGATCCGACGAATGACTACGGCCGAGGGCTCACTGCCAAATGAAGGGCGAAGCTGATTGCCGCGGCTGGGATTTGCCTGTTGCTCGGAGCGCCAGTGTCGGCGCACAGGCTGGACGAGTATTTGCAGGCCACGATCCCTTTCGGTGGAGAAGGAACATGTGCAGGCATCCATGCGGCTGATTCCAGGGTTGCCGTATCGTCCGCAGTGATCGCGACCATCGACAGCAACGCGGACGGAGTCATTTCAGAAGCAGAGAAGTGGGCTTACGCGAAGCGGAGATTGCTGAAGCGATTTGTCGCTCTCGGTTGATGGCGTTACCTTGAGGCCTAGGCTCGTCTCCGTGGACTTCCCGCAAATCCAGCAGATGAAGAGGGCCTCGGGGAGATCCACATTGAGTTCACTGCGGACTTGCCGCCGGGCGGGCTAGCCGAGACTCATTCTCGAAAACCACCACGAAAGCCGGAGCGCAGCGTGCCCTGATGAACTGCCTGGTTCCACGCGATCGCGACATCCGTATCGTTGCGCAGCATCGGAATGAACAGCAGTCGTTCTATCAATTGGACTATGTGCAAGCCGACCGCTTCTTTGGTTTCCTCGGGCGGTGAATGGTGGAGAAGCGTCCACAGATGGACGAGTGCGGTCGGTTTCACCAGCGTATTCCGCCTCGGGATGCGGCATATCGCGGAAGGCACCGATCATCTTCTGTTCTTGCTGGCGCTTCTGCTGCCAGCGCCTCTGCTGGTCGTTGGTTCGCGCTGGGCGGGCTTCGCTAGCGGGCGCCAGAGTTTCGTCCGAATTCTTAGAATTGTGACGGCATTTACCATCGGACACTCGATCACACTGGCGCTCGCGGCGCTTGGGACTCGTGCGCGTGCCCAGTCATCCGATTGAAGTGCTGATTGCCGTTTCAATTCTGGCTGTCTGCTGATGCACGCTCTCCGCCCGCTGTTCCCTGGGAAAGAGGCCGGAATCGCGGCGTTCTTTGGACTGATCCACGGTTTGGCATTCGCGACAACGCTGCGGTCAACTGGGGCTGGGCCGCTGGGAACGAGTGGGCAGCATTCTGGCGTTCAACCTGGGTATCGAGACGATGCAGTTGATTGTGGTAGCCACGATCATGCCACTCTCATTTTGTTGAGCCGCATGCAAGGGTACTGCGCTCTTCGAATCGGCGGCGCCTTGTTTGCGGAGTGTTGCGTCTTTGGGATGGATCGCTGAGCGGTGGCTCGGCACACACTCCAGTCAACGTGGTGGTGAACAGCGTCGCGCATCACGCCATTTGGATTGCGGCGGTCATGTTCCTGATTGGCCTGGCAGGGGTGGTCGCTGACTGACGAGCAAACTGCCCTCAGCGAACCAATTTCCCCGCCGGCGCTTACGCGTACCTGAATGGCTGTCGGCTGGGCTGACTAGCTTTGTCTAAGACAGGAGAGGTCCGTACTACTTTACTGTCGACTGATGACTCGCCACACACTTGCCATTGGCCCTTCGGCCCCCTTCACCCAGAGTATCCGTAAAGCGTTTCATGAACATCGAGAGGCTTGCCTTCGCGGATCAGTGCCCTTGGCCTCGAGTCCCCGGTCGCGACCGCCGCGTCGCCAAACGCCGTTACCTTCAGATCGTCGTAAGCCACGCTTTCATATTTCCGTGGCCTTCGCGCTGGCCAGCGATTCGGCTTTGCTGGTCACTTTGCCGTCGCTCCGTATTCACGAACTTGTCGGACAACAGCCAGGGCCAACCATGTCAGGGTTGTTTGTTTTCTGGGAGTCCAACCATTTCTGTTCCGACGCCGCGACAGCTTTTTCAGACCCGTCTTGCGACCATGCAGCGCTGCCGAGCAGGAACAAACCCACTAGACACAATATCCATGCTCTCTTCATAGGCTTCTCCTTGATTGCCAGTCTTTTCGCGACAGGACTGCTACGTCCGCGCGGTCAGGTACTGTCAATGCAAGGGCGGGCGATCGGTTCGTTGGGGACGCAGAAATGTCACTTCGCTTTCCCTTTGCTCGACAGGGCGAACGTGATTCCCGTCGGATCCTGAAAGACCCGGTTGCTCCCCAAACCTCTTTCTTTGGCTCCCTGCGTGAACTTCACGCCTTTCGCTTTCAGGGCCTTGGCGGTGGCGAACACGTCATCGCACCAGAAGGCGATGGACTGGAATTGACCAATGCGGCTTTCGTGGCCTTCGGGCGTGAAGAGAGCGAGACCGGTTTCGGAGCCGGGAATCATGAGTTCGATCCACCGTTGCGTTGGCGTGAAGGGCTGGTCGGTGACGACCTTGAAGCCCATGGTTTCGGTGTAGAAGTCGAGCGCCGCGTCCGTGGTCGCGAACCGGAATGCTGACGAACTGATGCCTCGGACCATCGTTAAACCCTCCCTCGAATTCCGGGAGCATAGCGTAGACAAAATGCGCGCTGCAATGTGGTATCCGATGCTATATTGACTATCGGTATAGCGATGATCTCCTTCGACAATTATGTGATCGACGTGCTGTCGTGCGCGACCTGGTGGGTCATGACCGGAAGCCGACCAGTTTTCTGGTGTACCTGTGGCTCGATGCCGAGCAGACTCGACGCCGAGATGGACCTGTGCAGGTGAGCTACGTTGCCTTGGCGGAGTCGGTAGGCGTGTCGAAGAGCTCGGCGCAGGTGGCTGTGAACTGGCTGCTGCGGCGAAAGCTGCTGGTGGTCAGCAAGGACAGCGTCACGGCGACCCCGTCTTACTCGGTGCAGAGGCCGTGGAGAGATCGTGCGCGTTCAGCTGCGGCGACGCTGATGTCTCCAGTTGTGGCCCGCCAACGCGCGCTTCTACTAACCAACCCACATCCCCGGTTTAAGGGCGAGGTACCTGTTGCCGGCCCCACGGACATCGCTTCGTCCCTGCGTTCTTCGCTCCGACGGTTGTTGTATCTTCCGACGGCGTACGGGCGGTACGAGTTCTTGCCCCCAACGCGTACATCGCTTCGAGGACCGGCAGTAGGGTTTCACCGAGGGGAGTCAGTTTGCACTCCACCTTGGGCGGAACTTCCGCGTAGACCGTGCGTTCGATCGAAGCCGTCGTGCTCCATCTCGCGGAGTTGCTGCGTGAGCATCTTGGCCGTGATTCCGCGGAGGGATCGTTTAAGCTCGGCGTGGCGCCGGATCTTGCCTCGAACCAGGTGCGCCACGATCCAGTATCTTCCACGCGCCGCCGACGTACCGCAAGGCGTATTCGCAAGGGCACTCGCTGACCGTTTCGCTCTTGAGCTTCCGCATACGACTTTCTCCAGGTATCCAACTGGGTAGTAAGTTACGAAATTGTGCGTTCTTGACTCGACTCTGTGCCTCGCCCTAGCCTAAGCGCACGCTGCCCGCCACGCATACTCAGCAATGAGGTTGGAGCCGGCGGCAAATAGTGTGGGGAGAATGATCATGAGACTGAATTACAGAATTGCCGTGGTCTTGGTGGCTGGCTTCTTGATCGGCGTTGCGGGAGCCCGGTTGATTCATGGGCAACAAACCAGAACAGCGCCCGGCCTACGTCATCGCGGAAGTTGAGGTCACCGACCCCAACACTCTCCAGAAGTATGGCGAGAAGGCCCCTCAAATCGTGGCATCTTTCAATGGGCACTATGTGGTTCGCGGCGGCAAGACCGTTGCGCTGGAGGGCGAACCACCCAGAGGTTTGTGTCGTTGTCATCGGCTTCGACAGCCTGGAGAAGGCGCGCGCGTGGTACGACTCGCCGGACTATGCGGCCATCCGGCCGATTTCGGCAGAGTTCGACTGAAAGCCGGATATTCCTTGCTGAAGGCGTCGCACAGTAGTGCCGTACGGGCGACCTCACTGGTTGGCAAGCTGCGCGCGAGACGTTTCCTGCCTCCAAACGTCCAAGAACATCGATAACCCGGATCCTCGATGAATTCTGCGCAGGTGTGGCTTGGCGATGCTTAGTGCAAACCGCGGCTGGTGCTTGTTTCTTGGGTGTTACTTTGTGCGATCGCGTTTGCGCCCGCGCTGGCCCAGTCGGAGAGGCCCGTGCTCGACTTACCACTTGACGCACGTGGATACCAGGGAGCCTTTCCCGTCGCCAGATGGCAAGAGGGTTATTTTCGAGAGCAATGTTGCTGGCTACCACCAGTTGTTCACGATGCATCCGGACGGGTCCGATGTTCTGCAGATCACGCACGATGCGTGGAACCACGACACACCTTCGTGGTCTCCGGACGGCCGGAAGTTCGCCTTCGTCTCTGATCAGAACAAGCACTCGGCTGTGTACGTCATGAACGTGGATGGAAGCAGAGCTGGAACGCCAGTTGTCGCCCCGAGAAATGCAGAGTCGATTCATCCCAGCTGGTCGCCCGACAACCGGCAGGTCATCTATTGCGCCGACGACGACCTGAAGCCGCCCAAGAAGAATGACGCATCGATTTACAGCGTTGACGTGCAGTCGAAAGTGGTCAAGACGCTGATCAGCGGCGGTGTGAACACCTATCCCTCGTGGTCGCCGGACGGAAAGCAAATCGCCTTCCGAAGATGATCGGCGACATGAACTCGGAAGTGTTTGTCGCGAACGCGGATGGATCGGAGCCCGGAAACATTTCCAACCATATGGCATTCGATGGATGGCCTGCGTGGTCGCCGGACGGGAAGCAGATTGCGTTTTCCTCGAACCGGCGCGCGAACTATCAGATTCACATCATGAACGCCGACGGAAGCGGCGTGCGGCTTGTGTCGAACACCGAGGGTCGCGCCACGGAGCCTCGCTGGTCGCCCGATGGGAAAACCATCTACTTCACGAATTGCATAAAAGTAGATTTCGGAGTGGATTGTGCGAGGTCATGGTGGCGCCAATCGGCAATTGAGGCAACTCGTCAGGTCCAATCCGCTTACAACTTCTTGAGCGGCTCAGTTTGTAATTTCTTTCCTGCATCTGCGACCGCAGCCTGCTTTGCGGAATCAAACGATCCGACCATCCTATGAGCGCCAACATACTGCAGTCCATCGGCAACACTTCGCTTGTGCCGCTTCACCGTGTTCCCCGAGGGCTGCGGCCAGATCTTCGTCAAAGCCGAATGGGAGAATCTACCGGAAGCATGAAAGACCGCATGGCCCTTGCTGTGATTTCGCGGGCCCGGAGGCTGACGGACGGCTGCGTCGGGCGGCACGGTGGTTGAATACACGGGCGGCAGCACCGGGACGTCCCTGGCGCTGGTGTGCGCGGCCAGGGTATCCGATTCATGTCGTCAGCGCGCGTTCAGCCAGGAGAAACTCGACCACATGGTCGCGTATGGCGCAAGCTCACGCTTGTCCCCTACGACGGAGGTGGCATCAGAAAACAGGATTATTTCTCGACATGATCGAAGCAGCCCGCAAGCTGAGCCTCGCGCCGAGCACGTACTTCACCGATCGGCTCAACAATACTGACAGCGTGGCGGGATACGCTTCGCTCGGCGAGGAGATCTGGCTGCAGACGGATGGCAAGGTGGAAGCGTTCGTCCACTCGATCGGTACGGGGGCATCGCTCCGGGGGTGACGAATGTGCTGCGGCGACATAACCCGAAGATCAAGGTTGTTGCGGTTGAGCCGGGCGAGTCTCGGTGCTGTCGGGCGGGAAGTCTGGTGCCCACGACATTGAAGGAATAGGGATTGGTTACTCGCCACCGCTCTGGGATCCTACGCTGGTCGATCAGTTGCTCACCGTGACCACGGCCCATGCGAGGACATGGCGCGGCGGCTGGCGCGGCAAGGGAATTTTGCGGGGTACATCTTCAGGCGGGAACGTGCAGGCGGCGATTCGGGTTGCCAGGAACTTGGGCCTTCGTCGAAGGTCGTCACGCTGATAGTTGATTCCGGCCTGAAGTATGTGAGCACGGATTTGTACCGCAGCGAGTAAGCGCAAAGGCAGCGCTGGTCAGCGCCGCTTCTTGCCCTTCACTTCCGCGACTCGCGCTTTCACGATTCGTTTGACCAGGGCGACGGGGACAGGTTTATCGAGCGGGAAGTGGATGGTGCCCTTCGACGTCGAGTGGTCCTTCAACTCAGCCTTGAATTTGGCTATCACTGACGCCGTGGGGAAGAGGCTGCAGTGGTTTGCGAAAGCCGCAAACCACACCAGGAAAACTTCGTGCTTGAACGCCGGGATCCGATAGCTAATGGTTTCTACAGCTTCGCGAGGCACGGCGGACCGAATCGCGGCTCGCAAGTTGTCGAACGCCGCGCGACTGCCCTTCGGCACCTTCGTTAAGTATGCTTCGACGCTCGTCTGGGCGTCTTTCATTCTTGGCGGCAGGTTTGCGGCGGGTAGCTGTTACTTTTCGCATGATGGATTGGAGAGTGTCCTCGCGAAACGGGATGCCTTTCAGTGAATCGACGGCATGATCGAGTTCCGCTTGCGAGCCCGTGTTCACAATCTCGCCGATGAAGTAGTTGCGAAAGTGCGTGAAGACGAACGAGCGGTACGCGGTGTGGCCGTAGGGAAGGGCGGCCTTGTAGTCGGAGCGGAAGAATTTTTTGCTCCCGTATTCCAGGGCACTCGCATCGCGTAAGACTTCGTTCTTCTCCGGCGCATGTTTCGTCTGGGCCTGAATGGCGTGGTTCACGAATTCCTTGGCATCTTCATTCTGATCACTTCCCGCAGTGGCGTATAGCGTGATCGTATTTCCGAATGTACCCGGCTTGGGTTGCTCGATCATGAGAAGGCCAAGTCCGCCGCCCTGCTGATGGATCGCGCGTGCCGGACCGCTGATGCCCTGGCTTTTGGCCACCCATCCCTCCGGCATGTGGAAGGGAAAATCCCAGGCACTCGTTGGAGTAGGTGTCGTGCGCATACTGTCCCGAGTCGAAGCGAGGCGAAGTGGTGGCAGCGCGAGGATCCTGCTGGGCGAAGGCAAGAGCCGTCGTGAAGACAACAAGGATCAAGGCGCTACGCTTCGTCATCTCGAGAACACCACCCCGTGCGGCAGGCCGGTTCCTTGCCATCCGTGAGGCCACGGGCGATCTTCGAAGTTGAAGCCGACTTTGCCGTCCGTGTCGCGGAAGGTTTCGTCCATGGTGAGGGCGCCGGTCGCGGGATCGAACTTCACGCAGATACAAGCGGCCGCGCGTATTCAGGCCCGCGGTCACGGCGACGCGCTGTGTGCTTGGCGTCCCACGACGTCCAGTGTGGAATGTAGTCGTCAGTCAACTTCAAGCGCGCGACTTCCACCGGTTTGGCACCATTGGTGATGTCGAGCACGACGAGTCCGTGAATGTCGCGAACGGCCTCGATCAGGAGGTGCCCGACGATGGTCGGGACTCCCGCACCAGTTACCGGGGAAGGTGTAGACGAGTGTCGCCTTGGGATCGTTGGTGTCGACGTCGGTGATGCGTTCGATCCCACAGCTGAGCGTTTGCACGAAGACTGATCCGTCGGGGCCAAGGCGCGGTTCCTGCGGGCCGACCTGAGAATATCGGTTCTCGCCGACGTCGAAGTACGAAGTCTTCAGCAGCTTGAGATCGGACAAGCGCCACACCTGGTAGGTCACACCGCTGAAGATGCTCTCGAGATGCATCGAAGAGTCGGTCGCGACAACGCGATCTTTGTCGGGAAGAACGACGAGGCTGTATGGCGTTAACAGAGCATTCGGAAATGCCGGGTCGGCGCTGCTGGAGGAGCGCACTAGTTTTCCGCGATCGTCGATCTCGACCAGTCCGCCACTGGCTCCGCTGCCCTGGCTTGCCGCATGGTGCGCGTGCTGGAAGCTGGCAGAGCACGTGGCCATTCGGCATCCGCAGGTAGGGTGCGGATGCATGTAGCCATCCATGTCGGTGAATGAGGCTGCGACTTGTGGATGCGTGGGGTCGTGCAGGTCGAAGATGAAGGTGCGTCCTGCTTCGTGATCGTTGGCGAAAAGCATGCCACTCGGGGGCATGGGTATTCGGTGTGGTGGACGCTCTTGGTCGGCTGATCGGTCGCCAGGGTTGTGACCAGGCGCCCGTAGGAAGCTGAGGCGGGGTCGGCGTCGATGACCGCGAGAAAGTCATTGCTCGTGCCATCCGCGTCGCCGGTCAGGCGAAAGGTAGTGTCCCTGCGCCGGTTCCTTTTGATCGGCGGAGAATGAGCCTACGCTGAGTGTGGCGAATATCAGGAACAACGTGGCAAATCGACGCCGCATGGGTCCTCCGAAATTTGGCGGAAACGAAAGGATAGCAGTTTCCTGATTGTGTAAGGGCCTGCGAGTAGTTTCCCATCGCTGCGCGAGTTGCGGTAGAGTCAGGAAGTACAGCGCTCATCTCATCGCCGCGCTCCCGAGGAGGATCCATGAGCAACGACCTCTCGCGCAGAAAATTCCTTGAAAAAGTTGGACTGGGTGCGGCGACCGGCGCCGGCGTGTGGTTGCTGAAGGATGTCGCGCAGGCCGGACCTCCTGCAGCCGCGTTGCCGACACGCACGTTGGGGCGCACTGGAGCCAAAGTTTCCATCCTCGCATTCGGCTGCGGTAGCCGGTTCCTGATGTACGAAGACGAGGAGAAGGCGCAGGCGGCACTGAATCACGCCATCGATCTCGGTATCACCTACCTCGACACGGCTTACGCTTACGGCGACGGCAAGAGCGAGACGCGGGTCGGCAAGACCATGGCCACGCGCCGCAAGGATGTGTGGCTTGCCACAAAAATTCCCGATCGCAGCCACGACGGCTTCGAGCGACGGCTGGAAGGCAGCCTGAAGCGGTTGCAGACCGATCACGTGGATCTGGTACATATGCACAGCCTGGGCCACGCCGATGATCTGGCAAAGATCGAAGCGCCAGACGGATGCCTCAAAGCTGCTATGGAAGCGCGGGGCAGAAGATGGCGCGCTTCATCGGGATGACCAGCCACACACGGCGGCGCGGTGATGGCGCAGGCGATCGAGCGGCACGATCTCGATTGCGTGCAGATGGCGCTGAATGCCTCGCGCAACGGACGTTTCGAAGAACTGGCGCTGCCCGTCGCCAACAAGAAGAACCTCGGCGTCATCGCCATGAAGATCACCGGGCAGGAGTTCTTGCTGGGGCAGGGGACAGGCAAGTCCGATATCAATGCGCTTCTGCGCTACTCGATGAAACCTCCGGTGACAACGGCGGTGGTCGGGATGCCGCATCTTGAAATGCTCGAGCACAACGTTGGGAGATAGCCCGGGGCTTCGCGCCCTTTCCGAGCAGGAAATGGAGCGTCTGCGCAAAGAGGTGCAGGACCAGCGAGGGAGGGTCTCGAGCACAACTTGAGCGGGCATCTGGATGGGCCGACCGCCACGCCGGAGGTGTTCTGGGCTTAGCCCGTTGCCGGCCGCAATAAGAGCATAACCATAGAGGGGCACAGAGGGCACGGAGGAGAGGGTTCCTAAGCCTGATGCGGAGCCTTCCCGCAGGCGTCGAATCCGGCTCCCAGCCGGGCGCCAGGCTGTAATCGCTAGAGTTTTCGGCAGCAGTTACGTAACTAGTACTATCTGAAACCTTCGTAATCTTGTGACCCTGGCCAACCGGACTACCATCACTTCCTCGATTTGGGCGGTGTGAAAGATGTCACTCCCTGTAAACACGCGCCGTTGGTTGCGCCATCCGGTAGAACTGCCTGTCCTGGTTGTGCACCTCGGGGCGGGGATTCCAAACTTGCTGTTCAGGGCCGCGGAATTGAGATCAGCGAAGGGGCATGACCCTGTACGCGGGCGCTGCCGCTGAAGCCCGGCGACTACATGGACCTGGAATTTCAGACGCCCGGCCGCACGCGCGTCTGGCCATCGTGCGCAACCGCACTGGCTACTGCTTCGGTCTGGAGTTCCTGACCCCGCTGGGCAGCGGAGGCTCCCAAGGCATCGGCGCGGTCGTCCAGAACTGCGGAAAGCGGCGACCTGCGCACGGTCTCCGCCGCAAGGGAAGTTGAGATGGAGCGTTTGCGTAAGGAGATCTCCACCCTGCGCGCCTACGGCAAGTTCACTCGCTGAACATGCCGCGATATGGCATCCGGAACCTCACGCTCAGCAATCTTTCGGATGATTACTATGGTGGTTTTGCGATGTCCGCCCGATCCCAAGTACTATAGCCACGCGTTCTCTCCACTCATTCTGATGCGTGCGGATTGAAACTCCCGCGCCGGAGTCAACACGTCTATGCCATTTCGCGCCACGAACGTTCTGCTGACGGATAACGAGGCCAGGGTGTTCGGCTGCCTGGTCGAGAGGAACACCACGCCCGATTACTACCCACTATCGCTGAACGCGCTGATCAACGCGTGCAATCAGAAGTCGAACCGCGACCCGGTAGATGAGCCTGAATGAAGAGGCCGTCCGGCAGGCGCTACATTCCTGAACGAAAAAGGTCTCACGGGAACGGCCAGTAGCGCGGGCGACAGCCGCGTGGCCGAGTACGAGCACCGCATGCAGGAAGCATTCAACTTCACGCGCCGCCGGGCTGCCATCATGTGCGTGCTGATGCTGCGCGGTCCCAGACGCCGGGCGAACTGCGCGGACGATCAGAGCGTCTGCAGCGCTTCGGAGATTTGACGGATGTGCAGTCCACGCTGCAGAAGCTCATGACGCGCGGGAGCCGCTGGTCAAAGTTCTGCCGCGCCAGCCTGGGGACGAAAGAAGCTCGCTACGCGCACCTGCTGTGCGGACAGAAGCCGGAGTGGGATGCGCCACAAGCGCCGTCGGTCGAGGCGCGGGCCGACAGCTCTGGTGACAGCGAGCGCCTTACAGCGCTGGAAGAAGAAATCTCCGCGCTGCGGAAGAGATGGCCGACCTGCGCGAGGAAATCGCGAGTTTCAGAAAACAGTTCGAGTAAGCACGTCTTTTGACGTGGATCCTACCTAAGGCGTTTCTTCGCTGTACTGCGCTGCCGCGCGCGGCTGCCTGGGTGCGCTTGGGATCTTGTCATCACAACGACGAAGAATCCACCGGTTACTCTCCGGCGCGTACAATACACTCGCTCGCTCTTCAATGGTGCTAGGGAGATCCTCATGAAATCTGTGATGTCAATGTGTGTGTTGATGATCGTGATGTGCCTGGTACTGCAATGCGGCCTGGTCTCGATCGCGGCTGCGGGCCGGAGGGTGGTTCTCAAGGCGTCCGACATCAGCAACAAGACTTTCCCGGACCGAAGTGTTCTTCGCGGACAGATCGCTTCCGTACAGATGAAACACCGGCGGCGTCGGTTCGCCGACGGATGTTCGTTCTCGCTGCCCTGGTCGACAATTCGGGCTATTCGAGCGACATCCGCCAAATACCAGGCGTATTGTTCATTTCCAGTGACGCTTGACCTCGGTGGCAAAAAACTGTAGCCGGGTGCCTCCGGCGTTGGTTTTGTACAGGGTAAATTCGTAGTGATGGACCTGGGGGCGATCTCTGCTGCAAACCGATTCCGCCCGTGACACCGAGATCAAGCGCCCGATGCCTCAGGATCCTCAGTTCAGGCGGCAAGTACCGCTTGTACGCGGGCCGGGACTCACATAGAGTTCACGCGCTCCGAATGAGCCCTCCGGGGAGTGGAGGGTTTCGTTACGGAAAAGTCTGTGTGCCGACCGCGGCTTCCAAAAACTGTCGTTAACGTATCGTGGAACTGTCAGCAATCGACGGAGACGTGTGAAAAAGTTAGCTGTGCCAAAGCGGCCGCCGCCCGAAAATGAAGTCGAAGAGATTCTGGTTGAATTGCAGGAAGCTCTGAGGGAGCACGCGCTGCTTTCTTCGATTCATGGCGAGTAAAACGCTGACTCGTTGCATAAGGAGCGACCACCCTCTCCTCCCTCGAAAGACGCAGCCTGATTTCCTCAAGTCGCGCGTCGCTGGAAATCTCCTCCATCTAGAGCGATTCAAACGAGAAGAAATCCAGTCACGGCGGGGGCCCTGTGTTTGCTCTTCGGTCGTGGCCGGCACCAGCGAAACGCTATTGGTAGATTTTTCTTCGTCGCGCCAAGTGCGATATCTCCAACGGCTGGCGTTTTTCGTTAACAGAATATCCCCCAAAACAGGCACCACGCCGGCTTTCGGACCCGTTGCTCTCCGGTAGGCGAGCGAGGGGGCGTAGGAAGGCGCCTGAGAGTTCTACGTTCGGGACGTGAGCGCGACTCTACGCGCTGGTAGGGAACGTAATTCCCAGAAAGGTCTGCCTTTTCTTCCTTATCCAGAAACTCGATGGCGTACGTGGGAACACCTTGCAAGGCAGCGAGCTGCGCCACGACGCGGGCGGCGATTTGGGTGCCTCGTTTGTTCTGCGATGATCGTGGAGCCACTTGGAGCCTCGCGGTGCAAGGCAACGGCCGCGCCGTGCCGGTTGAGATTGTGGCGCTTGCGCCGGCAAAGTTGAAGGCGTTCTTCTGACGATCCTGTCCCGACAGACCGACCGCCGCCATTCAGGGCCGGCATGCGGTTGCTGCGTCGCTTGCCCGGCTGGCTGCGGCTGGCGTTGTTGGGGACCAACAGATTCGGACGTTGGGGCTTGGCAGTGCGGTCGAGGGGTTTGAGTTCATGCTGACTTCAGAAAATAGCGTGAGAGTTTAGGGCATGCAATACACCTCGGTCGCTTGTTCGGAGGTTACCCGGCTCGGCATCGTATGTGGCTGTGGGCGCGGCATTTACAGGAGGCGCATTCGGGAAAGGCCGTCGGGGCAGAGAATTCATCAAGTACGATCGTTTACGCTACGAACACCTGGGCTCAGAGTCTGGCCCCAGGATGGGACACCAGACTAAGTATGGCGCGAGCGATCTTGGCTCCCTCCGACGGAAGAGGGCTCGATGGGGTTCGCGTAATCGGAAATGGAAGAACACACAAAGCGCAGGTCAATCATGGAAAGGCCGAATTCGAAGCCTACCCGGAGAATTGGTGTGGAAGATCTTCTAGGCAGTCGTCACGGCGCGCGCTGTTTAACATCGTCAAACATCCGTTGTAGGTCGTGCACAGTCCCAGCGGAAGGTTCGGGCGCAGGAACATGCCATGGACGGCTTCGCGGTAGTTTTCCTCGAGCGGCCAGCCACGTCTGCCAACAGCGAGGGCTTCCGCGGTGGAACGAACCGGCGTGTTCAGTATCTCGGATTTCACGGGTGCATCATTGCCGCCAACGCTGAAGACAAGATGGGGCAATCCTGCGGTAGCGTTCCAGTTGCGCGGGAACATTCAGCGACCCGAACCGTCTACGGCGAGCAGCGTGGCCTTCCATCCTTGCGGGAGCCGTTCGCGGACCTGGGCGATGACGTCCGGGTCCGCCGCGCGTATAGCTGGCATTGTCGAAGATGGAGTCGCCGTGCGGGACGATGTGAGGGTATGGGGGACCGAATTTTACTTGCTTGCGACAGAATGGCGATATTCCCGTCGCCGACCGGATCAGCCGGGTAATCGTGTGCGGCGGACAACGCTTGTCCGCCTGCGCGGCCCTGCGCGCCCGCGGACTCGAGGAGTTGTGCTCCTGCCATCTCTTGTCGGACAGGAGTGTCCGACCCACGTCCTACCACCCTCCGCTTCTCTCGCGCTTCCCTGCAGTGAAGTAAAAGGCGTTGTTTCCCGTGCGCGAGATCTTTTCCGTACACGAACGTCACGCTGACGCCGAGGCACGCGTAGCCTGGCCTGCGCGCCTGTGTCCCATGCCGCTCTCGAGTGCCGAGCTTTTCAGCGCCACCCTCAGTTTTGCCAGAGTCGAGAAAAGGGCCGAGTTTCACCAGTGATCAGGCCGTTTCCGTAAATATTTTTCGAGCGAGCTGTTGAGCGGGAAGTAGTGTGTTCCGAGAGGCGCGCTCCTTTGCGGCCATCGCGGGTGCCAACGTGGCCACGCAGCCAGAGATCGTTGTCGCGCTCCATGCCGAGTTCGAACAACTCGTCGAAGGTGGCTGTCCAGTTGTGCCACCGCCGCGGGTGTCGATCGTCGTTTCGTAGTCGTCGCCCTGCCATCTGCGGGAGCCAGGTAGTGTTTTGGGCTCCCGCCTTCCAAGTTTGGCGAAGGCGTGCGCGGGTTGCGACCAGATGCGTGCGATTCGCGACGTTGCGTCGGTAGTGACCGTCAAGCGATGTTCGGGTGCATCGAGTGCCCGGCAGTGAATACGCGTGATTGCTTGGAGTTATGCGCCTTCCAGCAACAGGGCTGGCGGAGCGACGAGCCCGGCGTCACGTTGCGATAGTCGCGGTGAAAACTCAGCGGCCCCAGACCATCCCCAGCGGCCGTTGTTGAATGAATCGATCTCAGCGGCGAATGCCTCACGTTGCAGATTCATGGATCCCAGCGATGGCGAAGGTCCCACGAACGATTGCCGGGATGTCCCAGTTCTCGTTGCGGAGGGTCGAGGCCGAACCGATATCGCCAGCGAGGATTCGCGTGCAGAGGTGCGGAGACTTCGGCGGAGAGCAAAGCGCTTCTGCGCATCCCAGCGCACAAGCGATGTGACGTTGATTGCTGCGCCCTCAATGTTGAAGTACTCGGGATAGATCGTCTGATGAGGCGATGCCGCTGAAGGTCCGACGACAGCAGCCCTTGCCAGACGCTGCATCGCCAAAGCCAGTGGCGCTCCTGCAGATTGAGGATGGCGTCGAACTTGTTGTCCGGATGAGACGCCAGGCTGAATGCGCGGCGCACGGGGAAGACGCCCAGTGCGTCCAGTCTGGACTTGTGACGTTCGGAGATCGGCTAAGCGGAGCTCGGCTGCAGGAGAGAAAGCCAGCGCGCGATCGACCAGCGCCGGACGCGTGCGCAGGGCGTGTCCCGGCTGGACATTTTCAACCTGCGGCTTGCCGACCCGGTTCCAATATTTGAGCGCAGCCTCCAGATTGCCCTGAACGAAGTAGATGGTTCCGAGGAAGTCGTTGGTGTAGGAATCCTCGGGATCGATTCGAAGAGCGTGGCGCAGATAGCGGCTGGCGCCCACCGGATGCTTCTGCTTGAATGCGATGCCGGCCAACTCGATGGGAAACCGTTTGTCGCGAGTGAGCGAGTCGCTTTCCGGCAAGGAACGCCGCACGAGCCTCATCGAGACGCCCGGCCTGGGCCAGTGCGGTTCCATACGTGTATTCGAGATCGGCCGACTTGTCGGGGATCGGCTCGAGTTCGCGGATGATTTCTGTCCAGCCCTGCTCAGTGGCGAGTTGCTGGAGATGCTGCGATTGCTGCGGACCTACTGGCTGTGAAGCACGTGACTGAGTCCAACACAATGGAACAAAAATTAGACAAAGAAAGACGGCCGCAGCGATTCGTGCTCGTGACGGCAAGCCCGCGTGCAAGTCGCTCGATTGTGACCGGAGATCTAGCGCTGGGAAGAGGCGCGCTCGGCTTGAGGCACTGCCAGCAAGGTCCAATTGCCTGTGCCTTTCCATTCTTTCCTCGAAGGTCGAAAGATCCCGCTGCAGCAGCTTGCGCTCGGCCGGATCGTTCACGAGCACCAGTCTGTTCGCCGGGTCAAACCCGGCGACCACCACATAGTGTATGGGAGTCTTCGGGAGCAGGTTGCAGGCCACGATCAAGCTGGCCGACCTTTCGCGAGATGATCCTGCAGATCTTGTACCCGCCCAGCGAACGCGAAGGCGCGGTATCGGTGCTGCTCGAAGTAACGCTCCAGGTCGGAGGCGTAGATACCGTGCGCGCTTCGAAGAATAGAAGATAACTGGATGTCGGGCGCATCGGGGACTGCAGTGGGCGCCAGCCCTGCTGGCGCTGCCAGAACTGCATGACCATCGCAATGCTGGCAGCGCCGCGAGCCGTTCTTTCCCTGCTTCACGAAGGGAACGTCGAGCCACACGCCGGACTCTTGTGCAACGCAGGCGAGCGCGGTAGCGCCCACCGCCACGAGCAGCGTGTTGACAATCGTCTGGCGCACGAGACCTCACGCGTGCTTAGCGTACCGCGACAATGATCAGGATGAGCGCTGCAATGCACACGAGAATGATGATCAGGTCGCGGTCGCTCGAGACGCCCGGCGGCAAAATCTGACTGTGCCTTATTGGCGCGCGAGGCGAGCTGGGCCAGTTCCTGATCGTTCAGTTGCGCGACTGCATTTTTCACCTGCTGCGCATCCAGGTGGGCAGATTTCAGAGCTTTCTCGGCCGCGGGCGTCGATACGAACTGCTGCAGCGTATCGAGATTGTGCTGGCGCGCCTGGGTCGAAGCAACTACGGCGCTCTGCAGTTCGGAAGGACTCACGACGTGGTTCTGGGCCAGCGCATCCTGCGGGATCACGAATACCAGCGCTAGCATTCCGGCCGCGAGAACGCGGACGGACTGATTTTGTGAAAGAAGCCATTTCTGCTCTTCTCCTGAGTAGTGAAGTTGCTGACGAAGTTTTTCTAAATATACCGGACTTTGAGACCGCCTGAGCTTTACAAAGGTTGTACCCCAAGTGGTGTGGTTCCGAGTGTGTGCGCAGTTGTGCAAAGCTTGCGAGGCAAATGCTTTCCATCGAACACTCACCAAACCGCGAAAGCGCGTCCCAGGCGTAAGGAAAATCGCGTAGTGAGGCGTGGGCAATATCACTTGCACTATGCAAGCGAGATTGATAACCTGAGCTTGTGGCTGGCAAGATCAAAACCAAACGTCGTTCAGGATGCCCGGTCAACATGTGCCTCGAGGTGTTTGGAGATCGCTGGTCGCTGTTGATCGTGCGGGACCTGATGGTGCGCGGCTACCGCACGTTCAAGGAGTTTCAGGAATCCGGAGAAGGAATCGCGTCGAATATTCTCTCCGATCGGCTGCAAAAGCTTGAACATTCAGGCATTCTCACGAGCGAGCCGGAGGAGACCGACGGCCGCAGGATCAACTACCGATTGACGCGGAAGGGAATTGACTTGGCTCCTATTCTGCTGGATCTGCTTGATCTGGGGAGCGCGCCATGAGCAGGGGACGCGTCGTGCTCACTCATTTTGAGGATGGAAAAAATCGCGACGAAATTCTTGCGGAAACCGAACGGCGATGGCGGGAACGGGATTCGACGCCGCTCATTCCGCGATTCGATACCGAGGTCGCTCGTAATCTGGGGCGCGGAGCGGGAAAACAAACCTCAGGAGCTGAAGCCTACCACCCTTGCATTGGATCGCACGACTGAAGACGTGCCCTTCCCATGATGCGTTTGGGACTTCCAGTTCGGCAAGTGGAGTTGACTTGGGACAGGAACAAGCGAACGACGATATCGAGCAAGGAGAATTATCATGAGCAATGATTCAGGCCAGATTGCCAATATGTTCAAAACCAACAGCACCGCATTCAATAAAGCTACGCAGGAGTACCTGCGGAAAAATGGCTGGAGCAGCCGGGCACGGATTCCAATCATCTGACTTGGATTGTGGGCCACGCCGTTGCGCATCGCGCTCTGGCGGCGAAGATTCTCGGGTCGGAATGGTCGGCTCCCGTGGGAAACCTTGTTCGCACGCGGAGCGAAACCAGTGTCGCCCCGAGCAGTATCCGGATGCCGACGAATTGCAACGAGCGTGGCGCGAGGTTTCGGAGAAATTGAACGTTGCGTTGCCGAAGTCCTCCGCGGATAAACTTTCAGCGCCCGTTGCGGAGGGAAGGCCGTCGCTCTGATGGCACGGTGGGTGGAACTATCGCGCTGCTGTGTTTTCACGAAACGTTTCACGTGGCCAAATGAGCTATCTGCGGAAATGGTTGGGTTACGGACGGGCCGTGGGATAACCCGAGTCAGCGGATGTATGCGCCCCGCTTCGCAAATTTCGTCTGAAATCGACGGAGGAACATGACATGAGTAAGGTGCGAGTTCTGGTTGGTACACGCAAAGGCGCATTCATACTTTCTTCCGATGGCAAGCGCGAAAAATGGGACGTCAGCGGTCCGCACTTCGCGGGCTGGGAGATCTACCACATGAAAGGATCGCCCCTGGATCCCAATCGCCTTTACGTCTCGCAGACCAGCGGATGGTTCGGGCAGATCATTCCAGCGCTCCGACGACGGTGGCAAGACATGGCATCAGCCCGGCACTCCGAAGGGCGAAGCGCCCGCTCCCGGCGGCATGCCCAAGGGCGACAGCAACAAGTTCGCGTACGACGCGTCATCGGACACCGTGAAGCCGCTCACCACCCACCAGTGGTACGACGGCACGCAGCATCCTTGGGAGTTCAAGCGGGTGTGGCATCTGGAGCCGTCGCTTTCCGATGCCAACGCCGTGTATGCGGGCGTAGAAGACGCCGCCATCTTCAGATCAACCGACGGCGGAGAGAACTGGAAGGAACTTCCCGGCTTGCGTGGTCACGGTACCGGCCCCAAGTGGCAGCCGGGCGCTGGCGGCATGTGCCTGCACACCATCATCCTGGATCCGAAAGATCCGGACCGAATCTACATCGCCATCTCGGCGGCGGGCGCGTTTCGCACCGACGACGGCGGCAAATCGTGGAAGCCGATCAATCGCGGGCTGCGGTCGCAGTACATCCCCGATCCGGAGGCCGAGATTGGGCATTGCGTGCACCACATTGCGATGAATCCCAAGCGCCCGGGCGTGCTCTTCATGCAGAAACACTGGGACGTCATGCGCAGCGACGACGCCGGCGACAACTGGCGCGAGGTCAGCGGCAACCTGCCCACCGATTTCGGCTTCGTGATCGACGTCCACGCGCACGAGCCGGAGACGATTTACGTGGTTCCCATCAAGAGCGACTCCGAGCACTACGTGCACGACGCGCAAGCTGCGCGTGTTCCGCAGCCGACCGGCGGCAACGAGTGGGAAGCCCTGACCAAAGGGCTGCCGCAGAGCGACTGTTATGTGAACGTGCTGCGCGACGCGATGGCCGTCGACGCGCTCGATAAATGCGGAGTCTACTTCGGGACGACGGGCGGACAGGTCTATGCTTCGGCCGACGCCGGCGACAGCTGGAACCCGATCGTGCGCGATTTGCCGGCCGGTGCTGTCGGTTGAGGTGCAGACGCTGCCATGATTCGCGTCATACTTCCCCGCACCTGCGCGCGCTGGCGCATGTTGAAAATGAAGCGACGCTCGAGGTGGCCGCTCCGCTCACCTGCGGCGCGGTGCTCGATGCGCTGGAGGCCGGTATCCGATGCTGCGTGGCACGATCCGCGACCACGTCACGCAGCAGCGGCGTCCGTTCCTGCGCTTCTTCGCCTGCGAGCAGGACATGTCCCACGATCCCCGGATACGGCTCTACCGGACGCCGTCGTTGCCGGCAAAAGAGCCACTGATCGTCCTGGGAGCCATCGCCGGCGGCTAAGGTCTTCGCCTTAAAAAACAAAAGTCAGTGTTCATGTCGATTTCGTTGGCGGCGATTCGTCGTCACCATAGAAGGCGGATTTGGCAGACGGTGATTGTCGGTCGCGATTCCGGCTTACAACACAAAATCTAGGGAGATACGACGATGCGAGTCATGGTGATTGTCAAGGCAGGACAAAAATTCGGAAGCGGGCATTCTGCCCAGCAAGGACCTCCTCGAAAGATGGGCAAGTACAACGAGGAACTGGTGAAGGCCGGAGTCATGCTGGCAGGTGAAGGGCTCCAGGCGAGTTCCCAGGGCAAGCGGGTCAAGTTCTCGGGCGAGAAGCGGACGATCACCGACGGCCCGTTCTCCGAGACCAAAGAACTGATCGCCCGGCTTCTGGTTGTGGCAGGTGCGCTCCATGGATGAAGCCGTGGAGTGGTTGAAGCGCGCCCCCTTCGATGGCGGCACTGAAGTCGAAATCCGCCGGGTATTCGAAACCGAAGATTTCGGGGAAAACCTGACTCCTGAACTCCGCGAACAGGAAGCCCGGCTCCGCCAGCAGACGTCGAAAAAGCAGGCATCATGATGAGGACAGAGCCAACAGCGGCGGGCGGCCGAGTTTTGTTGGGCGCGGCGCCATGTTCCTCCGGGACCTTAGCACCATCAGTCTGTCTCTGTGTCCTGTGCGGGAAGTGTTCGTCGGCGACCCAACCGGATCGCCCGGTGAGTGTCGTGCCAATCAAAAAGCTTACGACGGTTGTCGAGAGCAGCATGGTTCATTCGTCGTGACAGTAGAAGGGGAAGCGCGGCGGCGATGAATTGCTGACCCACCTTCCACGAATCTAATTTGAAAGAGGAGAAAGATCATGAAATTCCCTATCTATCTACAAGTCAAGACAAGCCCGAAGGCGTTCCTCCCACCCAGAAAGAAATGGAGGAGATGGGCAAGTACGTGGAGAAAATGCTGAAGTCCGGCGTTGTGCTGGCGACCGAGGGATGCCTGCCCAGCGCGCTCGGCGCCAAACTGCGGCTCTCCAACGGCAAGTTCACCGTGACTGACGGACCCTTCACTGAGGCGAAAGAAATCGTCGGCGGCTTTGCTGTGATGCGAGGCGAACTCCAAAGCCGAAATGATCGAGCATGTAAAAGACTTCATGAAGCTGGGCAGGCGATGGCGAATGCGAAATCCGGCAGGTGTATGACGGCCATGACGGCTAGAATCCCGGGAACAGGCCACTTCGTCGAAATAGGTTGATAAGGAGCGAAATCATGCGATTCATGATGCTGATGATTCCCAAAGGGCTACGAGCAGCGCAAAGCCGGGCACCATGCCCGACGCCAAGGCGGTCGCCGCCATGATGAAGTACAACCGAGGAACTGCAGAAGGCGGGCGTGCTGCTCGCGCTCGAAGGGCTGCATCCGCCTTCTGACGGAGCGCGCGATTTCGTTCGCCGGCGGCCAGCCGAAGGTCACCGACGGTCCGTTCGCCGAAGCGAAGGAAGTGCGTCGGCGGGCTACTGGATGATCCAGGTGAAGTCGAAGCAAGAAGCGATCGAGTGGGCGAAGCGGTGTCCCGGTTCGGAGAACGAGATCATCGAGATCCGCCAGGTCAGGAGATGTCCGACTTCACTCCGGAAGTACCGGAAGCCGCCGCGGGGTTCGCCGAGCTGCAAGCGGAAGTGGTGAAGCGCAAGACGGCATAGAAGGCCGTATTGCACGCTGGGAGTGAATCAAATCCACGGAGAGACTTTTCTCTCCGTGGATTCTGTTGAATACCGATCAAGCTTTGGCGCGTGCTTGTTCTCCACGTCCTGCGAAACAGGCCACACGTTGCTCGGAAGGCGCCGTGCTTGAACCTTCTTTCCATCCTCGGGCCTGCGCGATTGAGATCACATGCAACATCAGCAGCAGCGGCACGAAGAATATCGGCACCAGGCTCAGCGGAAGCACCGTCATCGGCTCCATCGAGGAGACAGGGAAAACAATCTCGCGGTTGTGCCGAGAGTCACGGCGACCACGAGGTCGGTGATTCCCAGTGCCTGCCAGAAAATGAAACTGCGCCGATGCCTCGGATTCGCCAGCTTCAGGCTGCGAACGTCGCTGTGGCGCCGATAAACATGTCTCCGTATCCGGCCGGCAGCGCGAAGATCGCCGGCAAGAGTCCGCGCGCTTCGAGCAGAACAAAGGTGAATCCGAGGATCCGCCACGATTGAGCCGGTAAGGCGCTGGCATCCAGAGAGGCGTGAACTCCCGAAACCTTTTCGATGCCGCGAACCAGACGCCGAAAATCAGTACAGGGACCAGGGCGGCGAGGGCCACACCGACTCCGAACCGGTTCGCATTATTCTTGAACAAATGATCAGCCGAAGCCGATAGCGCGAACACGAACCACAAAATGACGAGAGCAAGTGTCAATTTGCCATAGTTTTTCATAAGCGATTCTCCTAAAACTCCGCTGTTCAGCCGTTCGTTACCCCGTCGTCGGAAACTGATCGCTGCCGGCGGCGGGTTGCAATTCCGCTTCTCCGAGCGCAAGCGTCGCGACTCGATCCCCTGCGTGCATCAAATTCTCCCAGTTCTCCTGGCCGAGTCGGTGACGCAAGCGCTCCTGCATCTTCTTCCACTCCGGTTCGGCCCAGTGCAGAGCAGCGCGGCTCCGCCTTTCAGACAAACTGAGCAGCCGTTCGCGGCGGTCGTGAGCCGCAGGCAGCTCGGCAACCCACCGCTGCTGGCGCATGATTTTGATAGTCCGTGTCAGCGTGGTGCTGTCCATGGCGAGGATCATGCCCAACTGCCCCTGAGAGACTTCGCCGGCCCGCGCCAGCGCGCCTGCAGAATGGTGAATTGCGAGGCCCGCAGCCCCAGTGGCCTAAAGGTTCGTTCGTAGAGTTGGGTCAACGCCCGTGCCGTCCGGCGAACGCCAGCGCACATGCAATCCAGCGTCGGAAGTGAAATGCTATTCATATCCACAATAGATGTATATACATCTAACTGGATTCGCCAATTATTTTCGATCGATGGGGCGCAACGTCCGGTGACGTAGGCAAGGTTCTGGATATCGGGGGCTTATGCCCTCGCCTTGATTACTCAGAGATCCACAGGCTCTACTCTGCGAAGCGAGTCCGATTGATCCACTCAGCCAACCTCCGTGTTTGCATGCGTTTCTCTGGCGATCGATTGTTGACCGGCGATGCATGGACCAACTCTTCGAGCTGGTGACAAGGTGCCGGGCGAACGGAGAGTATGCCGACAGTCCGCAGACGTGCCAGCTTCCTTTTATTGACGTGCGATACTCTCATGCTGCACGCGCAAAACTCGCCCAAAGTCATCCGCGGCACACTGCAGGAGAACGGGAAGCCCATCCAGGGCGCGGCCGTGTTCCTGCAATCGCTCGACGATGAGAAGTGCGTCAAACTTTTACCGCGCGAAAACGGATGGCGCGCTGCCAAGAAACTCGAGCACTGCGTGCACGACCTCAACACAGCCTCGACCGATGCCGACGGGCACTACCAATTTGCAGTGCCCAAAGCCGGCTGGTACGCAGTCCACTTCCTGTGGGACATCGGCAAGAAGCCAACTTATCCGGAGACTGCATTCGTGCAAGCCAGGTGGGCGGTGATGTATGCGGGCTAGGCGACTCATCCGGCAAGTACGACACGATGGCGCAGGATGGCCCTTCTTCTTCACTGGGAGCGAAGACTCCAGTTCGGGATTGTGAGTTGCAGTTCTGAAGGGTCTTCCGGTGGCGCTTGAGTCCAATGCGCTATTTCATCCGGCCAGCGCGCTGGGAAACCGCGTTTTGAAGTCCAGGATGCCGACCCACTCGGGAGTGATGCCGATGCGTACCATGGAGGGCACCATTCCCTGTAGTTGCTTGATCCATGCCTGGCCATGCTCCTTGCCGAAGTAGCGTTCCGCTGCCGCCGCGTATTCGGGCACCACGCCGTCGATGGAGTCAGCCGCGCACTGCCGCGGATCAACAAGACCTTGTGCGGGAAATGTTCATCGTCGATGGTGAGCGACACCTTGGCGTTCTTGGCGAGCGTTAGCTTTCGGCGCCTCTCGGCGGAGTGCCCATGACCAGTTCGCGACCGTCCCAGTGAAACCAGATGGGAACACGCGCGGGGTGCCGTCGGTCCAGATATAAGCGAGTCGGGCCGGGATCTTCGAGGCGAGAAGCTCCTGCGCGATGGGATGCTGAAGAAGGCTGAGGTCTCCTGCTGCACGGGCATGTATGCGCTCTCGCTGTTCGGGCTGCGGGAATCCGAAGGGGGCCCGACTGCGAGCGCAGGCGCGTTCTGCGCCAGGAAGGAGCAGTCGTCAAGCAACCGCCGGGCATGTGATGCCTAAGCCCCCGCTTCTCGCCTCTGCTTCAGCCAGCCAGCCCCGGCGAAGTTTTTCCGCAGGGATCGACGAAAGGTAGGGCTTGATATCGAGGATCGGTGTGCCTTCGAGCATGCCGATTCCGCGCACGCGCAAGCGGGGACCGTCGCGAGCGGGGAGTTCGACCACGGTCAGCCCAGTTGCATTCGGCCGCCTCGGCGAGCGGGTGGCGAATACGCCGTGCGTGCGGTTGTCGCTCGGCGGGCTGGCTGTCAAGTCAAAGCCCTGCGAGCGGTCAAATAGCCACAGCACGTAAAGGTGCGAGAAGCCTTCGATATCGGCAAGGCCGGCCGCGAATTCGGGGGAGGATTTCGAGTCCGCCGTCCGCTTCGTGTTTTGCTCCCAGCCCTCTTGGAACGTCCGCTTGGGTTCCTGGTGACGGACTTCTCACGTATCCGATTGCTTGCATGGAGTACAAAGTGATCCTCCTGTCCTTCTTGTAGATACAGGATGCGCGCAGCGGTGCGGTATTGTCGCGCGAAATTATCGCGCCTGGCGAAGATCGCGCCTCGGCTGGTAATGGGTCCCCCATGCGATAGTATGAAGCGAGTTTGACAACTTCTCGCGGGAGCGTGTCCCTTTCATGAGACTTGTCCGATGCTGTATGTTCCTTTCGTCGTCGCGATTTCCTCTCTTACATGTACGTCAGCGCAGGCCGCTTCTCCGAAGAAGCATCTCCTCGTGCTCGGTGAAGAGAAGGGCTACCGGCATGAAGCCGTTTCGCATGCCATGGCGACCATTGAACGGCTGGGCAGCGAGACCGGCCTATGGGACACGACGATTCGCACCGACACCGAAGTGCTCACCAAGAAGAAGCTCGAATACAATGCGAAAAGTCTGAATGACTTCGACGCCGTCCTGTTTTTACACCGGCGGGGAACTTCCCATGGACGCGTCGCAGAAAGCCGATCTGCTCTCTTTTTGTTCATGACGACGGCAAGGGGTTCATCGGGGTGCACACAAGCGCCACCATCACTTTCACCGAATGGCCGGAGTACGGCGAGATGATCAGCGGATACTTCGACGAGCATCCCTGGGGGACATTTCAGGCGCCGATCCTGGTGGAAGATCCGGCTTTCCCGGGCATGCAGCAGTGGCCGCGATCTTTTGTGTTGAATGACGAATCTACCAGTTGAAGGATTATTCGCGCGCGCTCGCGTTCGGGTACTGACGATGAGGCTTGATCCAGCGAAACCGACCTGGCGAACCCCAAGGTTCATCGCACCGACCGGGACTTCGCTGTGACGTGGGTGCGGAAGTATGCAAGGGGCGTGTGTTCTATTCGAGACCTGGACACGTGAAGAGAATTGGGACGATCCAGAAGTTTCAGCAGATGTACGTGGAAGGCATCAAGTGGGCCATGGGTCTTGAGGAAGGGGATGCGACGCCGCGGCCCTGCCTAAGCCATAACGCGCGGCGGCCGCTGAGGTTCGTGTCCGTCTACGGGAGAGTACGAAGTTAATGAGTTTGTGGTTCGTATCAGGACGCGCCTTCAGGCGCGCCGTAAAAGGCATCTTCCTGGATGCGCCTTTAGGCGCTGAGCGTCGATGAGGTCAGACCCGAGATGATCACTCGAAGATCGTTCACGAAGGCGCTTGCCTCGAGCGCGGCTCTGGCTGCGCTGCCGCTCCATGACAAACTAGGCTGAACATCGGGGTGGGCACCTACAGCTACCACAACCTCTCGATCGACGACATGATCACGCAATTGAAGGCGCTACGCATTGCGCAGATCGAGATGTCCCGGGGCGAGTTCATGCTGTTCCAGCAAGCCCGAAGAGAGCCTCTTCGCTCGACGAAAGAGAAGCTGGACCGGGCGGGCATCCAATGCGTTTCGTATTACACGGCGACCATCAAAGACCGTCAGGATCTCGACAACGCGGTTCGTTTCGCGAAGGCCGTCGGGGCGCACAACATTACGGGCGACGCGACTGGCCCGATTCTCGGCGAAATCGATCAGCGCTGCTCGAAGGAAGGGCTGACTTTCGGAATTCACAACCACTACTTCCCGGGACAGAAGTTTCCGTACGAGAGTCCAGACACGATGTCTTGAAGGGCGCTGGCAAACCTCTCGCCCACGGTGGGGTCGACGGCGGACGTCGGGCAGTTTACTTCCTGTGGATACGATCCGGTGGAGGCACTGCGAAAGTTGGGCCCGCGATTGACGCTTGTGCATCTCAAGGGACATCCAAGCTCGCTACGGAGAGGTCAACGTGCTACTGGGCACGGGAATCGCGAAGATCCCTGAAGTCATCGCGGAACTGCGGCGACAGAAGTTCGGCGGCCTGGTCGCGGTGGAGTACACGAGAAGGAAGGGCCGGTCGAGGATGACATGCGGCAGGAAGTCGAGTATGCCCGTAAGCTGGCAGCATGATCTACAGGAAACGAAATGAAACGGAACGCGCAAAGCTCAGCACAAAGATCTTCGCGATTGTCTTGGCCTTAGTGGGCTTTTCAATTGCTGCCTACGCTGACGACGCGCATCCCATCCTCGCGCTCGGCTCGCACGCCCAACTTCGAGCTGCCAGGCGTCGACGGAAGACTCACAAGCTTGCGGACTATGGCGCGAGCCCCGTTCTCGTGGTGGTCTTCACCTGCAATCATTGTCCGATCGCGCAGATGTATGAACAGCGGATCGCGCAACTTGCAGCCGACTACAAAGATCGCGGCGTGGCCGTGGTGGCCATCGAGCCGAACGATCCGAGTGCAATTCGCATCGACGAACTCGACTCCTCGGACACGAGTGACAGTCTCGAGGAGATGAAAATCCGCGCGCAGTATAAGCACCTGACGTATCCCTACCTTTACGACGGCGAGACTCAGTTGGTGACTCGCGCTTACGGGCCGCAGGCCACGCCGCACGTGTTCGTTTTTGACCGCGAGCGCCGGTTGCGTTATGAAGGACAGACTGGACAACAGCTACCGCGTCGAACAGGTGAAGTCGCGGGAGGCGCGCGATGCGATCGATGCTCTGCTCCGCGCATCGCGAGCCGGCCGTGCAGCACATGGGCGTGTTCGGGTGCTCGACGAAGTGGAAGGAGAAGCAGGTGGCGCGCGACGAGGCGCTGCGGAAGATTGAAGCGCAGCCGGTTCGTCTGCAGATGGCGTCCTCCGACGAACTGAAGAAGCTGCGGGCGAACGCTTCTGACAAAACTTTGCTGGTCAGCTTCTGGGCGACGTGGTGCGGATCGTGCATCCAATGAATTTCCAGAGATGCAGGATACGTTTCCGGATGTATTCGGTCCGCGATCTGGAACTGGTGACCGTGGCGGCCAATCTGCCGGACGAGAAGCCCAGCGTGCAGCGGATGCTCGACAAGATGCACGCCACCAGCCGCAACCTGCTTTTCGCTTCCGAGGACACGGCCGCCCTGCAGGCCGCGTTCGATCCGACCTGGCAATCGGCCGTGCCCTACACTGTGCTGATTGCCCCGGCGGCAAAGTGCTGTACCAGAAGCAGGGTGAAGTCGACATTCTGGAGCTGCGCCGCACAATTCTCGCGAATTTGCCGGCTGAGTATGTGGGTTCAACCAGTACTGGGAAGCGGGCACAAGACCTTCGACCCCAAAGAGCCTTTAACCGCAAAGGTCGCCAAGAACACGCAAAGGGCGCAAAGAACTGCGTGAGCCGCCGGTCCTTCTGAAAAAACTGCCCCGCTCTCTTTCTCGCCCTTCGCGCAGCCTTTGCGTCCTTTGCGGTTAAGAGCTTTTTCGGTAACGAGCTATCCCAAACTTGCACTCTCCTCCGAAAATGTTGTGATCCTTGCCTGTGTCTGCCACCGACATTCATGGCGCCATCGACGCAGTATGGCGGATCGAGTCCGCCAAGCTGATCGCCGGACTGACGCGCATTGTGCGCGATGTGGGCGCTGGCTGAGGACCTGGCGCAGGAAGCGCTGCTGGTAGCGCTCGAAGCGTGGCCAGAACTCCGGCGTACCCGGAGAACCCTGGCGCCTGGCTGATGTCGACGGCAAAGCACCGCGCCATCGATCAACTTCGTCGCCGCCAGCATGCTCGACCGGAAGCATGAAGAACTCGGACGCGAAATTGCGGTGCGCGAGATGGAGGTGCCGGATCTCGAGGGTGCGCTCGACGCAACGCTCGATGCCGGGTCGGGTGCGCGCATCGCTACCCAGCCAGACACCGATGACGATCTGCTGCGGCTGGTTTTCACGGCCTGCCATCCGGTGCTTTCGACCGAAGGCGCGTGGTCGGCTCACGCTGCGCCTGCTCGGCAGGCTTGACCACCGACGAGATCGCGCGCGCCTTCCTGGTGTCCGAGCCGACCATTGCCCAGCGCATCGTGCGCGCCAAGCGCACGCTGGCCGAGAAGCAGGTGCCGTTCGAAGTGCCGCGCGGCGCCGAGCTGGCGCGCGCGGCTCGCCTCGGTGCTCGAAGTCATCTACCTGAGTCTTCAACGAGGGCTACTCGGCGACGGCCGGCGACGACTGGATGCGGCCCGGCGCTGTGCGAGGACGCGCTGCGGCTCGGCCGCATCCTGGCCGGGCTCGCGCCGCAGCGAGCCGAGGTCCACGGCCTGGTGGCGCTGATGGAGATCCAGGCTTCGCGCGCGCGGGCGCGCGTCAGTCCGATCGGGCGAGCCGATCCTGCTGCTCGATCAGAACCGCGCGCGCTGGGACCACGTGCTGATCGGCCGCGGCCTCGCAGCGCTCACGCGCGCCGAGCAGCTGGGCGGCACGCGCGGCGCCTACGCGCTGCAGGCGGCGATCGCGGCTTGCCACGCCCGCGCGCGGATCGCAGATGAGACCGACTGGGCGCGACATCGCTGGCGCTTTACGGGGAGCTGGCGCAGGTGTCGCCGTCGCCGATCGTGGAGCTGAATCGCGCGGTCGCGATTGCGATGGCGTCCGACCGGCGGCCGCCCTCGCCGTGGTGGATCAACCAGAGAACGAGTCCGCGCTCGCGGACTATCACCTGCTGCCCAGCGTGCGCGGCAATTTGCTGAACAAGCTCGGACGCTTCGCAGGAAGCGGGAAAAGACCTCGAGCGCGCCGCCTCGCTGACCCGCAATGTCCGAGAGCGCGATCTCCTCCTGGCGCGTGCGGCTGCCTGTGCCCGAGGCGAAGCGCCCGCCCGCTAAAAACTCTCGCGATGCCTAACTTATTTCGCTTGGGCGGCATGGTGGTCGTAGCTGATCGCCCGGGTAATTTTCCAGCAGCCATCTTTGTACTGCCAGAGATGAATGAAGCGGCCTTCGTCCGGCGGCGTGTTCGACTTCGGATGGTAGAAACGATGCACGCCGATTTCCACCGCGCCGTAACTCTTCGCGTGGCGCGCCTGCAAGGTCCCTCGGCACTAGTTCGCCGCGCACATCGCCGCCGCAGATGTTGTCCCTGATGCTCTGGGGTGAGTTTGTCCTCGCCCCAGCGTGACGCCGCCCTGGTCGTGATAGAACCTCGACGTTATCGACGAAGAAGGTGCTGAACTTCGAGATCGCAGCGAAGCTGTAGGCATCGAATAAGTGCGGCGGTTAGCGCGGCGATGGCCGTGTCGAGGTCGGCCTGATTTTGAATGCTATCCAGGGACGGAAACGTGCCGGGCTGCGGCAGAACTGGCTTGCGCGCTTCGGAACGCGGGGCACAGGCCATCAGTAAGACGAATAACAAGGAGATTCTGGCGATCGTGGACAGGTTGCGCACAGAGAATTTCCCAGAGCAAGGGTGCTCCCATAGCAGTACGCATCCTTGGCGGGATAGGTTCCGTGACGGGGTTAGAGCAAAGCTTTAACGTGCGAAGTGCTCGCAAAGGTTTCGCAAAGACCGCCAAGAGTTCTCCTGATTCTCTCTTTATCGCTCTTCGCGAAATCCCTCAGCGACCTTAATGGTTAAAGCGGTTTTCCTTTCGGGGCGAGATCCCGCGGGTGGCCTCAGCCATGAGGTACCAAGAACGGCACCTCCGACCCGGCGTGTGGCTCTCTAGAATGGCAACAAGGTTTTAGCGCGCGCCACGATTTTGACTCCAGGAGAAGTAGGCATGGCGGCCACGCAGGTAATCCTCTATTTTGACGACCAGAAGGACGCTCTCGTTTTGCGCTGGCGGCCGGTTCGTAATGTCGGCAGCGGGCGAGGCCGTAACGGATGAGAACGGAACCTGATCCAAGAAACGCAGCGCGCCAGCCGCAGTCCTGCTGGATGAACCGGTCAACACCGCGGCGGCATCCGAAGCGGCGCGCTAAGCCCGTTCAAACCGCTGTGCGGCATGGGTATCCGTTCCCGCGGATTCAGTCGCTGCGCTGCGACGCACTGTATACATTTCCGTCAAATATTGAATTTCAGGTACGCCGACGACTCCGGCCTGCGCATCTTCTCTCCGCCGCAGTTCGTCCGACGACATGAAGTGTTTGGCCCGTTCGACGTCCTCCCAATCAAACAATAAAGTGTGGTCGTTAGGATTGTCTGTTGCTTTGCGGAAAGTGCGACAGGTGCACTCGCCGCCCAGGTGGCGAAAGTCGAGAGCGGCATCGAAGACCGAACGCCAGTTGCTGTAGTCGACCTGATGATGGACGAGCACCTGAATCATGATGGACTCCTGCGTCCAACATGCGGGAAGGCGTGGCGAGGTGCAAGCGCACGCGTCACAATTGGGAAAGTGTTTCCAAAATGGGAAAGCGGCCTGTGAGCTATGCTGCGGCGCCAGGATGGTCAGAATTTCCCGCAGGCCTTGCCGAATCTGGCGGAGGTCGGCGGGCGTGCCTTGCCTGTGAAGGGCAGGGCTACCTGTTTCTTGTCGCCTTTGGCCTTCATCGCGCAGATTGCTGGCGCGCGCCCGCGATGGTGTAACCCTCTTCGTACAGTAATTGCTTGATACGCACGACACTCCCGACGTCGCGCTGGCGATACATGCGTTGGCCGGTGCTGCTCTTGACGGGCTTGAGCTGCGGAACTCGGTTTCCAGAAACGCAGGACGTACGCGGGCAGGCGGCACAGGCGCGACCGACTTCTGCCGATCCGGAAATACAGCTTCTCCGGGAATACAGAATTTCGCTCGACTTCCTCGACTTGCTGTTGGTTTTCTTTTTCGGACTCACTGCGGGCCTGTGCGTTGTGACGCACCCTGCGATTGGCAGGGAAGGCCAGAATTCCTGACTCAGCCGTTTCTAGCATGAGTGCGCGTCCGCGAACAACCCCCAATTCGTGCCATGGGCCAGTACGCCAGTCTTCAGTCGCTAGCGGCATTTGGTCGTCAGTCCGCAACCCGTCGTCGGTCGTCGGTTCAGCCCCGGTAGCGAAAGAACTCACGCGACGGTGAACAATGGTACGCCTGACGCACTAACGTTTCGCGCAATGTGCTGAGCGACGGACGACTAGCGACTGACGACTGAAATCAAAAGCCTCCGCTGGAGGTGCTTCTCCATCGAGGCTTTCTGGAGAATTCCTTGGGCCTGTGCGAGGTAACGTCTCGCTGACGGTTAGTGTTTCTTTTCTTCTTCGCAGCCTTTTTCTTGGTTGCCATGAAGTGATCTCCTCCGTGAACTTTTTCCCTTGCAAGGTGTTCGGTCGGGCGCTTGCCTTCCGATGCAGCCCAACTCTGTAGTGTGGGCTCACCCATTAATACACAGATATTGCGGCACTGTTACAGCTGTGTCAACAGAATTTTTGCAGTTTCGGTCATCGCTCCCCGCGTCTCATGGCGCTGCCCATTCAAGTACACTGACTCGCGCACTCGACCACTTCGGATGAAACGCGATCCCATCGAACTCGAGATCTTCAAAATCTCTATCACCGATTCGCCGAGGAGATGGGAGCGGCACTGCGGCGCACCGCATTCTCGCCAAATATCAAAGAGCGCGCGCGACTACTCCTGCGCGGTGCTTTGATGCAGCGTGGCGAAGTGCATTGCCATGGGTGATCACATGCCGGTGCATCTGGGATCAATGCCTATGTCGGTGCGCGCCGCCGATCGCACACTGCGACCTGGCGCCGGGCGACATGGTGATGTTGAACGATCCGTTTGCCGGCGGCACCCATTTGCCCGACATCACGCTCGTCGCGCCGGTGTTTGCAAAAAGGGCAAGAAGCGGGGGCGCGACCTGATCCCGATTTTTATGTCGCGTCGCGCGCCCACCATGCCGATGTCGGCGGCACCTATCCGGGATCGATGGGATTGTGTCGCGAGATTTACCAGGAGAGGCTTCCGGATTCCCCGGTGAAGATCATGCGCGGTGGCGAGATGGATCGCGACGTCCTGAACTTGCTGCTGGCTAATGTGCGCACGCCTAAAGAACGTGAGGGAGATCTGGGCGCGCAGATCGCCGCCTGCCACACTGGGGCAGAGCGCTTGCGGGAAATCTGCGAGCGGTACGGACGCGATATGCCAAGGTCCACCGGGCCGCGGCCGACTTGCTCGACTATTCTGACGAGATCATGCGCGCTTTTTCTTTGCGAAAGTTCCTGTCTGGCACATACCGGGCGGAAGACTACGTCGACAACGACGGTGTGAGTGGGATAGGCCAGGCGAGGATTACGGTGACCGTGTAACGGTTCCTGCAGGGCAAAGCGGTCGCCCCCGCCGAGATCGCGGACAGGAGTGCCCGCGCCACATCCCGTAGACGGTAGATTCTCTGGGGAGCGATCCGCAAGTCGGCGGAAGCATCAATGCGGTGGAAGCGATCACGTGCTCCGCATGCTTCTATGTGCGTTTCGCTGCCTGGTGCAAGAGGATATTCCTGCAACCGCAGGCTTGATGCGCTCTGATTGTGTGGTGATTGCGCCGCCCGGAAGCGTGCTCAACGCGCGTCCACCGGCAGCCGGCAGCCGGTGGGAATGTCGAGATGTCGCAGCGCATTGTCGACGTGCTTCTTGCGGGCGTTGGCCGCGGCCGTTCCGGATCGAATTCCCGCTGCGGCCTCGGGGGACGATGCAGAACAATCTCACCATCGGTGGGATGGATTCCGCGGACCGGGGAGCCCTTTGCGTATTACGAAACCATCGCGGGCGGAATGGGAGCGCGGCCGACGAAAGACGGCGTCTCCGGCGTGCACACACACACATGACCAACTCTCTGAATACGCCAGCCGAAGCTCTGGAGTATGCGTACCCGCTGCGAGTGCGCCATTACGGGTTGCGGCGGGGAAGTGGAGGCGCAGTGCCGACATCGCGGAGGAGATGGGGTGGTGCGTGAAATCGAAGTTCTCACCGACGCAGAGGTGACATCTCCTGGCAGACCGGCGCACGCGGGGGCCTTGGGGCTTGCAGGGCGGCGAAGAGGGGGGCCCCCGGTAAAGCTTCGCGGTCGTAAGCGGAGACGGCACACCTTCGTGATCTGCCTGGGAAATGCAATGTCCGCTTGCGGAAGGGGGAACGTATTCGCTGAATCCCCGGCGTGCGGGTGGTAGCAAGAGAGACATGCGATGACCCCGGGCCCCGGCTGGACGTAACACAAGCGACGTCGAGAGCGCACAGTCCCCTAAAGCCGCCGAAGGCGGCGAAAGAGAGGAAAGCCCAGCACGGCAAAGTGCTGGGCAAATGCCCCAAGAAGATGCTCACTGCAGTCCCGTGGGGACGGGTTCCCGCCGCGCCGCGCGTTATCAGCAAGTTCCATGGATTCCATCGCCTCGCACTACCTCGAAGAAATCCGGCGGCAGTTTCTTCTCTGCGGACACAATGCCGCCTTTGTCGAAGGCGCTCTTTGCGCAACTGATGACGAAGACGGCTTTTTCGTCACCCTCGACCCCCGAATCCAACTCCATCGCGATCCGGATCAAGCACATTTCCGGGGAACATGCGCTCGCGCTTCCACCGACTTCCCCACAGCCGATGGCAGAGAAGCCGGACCGCCATCGCGACCAGGAATTTGAGCTCTGATAAGACGACGCGCGCGGAATTGATGCGAGCTGGTGGGAGAGCGGCTGGAATGCCGGTTTTTGCGGCGCTCGATTCGCTTACACCCGATGACGTGATGCTAAACGATTTATATCTCGGCAGGGAGCCCCACACGGTTGAGCAGGCGCTCAACCGGGCGATGGCCCAACTATGCGACACAACCTTGGTCAGATTGTGTTTCTGCGAAGCACTTCCGCTCGAACGAATGCGGAAGACGCTGACCGTACCCCGGGGCAAATCAGAAGAGTTCAACCGCATGTCCCTTGAAGAGCGCCGGCGTTCAGGACATCCGGCTGGCGAAACCCTGCAGTCTTCGAAGAAGGATTGATTGGCGGGATTGACTAGTCCCTTCGTCGCAGTTTACCGACTCGGCCCGCAATAGCGGTAGCGTCCGGTCACTTTCCAGGTTGAAGAGCACGTCTTCCGCTGCGCGGGCTCCTGCCTTACGACGTTGTGCACGATCATGTATCGGCTCCCCGCGCCCTTGGCAGTGCTGGTCGACCACGATGCCAATGTGCGGAACCTCCACCGAGATCCCAGCAATACGTAACCGAACGAAGTAC